>Ga0207688_10001566_pt1 | contig 12061 bp, 9 predicted proteins | sample KBSMiscanthusM4_FD_184296 | JGI IMG/M metagenome (GOLD analysis project Ga0207688, IMG submission 184296) | Miscanthus rhizosphere microbial communities from Kellogg Biological Station, Michigan, USA - M4 (SPAdes) (version 2) | ecosystem: Host-associated > Plants > Roots > Rhizosphere ...
CGGCGCGACCGCAACTTCAACCGAGCCCGGCGGGGGCATGACCCTCGAGGAGCTGTGGCGCGCGCCGGGCGACGACGTTGCGGTGATCCCGGGTACCGAGAATCACGAGCCCGGGGATGTCCGCGTGTCGTTTCTCGTCGTCGACTCGAAAGGTCGAGTCGTGACGCTGCCGACCGCCAAGGTCTTCGTCGCGAACTCGCTCGATGCGCAACCGTTTCTGGAGACCCAGGGAAAGCTCGAGCGGATCGGTGTGCCCGGAGGTGACCAGGCCGACGCGACTCACATCTACGTCGCGCATCTGAAGCTGCCCCGTCCCGGGAAGTTCTGGATGGTCGCAGAGCCCGAAGGCGGAAGCGAGAAGGTTCAGGCTCTCGGGAACGTCGTCGTCGTGAAGCAAGACTCGCCGCCGGACGTCGGCGACCGGGCGTTCGCCTCGGATACGCCGACCCTTGCGTCGGCGGATGGCGACGCTGCCGCGATCACCACCCGGACTCCGCCCGACGAGTCGTTGCTCCAGCACTCGGTCGCTGACTCGCTGAAGGCGAGGGTGCCGTTCGTCGTCACCTTCGCGACGCCGAAGTTCTGCTCGAGTCGGACGTGTGGCCCCGTGGTCGACGTCGAGGAGGAGGTCCAGCATCGGCTCGAAGGCGAGAAGGTCCGCTTCATCCACGTCGAGGTCTACGAGGACAACGACCCGGCGAACGGCTTCAACCAGTGGATGCAGGAATGGAAACTCCAGACGGAGCCCTGGACGTTCCTCGTCGACGCGAAGGGAAGGATCGCCGAACGGTTCGAGGGGACGGTCTCCGTGAACGAGCTCGAAACGGCTGTGCGCGAGAAGCTGCTCGCGAGTCAGTAGCGGTCGCCGAGTCGCTCGACCACGATGTTGGGCACGCGCGCCTTGGGTCCGAGGGCGAGAACCGCCCGCACGAGTGTCACGACGTCGTCCGTCGAGATCTGCTCGTCTTCGGCCAGGCCCGTCCACTCGGTCATGCGCGTCGCGACGAAGCCGGGCGAGATCGCGGTCGCACGGACTCCGTGTTCCTCCTCCTCGCGGTTCAGCGACGACGTCCAGGCGATGAGCGCGGCCTTTGTCGCCCCATAGACGGAGAGCCCCGGCGTCGGGATCGTCCCCGCGATCGAGGCGAGCGTGATCACCCGGCCGCGCGTCGCCCGTAGGAGTGGGAGGGACTCCCGCGTGACGACCATCGTCGCCTGCAGGTTCACGTCGAGCTGGAGTGCGATCTTCTTCGTGTCCAACTCGGCGAACGACCCGCCGATCCCGATACCGGCGCAGTTGACGAGGACGTCCATGCCGCCGTGCTGCTCTGCATGTGCCGCAACGACTCGGACGCACTCGTCCGGGTCGCCGAGATTGGCGGGGACGGCGACCGCGCCTAGCTCGCGCGCGGCTTCCTCGAGCGGCTCGGGACGACGAGCGACAAGGGTCAGGTCGTATCCGTCCTCACGCAGCGCGTGCGCCAACGCCAGACCGATGCCCGAGGACCCACCGGTGATCAGCGCCGACGGCACGAAGCAGAGTATTTCGGAACCCTGAACTGTCGCGTCGCCGGATCGCCGGAGGCCGATTCACTCGGCCGCCAGGACGACGGCGGCATGTTCGTGCACGGCGTAGGGAAGGAGGCTGGTCGGACGAGACCGTAGGTGTCCTCCCACCAAAAGAAGCGGCCGCCGAGGGGGCGGCGGCCGCTGCGTCAGGGGGAGAGGAGAAGGGGGTGGATCTCTCCGACCACAGGTGTTCGGCGGGCCGGCGGCAATTCCTTTCCGCGTACAGTGCGCTGCGTGGAGACCGTCGCACTCACGTCGCTCGCAACGTCCGGCGGCTGCGCGGCGAAGTACTCTGCCGGGCGCCTCGAGACGCTCCTCGCGGGCCTCGTCCCTGCCGATGCCGAGGATCTCCTCGTCGGTCTCGATCCCGCGGACGACGCGGCCGTCTATCGGCTCGACGACGAACGCGCGATCGTCTTCACCGTCGACTTCTTCCCGCCGCTCGTGGACGATCCGCGCACGTTCGGCGCGATCGCCGCCACGAACGCGCTGAACGACGTGTTCGCGATGGGCGGGCTCCCGCTGCTCGCGCTGTCGGTCGCCGCGTTTCCCGAGGAGCTTCCGGTGGAGGTCCTCGGCGAGGTCCTCGCCGGGGCAGACGAGAAGGTTCGCGAGGCGGGCGCGATCCTCGCGGGCGGCCACACCATTCGGGACTCCGAGCCCAAGTACGGCCTCGCGGTCGTCGGCACCGTTCACCCACAACGGATCTGGCCGAAGGCCGGCGCGCAGCCGGACGACGTGCTCCTGCTCACGAAGCACCTCGGAACCGGAATCGTGTTGCAGGGTGAGCGCGACGGCGTCGCGCCCGAGGGGGCGCTCGGGACGGCGATCGAGTCCATGCTCGAGCTGAACCTCCGGGCCGCCGACGTCGTGCGGGGCTTCGAGCCGAATGCCGTGACCGACGTCACCGGCTTCGGCCTGCTCGGACATGCGTACGAGCTCGCGTCGCGGAGCAGCGTCCGTGTCGTTCTCGACGCGGAGTCCCTGCCCGCGCTTCCGGGCGCCTTGGAGCTCGCCTCGCGGGGCGTGCGGACCGGGGGCGATCGACGGAACAGAGAGTTCGTGGGCTCGCACGTCGACAGCAGTGGCGACGAGGCCGAAGAGGCACTCGCCTTCGATCCGCAGACCGCGGGAGGACTGCTCGTGTCGATCCCGGGCGACCGCGCCGTCGTTCTCGAAGCGACGCTCCGAGCCGCCGGACTCGTCGGAGCGCGGATCGGCCGCGTGGAACGCGGTTCGGGAGTCGTCTTCGGCTAGTGGCCGTCGCGATCCCACGCGCGCGAACCGTCTCGGCGCGCACCTTCCTTCGCATCGCCACAGCGTCGAGCGTCGCGCTGTTCCTCGTCATCACGTCGGGTGCGTTCGTCCGGCTCACCGGCTCGGGTCTGGGCTGCGAGAATTGGCCGAGCTGCGGCGACAGGCCGTATCCCGAGCAGGGCTTCCACGCGTTCGTCGAGTTCGGGAACCGGATGGTCGCGCTCGCCGGAATCATCCTGACGCTCCTGACCCTCCTCGCTTCGCGCCGCACCGAGGGACTCTCGGCATGGGGACGGTGGGCGGCGCTCGGCGCATTCCTGGTCGCCGTGGCGCAGATCCCGATGGGCGGGATCACGATTGCGCTCGATCTCCACCCGCTGGCGGTCATGACGCACTTCCTGCTCGGCCTCGCGGCGTTCGGCCTGGCTCTGATCGCAGCGCTGGAGGCGTGGAGTCTCCGCGACGGCCGCGCTCCCGCGGCGGTTCCACGGTGGTTCCGGCTGTTCGTCACCTGCGCGGGTCTTCCCGCCTGCGTCGTGCTCATCGTGACCGGCGCGGTCGTCACGGCTTCGGGGCCTCATCCGGGCTCGAGCGCCGATGTTCATCGCCTCTCGTACTGGAACGACAGCATCTACGTGCACGTGCGGGTCGCGGCGGCGTTCGGAATCGGCGTGCTCATCGTCGGTTGGCTCCTCTGGCGCATCCGCGAGGCGTACCCGGGACTCATCGGGATCTGGTCGGGGCTGCTCGTCGTGCTCGTCGCCCAGGCGATCGTCGGCGAGGTGCAGTACCGGAACGGCCTGCCCTGGGGCATCGTCCTCGTCCATGTCGCGCTCGCCGCGTCGATCTGGGCGTTCAGCCTCGGGCTCGCCTACGTGTTGTGGCGCCCGCCCGTGCCGTTGACCCGGAAGTAGGCTAGGAACGGATGGCTCGAGAGCTTCGGATCTACGAGCGGCCTTCGACGCTCGAGCGGCCCGTCCTGATCGGCGCCTTCCGCGGATGGAACGACGGCGGTCAGGCGGCGACGCTCGCGGCCGGCTATCTCGCGCGGCTCTGGGGCGCGCGGAAGTTCGCCGACATCGATCCTGAGTTGTTCGTCGACTTCCAGGCGACGCGTCCGATGGTGTCCCTGGAGGAGGGCCGGACGCGCAAGATCGAGTGGCCGGAGAACACGTTCTTTCGAGCGCGGATCCCGGGCGCAGGTCGCGACGCGATCATCCTCGTCGGGGTCGAGCCGAACTACCGGTGGCGGAGTTTCTCCGAGATCGTCACCGATCTCGCCGCCGAGCTCGGGGTCGAGCTCGCGGTGACGCTCGGCGCACTCGTCGCCGACGTGCCGCACACGCGGCCCGCGCCGGTCACCGGTGCAGCCACCGATCCGCAACTCGTCGACGAGCTCGGGCTCCAGCTCTCGCGGTACGAAGGGCCGACGGGGATCGTGGGAGTGCTCCTCGACTCGTGCCGCCGCGCCGGAATCCCGTCCGTGAGTCTGTGGGCCGCCGTACCGCATTACGTCCAGCTCGCTCCGAGCCCACCCGCGGCGAAGGCCTTGTGCGAGCGCCTCGGGGGCGTCCTGGGAACCGAGATCGAGGTCGGCGAGCTGGAGGAGGCAGCGCAGGAGTACGTCGACCAGGTGTCGCAGGCGGTCGCGACGGACGCGGACACCGCGAACTACGTCGAGGAGCTCGAGCATCGTGCCGACTCGCTCGACTGGCTCGAGGAGTCGGAGGACCTCCCGTCGGGCGACGCGCTCGCGGCCGAGATCACGCGCTTCTTGCGCGAGCGGGAGGCAAACGGCGACTCGCCCGAGTCGGGCGGCGCCGGCTAGGCGGCGTCCTCGACGTCTGCGGGTACGCCGGCCTCGGCTTCGGCTTCCACCGTCGGCCCTTCATCCTGCGGACTCGCCTCCGTAGCCTCGACCACGGGAGCCGCATCGGCGGGAGCCGTCGACTTCCGCTTACGCCGTCGCCGCCGCGACTTGCGAGCCGTCAGCTTGGGAAGAGGGAGGTTGTCCGCGAGGGCGTTCGCGATCTCGGTGATCGTCCCGAGCTCCTCGCGCGCGTGATCGAGGGCCGAGTTCGCGCGAGGCGTGTAGCCGTCGGCGGAGGCGAGGAGTGCGGCACCGACCGGCAACGGCATCTCGCGCGCGACCTGGACGAGGCGGTTGACGTTCTCCTCGTGCCGGTACCCACGCGAGTTCGCGGCCGCACCGAGGAGCCGCTTCGCTTCGGGGAACTCCGTCGAGACGCGGCGGTCCTGCACCTTCCGCGTGGCCCGCGCGAGCCGCCACGTCCAGCGGGCGAGGATCTGCTCCGGTGCAACGGGCTTCCCTTCGCCGATCGCGCGGAGAAGGATGCGGACGCCGGCTGCACGGTCCTTCTCCCACGGTGGCGCCTGCGTCACCAGTGTCACGAGGTCGTCGAAGTCGGCGCGGTCGACCGGGGTCGCCACGCGATCCATCAGGGCAGTCATCCGGAGCCGCCGGTTCGGGTTCTCGGCCGCGCAGGTGGAGAGGAACTGCTCGAGCGCACCCTTTCCGGCTCGGCCCTCGGCGAACTTCTTCGCGAACTCGGCCCGCTGGTCGAACCGGATCTGCCGCCCCGCGATCGTCGCCCAGAACCGCTGCTCATCGTCGTCGAGGTACTTCGGGTCGATTCGTTGCCACTCGCGCTGGATGACCGCGAGCCTTCGCGCAACGTCGGGTGTGACCGGAACGAGCCACGGCACCGGTGAGAGCTTGCGACGTGCACGGCGCTGCTGCCGCCGTCGTGGCGCCGGGGTGACACGGGCGCCCTCGCGGTAGAAATCGGAGTCGAGCAGGGCGTGCAGCGACACGACCCGCTCGGAGTGCGTCGCGCTCTTCGGGACGAAGTCGACGACGACGCCGGCCTCCTTGCGCGGGTGGGTCCGCATGATCCGCCCGATGCGCTGCTGGTAGACGCGTCGCGAGGCGGTGGGAGCGAGGTGCATGCACACGGTCGCGCGCGGCGAGTTCCAGCCTTCGGCGAGCAGCATCGCGTTGATGAGCACATTGATCTCGCCGCGCTCGTACGCCGCGAGCGTCTCGGCGAGGCGCGCGGGTGGCGTGCGGCCGGAGACCGCCTCGGCCTTGAGGCCGGCGGCCCGGAACTCCTGAGCGAGGTTGTACGCGTGCTCGACGCCCGCGGCGTAGACGATGCCGGGGGTCGGGCCGAAGCGCTCGCGGTAGAGGCTCGCGGCTGCCTGGTTCAGCGCCTGATGGTCGAGCGCGGCTGCGAGAGCACGCTCCTCGAAGTCTCCGCCGACGATCGGCACCGAGTTGATCGCCGCCGCGGGCGGCACACGCAGGCAGCGCAGGGGCGCGATGAGGCCGCGCCGCGCCGCGTCGCCGAGAGGTAGGTCGTCGACGGACGCCGGAAAGACGTCCGAGACCTGCTTCGCGATGAGCTGCTCCGTCGCGGTCATCCCGATGTAGAGCGGCTCCGAGAACGCCCGGATCGCACCACTCGTCTTCTCCCCGAGCGCCGTGTGCGCCTCGTCGCAGATGACGAGGTGATACGCCTTGCCGTCGAGCTCCGCGCCGTGGCGGGCGAACCAGGCGTACGTCTGGATGGTGATCGGGGTGTCGGTCGGGGGCTTCGAGCCGGTGACGATCGGGTCGGTGAACCTGTCGCCGTAGCCCTCCGTCGTGAGGTCGCGCGTGAACTGCGAGACGAGAAGGCGGCGGTGGGTGAGGATCAGGATGCCGAGGTGTCGCGCCGCCTCGACGAAGCCGGCGGCCGCGATCGTCTTGCCCGAAGCGGTCGGGTGCCGGAACCGATACCTCCGAACCGCACCGGGGTCGGCGCCCGTGAACTCCTCCTCGTCGAGGGTGTCGTCTTCGACATACCCGGCGTCGTAGTCGTCCTCCGACTCCTCGTCGGCCTCGACCTCGGCGACCGCACCGTTCCCGCCGCCGTGACCGTTCCCGTTGCCGTTCTCGTCCGCCGCGCGCTGCGTCGACGCGATGAGCTCGGCCAGCATCCCGGTCAGGGCGTCGACCTGGTGCCGGCGCAACTCCGTGCCCGCCGCCGTGTGGGCCGGGTCCTCCGTGAGCACGCGCTCGAGCCCGAGCATGAGGCCGTACCTGACCTTCCAGCGTGCGGAGGGACTCGTGAGGCCCGCATCCATCTCGGCGAGCGCGTCGTCGAGCGCGGCACGTCGCGCGGTGCCCGGAGCCAGCGCCTGCAGCGGATCCTCGTCCGGCTGGAGGAAGGGCTCGCCGAACCAGGTCTCGGCTCGACGAGCCGCAGCAGTCAGGTCCTCGAATGTGTCCGACGTCAGCGTCGGGATAGTCGTCGCCTCGTGCATTCAGGCAGCACGTTGTGCCGTGCCGCTCCTTCCGAAGAGTTGCGCTCGCCCGGTCTGACCGGCGAGCGGTACCGGCAGAGCATACCTCAGTGTCGGACGGAACGGGTCAGGAAGGTGTGCCGAGCTCGGCCAGCGGGCGGCCTACGACACGTTCCGAGATGCCGGTCTGATCCAGGTGCTTCGTGATCCCGCCGAGCCAGAACGGAAACCCGGCGCCGAGAAGGAGGCAGGTGTCGATGTCCGCGGCCTCGGCGACGACCCCGTCCTCGAGGATGTGTCGCGACTCGTCCGCGAGCCCCTCGAGCACCGCGGTGTGCAGCTCATCGACCGAGCGTGGCGCGTTGTCGACCACGACGACGTCGCCGCCTTCGGCGAGGCTCTCGAGGGTCTTCGAGAGCGGAAAGCGCTCCGGCCACGAATCGTGCAGGTGATGTCGAACGTGGTTCGCCACCTTCGGGCCGACGAGCTGGAGGAGCACCGACGGCGCCATCGGCAGCCCCATCCGCAGCACGGCCTCGTCCGTCTCCTCGACCGTGTTCCCGCGGTCGAGCGCCTGCATGACGATTGCGCCCTGGCGGCCGAGGAGCCGGTTGACCACGAACGCGGTCGCGTCCCGCACGAGGACGCCCGTCTTCCGCAGCTTCCTCGTCGTAGCCCAGGCCGTGGCGAGCGTCACGTCGTCGGTCCTCGGCGTGCGGACGAGCTCCACGAGCGGAAGGACGGCGACCGGGTTGAAGAAGTGCATTCCGACCACGCGCTCCGGATGCTCGAGCGCCGAGCTCATCTCGGTGACGGAGAGCGACGACGTGTTCGTGGCGAGGACGCACTCGGAGGAGACGACGCGCTCGAGCTCGGTGAAGACCTCCTTCTTCACGTCCATCTCCTCGAAGACCGCCTCGAGGACGAGATCGCAGCCCGAAAAGACGTCCCAGCCCGTCCCGCCGGTGACGATGGAAGCGAGAAAGCGCGCCTTCCCCTCGGCTAGCCGGCCGCGCTTGGCCAGATCGGTGAGCTCGTCGCGGATCCACTCGATGCCTTCGTCGACCTGCTCCTGCGTGAGGTCGCGCAGCACCACGGGGACTTCCAGGCGTCGCAGGAAGAGGAGCGCGAGCTGACGGGCCATCAGCCCGGCACCGACGAGGCCCACCTTCTGCACGCGCCGCGGCTCCGCCTCGGGCATGCCGACCCCGCGCTTCGCGCGGCGCTCGACGAGGTTGAACGCGTAGACGGATGCCTGCGCCTCGGGGCCGGGGAGGAGCTCGGCGAGCGCGTCCTCCTCTGCTCGATAGCCCTCCTCGAGCGACCACGATGCTGCTCCCTCGATGAGGTCGAGCGCGCGGTACGGCGCGGGTGTCGCGCCGTGGACCTGGCCGTCGAGCCGCGAGCGCGCCTTCCTGCAGACCTCGGTGGCGTCGGAAAGATCGGCCGCCGGGCGGCGCTTTCCCGCTCCCTCCTCGACCTTCTCCAGCAGGAACGCGAGCGAGTCGTCGAGGAACTCGACGGGCTCGAAGAGCGCGTCCGCGTAGCCGGCGTCGAATGCCTGTTGCGCGTTCCGCATCCGGTTCTGGTGGAGCGGGTTCTCCACGATGAAGCGCACGGCCTCCTCGGCCCCGACGAGCTGGGGGACGAGCTGCGTGCCGCCCCATCCTGGGATGAGCCCGAGAAAGACCTCGGGACAGGCGAAGTGGCGTACGGACGACGCGATCGTCCGGAAGTCGCAGTGGAGCGCGATCTCGACTCCACCGCCGAGCGCGGCCCCGTTGATCGCCGCAACGGTGACGAACGGGAGGTCCCGAATTCGGCCGAAGAGCTCGTGCCCCGCCCGGCCGCCGAGCCGTGCACGCTCCGGCTCGATCGCGCCGAACTCGCCGATGTCTGCGCCGACGGCGAAGACGAACGGTTTGCCCGTCAGCAATAGTCCTCGCCAGTCGCGCGAGCGGAGCTGGTCGAGAACGGCTTCGGCAGAGCGCAGCGCTGCCTCGCCGAACGTGTTCGGCTTCTGCCAGTCCTCCCCGTTGTCCATCGTCACGAGCGCGATCGGGCCGACTCGCGTCGCGAGCTTCTGGAGCTTGAACTCGGTCGGGGGGCTAGCCACCGTTCTGGGTGTTCTCCCAGAGGATCGCGGCGCCCATGCCGAGCCCGATACACAGTGCCGTCAGCCCGTAGCGCGATCCGGGTCGGTCGCGGAAGCCGCGCGCGAGCTGAGCCATGAGACGGACGCCTGTGGCGGCAAGGGGATGGCCGCAGGCGATCGCGCCGCCGTACGGATTCAGCCGCGGATCATCGGGCGCCACACCGACGCCGTCGCACCAGGTGAGCACCTGGACAGCGAAAGGCTCGTTCAGCTCGAACAGGTCGATGTCGTCGACTCCGATTCCGGCACGGGAGAGAACCTTGTCGGTCGCGGGGACCGGGCCGAGACCCATGAGGTGCGGCTCGACACCTGCGTACGCGAACGCGACGAGCCGCATCTTCGGCTCGAGACCGAGTTCGGCGGCTGCGTCGGCTGACGCGATGAGCCCAGCGGTCGCGCCGTCCGTCAGGCCGGCCGAGTTTCCGGCGGTCACGCGACCCCCCGCGCGGAAGGGCGTCCTCAGGGTCGCGAGTCCCTCGAGCGTCGTATCCGGACGCAGGAACTGGTCGCGGTCGGCGACCGTCCAGCCGTCGTCGGTGAACACGGCCATAGGGACGACGATGTCGTCCATGACGCCGTCGTCCCAGGCCTTGCCCGCCCGCCGCTGTGACTCGACGGCGTAGGCGTCCGCCGCCTCTTTCGTGAGCTGCGGGAACTCGTCGTGCAGATTCTCGGCCGTCTGTCCCATGACGGCAGCCGACTCGTCGATCAGCCGTTCGGCGAGGAACCGCGGGTTGAAGTCGACGTCGTTCCCCATCGGATGGTGGCCCATGTGCTCGACGCCTCCCACGAGGACGACGTCGGCGGCGCCCATCGCGATCTCGCCCGCGCCCGCGGTCGTCGCCGTGAGCGCACCAGCGCACATGCGGTCGACGGCGAAACCCGGAACCGTCGTCGGGAGCCCGGCGAGCAGCGCGACGTCGCGACCGAGTGTCAGCCCCTGATCCCCGACCTGCGCCGTGGCGGCGAAGACGACGTCGTCCACCCGCTCGGGAGGGAGTTGCGGGTTCCGCCGCAGGAGCTCCCGAACAGCCTTGACCGCCATGTCGTCGGCGCGCGTCCTCGCGAACAAGCCGTCCGGCGACGCCCGGCCGAATGCGGTCCGCACGCCGTCGACGTACACCACCTCGCGGAGCTCGGCCACGGCGAGACGATACTTCCGGGGCGATGGCCGACTGGGAGGAACGAGCCGCGCGGGCACGCGAACGGTTCGACGACGGCGCCACCCGGCTTCCGGAGGGAGCAGACGAAGGCCAGCGTCAGCTCACGCGGATGGGAAATGCGGCCTGGGCTGCGGGGCTGTCCCTGCTGATGCTCGGCCGTCGCGCGGAGGCCGACGACTGGCTCGTCCGCGCCGCCGAGACCTATCGACGCAGCTGGCCCGACGCGCCGCCCGGGAGCTGGGGGAGACCGATCGGAGCCATGAAGGCGAGGCTGATCGCGGGCGATGTCGACGGCGGGCGGACCGACGCGCGCTGGGCGCTCGACGCGGGCGCGAGCGCGTCGGAGAGCCCGATCGGCCGGTACGCAGGTGCACTCGCCGAGCTCGTCCTCGGGGAGGACGCGGCGGCGGCCGCGATCGTGCCGACCCTTGCAGACGCCGAGTCGATCCCGGCTGCCGTGACCGCCTCGTTGGGTGCGCTCGCTGCCGGTGATGCGGCCGGCTACGTCATAGCGATCAGCGACCTCGTCACGGACTTCGAGGAGCGGGACGCGTTCCTCGAGGACGTGCCGGTGGCCGACACGGTCCTTGCGTTCCAGGCGCTCGCCGCCGAGCGCGGCATCGTCGTCGAGCTGCGGTCAGCGGTTCTGCCCGGGTAGCGCCTAGGGCTCGCCGGCGGCGAGCTCGCGCGCGCGGACCATCGCCGCCTGGATCGCGTTCAGGAACGCGCCGCGCACGCCTGCGATCTCGAGCTCGCGGATGGCTGCGATGGTCGTGCCGCCCGGCGACGTGACCATCTCGCGTAGCTCCACGGGGTGCATCTTCTCGTCGCGCAGCTGCTTCGCGGTGCCGAGCATCGTCTGGACGACGAGCTGGGTCGACACCTCGCGCGAGAGACCGAGGAGGATCCCCGCCTCGATCATCGCCTCGGCGAGGAGCGCGAAGTACGCCGGCCCCGAGCCGGACACGGCCGTTATCGCGTCGAGCGCCTCCTCGTGTACTCGGACGACTGCTCCGAGGTGCGACAGCGCCTCCTCGGCGAGGTCGAGGTGCGCCTCGCCGGCGTGGGCGCCGGCGCAGAGGCCCGCGATCCCCTCGTGGACGGTCGACGGGGTGTTCGGCATCGCTCGCACGACGGGCACGCCGTCGGAGAGCCGGCTCTCGATGCGGGCGGTCGGAATCGCCGCCGCGACGGTGAGGACGGTCTGCTCGGGAAGGATGAGCGCTCCGATCTCGCCGAGCAGGCCCTCGATGTCCTGCGGCTTCACCGCGATGACGACGAGCGCGGCGCCGGCCGCAGCGTCGTGATTCGAGAGTGTCGCCTCGATCCCGTAGCGCTCCCGGAGCTCGGCGACGCGCTCGGCGCGACGCGTCGTCGCCGCCACCTCGGACGGCTCGCGCCAGCCCGAGGACAGGAGGCCCGAGATCAGCGACTCGCCGATGCGCCCGGCACCGAGCACCGCGATCTTGCGGCTGTCGACCATCCGCGGAGTCTAGGCGGCGTTTCGAGCGGTCGTGCGCACGAGCCGGGCACGATCCGAGCTCGCTCCCGGGACGAGCCCGCGCTTGGAGCCCTGGAGGAGGAAGACGCTCGCGAGCCCCTGCCACTC
>Ga0207688_10001567_pt1 | contig 12060 bp, 7 predicted proteins | sample KBSMiscanthusM4_FD_184296 | JGI IMG/M metagenome (GOLD analysis project Ga0207688, IMG submission 184296) | Miscanthus rhizosphere microbial communities from Kellogg Biological Station, Michigan, USA - M4 (SPAdes) (version 2) | ecosystem: Host-associated > Plants > Roots > Rhizosphere ...
CCCGGATCATTGACGCCCGCCCCGCGTCCGTCATCTCCGGTGTGCGGGAGCGATCACGCCGCGGCGAGAGCCCGCTGGACGATGTCGGCCACGTCGGGCGAGGGCGCGGGCGCGGCCGCGACCCGTTGCAGAGCTTTCTCCGCCATCGCGCGCCGTCCGGGCTCGAGCATGCGCCAGCTCTTCAGGGCGGACAGCAGGCGTGCCGCGAGTTGCGGATTCTTGCGATCGAGTGCCAACACCGTATCGGAGATGAAGTCGTAGCCCGCGCCGTCGGTGCGGTTGAACTCTTTCGGATTCGCCAAAGCGAATGCGTGGATCAAGGCGCGCACGCGATTGGGATTGGCGAACGAGAAGGCGGGATGTCCGGTCAGCGCCTTGACCCGATCCAAGGTTGCCGGTTCCGGAACGGTGGCCTGCAGCGTGAACCATTTGTCGACGATCAGCGGATTGTCGCCATAGCGGGTGTAAAAATCGTCGAGCGCCGCGGTGCGCTCGGGCACGTCGCGAAGCGACAGCGTCGAGAGCGCCGCCATGCGATCGGTCATGTTGTCGGCAGCCTGATATTGTTGTGCGGCCAGCGACACGGCGTCCGGCCGCCCGGTCGCCACCAGAAGATCGAGACAGACATTGCGCAGCGCGCGCCGCCCGGCGCCGGCGGCATCGGGCGTGTAAGGCCGACTTTCGGACAGGCGGCGGTAATGATCGAACAGTGGTCCGGCGAGATGTTCTCCGACCACCGCCCGCACGGCGGAACGCGCGGCGAAAATGGCGTCGGGATCGACATCCCGGCCGATCTCACGTGCGAGGTCCGACTCGCCCGGAAGCGTCAGCGCAAGCGCGATGAATGCGGGCTCGAGCGTGCCGTCACCGAGCACCGCGCTGAGCGCATCGAGCAGGCCGCTATCCCGTCGGGCCGGCTTCCCCGTACGCAAGTTTGTGACGTTGTCGAGCAGGAGACGCGTCGCCAGCGTCTGCAATGCCTGCCAGCGGTTGAACGGGTCGACGTCGTGCGCGGCCAGGAATCTCAGGTCGTCGGCGGACAGGTTGGCGACGAGCTTGATGGGCGCCGAAAATCCACGATTGAGCGAAGGCACCGGCGGCTCGCCGATATCGCCGAACACGAACGTCTCCGCGGGCCTGGTCAAGGTGAGCACGCCGCGCTCGATCGTCCGCCCGTCGCTGAGCTTCAGCGGCAGGTCGCGCCCGTCGCGCCCGACCAGACCGATCGCGAGCGGGATGACCATCGGCTCTTTGCTCGGCTGCCCGGGGGTCGGCGGCACCGTCTGGGCCGCATCGAGCCGGTAGGTCCTGGCGCCCGCATCATAGCCACCGGTGGCCACCACCTCGGGCGTGCCGGCCTGGGAGTACCACAGCATGAATTGGGTGAAGTCGGCGCCGGAGACATCCGCGAAGCATTGCACGAACTGCTCGATGGTGGCTGCCTCGCCGTCGTGGCGGCTGAAATAGAGATCCATGCCCTGGCGAAACGTCTCCGGGCCCAGCAGCGCCTTGATCATGCGCACGACCTCGGCGCCCTTTTCGTACACCGTCGCCGTGTAGAAATTGTTGATCTCATGGTAGAGGCGCGGACGCACGGGATGGGCGAGGGGCCCCGCGTCTTCGACGAACTGGTGGGCGCGCAAGCCTCGCACGCGGCTGATGCGCTCGACCGCGCGCGAGCGCGCGTCGGCCGAGAACTCCTGATCGCGAAATACCGTGAGCCCTTCCTTGAGGCAGAGCTGGAACCAATCGCGGCAGGTGATGCGATTGCCGGTCCAGTTGTGAAAGTATTCGTGGGCGATGATCGCCTCGATTCGCTCGAAGTCGCTGTCGGTGGCTGTCTCCGGCGAGGCGAGCACGTATTTGTCGTTGAAGACGTTGAGGCCCTTGTTCTCCATCGCTCCCATGTTGAAGTCGGAGACGGCGACGATCATGAAAATATCGAGATCGTATTCGCGCCCGAATGCGGTCTCGTCCCACCGCATGGCGCGCTTGAGTGAGTCCATGGCGTAGGCGCAGCGCGCCTCCTTGCCGGCTTCGACGTAGATGCGAAGCGTCACGTCGCGACCCGACATGGTGCGAAAGCGATCCTCGACGCAGGCCAGCTTTCCGCCGACCAGCGCGAACAGATATGACGGCTTCGGAAACGGGTCGTGCCAGACCGCGAAATGCCGGCTCGTGCCGGGCAGGTCGCCGGAGGCGACGAGATTTCCATTGGCGAGCAGCACCGGCGCGTCGGCCTTCTCGGCCTCGATGCGGGTGGTGTAGACCGCCATGACATCGGGACGGTCGAGGAAGTAGGTGATGCGGCGAAAGCCCTCTGCCTCGCACTGGGTGCAGTAGATCGCGCCCGAACGATAGAGGCCCATGAGCTGGGTATTGGCGGATGGATCGACGACGGTCTCGATCTCCAGCCGGAACGGGCGGTGCGGAGGTTGCGCGATGGTGAGCCGGTCGGCGGTCGCGACGAACTGTTCGGGAGGAAGCGTCGCGCCGTCGAGTTTCAACCCCCGCAGGTCCAGCGCATCGCCGTCGAGCGTGAGCGGCGCGGGCGCCGCGCCGTTCCCGTTGGGCCGCAGCGCCAGGGTCGCGCGCACCCGCGTCGCGGCAGGATCGAGCGTGACGTCGAGTTCCACCGTCTCGACGACCCAATCGGGCTGGCGGTAATCTTCCAGACGAACGGGATGGGCTTCTTCGGTGCGCATATCGATTCCATATCGCTGTGAGGCCCCGGCGGGGACTATGCCGCGGGCGTTGCCGGAGGCTTCTAAATCGGGACGTTTTTACTCATATACCCTGAATTGGCTTCCTGCTTTAATCGCTTCCCAGAACACCGCAACCCAATGTAAGGGTGCACCGACAATTTCGGGAGGACTATGATGACGGCTCTTCGCACGACCTTGCTGGCCCTGTCGACGGTGGCGGCCACCGCTTTTGGCGGCTCTCTCGATGCATCGGCCCAGGCCTATCCCAATCAGGTCGTCCGCATCATCGTTCCGTTCTCCGCCGGCAGCATCACCGACGGCCTTGCTCGCATTCTCGCCGACAAGCTCGGCGACCTTTGGAAGCAGCAGGTGATCGTCGAAAACCGGCCCGGACTCCCGGGAACGACGGCGGTCGCCAAGAGCGCGCCGGATGGCTACACGCTGATGCTGACCTCGAACGGGCACACGATCGCCAGTGCCATCAACAAGAGCATCCAGTACGACCCGGTCAAGGATTTCGCCGGGGTCTCGCGGGTCGCGGCGGTGCCGCTGGTCGCGATCGTCCCGCCCGACTTTCCGGGGAAGACGCTGAAGGATTTCATTGCGGCTGCGAACGAAAAGCCGGGCCAGCTCAACTTCTCCTCGGCGGGGATTGCCAGCACTTCGTATCTGTCGGCCGAAATTCTAAAGCAGGATGCCAAGATCAACATCCAGCACGTGCCCTACAAGGGCGCGCCCGAGGCCACGACCGCCGTCATCCGCAACGACGTGCAGATGTACATGGCGCCCATCCCGTCCACGCAGGAGCTGACCGCAACCGGCAAGGTCAAGGCGCTCGCCATCAACTCTGCCAAACGCGTTCCGCAATTGCCTGATGTGCCGACCGTTGCCGAGACCTTACCGAACTACAAATACGAGTCCTGGTTCGGCGTGCTTGCACCGGCCGGAACGCCGCAGGCGATCCTGACCAAGGTCAGCGAGGACATCGCGAAGGTTCTCGAGATGCCCGACGTCAGGGAGAAGCTGCTGGCGCAAGGTTCGATTCCCTCGCCCACCACGCCGGCCGAGTTCGACGCAATCAACAAGTCCGACACCGAGCGTTACGGCAAGATCCTCAAGGACGCCGGCATTACGCCGCAATAACGCTGGGCTGAGGCTCGCATCCCGCCGCTGTCGGCGCGCACCGCAACCGAGCGAGCGGCACCCGCAACCGGCCGGGCCACGCCAAACACGTCGCCACGAGACGGCGTGCGTGGTGCGCCGTACCTCGGAGCGTCGCAGCGCTTGGCGCCGTCCGCCGGATTGCTGATCGACGCAGCCAGGTCCTGTCCCACACGCGCCGTAAGCGCGGCCCGCCCCGGTGGGCAGCGACCCACGCCGAGCTTGCTGCCAGACTGGTCGCTGGCAGCGTTCCCGCAACGGGGGTAGCATCGCGATCACAACAACAAATGCTCGGGAGGAGATCATGGCTTTCTGCGCTTGCAGTTCGTGCGCCCCGTCGCCTGCGGTGTCGCGCCGCCAATTCCTCTGCACCACCGCGGCCAGCGCCGCCGCTGCCTCGACCGTCGCGGGCGCGATCGTGGGAACTGCGCGTGCGCAGCAGCCCGGTGGGGCGACCACTCCGGGACGGGCCATTCTGATCAAGGGCGGATGCGTGCTCACGCTCGACCGGGCGGTCGGCGACTTCGAGCAGGCCGACGTGCTGGTGGAGGGCGGCAAGATTTCCGCCGTGCGCCCGAACATCAGCGCGCCCAACGCCGAGGTCATCGAGGCCGCGCGCATGATCGTGATGCCTGGGATGGTCGATACCCATCGCCACATGTGGCAGGGCATCTTGCGCAACGTGCTCCCCGACGGCTCGCTCGAGGATTACCGCAACATCGTGCAGCGGACGTTCGGCGCAAAGTATACGCCCGACGACGTCTATGCCGGCGATCTGTTCAGCGCGCTCGGGGCCATCGACAGCGGCGTGACCTGCATTCTCGACTGGTCGCACATCCATAACACGCCGGAACACAGCGACGCCGCGGTCAAGGGCCTGGCGGAGTCCGGCGTGCGCGCGATCTTCGCCTACGGCAATCCGCAGAACGAGACCGGGCGCTATTGGGAAATGCAGGGGCACAAATATCCCGACGATATCGCACGCCTGCGCAAGCAGTACTTCTCGAGCGACGATCAACTGCTCACGCTCTATATGGCGGCCCCGTCGGCGTCCCCGGAACTGATCCTTGGAGCGTTCAAGGCCGCTCGCGACGTCGGCGCACGAATCACGATTCATGTCGGCGTCGGTGAATTCGGCCGCAATGCCCTGCTCGAGAAGCTCAACGCGGAGAAGGCGTTGAAATCGGACACGACCTATATCCACTGCTGCACGCTCAACGACACCGAGTGGAAGCTGATCAAGGATACCGGCGGCACCGTCTCCATCGCCAGCTACGTCGAGACATTGATGGGGCACGGCAACCCGCCAATCCAGAAGGCGATCGATACCGGCATCCGCCCGTCGCTCAGCGTGGACGTGGAAACCTCCGTTCCCAACGATTTCTTCCAGCAGATGCGCACCGTGTTCTCGCTGCAGAAGAACGAGGTGTGGGCGCGGCGGCTCTCCGGCGACAAGAACCCGCCCAAGTTCCTCACGGCGCGCGAGGTGCTTGAGTTCGCCACCATCGAAGGCGCACGCGCCAACGGCCTCGAGCGCAAGATCGGCACGCTCACGCCGGGCAAGGATGCGGACATCATCCTGCTGCGCACCGACCGGCTCAACGTAATGCCGATGAACAATGCGGTAGGTGCGGTGGTCACCAGCATGGGCCCGCAGAACGTCGATACCGTCCTGATCGCCGGCAAGGTGATGAAGCGCAACGGCCAGTTGGTCGGCGTCGACTTCGACCGCCTCACGCGTCTTGGCGACCAGGCCCGCGACCGCCTCTATGCTAATGCCAATGTGAAGAACGTGCGGCTCTGAACGTCGATCACGCCGACTCACCGTTTATCCGCAATTGGATGCGCTTAGGGAAGCGCGCTGCGGGCTGTTCAGGTCCTGGGCCGGCGCCGAGTGTCATCTTGCGTCGGTGCCGGATCATCGGCTCCGCTGTGGCGCGCGCGCCGACATCTGGAGAGATTGCCGGGTTGCGGTTGAAAGGTGGGAATGGACATGCCTGATCGGTTCGATGTCGTCGTCGCGGGTGCCGGGCACAACAGCCTGATCGCCGCCGCCTATCTCGCCAAGGCGGGCTATCGCTGTCTGGTGCTGGAGGGCAGGCAGGTCGTGGGCGGCAATTGCGTCACGGAGGAGCTGACGCTTCCTGGCTTCCAGCACGACTCGTGCGGAACGGCCCACGTCGTGATCCAGGATAGCCCGATGCTGCGCAACGACGAGCTCGGGCTCGGCAACTACGGGCTGGAATACATTCATCCCGAGATCGTCGTGCATGCTCCATTTCCGGACGGCACCTATCTGACGCAGTACCATGACCTCGATCGGACCTGCGACGAGTTCGCCAAGTTCTCCAGGAAGGATGCCGCCGCGTACCGGCGCATGATCGCCGACTACGACGCGGTCAAGCCGATCTTCGACGCCGTCTCCTACACGCCGATCGGTTGGGGCAAGCCAGTCAACGAGCGCCTCGCCGAACATCCCGACGGCAAGCAGTGGCAGCGCCGCATTGCGATGTCGGGTTGGGATATCATCCGCGACAATTTCGAGGACGATCATTGCCGCTCGTTCATGCTGTGGATGGCGTTCCAGACCGTGGTACCGCCAGAATGGCCGATGTCGGGACGGCTTGCATATTCGCTGGTCCATGGCCGTCAGCGCTGGAGCTGGTGCGTGCCCAAGGGCGGGTCGGGGACGTTCTCTGCCGCGCTCGCCCGGCTGATCAAAGCGCATGACGGCGTCATCCTCACCGACAAACGAGTGTGCCAGCTGATCCTCGAGAACGGCCGCTGCACCGGCGTCGAATGCGTCGATGGAAGCTCCTACCGTGCCACCAAGGCCGTGCTGTCGACGGTTCACATCAAGCACCTCGTCGACATGGCGCCGCGCCAGGCTTGGGGCGACGACTTCGTCGCGGGTGTCGACACCTGGCAAGCCGGGCCCACGTTGTTCGTCACTCACTATGCGACCACCGAGCCGATGCGGTTCGCGGTCGATGGCGGCGTGCGCGAGCCGATGGCGGTGGGACTCATGTCGACGGCCACGCGGGCCTTGCGCATGGGTTACGACTATGCGCGCGGGGCAGTGAACATCGAGGAACCGGTGTTGCTTGCGGTCTGTCCAACGCTCGTGGATCCGGGACGGGCGCCAGCGGGCAGGCACACGGTCAAGGTGATCGGATTTCAACCTTACGATCTCAAGGAGGGCCCCCAGCACTGGGACGAGATCAAGGAGCAGGTTTCGCAGGCCAACCTCGACCACCTGCGGCGGTTCGCGACCAACCTCACGGACGACAAGATTCTCGCGCGGGTGGTCGAGAGCCCGCTCGATCTCGAACGTATGAATCCACACAATTGGCGGGGCTCCTGCCATGGCGGCGCACAGAACCCGGCGCAGTCGGCGAACATGCGGCCGGTGCCCGGCTGGGCGTCCCATCGCATGCCGATCCCTGGTCTCTACCAGACCGGGTCGACCACTCATCCCGGTGGGTCGATTTCAGCCGGACCCGGCCGAAACGCCGCGGCCGTGATGCTCAAGGACTTCGACAGCAGCCTTGACGAGGCCATCGCAAGGAAGAGTGCAGCAAGGGTCGCCGAGGCTGCGGCCGATTGAGCGCGGGAGCAACGTCAATGGCACCATCTGGCAGCGCGATCTTCCGCTCGCTTTTAGTTGGCATCGCGGGCGTGCTGGTCTCATCCGTTGCGACTGCGCAGACGCCGACCGATCCACCTTATCCCGGCCAGGCGGTTCGCCTGGTGGTGCCGTTCTCTGCCGGCAGCGTGACCGATCTCCTGGCCCGCATCATCGGCGAGAAACTCGGCGAACGCTGGGGCCAGCAGTTGATCGTGGAGAACCGTCCCGGCATCCCCGGAACCGCGAGCGTGGCGAAGTCCGCACCGGACGGATACACGTTGATGCTCACATCCAACGGGCATACCGTTGCCGCCGTCCTCAACAAGAACCTGCCGTTCGATCCGGTACGGGACTTCTCCGGCGTGACGCAGGTCGCCTCGGTGCCGCTGGTTTTGATCGTGCCACCCGACTCGCCCGCAACGACGCTGAGGGAACTGGTCGCGCTGGCCAAGGACAGACCGGGTGCGCTCAACTTTGCTTCGTCCGGCCTCGCCAGCACTGCCTACATCTCCGGCGAACTGTTCAAGCAGACCGCTAAGATCGATATTGTGCACGTGCCCTACAAAGGCGCGCCGGAATCGCTGACCGGCATCATGCGCGCCGATTCCCATATGTTCTTCGCCGGGATCAATATCGCTCTGGACCTGATCCAGTCCGGAAAGGTACGGCCGCTCGCGGTGGCGGCGTCCAAGCGGATCGCAACGCTTCCGGCCGTTCCGACCTTCGCCGAGGCGGGTATGCCGGAGTTCGAATACGATGCCTGGTTCGGCGTCATGGCGCCGACTAACACGCCCATCGCCATCCGCACCAAGGTCGGCCAGGATGTCGCGGCGGTCTTGCGGACGGCCGAAGTGCAGAGGCGGTTGGAAAGCCAGGGGGTAGTGACGGTCGTCAACGCACCGCAGGAATTCGATGCGCTGATCAGATCGGATACTGAGCGCTTCGGTAGGATGCTCAGGGACGCGGGCGTCGCCGCCAACTAGGACCGCCGCCTTGGCGAGCAACGTTCTGTCCCGCGGCACGGAGGTGCTTGTATGCGAGCCATGGTGCTCGAGACAGCGCTGACGCCGCTGCGGATGCGCGAACTACCGACGCCAGTGCCTGCTGCGCGGGAGATATTGCTCGAGGTCGCGGCCTGCGGCGTTTGTCGTACCGACCTGCATGTGGTCGACGGGGAGCTTCCGAATCCGAAGCTTCCGCTCATCCCTGGCCATGAGATCGTGGGGCGGGTGGCCGCATTGGGGGCCGATGTGGCGGGCTTCGCGGTCGGCGAGCGCATCGGCGTTCCCTGGCTCGGCTACACATGTGGCGTCTGCCCATATTGTCGTGCCGGGCGGGAGAATCTGTGCGATCGGCCGCTGTTTACCGGCTACACCCGAGATGGCGGCTACGCGACGCATACGCTTGCAGATGCGCGCTTCTGCTTTCCCTTGCCCGAGCGGAGGGATGACGCCGAGATCGCACCGTTCCTCTGCGCCGGTCTGATCGGCTGGCGCAGCTACCGCATGGCAGGCGCGCAGTGGAAAGGGCAGGGCGCAGGGTCCGAAGGGGAAAGTCTGAAGGCCCTTGGCCTCTATGGCTTCGGCGCGGCCGCGCACATCCTCGCGCAAGTCGCGACCTGGCAGCGTCGTCGCGTCTATGCCTTCACCCGCGGCGGCGACACGGCGGCACAAGCATTTGCACGGTCGCTGGGCGCGGTCTGGGCCGGCGGTTCCGACGAAATGCCGCCCGAGCGGCTCGACGCCGCCATCATTTTTGCACCGGTGGGCGCGCTGGTTCCGCTGGCGCTCAAGGCGGTGAAGAAGGGTGGGCGCGTGGTTTGCGGCGGCATCCACATGTCGGACATCCCAAGCTTCCCCTATTCCCTGCTGTGGGAGGAACGGCATGTCGTGTCGGTCGCGAACCTCACCCGTGCGGACGCCCGTGAATTTCTGGACATCGTGCCGCGGGCCGGCGTGAAGACCGAAGTCACGCGTTATCCGCTTGATGCGGCCAATGACGCGCTCTCCGACCTGCGCGAAGGCCGCCTGCAGGGCGCGGCCGTGTTGACGCCGTAACGCTATTTCGAGGCCGGCGCCGGCTCGGCATGTCCGAGCACGCGTTTGATCGAAGGAAAGCGCAGCCGCAGCGCGCGTTCCACCTCGTCGACCCCGTCGTGCACGTTCGCCACGCTCAGCGTCTGGTCGACGACGCAGTGGAAATTGACGATCTCGCCGCCCTCCGCCTCGCGCACCCGCACATCGTGGATCGTTCGAACGAATTCGTGCTTCGCTGCGATCTCGGACAGCGCATTGTGTACGGCCGTGATCCGTTCCGGCGGGGCCTCGCGCCCGGGCTCATCATAGGGTTGCAGGGGCTCGATATGGGTGTCGACCTCCACCTCCGGTCCCAGTTCCTCGCGGATCGCGTCTTCCAGCCCGCTTGCGATGTCGTGGGCGGCGCCGAGCGACAGCAAACCGTCGACTTCGAGATCAAGGGAGATGGCGAGCCGTCCCTCGATCTCATGCACGGTGACGTGATGCACCGCCAGCGCACGATTGCGCGCGGTCACCATGACCCGTTCCAGCACGGTCTCGTCGTCGAGCGCGCGTGGTTCCGTGGTGACCGTCACCTCGGCGGCCGACCTTTCGAAGCGCACGGCTTCGACGATGCGGTTCTTGAGCGCCGCCACGCGGTCGAGCGGCAGCGTGCGGCTGACCGCAACGACGAGGTCGACGAACAGCACTTCACCGACCTGGCGCACGCGCAGCCGTTCGATCTCGACCACGCTGGGAACGCGGGTCACAGCTGCGGTGATTCTGTCGGCGACGCCGGGTGGGGCGGTATCCGTCAGCGTATCGATGGTGCGTCGGGCAAGCCGCCAGCCCGCAATGCAGATGACAACCGATACAACGATCGCTGCCACCGAGTCGGCCCGCGCATAGCCGAGCGTGATCCCGACCAGCCCGACCACGACCGCCAGCGACGACCACATATCGGAAGAGAAATGAAGCGCGTCCGCTTCCAGCGCCTCACTCGACGTCTGTTGGGCAGTCCGGTAGAGCACGCGCGCCCGGAAGAAGTCGACGACGATGGAGAGCAGCATCACCACGAATGCCCAGCGCGTCGCCTCGACCTGCGGCGGGTCGGCGCTCATGAGCCGTTTCGCCGCCTCCCAGATGACGACACCGGCGAGCCCGAACAGCAGCGCCGTTTCCGCGAGCGCGGTCACGCTTTCGACCTTGCCGTGGCCGTAATGATGTTCGGCGTCGGCGGGCTTGCCGGAAACGCGTACCGCAAAATAGGTCATCACGGTCGCGCCAAGGTCGATCAGCGAATGGGCCGCTTCCGACAGGATTGCGAGCGAACCGCTCGTCACGCCGACGATGGCCTTTGCCACCGTCAGACCTGCGGATGCGGCGATCGAGGAAAGTGCCACCCTCTGCTTGACGTCTTGCATCATGTGCCTCTGCGCCGCGACCGGTAGCGAGGCCTGACGCTGGCGTCAATCCGACGGGACGATTTCGCGGATGATGGGAATGCAAACAAGTTGCATCTGACGATGCTTTGTCGCGATGCCAGCGATCTTCGCCAGCGCGATCGTGCTGCGACCGGTCCGCGAACCTGAAAACCGAATTCTGGCAGAATGGACTACTTGAAGGTCAGTAACTGGTCGTCGAACGCGTTCGCGAGCACGCGGCCGATTTGCGCCAGTGGGATCGGACGCATCATGTGCACGTGTTCGCAGTGCACCTCATGGACCGCGATCTTGCCGCTGACATAGGGCTGCCACTTGTGTGGCTCGGGCCGGGAGTTGTCCTGCGTGGCCGCAAAAAGCAGGGCGTCGCCCCTGAACCGTCGCGGCAGAAAAGCTCTTGCGAGCCGACTGTTCTGTTTCATGACCTGGATGATTGCTGCGACCTGATGTTCGTCGAGGTTCGCGAGGATGTCTCCTTCCTGGCGCAGGATGTCCAGTGCGCTCGAGACCTGTAGCGGCGCATCGCCTGAATAATAGCCGAGGGCTTTGAGCTGATTGGCGAGGAGCGTCTCGTCATCAATCTCCGTTTCGTTCTGTGGGTGGCTTTGCCCTGCGATGGGATAGCAATCGAGCAGAGCGAGCAGGGCAACCGTCTCGCCGTGGTCCTGAAGATGCGTCGCCATGGCGTGAGCAACCAGCCCTCCGAAGGACCAGCCAAGCAAATGATAGGGGCCTGTTGGCTGGACGTGCCGAACGAATGTCACATAGTCGGCGGCCATTTCCTCGAGTGTTTGGGGAGACGTTTCAGGATGCGAGATGCCACGCGCCTGCAGCCCGTAGATCGGACGATCGGCCGGTAGGTGGCGCATGAGCCCGGAATAGGACCAACTGAGCCCGCCGCCGGGATGGATGCAGAACAGCGGCGGCAGGCTTCCCGATGGTCTGAGCGGAAGCAGAACTTCAAGCGGGGAGCGGTCAGGCTGGTTGCCGTTGAGGCGATCGCAGAGCGCCTCCACCGTCGGCGCCTCGAACAGGCTGCGGATCGCAAGCTCAACATCCAGCGTCGAGCGGATGCGGCTGATCAGACGCGTCGCCAGTAGCGAATGACC
>Ga0207688_10001568_pt1 | contig 12059 bp, 9 predicted proteins | sample KBSMiscanthusM4_FD_184296 | JGI IMG/M metagenome (GOLD analysis project Ga0207688, IMG submission 184296) | Miscanthus rhizosphere microbial communities from Kellogg Biological Station, Michigan, USA - M4 (SPAdes) (version 2) | ecosystem: Host-associated > Plants > Roots > Rhizosphere ...
TGCTCTGCGGCTTCGTCATATTCGCCAAGCTCATTGGGCAGCCCGGCGTTGGGATAAGCCATGACCAATGTGTCGGCGAGAGCGGCGAGCGCGGTGAGGTGCGGCCTGAGCTGCGCCGCCCCGAACGAGCAATTAAGGCCGATGGTGACCGGCCGCGCGTGACGGACGGAGGCCCAGAAGGCTTCGACCGTATGACCTGAGAGGTTGCGGCCGCTAAGGTCGGTCAGCGTCATCGAGATCATCAGCGGCAGCTCGCGGCCCAGATCCTGCTCGGCTTCCAGGGTCGCCATTACCGCGGCCTTGGCGTTCAGCGTGTCGAAAATGGTCTCGATGAGGATGAAGTCGACGCCCCCGACGACGAGCGCATCGATCTGCTCGCGGTAGACGGCCTTCACCTGGTCGAAGTCGACTTCGCGAAAAGCGGGATCGTTGACGTTGGGCGACAGGGACAGCGTCTTGTTGGTCGGGCCAAGCGCTCCGGCCACCCAGCGCTGCTTGCCGTCGCGATCGGCGACCTCGCGCGTGATGCGCGCCGCCTCGACGTTGATCTTCGTCACCAGCGCTTCGGCGCCGTAATCGGCCTGGCTGATCGCGTTCGCGTTGAAGGTGTTGGTCGCGAGGATCTCGGCGCCGGCATCGGCGAAGCTCTCGCAGATCGAGCGGACGACGTCCGGGCGAGTGATGTTGAGCAGGTCGTTGTTGCCGCGCTGGTCCTTCAGGAGATCGAGCGGGCCGCAATAGTCGGCGCCCTGCAGCTTGCGGCCCTGGATCGACGTTCCGTAGGCGCCGTCCTTGATCAGGATCCGCTTTGCCGCTTCGGCGCGAAGTGTCTGGGACGCACTCATTCGGGTAATTCCTTTTGCGCCCTGACCCCGAGCAGGTGGCAGATCGCGTAGCTCAACTCGGCGCGGTTGAGCGTGTAGAAGTGGAAGTGGCGGACGCCCCCAGCATAGAGCTGGCCGGCAAGCTCGGCGGCAACCGTCGCCGCGATCAGCTGGCGAGCGGCCGGCAGATCGTCGAGGCCCTCGAACAGTTCGTCCAGCCATCGCGGGATCGTCGCTCCGCAGCTCTGCGCGAAACGGCGGGTGGTCGCGACGTTCGAGACCGGCAGGATTCCGGGCACGATCTCGACGTCGATGCCGGCCGCCGCGGCTTCGTCGCGGAAGCGGAAGAAGCAGTCGGGCGAGAAGAAAAATTGTGTGATGGCCCGCGTGGCACCGGCAGAGCATTTGCGCCTGAGGTTATCGAGATCGAATCCGCGATCGACCGAGTCCGGATGAATCTCGGGGTAAGCGGCGACCGAAATGTCGAATGGCGCAATGGCCTTGAGGCCGCCAACCAGGTCGGCGGCATCGCGGTAGCCTTCCGGGTGCGGCCGGTACTTTGAACCAGGTTCCGACGGATCGCCGCGCAAGGCGACGATGTTGCGCACGCCGAGCTGCCAATAATCGCGCGCAACGGCATCGACCTCGTCGCGGCTCGCGCCGACGCAGGTCAAATGCGCGGCGGGGGTTAGCTCGGTTTCCTTGAGGATGCGCTCGACGGTCGCGTGGGTGCGCTCGCGGGTCGAGCCGCCGGCGCCGTAGGTGACCGACACGAAGCGCGGATGAAGCGGTTCGAGAGTCTTGATCGACTCCCATAGCGTCTGCTCCATCTTTTCCGTCTTGGGCGGGAAGAATTCGAAGCTGACCTGGATATCGCCACGAGCCTCGGCGAACAGCGGCAGATGGCGGCCGAGGGATTCGAAGGCGTTCATGCCGCCCTCCGCTGCCGCACAGCGGCCTTCACGCCGCGCCACAAGGTGACCGTCAGCTCGCCGCCCTTGAGGTGGCGGACCTCGTCGACCTCGATGCCGGCAGCGTTGAACCAGCCGGCCATCACCTCGTCCTCGAATCCCAAGCGGATGTGTGCGTCGCGCTCGCGCAGCTCCTCGCGCTCGTGCGCGGCGAAATCGACCACCAGCAGCGTTCCGCCTGGCGCCAGGACGCGCGCCGCCTCGGCGATCGCCGCGGCCGGGGAGTGGGCGTAGTGCAGCACCTGGTGGATGATGATGCTCTCGGCGCTGTGGTCGGCGAGCGGGAGGGCGTACATGTCGCCCTGACGCAGGCTCGACGGGATGCCCGCCGCCTCGAGCTTGACCCGCGCGACCCGCAACATGTCCGACGAGCGATCGATGCCGATGGCGTTGACCGCGCGCGGGCCGAACAGCTCGATCATGCGCCCGGTGCCCGTGCCGATGTCGACGAGGCGGCCGAGGGTTCGATTGCCCAGCGACATGTCGATGGCTCGCTCGACCTCGCTTTCGGCGACGTGAAGCGAACGGATCTGGTCCCATACCTCCGCATGGCCGGCGAAATAGCGGTTGGCGGCCTCGGCGCGCTCGGCTCGGATCGACTCGGTGCGGGCTGCATCGGCGGCGAACAGGGCCTGCGTCGCATCGTCGGCCCACTGGTCCACCAGAGCGAACAAGGGTTCTACCCGATCCAACTGCGCGAGCGTCAGGAACACCCAGCTTCCCTCCTTGCGCCGCTCGAGCACTCCGGCGTCGGCGAGGATCTTGAGGTGGCGTGAAACGCGCGGCTGGCTCTGACCAAGCACCTGGGCAAGCTCCCCGACCGACAGTTCCATCAGCCGCAGAAGCGCGACGATCCGCAACCTAGTCGGGTCGGCAAGCGCCTGGAATCGGTCGGCCAGCGGCATGGTCAGCGTCATGGCATAAGGATATAAAGATATCTTTATATGGTCAATTCGCCCTTTTGAAATAATCCCTTGTGCGCCGGTAGAGATTATCGCTATTGCCGCGCCCCTGGCCTGACGACTCGCAGCGGCAGGCCCGGGCGTGCCCACCCCAGGGGCATTTTTAGAGGGAGTGAAAGACTCATGAAGAAGCTTGCGATCGTGACCGTTGCGGTCCTTGCGCTCGGCGTCGCCGCGTGCACCAAGAACAATGCCGACAACAATGCGGCGAACGAGACCGCGGTTGAGAACACCGCGTCGACCGACGTCAATGCAGCTACCGACGCGACGGCCAATGCCGACGCGGCCCTCAACGCTGCCGGCAACGCCGTCGAGAACGCCGGCAACGCCGTCGAGAACGCGTCGAACGCCGTCGAGAACAAGTAAGCTTTTCCAAGCTTACCACGCATTCAAGGAAAGGGCCGTCCCTCGGGGCGGCCCTTTTTTTTGCGCCTCTCGTCATTGCGAGGAGCGGAGCGACGCGGCAATCCGAGGAACATGAGCTGGATTGCTTCGCTACGCCCGCAATGACGAAATTCCTGCTTCTTTCGCTACTTCTCGTCGCAGCCTGCAAAGACCATCGCCCGCCGGCGCCGAGCGCCGAGCAATCACAGCAGCTCAACGAGGCGGAAAACATGCTCGACAACATGGCCGCCAATGAAGAAGGGCCGGCGGATCGCTCCACCGGCCCTCCAATCAGTCGGAATGAGCTTTAGGACTTAGAAGTCCATTCCGCCCATGCCGCCCATGCCGCCGCCGCCGCCCATGGCCATTGCCGGCTTGTCTTCAGGCAGCTCGCTCACCGCCGCTTCGGTGGTGATGAGCAGGCCGGCGACCGACGCCGCATCCTGCAGCGCGGTGCGAACGACCTTGGTCGGATCGATCACGCCGGCATTGGCGAGGTTTTCATAGACCTCGGTCTGGGCGTTGAAGCCGATCGCCTCGTCCTTGCCTTCGAGCAACTTGCCCGAAATGACCGCACCGTCGTGACCGGCGTTTTGCGCGATCTGGCGCACCGGCGCGTAAAGCGCCTTGCGGACGATATCGACGCCACGCGTCTGGTCGTCGTTCTGGCCCTTGAGCCCGTCGAGCGACTTGGTCGCGTAAAGCAGCGCAACGCCGCCGCCGGGGACGATGCCTTCCTCGACCGCGGCGCGGGTCGCGTGAAGCGCGTCGTCGACGCGATCCTTGCGCTCCTTCACCTCGACCTCTGACGCACCGCCGACCTTGATCACGGCAACGCCGCCGGCGAGCTTCGCCAGCCGCTCCTGCAACTTCTCGCGGTCGTAGTCCGACGTCGTGGTCTCGATCTGTTGGCGGATCGCCTCGGTGCGAGCCTTGATCGTCTCGTGCGAGCCGGCGCCATCGACGATCGTCGTGTTGTCCTTGTCGATCGTGATGCGCTTGGCCTGGCCGAGCATGGTCAGCGTGACGGTCTCGAGCTTGATGCCGAGATCCTCGCTGATCATTTCGCCGCCGGTGAGGATCGCGATGTCCTCGAGCATCGCCTTGCGGCGATCGCCGAAGCCCGGAGCCTTGACCGCCGCGACCTTGAGGCCACCGCGGAGCTTGTTGACGACCAGCGTCGCAAGCGCCTCGCCTTCGATGTCCTCGGCGATGATCAGCAGCGGACGGCCGCTCTGGACCACCGCCTCGAGGATCGGAAGCATGGCCTGCAGATTCGACAGCTTCTTCTCGTGGATCAGGATGTAGGGGTCGGTAAGCTCGACCTGCATCTTCTCCGGGTTGGTGATGAAGTAGGGACTGAGATAACCGCGGTCGAACTGCATGCCTTCGACGACGTCGAGCTCGAACTCGAGGCCCTTGGCCTCCTCGACGGTGATCACGCCTTCCTTGCCGACCTTCTCCATCGCCTCGGCAATCTTCTCGCCGACGATGGTGTCACCGTTGGCGGCAATGCTGCCGACCTGGCCGATTTCATTCGACCCGGAGACGGGCTTGGAGCGCTTCTTGAGATCGTCGACGACCTTGGTGACGGCAAGATCGATGCCGCGCTTCAAGTCCATCGGGTTCATGCCGGCCGCGACCGACTTCATGCCCTCGCGGACAATCGCCTGGGCGAGAACCGTCGCGGTGGTCGTGCCGTCACCGGCGATGTCGTTGGTTTTCGAGGCGACTTCGCGCACCATCTGCGCGCCCATGTTCTCGAACTTGTCCTTAAGCTCGATCTCCTTGGCGACGGTAACGCCGTCCTTGGTGATGCGAGGAGCGCCAAAGCTCTTGTCGATGACGACGTTGCGGCCCTTGGGGCCGAGAGTCACCTTCACCGCGTCGGCGAGGATGTCGACGCCGCGCATAATGCGCTCACGAGCGTCGCGGCTGAATTTCACGTCCTTGGCTGCCATCTGGCTACCCTTTCTTCAAAAAGCGAATGTTCACGAATGTTCGCAGTGACGCGCAGGTTTTCCCGCGCATCGCGAAGTCAGCCGACGATCCCGAGGATGTCGCTTTCCTTCATGATGATGAGGTCTTCACCGTCGATCTTGACTTCGGTGCCCGACCATTTGCCGAACAGGATCTTGTCGCCGGCCTTGACATCCAGCGGCGTGACCTTGCCGTCGTCGGCCCTGGACCCGGTGCCGACCGAGATCACTTCGCCTTCCTGCGGCTTTTCCTTGGCGGTATCGGGAATGATGATCCCGCCGGCGGTCTTTGCGTCAGCCTCGACACGGCGGACGAGGACGCGGTCATGAAGCGGCCTAAATCCCATGGGTCGTAACCCCCTCTTCTCTCTTCAAGTTGAACATAGCCGTTGGCACTCCCCGCATGAGAGTGCCAGCGATGGCGCGCATATGGTTGCGCTCCGCTCGTCCGTCAACGGGTCGATGCGGGGCTTTGTCGTCAGGCGTGGCCGGCGCGGGTCAGTCCGAGGCGGTCGCGAAGCAGCCAGCGCGCGAGCATCAGCCCGGCAACGACGGCGAGCCCGCTGGCGAGCCCGATCCAAATGCCGACGCCCTTCCAATCGGCGGCAAACGCAAGCCAGCTGCCGATGCCGAGGCCGACAACCCAGTAACCGACCAGCGCGAACAGGAGTGGCCAGCGGGTATCGTGGAGCCCGCGCAACATGCCCGCGCCAATCACCTGCGCGCCGTCGACCAGCTGAAACGCGGCCGCGACCCGCAGGAAGCTGACCGCAAGCGCGATCACGACGGCATTTGCCGGGGCGTCCTCGAGGAACAAGGTGATGAGCTGGCGCGGGATGCCCCACATGACCAGCGCCATCGTCGCCATGAAGAGGAGGCCGAGCACCCAGGCAGTCCAGCCCGCGCGAGCGACCCCCGCCTCGTCCTTGCGCCCGAGCGCGAGCCCCACCCGCACGGTCGCTGCCTGTCCGAGGCCCAACGGTACCATGAACGTGAGAGCCGCGAGCTGCAGCGCGACGGCGTGAGCGGCCACGGCAGGCGCCCCGATCCACCCCATGAAATAGGCGGCAAGCGCGAACACGCCGATCTCCAGGCCCATGGTTGCGCCGATCGGCCAGCCGAGCTTGAGCATCGCGACGGTACGCTGTCGATCAAATCGCCACCAGTGGCCGAATAGATGAAACCGTCGAAAGCGCCTGTCCGTAGAGGTCACGGCAATCAGCGCAGCGCACATGATTAGCCAAGTGATCGTGCTTCCAAGACCGCTGCCGACAAGGCCGAGAGCGGGAAGTCCAAAGTGCCCGAAGATCAGCGCCCAACTGACCAGGGCATTCAAGAAGATGCCGCCTATGCTCAGCCACAGCACGATCCGCGGCCGCTCCACCGCTGCGACGAAGTTGCGCAAGAGCTGGAACAGCAGCCACGGCGCAACGATCCACATGTAGGCACGCAGGAATGTCTGGCCCTGCGCGGCGAGCTCGGCGGATATACCGAGCGTCATCATCAGGCCCCCGGCGTTCCACATCAGCAGGCTGTAAGGCGGCATCACGATAACCAGCAGCCAAAGTCCTGCGCGGAACGTCCGCCGCACGTCGCGCACGGCATTGAAGCGCTGGCCGAGCGCGGTCGCCATCATGGGCGAGCTGGCCGTAATGAGCCCGAGCAAAAAGATGCTGAAGGTCCATGTGAGATTAAGCGCCAGTGTCGCCGCGGCGAGCGGCGTTGCGCCGAGCCGGCCCAACAGAAGGATGTCAGTCGCCTGGATCAGCTGCTGCGTCAGATTGGCGAGGATCAGCGGCCAGGCGAGCGCCAGGGTCGAGCGCAGCTCGTCCCGCCACGGCCGTCGACGCTCGTCCGCAGAAATCTTTCCGATATCCATCGCGACGTCATTGCGGGGAGCGGTGCGACGAAGCAATCCAGCACCGATGCAAATGGATTGCTTCGCTACGCTCGCAAAAACGAGAGCTCTCGGCTAGCTACGCCACAAATCCTCGCGAGGCCCCAAAGATGAAGTTCGTCGGTGCAATCTGGAAACTGCTGGTCGGGATCAAGGACGCGCTTGTCCTCTTGTTGCTGATCATCTTCTTCGCCGGGCTCTACGGCGTGCTCTCGGCGCGGCCGGCGGCGGTGCGGGACGGGGTTCTCGACGTCGAGCTTGACGGCAGCGTGGTCGAGCAGCCGGCGCGGCGCCAATGGTCCGATGTAGCGGCTTCGGGCCGGATCGATCAGTACCGCCTTCGCGACCTGGTCGCGGCGCTCGACAAGGCTCGGGGTGACAGCCGGGTCAAGGCGGTCGCACTCGACCTCGGCGGCTTCACCGGCGGCGGGGCGACCGCGATCGGCGACCTTGCAGACGCCGTCCGCCGCGTCCGAGCCGCAGGCAAGCCGGTCGTGGCTTATGGGGTCGGCTACACCGACGATGGCTATGCGCTTGCGTCCGCAGCGTCGGAAATCTGGCTCAATCCCCTGGGCGGCGTGCTCATCTCCGGCCCAGGTGGATCGAATCTTTACTACAAGGGACTGCTCGACAAGCTTGGGGTGACCGCCAACGTCTATCGCGTCGGCACCTACAAGTCGGCGGTCGAGCCCTACATCCGCAACGACATGTCGCCCGAGGCCAAGCAGAATTACATGGCGCTCGACCAGGCCCGGCTCGAGACCTGGAAGCAGGAGATCAAGCAGGCGCGGCCGAAGGCCAATATCGACCTGTTCCTGTCGAACATGAACGGCGCGATCGCCGCGGCCGGGGGAGACATGGCGAAAGCCGCGCTCAACGCCGGCCTCGTCGACCGCATCGGCGATCGGCGGGCGTTCGAGGCTCGGCTCGCGGACCTCGGCGGCGGGGCGGGCCCGCGCGGCGCGACTTACCGGCAGGTCAAGCTCGGCTCCTATATCGCCGACGTCGTCGATCGCTCACCGACCGGACCGATCGGGGTGGTCACGATCGCCGGCACTATCGTCGACGGCTCGGCCGGACCGGGCACCGCCGGCGGGGACACGATCGCGAAACAGATCGAGGACGGCGTGCGCAACAAGGGCGTCAAGGCGCTGGTCGTGCGGGTCGACAGCCCGGGCGGGTCGGTGCTCGCCTCGGAGCGGATCCGCCAGGCGCTGCTCGAGGCCAAGTCGAAGAAGATCCCGGTCGTGGTGTCGATGGGCAGCGTCGCTGCGTCCGGCGGCTACTGGGTCTCGACTCCGGCCGACTATATTTATGCCGAGCCGTCGACGATCACCGGCTCGATCGGGGTGTTCGGGATCCTTCCCAGCTTCCAGGGAACGCTGGCAAAGCTTGGCGTGGGCGCCGACGGCGTGAAGACCACGCCGCTTTCGGGCGAGCCGGACTTGCTCAAGGGCCCGTCCCCCGAGGCCAGCCAACTGATCCAGACCGGGGTCGAAGCCATGTACGGCCGCTTCCTCAACATCGTCGCGCAATCGCGCCACAAGACCCCGCAACAGGTCGACCAGATCGCCCAGGGACGGGTGTGGGACGGGGGCACGGCGCATCAGCTCGGCCTGGTCGACGGCTTCGGGGGGATGAGCGACGCGATCGCCAAGGCCGCCCAGCTCGCCGGCCTCGGCAACGAGCGCGGCGTTCGCTACCTAGAGAGGCAACCGACCTTCCGCGACCAGCTGATCGACGCGCTCAGCGACGGCGACAGCGATGGTGCGGCGGCGCCCTCCGATGCCTTCTCGATGCTCGCGCGTCGGCCGGAGCAGCAGCTCACGCTTGCGATCGATGAAGTCCAGTCGATTCTTGCCGGTCCGAGCATCCAGGCACGGTGCCTGGAATGCGCCTCGGCCGAAGCGGCGCGGCCGCTCAAGCAGCGCGATCTGAGCCTGCTGGAGTTGCTGAAAGCCTGGCTCGGCTAACTTACTGACTCTGGGGGAATACCGAATGCGTCACTGTGTCATTGCGCTTGCGCTCGCCGGCAGTTCGCCCGCACTCGCCCAAAACACCGTCACCGAACGGTCCGTCGCCGCCCATGAGGCATTCCTTGCAAGCGATGCCTTGCAGGGCCGCGGAAGCGCGACCCGCGACGAGGCGATCGCAGCCGCTTATGTCGCGTCGCAGTTCCAGTCGTACGGTCTGGCGCCCGCGCCGACGATGAACGGCTTCCTGCAGACCGCGACCATCGTCCGGCAGAAGCTTAGCGGGCCGGTTGCCCTGACCGCGGATGGCGCCGCGGTGTCGCAGGCGACGCTACTGACCGGTTCGGGCAAGCCCGTTTCCGGTACGCTTACTGTCGCCAAAGACGCGAAGGACTTGCCGAGCGCGCCCGTGGTCCTGCTGACGGCACGTGAGTTCGACCCGATGCCGCTATTCCGCGCCGCGCGGGAGAAGCATATCGCGCTGGTTCTGATCCGCGAAAGCGATGCGACGCGCAGGCTCGCGACCATGATCAGGGCGCCGCGGTTGCCGGCTTATCTGGAAGGCCAGACGCCGCCGGACCAACCGGCGCTGGTGGCCCTGCCGGATGCCGCAGTCGACGCGCTGGCAACCAAGAACGGAGCCTCAATCTCGCTGGCCGTGCCGATTGGCGCCGATCGATCCGAGACGACCAACGCCATCGGCTATCTGAAGGGCACGGACCCGACAGCCGGCACGCTCCTGTTCTCGGCGCATCTCGATCATCTCGGACTGCGGCCCGATGGGACGATCATGCACGGCGCGAACGACGATGCCTCCGGCACCACCGCCGTCCTGGAGCTTGCGAAGGTTCTCGCCGAGGGCAAGACGCCAAAGCGCAGCATCCTGTTCGTCGCCTACGGCAGCGAAGAGATCGGCGAATATGGTTCTACCTATTTCGGCGAGCATCCGCCGATCCCGCTCAATGAGATCATCGCCAACGTCGAGTTCGAAATGATCGGCGCTCAGGATCCGAAGCTTCCGACCAACACGCTGATGATGACCGGCTTCGACCGGTCGAACCTCGGCGCCGCCCTGAAGCAGCACGGCGCGCTCGTCACCGGCGACCCCTACCCCGAGCTGCATTTCTTCGAGCGGTCCGACAATTATGCGCTCGCGCTCAAGGGCATCGTCGCCCACACGGTTTCAGGCTGGGCCGTGGTGCCAACCTACCACCAGCCGACCGACACGATCGAGAACCTCAATATCCCGTTCATGACCAAGGCGATCAGGTCGCTGGTGGCGCCGCTCGAATGGCTGGCGAACAGCGACTTCAAGCCGGCCTGGAAACCGGGTGGCCAGCCGACACCGCAGCATTGACTGCTGGCCGATCCTAGATGTGGATTGGCTTGCCCGTTACCGCCATCGCCGCCTCCTTGAGCGCCTCCGAGTGCGTCGGGTGGGCGTGGCAGGTGTAGGCGATATCCTCGCTGGTCGCGCCGAATTCCATCGCCTGCGCGGCCTGGGCGATCATGGTCCCCGCGACTGACGCGATCATCCACACGCCGAGCACTCGGTCGGTCTTGGCGTCGGCGATGACCTTGACGAAGCCGTCGGGCTCGCGGTTGGTCTTCGCGCGGCTGTTGGCGAGCATCGGGAACTTGCCGACCTTGACCTCGCCATGCTCCTTCGCCTGTTCCTCGGTCAGGCCGACGCCGGCGATCTCGGGCATGGTGTAGACCACCGACGGGATCACGTCGTGGTTCACGATGCCCGTCTGGCCGGCGATATTCTCCGCGACCGCGATGCCCTCGTCCTCGGCCTTGTGGGCGAGCATCGGCCCGGGGATCACGTCGCCGATCGCCCAGATGCCGGGCACCGACGTGCGGAACTCGTGGTCGGTTTCGATCTGCCCGCGCTGGTTGAGTTGAAGCCCGGCCTTGTCGAGCCCCAGCCCCTCTGTGTTGGCCCGCCGTCCAATCGAGACGAGCACGACGTCGGCTTCGATCGTCTCCGCTGCTCCGCCTGCCGCCGGCTCGACAGTCAGAGTGACGACGTCGCCTTTTCGCTCGGCCTTGGTGACCTTGGTCGACAGGCGGAACTCGAAGCCCTGCTTCTTGAAGATCTTGTTGGCTTCCTTGCGCACGTCGCCGTCGAAGCCGGGGAGAATCTGGTCGAGGAACTCGACGACGGTGACCTGCGCGCCGAGGCGGCGCCAGACCGAGCCCAGCTCCAACCCGATCACGCCGCCGCCGATCACGATCATGCGCTTGGGCACCTGCGGCAGCTCCAGAGCGCCGGTTGAATCGACGATCCGCTCCTGGTCGATGGTGATGCCCGGTAGCGGGGTGACGGACGAGCCGGTGGCGATGACGATATTCCTGGCACGCACCGTGCGGTCACCGACCTTGACGGCGTCGGCACTCTCGAACGTCGCGAGGCCCTTCAGCCACTCGATCTTGTTCTTCTTGAACAGGAACTCGATGCCCTGAGTCAGTCCCTTGACCGCTTCCTTGCGGCTGCCGTGCATCGTGTTGAGGTCGAGCTCGACATTGCCCGGCTTCACGCCCCACTTGGCGAGCGTCCCGTCATGCGCTTCCTCGAACAGCTCGGACGCGTGAAGCAGCGCCTTGGACGGGATGCAGCCGACGTTGAGGCAGGTGCCTCCCAAGGTCTCGCGGCTCTCTGCGCACGCGGTCTTGAGGCCGAGCTGAGCGGCTCGGATGGCGGCGACATAACCGCCGGGGCCGGCGCCGATCACCAGCACGTCGAAATCGTAACCGTCAGAAGCCATTCAAAACTCCGTTTGCCCTGAGCCTGTCGAAGGGCTGAATTTTTCTTCGCCTTCGCATGTGGAAGGACAGGGCTTCGACAAGCTCAGCCCGAGCGGGAGGTGGTTACACTTACAGGTCTATCAAGAGCCGCGTCGGATCCTCGATCGCTTCCTTGACGCGCACGAGGAAGGTCACCGCCTCACGGCCGTCGATCAGGCGGTGGTCGTAGGAGAGCGCGAGATACATCATCGGGCGGGCGACAATCTGCCCGTCCTTGACCACCGGCCGCTCCTCGATCCGGTGCATGCCGAGCACCGC
>Ga0207688_10001571_pt1 | contig 12040 bp, 10 predicted proteins | sample KBSMiscanthusM4_FD_184296 | JGI IMG/M metagenome (GOLD analysis project Ga0207688, IMG submission 184296) | Miscanthus rhizosphere microbial communities from Kellogg Biological Station, Michigan, USA - M4 (SPAdes) (version 2) | ecosystem: Host-associated > Plants > Roots > Rhizosphere ...
GCCGCGGGCGGCTACGTCGTCATCTGGTGGAACAAGCCCGACAACCTCGAGCCGTGGACCGTCGGCAACAACTTCGTCGCGTTCCAGAAGTACTCGGGCGTGGAGAGCGGCCAGTGCAACGGCAAGAGCATCGGTGACGCCCTCGGCCCGGCGGGCGGCGGCGTGATCATGCTGCCCGGCGTGCAGGACAGCACCACGAGCCAGACCCGCGTGGCGGGCTTCAAGGACGCGCTGAAGGCCTACCCGAGCGTGAAGGTCCTCGAGGAACGCCCGGCGAACTGGGACCAGCAGAAGGGCTTCCAGGAGACCCAGACGATGCTGGCCAAGTACGGCGACCAGGTGAAGGCCATCTGGGCGGCCGACGACGCGATGATGCTGGGCGCGATCGAGGCCGTGAAGCAGGCGAACCGGCCCGACATCAAGTTCGCCTCCGACGGCATCTACCCGCCGACGATCGACTACATCAAGCAGGGCGTCCCGATCGTCGGTGAGACCTTCCACCGCGGCTACATGGCGGCCTCGATCGGCCTCTTCACCGCCTACCAGGCCGCCACGGGCGCCCTGGACGTCTCGAAGATGCCGCAGGAGCAGCGCGACAGCCTCTTCAAGCTCGCCTGCGTCTCACCGCAGAACTACCAGGACTACACCAAGTACGACTCGAACATCCCGGGCTGGGTCGACACGCTGATCGCCAACGGACCCTTCAAGACCGAACCCACCCCGCTGGTCGGTCAGGGCCCGGAGAAGTTGCCGTCGTGAGCCCCATCAAGGCAGGCTCCTCCGCGGGGACCACCCCCGCGGAGGCGGCCCCCGCCGCTACTCCCAGCTTGGCGAAACGCCTCCGGTTCGACGTCAAGAGCGCGGGTGAGCTGGGCGCGTTCGTCGTGCTGATCGTGGTGTTCGCAATCCTGAACCCCAGCACGTTCCTGACGGCCAAGAACATCCAGACGATCCTCAACCAGTCCGCGATTCCCCTGATCATCGCGGTCGGCGCGACCCTGGTGATCCTCATGGGGTCGATCGACCTCTCGGTCGAGGGCGTCATGGGCGCGGCGGGGATGACCTTCGTGCTGATGTCGGCCAACAGCCGCGGCGGGACGGGCTACGGCGTGGTGGTCGCGCTGATTGTCGCTGTCGCCGTCGGCATGGTGCTCGGGCTGGTGAGCGGCCTGATCCACACCCGGCTGCGGGTGCCGTCGTTCATCGTCACGCTCGGGGTCTGGTACGTCGGCCTCGGCATCGCGACGCTGCTCTTCGGCACCGAGCAGATCCCGTTCCTCACCAGCGATTCGCTCAAGTCGTGGCCGACCTCGCTCAGCCTCGGGCTGCCGAACTCGTTCTGGCTCGCGGTGCTGCTGGTGCTGGTGGGCGCCGCCATCGGCCGGTACACCCGGCTCGCCCGGTGGACCTACGCGATCGGCAACAACGAGCAGATCGCGCTCGGCAACGGTATCCCGGTAGCGCGGGTGAAGGTCATCAACTTCGTCGGTGCGGCGGGCTGCAGCGCGTTCGCGGGCGTCCTCGCGAGCATCCAGATCGGCGCGGGGTCGGCGACCGTCGGCGTCGGCAGCCTGTTCCTCACGATCGCGGCGGTCGTGATCGGTGGCACGGCGCTCTCCGGCGGCAAGGGCGGCATCCTGCGGAGCGCGCTCGGTGTGCTGCTGCTCACGACCCTCAACAACGGCCTGATCCTCTCGGGCGTGAGCCCGAACATCCAGTCGGGTGTGTCCGGCGTCGTGCTGATCGCGGCGATCATCGCGGCGGCGTGGCCGTACCGCGGCAGATTGCGGGTGTCCAAGTGAGCGCGGAACTGAGCACGGCGACGACGTCGGCCGCGCCGACGATGAAGCTGACCGGCATCGGCAAGACCTTCGCACGCGTCCAGGCCGTCAAGGACATCTCGATGGAGATCCGCCAGGGCGAGGTCATCGGGCTGATCGGCGAGAACGGGGCGGGCAAGTCCACCCTGCTCAAGATCCTCACCGGCCTCCACCAGCCCGACACCGGCGTGATGGAGGTCAACGGCAAGGAGGTCACGTTCCGCCGCCCGCAGGACGCCACCGCCGCGGGCATCGGGGTGGTGCACCAGGAGCAGGCGCTGTTCACCAACCTCTCGGTCGCCGAGAACATCGCGATGAACGGGTCCGGGGTCAAGGACCAGGGCACCCGCTTCGGCATCTTCCGCTGGCGCATCCTCAACCAGGAGGCGGCCGAGACCCTTGCGCGGGTGCACGCGAAGGTCGACCCGCGCGCCATCGTGGGCGACCTCTCGTTCGTGGACCGGCAGATGGTCGAGATCGCCAGGGCGCTGCGGGTGGACGAGATGGTGCACGCGTCCCCGTTGGTGATCCTCGACGAGCCGACGTCGGTGCTCGAACGCGACGAGACCGAGGTCCTCGAGCGGGAGATCCGCGACCTCAAGAAGATCGGATCGGTCATCTTCGTCTCGCACCGCCTCGACGAGGTGCTGCGCATCTGCGACCGCGTCGTGGTGATGCGCGCGGGCGAGATCGTCGCGGAGCGCGCCACCGCCGACGTCACGGAGGACGAGCTCTTCGCCCTGATGATCGGCCACAACGAGCGCGCCGAGGTGCACTCGCGCGACCGCGAAGGCGCCAAGCCCGCGCCGATACTCGAGGTCGAGGGCTTGCGGCGCGACCACGCCTTCCACGACGTCTCGTTCGCACTCGTCCCGGGGCACATCCTGACGATCGTCGGCACGAACGGGTCCGGCCGGGAGTCGGTCTGCCGCGCGATCTTCGGCGCCGAGCCCTACGACGGCGGGGTGCTGCGCGTGGGGGGCGAGGAGGTGCGGTCCTGGTCGATGAGCAAGGCGGTGCGCAGCGGGATGGCGTACGTGCCCTCCGAGCGGCGCGTCGAAGGCATGATCGGGGGGATGGACGCAGCGGAGAACCTCACGCTCGTGCACCCGGGCGCCGCGCGCAGCGGCCCGCTGCTGCGCAAGCGCGCACGGGCGAAGATCGCGGCCGAGTGGTTCGAGCGGCTCGACGTGCGCCCCCGCGACCCCGCGCTGGACCTCGCCCGCTTCTCGGGCGGCAACCAGCAGAAGGTGGTGATGGCGAAGTGGTTGCAGTCCGCCGACCTCAAGATCCTCGTGCTCGACCACCCGCTGCGCGGCCTCGACCCGGGGGCCGCCGAGACGGTCAACCGGCAGATCCGCGCCGCCTGTGACCAGGGCACCGCGGTGCTGCTGCTCGCCGACACGCTCGAGGAGGCACTGCACATGAGCGACGAGATCCTCGTGATGCGCGACGGCGAGGTGACCGCCCGCTTCGACCTGTCCGTCGAGGCACCGACGGCGATCGACCTGCTGGGGAAGATGGTGTGATCATGTCAGAGCACGCGACCGCGGAGACCGCCGCGCCGGAGACGACGCCCGACCCGGCGCCGCCCCGCCGCCGGTTCGCCCCGCGCAACCTGTGGCAGACGATCGGCCCGATCGCCGTCTTCGTCGTCTTCTTCGTCATCATCGGGATCCTGCAGCCGGACTTCGTCGGCGGCGGCGGCCTCGGGATCCTCGCCATCCAGGCCACGTCGATCCTGCTGGTGGCACTGGGCCAGGCGATGGTGCTGCACGTGGGCTCCCTCGACCTGTCCAACGCGGCGCTCGCCATCTTCGCCGCGATCCTGCTGGCGTTGATGCTCGGGCCGCTGGGGGCGGTCGCGCCGGTGCTGTGCCTCCTCGTGGTCACGGCGATCGGCGCGATCAACGGGCTGCTCGTCGCCTACACCCAGGTGCCTTCGTTCGCCCTCACGCTGGGCACGCTCGGCATCGTGCAGGCCGCATCGCTGGTCGTCAGCGGGGCGACCACCGTGTACGTCACCGACAACGCGGCCGTGCTCGAGCCGCTGTTCGGCACCGCGCTCGCGGGCCTGCCCGCGGCGTTCTGGCTCGCGGTGATCCTCGCGGCGCTGCTGTGGTTCCTGCTGCGGCGCACCAGCGTCGGGCAGGCCATGACGGCGGTGGGCCTCAACGAGTCCGGAGCGATCTTCGCCGGGATCCGCACCCGCTGGATCAAGGTGCTGGCCTTCGCCCTGTCCGGCCTGCTCGCGGGCGTGGCGGGCATCATGATCATCGCCCAGGCCGGCGCGGCGTCGTCGTTCGGGCTCGGGTCCGATCTCCTGCTGCCCGGCATCGCGGCCGCGATCGTCGGCGGCACGGCGATCACCGGCGGCGTCACGAACCCCCTCAACGTCATCTTCGGGGCGCTCACCATCACGCTGATCCCGATCGGCGCGGCCACGCTCGGGGTACCACCCCAGGCGCAGAGCCTCGTCTACGGACTAGTCATCATCATCGCGGTGGCGCTGACGCGCAGCCGGGCGTCCGGTGAGATCGTCAAATAAATAAGGAATACTCAGAGACGGGAGGCGTCGGGACACCGGTCGGTCCGGTCGTCCCGGCGCCGGCAGGGCTGCCCCAGGACCCCGGGCACGCCGCTGCCCGTCTCGGTGGGTGGAATATGATCGACGGTCGCGGTCGGGTCGTCGAGCGAGCGGGAGGGGTCCATGGACGACAGGGACCGGCGACGGCTATTGGCCAAGGTGGCCCGGCTCTACCACCATTCGGGCCTGCGCCAGACCGAGATAGCCGAGCGGTTGCGCATCTCGCAGACCCGCGTCTCCCGGCTGCTCCAGCAGGCGGAGACCGAGGGCATCGTGCAGACGGTCGTGGTGCCGCTCGCGGGCCTCGACGGCGAGATCGAGGAGGACCTCGAAGCCCGCTACTCGGTGGCCGAGGTCCACGTCATCGAGACGGTCTCCGACGACGAGGCCGAGCTCGCCATCGAGCTCGGCGCGGCGGCGGCCGCGATCTTCGCCACCATGCCGGTGGACATGCCGGTCGTCGGGCTCACCTCGTGGAGCCGCACCCTGCGGCACATGGTCGCGGCGTTGCGACCGGTGCGCACCGGCACCGCCACCGTCGTGGAGATGCTCGGCGGCCTCGGGCCACCCGACCAGCAGTACGAGGCGGCGCGGGCCACGCAGCGGCTCGCCACCCTCACCGGGGCGGAGCCGGTGTTCCTCCGCACACCCGGCGTGGTCGCGTCCGCGGAGGTGCGCACGGCGCTGCTCACGCACGACGCCTACGCGCGGGAGGCGCTCGATCTGCTCGACAAGCTCGACCTCGCGCTGGTCGGGGTCGGCACCTGCGCGGTCGACCCGCCCCTGCAGGCGGGCAACAACTTCTTCTCGGAGGACGACCTGCGGGAGGTGGTCGCCGCGGGCGCGGTGGGCCAGCTGTGCCTGCGCTTCCTCGACGAGGAGGGCACGCCCGTGCCGTCCCGGCTGGACGACCTCGTCACCGGCGTCACGACCGAGCAGCTGCGGGCCGCGAAGCGCCGGTGGGTGGTGGCCGGTGGCCCGAGCAAGTACCCGGCGCTGCGGGCCGTGCTGCTGGGCGGCTGGGCCGACACGCTCGTGACGGACGCCGCCACCGCCCGTTGGCTGGCGGCGGCGCCCCCTCCGACGACGGCCGCGGGCGCCGGTCGGCGGGTCTAAGCCCCGCGGGCCTTCAGGCCGCCCCGGTCGAGCAGCACCGCGACGATGATCGCGATGCCGATGACCACCGGCTGCAGGTTCGGCGACACGTTGAGCAGCGACATGCCGTTGTTCAGCGTGCCGATGATGAGCAGGCCGATGAACGTGCCGAACATGGTGCCGGAGCCGCCCGCGAGGCTCGCCCCGCCGATCACCACCACGGCGATGACGTTCAGGAGGTCGGCGGCGCCCGCGGTGGGCGCGGCCGAGTCGAGCCGGGACACCACGAGCAGGCCCGCCACGGAGGCGAGCACGCCCGCCGTTACGTACACCCGCACCTTGAGCGCCCGCACGTTGATGCCGGACAGCCGCGCGACCTCCTCGTTGCCGCCGATCGCGTAGAGCGCGCGGCCGCTGGGGCGGAAGCGCAGCCAGAACGCGGCGATGAGGTAGGTCGCGACCAGGATGATGCCCTCGACCGGAAGGCCGAGGAACGTGTCCGTGAGGCTCGAGAACCAGTCCGGGAACTGCGTGACCGGGTTGCCGTTCGTGATGAACAACGCGAGGCCCGCGGCCGCCGACATGGTCGCGAGCGTCGCCACGAACGGTTGGATGCGGGCGTAGGTCGAGAGCAGGCCATTGACGAGGCCGACCAGTGCGCCGATCAGCAGGCCGATCAGGATGGCGACCGGGAACGGCAGGCCCTGGATCTTGTAGACCCAGGCCATCGTCATCATGCTGAACGCCAGCGTGGAGCCGACGGACAGGTCGATGCCGCCGATGATGATGACCATCGCCGCCCCGACCGCCATCACGCCGATGTCGGAGACCTGGCTGATGATGTTGATCAGGTTGCGGAACGACAGGAAGAAGGGCGACAGGAACGACATCGCGATGAAGATCACCACGAGCCCGATCAGCGGCCCCGGAACGGAGCGGAACAGGTCGGCGGCCCGGTTGCCGGACGCGCGGTGGCTCGCCGTGGTCTTCGGCGCTTCGGCCGCCGTGGTCGTGTCGGTGGTCTGCGGTTCGGTCTTCGGCATGGCCGTCAGCCCTCCTGCCGGGTGCCTGCGGAAACGGGGTGGTCTTCGGTGTAAGCGGGATCGTCGGTCGAGGTGTTGGCGACGGCGAGCGCCATCACGGCCTGCGGGGTGGCCTCCTCGCGGCTGAGGATGCCCTGCTGGCGGCCGCCGGACATCACCATCACGCGGTGCGCGAGGCCGAGCACCTCCTCCAGCTCGGAGGAGACCACCACGACGGCGACGCCGTCGGCGGCCAGCCCGCGGATGATCTCGTAGATCGCCATCTTCGCGCCGACGTCCACGCCGCGGGTCGGCTCGTCCACGATGAACACGGTGGGCTTCTCGACGAGCCACTTGCCCAGCAGCACCTTCTGCTGGTTGCCGCCCGACATCGACTTCACAGGGAGGCCCATGCGGCCGCGGATGTCGAGCTCGCCGGACAGCTTCTCACCCGCCGCGCGCACGATGCCGCGCGTGACGAGGCCGGTCTTGGCCAGCAGGCGTTCCCACGGCAGCGTGACGTTCTCCGAGGCCGTGCGGTCGAGGTTCAGGCCCTGGCCCTTGCGGTCCTCGGGCACCATCACGATGCCCGCCTTGATCGCGGCCCGCGGGGTGTGCGCGTTGATCTTCTTGCCGTCGACGACCACGTCGCCGGTGTCGGCGCGGTCCGCGCCCGCGATGCACCGGACGGTCTCGGTGCGCCCGGCGCCGACGAGCCCGGCGATGCCGAACACCTCGCCCGCGTCGACCGCGAAGTTGATGTCCGCGAAGACGCCGCGCCGCCCGAGCCCGCGCACCTCGAGCACGCGGTGGTCGTGCGCGGGCTCCGGGGCCACGTGCTCGTAGGTGAACTCGCGGCCCACCATGGCGTTGACCAGATCGGCCGTCGGCACGTCGCCGGTGTCCCAGCCCGCGACGCGCTGCCCGTCCCGCAGGCAGACGATGCCGTCGGCGACCTCGCGCACCTCGTCGAGCCGGTGGGAGATGTAGACGACGCCCGCACCCTGGTCGCGCAGCACGCGGATCTGGTCGAGCACGCGCTCGGTCTCGTTGCCGCCCAGCGACGCCGACGGCTCGTCGAAGATGATGTAGCGGGGTTTGCGGGTGATCGCCTTGGCGATCTCGATCTCCTGCTGCACGGCCATGGACAGGCCCTTGACCTGCCGGTTCGGGTCGACGTGGGCGCCGAGGAGCTCGAGCACCGCGTGCGACTCGTCGTACATGCGCTGGCGGTCGATGCGCCCGCCCTTGCGGGGCAGCCTGCCGAGGAAGATGTTCTCGGCCACCGTCAGCTCCGGCAGCAGCCGGATCTCCTGGTGGATGAGCACGACGCCCGCGGCGAGCGCGTCGCCGGGGGTCGTCGGTGAGTAGGGCTTCCCGTCGATGGTCATCGAGCCGGAGTCGGGCCGGTGCACCCCGGTGATGAGCGAGCTCAGCGTGGACTTGCCCGCCCCGTTCTCGCCGATCAGGCCGATGACCTTGCCGTGCGGCACGGTGAAGTCGATGCCCTTCAGCACCGTGACGGGACCGAAGCTCTTGGTGAGTTGCGTGCAGACCAGACCGGCCGCGCTCATGGCTCCTCCTTGAGTCCTGGGGCTTGGGTGACGGAGAACGCCCCGGCCCGCCGGAGCGGGCCGGGGCGTCGCGATCAGGAGCTCTTGGCGTTGGGGCCGTAGAACTTCGTGACGTCGTTCTGGTCCACGGTGTCCTTGTTGATGAGGACGGTGTCCTGGTACTGCTCGGCGGGCAGGGCGGCGCCGCCCTCCATGATCTGAATGGCGTTGTCGACTGCGATCTCGCCCATGTGGTAGGGCTGCTGGGCCATGGTCGCCTGCGTGAGGCCCGCCTTCACGCCGTCGAACATGGTCGGGAAGCCGTCGATGCCGACGAACTGCATGCCGTCGTGGCGGTTGGCCTGCTGCGCGGCCTTCGCGGCGCCGAGACCCATCGCGTCGCTCTCCCCGAACACCGCCTTCAGCTGCGGGTGCGCGGCCAGGATGTTCTGAGTGGCCTTGAACGCCTCGGTCTCGTCCCAGTTCGCGGTCTCCTCGGCCACCACCTTGATGCCCGGGGTCGCCTTGATCGCCTCCTGGCAGCCCTGGGTGCGCTGGATCTCCGCGGTCGAGCCCAGCACGCCGTGCAGGATCGCGATCTCGCCGGAGCCGCCCATCTGCTGGAACATCCAGGTGCACAGCTCGCGCGCGGCCTTGACGCTGTCCGTGGCGATGTAGGTGGCGAGTTCGCCCTGGCCGGACTCCGGGCGCTGGTCGACGGCGATGACCGGCACCTGGGCCTTGTTGGCCGCCTTCACGCCGGCCGCGGCGGCCGTGGAGTCCTGCGAGGTGAAGATGAGCGCCCCGACCTGCTGGGTGAGGAGGTCGTTGACCTGGCTCACCTGCTGGCTGGAGTTGTTGTTCGCCGAGGTGACGACCAGCTTGTAGCCGCGCTTCTCGGCCTGGGCCTGCATGCCCTGCACCGCCGCGACGTAGAAGAGCGACTTCTGGTCGGCCACGGAGACGCCGATGGCCTTCTTCTCGCCGCCGCCGCCCGACGCACCCGGGGCGCCGCCGCCGGTGCCGCAGGCGGTCAGTCCGGCCAGCGCGAACGCGGTCAGACCCGCCAGCACTCGCAGCGTCAACTTGCCTCGAGCCATGTTTCCAACTCCCTTGTTGTCTGTCTCAGGCCGTGCATTGGAATAAATATTCGCTGACCTTATGTCAATTCAAGGAGAGATGATGTGAGGCGCGCAGGTGTGCTGTCAAGCTTTGGGGGCTGTCTGTGATGAGAAGAAGTTTCTGGATCGTTCGAGACACCGGGCGAAACTGGGGGGCGGGGTGGAGCAGTCCGATGCGCTGCGTCTGGTCACGAAGGTGGCGCGGCTCTACCACGCACGCGGCTTGCGCCAGATGGAGATCGCCGAGCGCCTCCGCCTCTCGCAACCACGGGTGTCGCGGCTGCTGGCGCACGCTGAAGAGCTCGGCATCGTGCGCAACATCGTCGCCGTCCCCGTCGAGCTGAACCGGGAGCTCGAGGAAGCGCTGCGCGCCGCCTACGGCCTCACCGGGACGCACGTGGTCGATTCGGTCGCGGACGACGACGAGGGGCTCACGCTCGACCTCGGGTACGCGGCGGCGCCGTTCTTCACCGCCGCGCTCGCGGGCGGCACGCGCACCATCGGGTTCACCTCGTGGAGCCGCACCCTGCGGCACATGGTCGAGGCGGTGCGGGCGCCGCAGGCGGTGTCCGAGTACGTCGTGGAGATGCTGGGCGACATCGGCGCGCCGACGCTCCAGCAGGACGTCGCACACCTCACCCAGCGGCTCGCGACGCTCACCGGCGCCCAGCCCGCCTTCCTGCGGCTACCGGGGGTGGTCTCCGCGCCCGCGATACGCGCGGCGCTGCTGCAGCAGGACCCGCACGCCCGCGAGGCGCTGCGCCTGCTCGACGGCCTCGACATGGCGCTGCTGGGCATCGGCCCGTGCGAGGTGGTCGGTCCCCTCCAGCCGGGCGACAACTACTTCACGCAGGAGCAGTTCGACGAGGCCGCCCGGGCGGGTGCCGTCGGCCAGATCTGCGCGCGGTTCCTGGACGCCGACGGCGCGCCCGTGCGGACCGCCTTGGACGAGCTGGTCGTGGGCGTCACGCTCGACCAGATCCGCGCCGCGGGCAGCCGGTGGGCGGTGGCGGGCGGCAAGGACAAGTACCCGATCCTGCGGGCCGCGCTCATCGGCGGGTGGATCGACCACCTCGTCACCGACGCCGCCACGGCCGCGCACCTGCTGGAGGTGCGGCGGCAGTAGGGGTCAGCGCGGGACGAGCCGGACGCTGCGCCCGCCCGCGGTCCAGCACCGGCGCAGGTCGGCCGGGTCGGGTTCGCCCGCCGCGTCGAACGCGATGCGGTTGAACCGGGCGAACTGGTGGTTGTCGCGGGCCAGGAACCCGTAGTCGGCGACGACGCCCGCTTCGTCGGTGGTCACCGTGACGTCCGCCGTCCGGCGCCTGCCCTTGAGCCGGATGTCGACCGGCTCGCCGGTGCGCAGGTTGCGCACCCAGCGGAACTCCGTGGCGAACAACAGCGCGTCCCCGTGCCTGCTGTAGGCCACGGGGACGGTGTAGCGCTTGCCGCTCTTGCGGCCGACGACGTAGAGGGTGAGCAGGCGCGCGCCGACGAGCCGGGCGAGCAGGGGTGTGCGCAGGAGCGCGCGCACCACGCGGTTGGCGGCGCCTTGGAAGGCGAGGGTGTGGGCGTGCTGGTCGACGTCGGCCACGGCGGTCCCTTCGTGAGGTGTCACCACGTAGACGCCGCAGCGCGGCGAAACGTAACGCGCAGCCTCACGGCACCACCTGGACCTTCGGCGCGCCCGACGTGGCGGGGCCGCCCCCGCCCAGTACGGCGGCCAGGTCGTCGAGCCGCACGACCCGGTCGATCAGCGGCTCCGGGCGGACCGCGCCGCGGGCGAACGCGGAGATCGCCTGCTCCAGGCCGAGGCTCGCGGCGAGGAGGCCCACGATCGTGACGTCGCGCAGCACGGCGCTGCGGGCGTCGACGAGCGAGGGCGCGCCCGCCACCCCCACGAGCACGACCCGCCCGCCCGGGTCGACCTGGTCGAGCGCCCGCGCGGGCACGTCGGCCCCGGTGGAGGCGTCGACGACCGCGTCGTAGCCGCCGGTCGGGGCGTCGTCGGGGTGGTAGCAGGCGCGGGCGCCGAGCCGCAGGGCCAGCTCCCGGGACGCGGGATCCGGGCCGACCACGTCGACGGCGGCGCCGCCCGCTCGGCAGAACAGCAGCGTGAGGAGGCCGAGGGTGCCCGGTCCCCACACGCAGACGCGGGTGCCCGCCGCCGCGTCGGCGGCCCGCCACGCCGTGCCCGCGGGCTCCACGAGCGCGGCCACGCCGGGGTCCATGTCGTCCGGCAGGACGTGCAGCGCCGTGGACGGCACCAGCAGGCGCTCCGCGAGCGCGCCCGGCCAGCCGCGCCGGATGCCGATCTCGTAGCGGTCCGCGCAGAGGTGGTGGCGGCCTGCGCGGCAGGGCGCGCAGCGGCCGCAGCCGAGCATGGTGTCGCCGGTGACGTGCTTGCCGCGCAACGCCGGGTCGGCGCCCGGCCCCACCTCGGTGACCCGGCCGGACCACTCGTGGCCGGGGCGCAGCGGGTAGCAGGCGCTGCCGTCGTGCAGGTAGGGCATCGTGCCGTCGAGCAGCTCCACGTCGGTGCCGCAGACCCCGGCGCGTTCGACGTCGACGACCACCTGGCCCGCACCCGGCCGGGGCACCGGCACCGCCCGGACCACGCCGCGGCCCGGCGCCTCGATCACGAAGGCGCGCATGGCCTCGCCGCTCAGTGCGACTCCCTGGCGACGGCCGAGCCGCGCACGCCTGCGAGGAAGTCGAGCCCCGCGCCGCGGTCGGCCTGCTCCACGTGCTCGCGGTAGAGCTGCTCCCAGCCGCCCTCGGCGGGCGGGGCGGCCGCGGGCACGTGCTCGCGGCGGGCGAGCTCGGCCTCGGGGACGTCGAG
>Ga0207688_10001577_pt1 | contig 12027 bp, 9 predicted proteins | sample KBSMiscanthusM4_FD_184296 | JGI IMG/M metagenome (GOLD analysis project Ga0207688, IMG submission 184296) | Miscanthus rhizosphere microbial communities from Kellogg Biological Station, Michigan, USA - M4 (SPAdes) (version 2) | ecosystem: Host-associated > Plants > Roots > Rhizosphere ...
AGCCTGCTGTTCATCCGCAATGTCGGCCACCTGATGACCAGCGACGCCATCCTGCTTCCCGATGGCGGCGAAATCGGCGAAGGGCTGATGGATGGCGTGGTCACCTCCCTGATCGCGCTGCACGACATTCGGGGCGCCCGGCGCAACAGCCGCGAGGGCAGCATCTATATCGTCAAGCCCAAGATGCACGGGCCGGCCGAAGTGGCGTTCACCAATTCCTTGTTTGACGGGGTGGAGGACGTTCTGAGCCTGGAGCGCAACACCATCAAGATGGGCGTGATGGACGAGGAACGCCGCACCACCACCAATCTGAAAGAGTGTATCCGCGCCGCCAAGGATCGCATCGTCTTCATCAATACCGGCTTTCTGGACCGCACCGGCGACGAGATGCACACCTCGATGTATGCCGGCGCCGTGGTGCGCAAGGGCGACATGAAAATGTCCCAATGGCTGGCGGCCTATGAGGACCAGAATGTCGATATCGGCCTCAGCTGCGGCTTCCAGGGCAAGGCGCGTTTTGCCCATTCCACCTGGATTAAATAATAAACAGCGCTCCAAATGGCGAAAACACCGAAGCCAAGAAATAGAACGAGATAGAATCGGGTATCAGCAAAGAATGGAAGTATGAGCGATTTGAATTCTTCGCGGTCTGCTTTGATTAGAATTTCATTCACTGATGAATGTACCTGGAAAGCCAGCAACACGTCACCAACAAATACAAGTGCAAGTAAACCCCACACTACTCTTCTAAATTTCGGGCCCTTCTCAGAGAACAGGTGAATGCAGGTGCCCAACGCGAAAAAAATAGTCGGAAACACAATCAGTGGAGGGTAGTTAATAATCAGATAGATGAGCCTCTTGAGATTTGGCAATAGCTGAATATTTAATTGCCCTTCTCTGAATAAGTCAAGTGCGTTGACGCCATTCAGTGCAAAATCTGCGACACTCATATAAAAGTAGAGCAGGTAAAAAGAAATTGCCGTGATAAGGAAGGATAGAAAGGCGAATGTTCCAAAACTAAATGTGTTATACTTTGGGCTCGGGAAGGGAGAGCGGGAGGTTTCAATTTCATCAACCTGGCTTTTGAGCAGATTGATCTCATTTTGTTTCATTGGCACGAGCCCCTTGGTGATATCGCGACTGTTATGAATCTCGTCGATCCTGCTTTTCAGCTCATAATATTTCTCAAGGTGTGCATCGATCTGCTTTTGAATTCTCTTTTTTGTTTCCTCTGATTTTGGGATTAGGCCAATCGCATCCTGCTCGCTTAGAATGGAACCACTGCGGATCTTATTCAGCATTCCCTTATACGCCTCTATTCCGCCTTTGTATGTTCCCGCCTGTTCAACGCCATACTCACGCAGGTCTTTAACGATGACATTACTTAGATCAGGCAAATGCATTTTGCCGTGCTCGAATAGTTTTGATTTACCAGAGATAATCACGATGTACGTTGAATTCGTTAGAGTTAGTTAGGAAGTGATCGGTTAGCAGTTCCTAGTGATCTGTGATCGGTTATCAGTTGTCATTTACGAGTGATCAGTGATCAGTTAAAAGTTTTTTGTTGCTTGCAGTTACTGATTACTCATCACTGATCACTCGCCGTCGATCACTGGCAGAAATCGCAGATCACTCATCACCGATCACTTCCTTCTTATCGCATTCGAATTTAACCAAAGCATCGATGCAGAAAATACGCTGTGCAAACAGTGTTAATAATGGAAAACTTGTTAATATTTGCATCATCATGTTGCCACTTTTTCACTATAAGGAGATACCTGAGGATGCAAGGTCGATCCAACTGGACGAGGATACATCGAAGCACATTGTTCAGGTTTTGCGAATGAAAATGCAAGAACGACTTGAATTGACGGATGGGCGCGGAAACCTTTCGGTAGTAGAGATCATCGATGACCATAAAAAAAAGGTTGTAGTAAAGATTTTAGAAACGATACATAAGACAGAAGCGCAGCGAAAAATTTCTATCGGCATTTCTTTATTGAAGAACGCAAGCAGGTTTGAATGGTTTTTGGAGAAAGCGACTGAAATTGGTATCGGCGAAATTATTCCACTGATCTGCGACAGAACGGAGCGGCAGCATTTCCGTGTAGACCGGATGCAAAGCATCCTGGTGAGTGCGATGTTGCAAAGCAAGCAATACTGGTTACCGAAACTCCACGAGCCTATTCAATTTCGCGACATTGTACAGAAAGCTGATCAGGAACAGAAATTTATTGCTCATTGTATTGAGGGAGATAAACTACGGTTGCCTGAATGCTTGAATACAGCGTCATCTCAGATAATGTTGATCGGTCCGGAAGGAGATTTTACATTAGATGAAGTAACATTGGCAATGAAAAAACAATTTGCGCCTGTTAGTTTAGGAGACAACCGGCTGAGAGCCGAAACGGCCGGTGTTGTGGCGGCCGTACTTTTAAAGTTGAATAGTTAATCAATTTGCCTGATCAGAATTTCCCTGGTTTTCAATTTCATCTTGCAACATCGGTTCATTCAGCCGCACTAATCTTCTCGATTGTTTTTTTCGGACTCTTGTATTCAACAGTTCCACAACAAACGAAAATGCCATACCGAAATAGATATAATTCTTGAGATGTAAATCATGGGCCTTATCTGAATCCCACCCTTCAATAATCAGGCTGAGTCCTATCATGACAAGAAATGAAAGCGCGAGCATTTTAAATGTGGGATGCTTATGGATAAAGCGAGAAATAGCAGGACTGAATAGGAACATAATAATCATTGCAATGACTACTGCCGCAATCATGATTTCCACATATTGTGCTGTTCCGCCCGCGGTGATGATACTATCGAATGAAAATACCATATCGATCACGAGAATTTGAACAATTGCCTTCGGAAGCGTGAGCGTTTTATCCTTTTCCGACTTTCCCTGCACATCTTCACCTTCTAACTTTTGATGGATTTCGTGGACCGACTTATATATAAGAAACAGACCGCCTGCCAACATCACCAGACTTGCCAGGTCAAAGCCTTTCCCGAGAACAGAAAATAAATAGTTCCCTTTTTGATCCAATAACCAACTCAGCCCCAAAAGCAACAAACTTCTCATAATAATTCCCATGATCATCCACGCTCGTCTTGCTTTCTTTTGAAGTTCCGTCGGCAGTCTATTGGTGATCAGGCTTACGAATATGACGTTGTCAATTCCAAGCACCACTTCCAGGATGACAAGAATCACGAAACTTAGAATACTATCGAACGAGAACAAGTGCTCCATTTCATTCAATTTGAGTCGCAAATGTAGCTTTTTATCATTCCTGATTTCTAATCACGATTATTCGAGTCTTATACAATTTTCCATCCCGTTTAAAGTTATATGCAGCATGCTCAAATGACCGTAGGCTGATATCAATTCCTCATGAAAAGCATTTTATTTTTGCTTGCAATAATTCTGCCTGTCGCACTCTCGGCGCAAAGCGAGGTTGGAGCCATAAGAATTGGTGGCGGTTATGCTCATGACTTTCCGGGCATGAATGGATTTGGCGCGTTTGGCGAATATACTCGTCCTCTTACTGAACGATGGCAAGGCGCAATTGCCGGCAAATGGAGCAAAATGCAAGGATTTCCCCGAACGAATGAGGTGAAGGAATATACTAGAGCATTTGGACTCGATTTCACTTTATACTTTAAACCATTGGTCAATGAATCACATGAAATAAGAATTGGTGCAGGATATTCTTTTTCATTTTATAATATCCGAAGAACAAATCCTGTTTTGGTAAATGGCGGAGGTGCGCCGGAAACAGAGTGGCCTATTCAGGATGAAAAAGGACGAAGAGGCGGGCTAAACCTGGTAGCAGAATACCAATACCATTTTTCAAATTCCAACTTCTTTATTGGAGCAAGGGGATCGTGGTTCAAAGCGTATGACCCGATAGTATACTTCGGCCCATTCGTTGGAATAAATCTGTAAACAGAAGTCAGGAGTCAGGAATCAGGAGTCAGAAGACGTTAGACAATAGAGGGTAGATAGAGGAAGGGTGACGACAATAATTTGGTTATAGATCTGTCAGAATATTCTTTACAATTCGAGGTCCTTCATAAATAAAGCCGGTCCATACTTGCACTAACGAGGCGCCGGCATTCAATTTCTCTTTCACATCCTGCGAATTGAAAATTCCTCCAGAAGCAATAATCGGAATATTGCCCTTTGTCTTTTCAAAAATGTATCTAACGATTTCGGTTGATCGCTTTTGCAATGGCTTACCACTGAGTCCGCCCTGGCCCATTTGGTGCAATTGTCCCGGAGGCGTTACAAGAATGCCGCGACTAACAGTGGTGTTTGTTGCTACAATTCCATCAAGGTTAATCTCCATTGCCAGGTCTATGACGTCATCCAATTGTTCCTGTTTAAGGTCAGGAGAAATTTTTAATAGGATTGGCTTTGCAAGTGATTTGGCATTATTGATCATTTGAAGATGACGTAAAATTCTTCTTAGTGAATCTTTCTGTTGCAACTCCCGGAGGCCCGGCGTGTTTGGCGAACTAACATTCACCACAAAATAATCCACGTATGGGTGAAGCGTTTTGAAACATGTTTCATAGTCTTTCCAGGCATCTTCGTTTGGTGTAACCTTATTCTTGCCAATATTACCTCCTATGAGAAAATTCTTTTTGGCAGATGATTGTTTTTCTTTTTCTCTCCATTTAGCCAAACGCGCTGCGATCACATCAACCCCATCATTATTAAAACCCATCCTATTGATCAGTCCCTCGTCCTGCGGCAAGCGAAAAAGGCGAGGTTGTTCATTGCCGACTTGTGGCTGAGGTGTGACCGTTCCAATTTCCACGAACCCAAAACCCAGGTGCTTTAATTCGTCCAGGTATTGTGCGCTTTTGTCAAACCCCGCGCCCAACCCCACAATATTTCTAAATTTTAATCCGAATACTTGCTTTGATTGAGCAGTCTTTTCAGCATTGTATCGCAGCAAACCCACGGTTTGAGCGATACGAAGTGAAGCCATGGCAAATAAATGGGTGGTCTCAGGAGGGATCAAAAAGAGGAGTCTTCTCAGCAATTTGTACATAGCGTGCGCGAAGTTATAAGCTTAACCTTTCAAATGTTGGATTCCTGCGGTTCAAAACTTAACTTTGATCTAAGGTTGCATAAACAACCAAATCACTAAAGGCACAAGGATAAGGTCCGAAGAAAATCCTTCGGGGCACAAGGGCGTAACAAGTTTTAAGCCAAGTCAGCCGTTTATTATCAAAACATATTAACTATTCACTATGCAAGAAGCGTATATAGTAGCGGGATATCGAACAGCAGTCGGTAAAGCGAAGCGCGGTGGGTTGAGATTTTACAGGCCTGATGACCTGGCAGTTGATGTAATCAAAGGTTTGATGGCATCGGTTCCTCAATTGGATCCTTTACGGATTGATGATGTGATTGTTGGTAATGCAGTGCCGGAAGCTGAGCAAGGGCTGCAAGTAGGAAGAATTATTGCTGCCCGCGCAATTGGTTTTCATGCTCCGGGAATTACAGTGAATCGTTATTGCGCGAGCGGTCTTGAAACAATCGCGATTGCGACCGCTAAAATTCGCAGTGGACTGGCGGAGTGTATTGTTGCCGGTGGAACTGAGAGTATGAGTCTCGTTCCAACCAGTGGTTGGAAACCTGTGCCTGCTTATTCAATTGCGAATGAAGAACCGGATTATTATCTCAGCATGGGACTAACTGCGGAAGCTGTCGCAAAAGAGTATAATGTGAGTCGTGAGGACCAGGACACATTTTCTTTCCAATCACATCAAAAGGCAATCAATGCTATTGAAAAAGGATATTTTAAACCCGGGATATTACCAATAAATGTAGAGGAAGTGTATGTGGATGAAAAAGGGAAAAGACAAAAACGAAATTTTACAGTTGAGGTTGACGAAGGTCCAAGGAAAGACACGAGCTTGGATGCTCTTGCTAAATTGAAACCGGTGTTTGCGGCGGGCGGAACAGTAACTGCTGGTAATTCTTCACAAACCAGTGATGGAGCCGCGTTTGTTATTGTAATGAGTGAAAGAATGGTGAAGGAATTGGGATTGAAACCCATTGCACGATTGGTAGCGTGCGCATCTGCAGGTGTGCATCCCCGTATCATGGGAATTGGTCCCGTTGAAGCTGTGCCAAAAGTGTTGAAACAGGCCAGCATGAAATTAAACCAGGTGGACCTTGTTGAATTAAATGAGGCTTTTGCTTCGCAGGCACTCGCAGTAATCAGGAAATTAGAAGTGAATCCAGACATTGTTAATATTAATGGAGGTGCAATTGCACTTGGTCATCCATTGGGTTGCACCGGTTGCAAACTGACTATTCAGTTAATTCATGATATGAAGCGACTAAACAAAAGGTTTGGAATTGTTACTGCGTGTGTTGGTGGTGGGCAGGGAATTGCGGGTATAATTGAAAATGTTGCTTGATCAGGTGTTTCGTGAATCTTGAATTGCAGAATCGACATTTGCCGTAACTTGCAACCCTGTTGTAAAAAGGGTGCGGAGAAAATCAATTATACGCGAGTTCGTAAGTGTTCTGCTGCTGGTGATTTTTACATTGGCGGTTGCTCCAAAACAATTATTACACGACGCCATCACTTCTCACACCCATCATTTTTCAAAGCCTTCTCAGCAATCTCACTTACATACTTATAATTTTATTTGTGATTGTGAGAACCTGGTCGCAGAAAGTCCGTTCATGGATTTAACTGAGCCGTTTTCTTTTTACATAAAGCCTGACTACAGCGTTTTCGTTTCCCACTTCTCATTTTCATTTGGATATACACACCTGGAAAGTTTCAGATTACGCGGACCTCCTTCACTCGTTTAATTTTTTAAACGTATCCTGAAGGATCCATTTTTTATTCTTTACCGTAATCCTGAAACGCAGTATGCATAAAAGCGTTATTTCTTTTCTTGTTTTAATATACTTCAGCAATATTCTTTTCGCTCAAACTGACAATTCAATTTCGGGTAAGTCTGCAAAGAACAGCCTATCGGGTAAGGTGACGGACGCTAAAAATAACGCACCGCTTCCCGGCGCAACTGTTTATCTGAACGACCTTAAGATGGGCGTTGCTACGGGTAGTGATGGCAAGTATACGTTGAATAATATTCCAGCAGGCAAGCACCTGGCGGAGGTATCCTTTGTTGGCTATGGCACACATTCGGAGTACGTGGATGTGAAGGGCGAAGTTGAAAAAGATTTTTCTCTCTCAGCCGAAATTGTAGAACGCAACGAGGTGGTGGTGACTGGTGTGAGCGGAGCAACGCAGGCCAGAAGGACGCCAACGCCGATAGATATCATAAAGCGGCAAGACCTTTTGCAAATCCCAAGTAATAACCTTATTGAAGCAATCAGTCGCAAACCAGGAGTGGCTCAGATATCTACGGGCCCTGCCATTTCAAAACCGATTATCAGGGGACTTGGATATAACCGGGTTGTCACCGTCAATGATGGAGTAAGACAAGAAGGCCAGCAGTGGGGTGATGAGCATGGTATTGAAATTGACGAGTACAGTGTAAGCAGAGTTGAAATTTTGAAAGGTCCCGCTTCACTTATATATGGCAGTGATGCAATGGCAGGTGTGGTCAATATTATTTCCAACGTTCCGGTGCCAGAGGGCACAATCCGTGGCAACATCATTTCAAATTATCAAACCAATAACCATCTTCGAGGGATTGGGTTAAATCTGGGAGCAAATAAGAATGGTTTCAACTGGAATGCATATGGCTCACTCAAAGGCGCGGCGGATTATCGAAATAAATTTGACGGGCGTGTATATAATTCCAAGTTCAACGAAAAGAATTTCGGAGGATATGTTGGATACAACGGCAGTTGGGGGTATAGTCATATCATTTTTAGCGAGTATAACCAGGATCTTGGATTAGTTGAAGGAGACCGCGACAGTAATGGAAATTTTATCAAGTTGCTGCCAGGCGGTAATACTGTAACGCCATCAGCGAGTGATTTCAATTCAATCCATCCTCAAATCCCAATGCAATCCATTCAACATCTTAAACTGCTATCAGATAATAATCTTAATGTAGGAAAGGGCAGACTTGGCGTTAATGTAGGATTTCAGCGCAATCAGCGTAAAGAATTCGGAAATGCTAATGATCCATCGGAGAAAAGTTTATGGTTTGATCTGAAAACAGTAACGTATAGTGCAATTTATCATTGGGCTGAAAAAACTTCGTGGCGAACATCTTTAGGTGTGAACGGCATGTGGCAGCAAAATGATAATAGAGGAGTGGAAGCACTAATACCTGAGTATTCCTTGTTTGATATTGGAGGCTTTTTATTTTCACAAAAAGCGTGGGATAAAGTGACGCTTAGTGGTGGAATAAGGTTTGACAACAGGTCGTTGAATTCGCTTGGGACAGGAAAATTCCCTGCTTTTTCGAAAGATTTCTCCAACGCGTCGGCCAGTATTGGACTCAGTTATATTCCTTCAAATCTCGTGACCTTAAAGTTCAATATAGCAAGGGGCTTCAGAGCACCGAGCTTACCGGAATTGGCTACCAATGGCAGACATGAAGGAACCAATCGATATGAGTATGGCGATAATAGCCTTAAATCCGAAACGAGTTTGCAATTAGATGGAGGCATCGAATTAAACTCGGAGCATCTTTCCGTTGAAGCCAGTTTGTTCTTTAACAATATTGACAATTTCATTTTTTATCGTAAGCTTCAGTCTACTGGTGGCGGCGATTCAACAGTTGAAGTGAATGGCGATTTTATACCGGCGTATCAGTTCGATCAACACCAGGCGAGGCTGGCAGGCGCTGAATTTGTACTAGACATTCATCCGCATCCGCTCGATTGGCTGCACTTCGAGAATACTTTTTCATATGTGAGTGGGAAGTTTAGTGAAGCCATCGAAGGAGTAGATAACGTTCCATTTATTCCTGCTCCAAGATTGTTATCTCAACTAGGCGGCACGTTTTATAAGGAGGGAAAGAAAATTCGCAACCTATCTGTGAAAATTGAAATGGATGCAAACTTCAAACAGAATAAACCTTTCACCGCATTTAATACCGAAACAGCAACCCCCGCCTATACTTTGTTTAATGCTTCTATTGGCACAGAAATAAGGCAGCATAACAAAACGCTTTTCAGTATTTATTTCAATGCAGTAAACCTTACCGATGTCGCATATCAAAGCCATTTAAGCCGATTGAAATACGCGCCGGAAAATCCTGTTACAGGAAGAATGGGGGTCTACAATATGGGAAGAAATTTTAGTATCAAATTGAATGTGCCGATAAGTGGAAAGTTGAAAACGGACGACTGACCACGGACGACTGACCACAGAGGAAGATGACGGCTGACAGGAGGAGACCGCGGACGTCAGGATAAGATGACAGTTGACAGATCACAGATGACAGGAAAAGATGACGGGAAAGATAAATTAGGGGACATGAATTTCAAGTCTGCAGTCAACTGTCAACCCTCATCTCCTCATACTATACCCGGCAAATATTCGTTTATTATGTACTTACTAACCCGATCCATATCAAAAAAAGAACCCCGACTTAATAGTCGGGGCTTCTTTTTAAATGAGGTTCAACATCACGGCTGAGGCACCTGTATTTGCACCTGGTTCTTCTTCAGCTTGAGTTCCTCTTCCAGGTGGTTGATCTTGTTCACAACTTCTCTCACTATACTGTTGACTGCGCCATCTTTCAGAGCAAGCTGGTAACGGTAACTTTCCTTTCGCAATTGGGCCTCTAAGGTTTCAATTTCGCGGTTCCTGTTTGTTCTTTCCATAAGAAACAATTTTATCTGTGAGAGAAAATTGTTCAAGAATAAAGCCAGAACAGAGTTAATGCCCGGTTTTAGTATATAAGGTTTGCAAAAAAAGCCTACCGTAATTTACTGTAGAATTTAGAGGATTCCGATGAATCTTGTCGATTTTTTTGTCAACATATGTCAATATCGGCGGTTTTGAAAGTTGAGATTTTTTGCATGTCAACATCAGGACACCGGAACATTCTTCGTCTTCCTTTCACCAATCTGTTGACGCCACATCGCATAGTAAAGTCCCTTTTCTTCCAGCAGGCTATCATGTGTTCCTGTTTCCACTACTTCCCCTTTTTCCAATACATAAATTCGATCCGCGTGCATAATAGTGGACAACCGGTGAGCAATGAGAATAGTGATTTGGTTGCGTTGTGAGGACACATCGCGGATTGTTTCCGTGATCTCTTCCTCGGTTAATGAATCCAGTGAGGAAGTGGCTTCATCAAATATGAGCAGTCTTGGTTTTCTAAGCAGTGCGCGGGCAATGGAAAGTCGTTGTTTTTCACCTCCCGATAATTTAAGTCCACCCTCTCCGATCATAGTATCCAATCCCTTTTCGGCGCGTGACAGTAAAGAATGACAGGAAGCCTTGTTCAGAACGTCGATCAAATCGTCATGCGTAGCATGAGGGTTCACAAACAAAAGATTCTCTTTTATAGTACCAGAAAATAGTTGGGTATCCTGTGTCACAAATCCTATCTGGTTTCGCAGGTCTTCAAAATTGATGGCAGTTTCATCCAATCCATTATATAGGATTCTGCCTTGCTGAGGCCGATACAATCCAACCAACAATTTCATCAAAGTGGTTTTGCCGGATCCTGATGGTCCTACAAACGCAATCGTTTCACCTGTTCTCACCTCGAAGCTTATTCCGTCGATCGCTTTTTGCATGGCCGATTGGTGCTTAAACGCCACTTCATCAAATATCAATTGCTGAATCTCTCCGAGGTGTTTAGGTTTCGCAGGTTGTGATTCGGGAGACTTTTTCATAAGTGACTGGAAATTATTCAGAGAGGCTTCTGCTTCACGGTAGGAGAGAATGATGTTTCCTATTTCCTGCAGCGGTCCGAATACAAAGAAGGAAAAGATTTGCATGGTCACCAGTTGCCCGGCATCCATATAATTATGGAACACCAGGTACATCAGTATGAAAAGAATGACCTGTCTTAAGGTGTTTACAAAAGTTCCCTGTATAAAACTGATACTGCGTATGCGCTTCACCTTTGTGAGCTCGAGTCCGAGTATTTTGTAAGTATTCTTATTCAATCGCTCCACTTCCTGACTGGTTAGCCCGAGGCTCTTTACCAATTCAATATTGCGCAATGATTCCGTTGTACTTCCTGCCAGGGCAGTAGTTTGGTTAACAATGTTTTTCTGAATGGATTTGATCTTCTTGCTAAGCGCGTTAGTAATCGTTGTCAAAAAGAATATTCCCACCACATACGCTACGGGTATGCTCCAATGAATAAAGAAGCCCGAGTAGAACATAACGAATACCACACCAATCAGGACTGCATAAAGAACATTAATAAAGTAGCTGATGAATTTCTCTGTATCCACTCTAACTTTCTGCAGAATGCTCAATGTTTCACCGCTTCTTTGATCCTCGAATTCCTGGTAAGGAAGTTTCATCGCGTGTTGAAGGCCATCAGTGAAAATCTTCGCTCCAAATTTTTGTACGATCACACTAAGGAAATAATCTTGGAGGTTTTTTGCGATGCGGCTTACCATCGCAACAGTTATTGAAGCGATGAGCAACCAAACCACACCATAAATCGGTTGTGTTTTACCAAGCTTATTGACAAAGCTCGATTTAATGAACAGGAAATCATGCCAAGAATAATGACCCGTTGGGACTGTCGGCGACTTAGGTTGTGTTGCGAGCGTAATAAGGTGTCCAAACACGATAGGATCGAATAATGAAAAGGTGGTGTTGATGGCCGCCAGGACAAGCGTAAGCACCACCAGCCATTTATATGGTTTGAGATAGCTGACTAAAATTTTCATAATAGGGGGCAATTTCGGGAAAGATTTTGGAAGAAGCATGGGCGGTATTGGTGAGCGCCTAGCAACGTAAAGTAGGGGCGAGATACAGATGCCGGATGCAGGATACCAGATGCAAGATGCCCCGATGTAGGGCACCCGGGATCTTTTAAACAAAATCCCGATAGACCCCCTCATTAAGCGCCCCTTGTGAA
>Ga0207688_10001581_pt1 | contig 12004 bp, 10 predicted proteins | sample KBSMiscanthusM4_FD_184296 | JGI IMG/M metagenome (GOLD analysis project Ga0207688, IMG submission 184296) | Miscanthus rhizosphere microbial communities from Kellogg Biological Station, Michigan, USA - M4 (SPAdes) (version 2) | ecosystem: Host-associated > Plants > Roots > Rhizosphere ...
TACCCGCCGCCGAAGAGCACGACGTGCGCCAGCAGCGGATAGAGCTGGTGCAGCCCGACGCGGTCCCGCCAGCCCTCGCGCAGCGGCCGCTGCGCCTGATAGCCCCCGAGCACGGCCTCGAAGTGCGGGCACCCGAACAGCGCCAGCATGGCGAGGTCTGTCTCGCGATGGCCGCCGTGCGCCGCCGGGTCTATCAACACCGCGCCGTCAGGCGTCCACATGACGTTTCCGCTCCACAGATCGCCGTGCAGACGGGCTGGCGGATCGTCGTCGTCGAAATCGCCCGCATCACAGCGCGCGATCACGGCGTCGATGGCGTTGCGAGCAAACGCATCCAAGCGCGTCGCCGCACGGTCGGCCATGGGTGCCAGCCGCTCGTTGGCGTAGAAACGGCCCCACGAATCGCCGCTAGAGTACGACATCGGCAACGGCTGCTGCAGCGGCCCGAAGTAGCCAGGACCAGTCCATCCGTCGGGTGGTGCGCCGAATGCGTCGGCCCCGGCGTCGTGTGTAAGGGCCAGCCGCAGGCCGAACTCGTGCGCCGCGACGCGGGTCGGCGCCGCCCCGACCAACCATTCCAACGACAGGCTGCTGTCGTCCTGCGCGATCACTCGGGCACACGGCACGCCACCGCCAGCAGCCGAAAGCCATTGCAGCCCAGCGGCTTCGCAGGAAAAGAAGTCTCTGGGCGCCTCGGCGCTGCGCTTGGTGAACACTACGGCTGGCCGGATACGCGTCGCAACACCCGGTCACGCAGTGAGGCCGGCAAGTTCGTCAGAAGGGCCACCTGCAGTCTGGGGCTGACGCCGACGACGTAACGGGCGCGGGGCCTGCGGGCGGTCAGCGCCTCTTCGACGACGGCGGACACCGTGGCGGCGGGGACGGCCAACTTCTGCGAAGCTGAGATCGCCTTCTTGAAGCCCGCGATGTGTCTGGCATACAAGTCGCGCTGCTCGGCTGTCAGCGTGGCCTCCGCCTCTTTGACCATGTCGTCGGCGGTGCGCCACAGGTCGGTATCGGTCTGCGCGGGCTCCACGATCGCGACGCCAATGTGCCACGGCCGCAACTCCATTCGCAGCGCGTCCGCGGCAGCCTCCAGCGCGAACTTGCTGGCGCAGTAGGCGCCGACCAGCGACATCGACAGGCGCCCGTTGACGCTGGAGATGAACACTACGCGGCCCCGCGACTTGCGCAGCCGGGGCAACACCGCCTGCGTTACGGCGAGCTGGCCGATCACGTTGATCTCTAACTGCTTTCGCCACTCATCGGGGGTGACGGTCTCCATCGGCCCGCTCACCACAACGCCCGCGTTGTTGACGATCGCGTCCAGCCGCTGCGGGAGCGACTCGTCGAGGGCGGCGATGTGTCCGGCATCGGTGACGTCGAGGATGACCGAGGAGATGCGTTGCGGATCCAGCGCGGTGACCGTGGCGGCGTCTCGTTCGTTACGGATCCCGGCGATCACGTCCCAGCCACGCGCTGCCAGATGCCCGACGATCGACTTCCCGATTCCACGGCCTGCACCGGTGACGAGTACTGACGGCATACGGCGAGACTAGCCCGCGGTCCCATCCTGTCTGCGCGGGCCGAACTGGAAGATCGCGGTGGCAATGGCCACGACGACCGCGGCGAGCGCGATCACCGGCGCGACCGTGAATCGCGTCATGGTCGCGCCCACCCCCGCCCCCGCGCACATCGTCAGTATCACGCTGAAGCGCAGTCTCTCGCGCCGCCCGGTGCCGCCGGCAAGGCGGCTGTCTGAGCCGATGCCGACGATCGTCGTCGTGAGCACTGTGGTGGACAACTCCTGTATGCCGAACTGGCGCGCGGCCGCGGCCTGGCTGCCGAACGTCAGTGCCAACCCGGCAACGAGAATCAGCTTGGTGTTGTCGTGGTAGTCGATCACACCCGTCCCGGTGAGGATCGAGAGCGTCAGCAGCATCACCACTTCGAAACCGAGTGCCACGGTGAGCCATCGGCGGACGTCGTCGTCGAGGTGCCGCGCCAGCCGTCCACCAAACACCGCGCCGGCCACGAAGCTCACCAATGCGACGAGGGCGGCGGTCATGTCGACGACGGTGTGGGGTGCGAACCAGAACCCGAGGAAGATGATGTTGCCGGTCATGTTGGCGACGAAGACGTGGCCAAGCACCAGCACGCTGATGGCATCGACGATGCCCGTGGCGAAAGTCAGCAGGAGGAGGCACGCGACCGTCGTGCGTTCGGAGACCGGGGACTCGACGGGCATGGCCTGCGATCTTGCCCCTACAGCTGCGGGGTCAGATCAAAGGACGTCACCGTCGACATGCGGGTGATGAACCATTTCGCGTCGTGGCGTTGCATGGTCAACCGGTAGGACAGGTACCGCAGTGACGGGATGTTCTTCGACACCGGGCTGGTGGCAACCGAATTGGTGTATACGAGGGCGGTGGCCTCGCTCGGTGTCACCGTTTCCACGGCCGTCCCCATCACCTGGGTGGTGTTGGTGACCTGCGCCTGCTTGTTGGAAGCGACGATCGCATCGATGTACTTGCGGTACTCGTTGGCGAAGTCCCCCCCCAGGTAACCACCGGCACGGTCCGGCAACTTGTCCATGTTGTCCGGGGTGTACGTCCACAGCGTGGTGATCGCATTGGCTGCGGTCCTGGCGATGTCGAGCTTGGTGTGCACCAACGCGCGGTCGGACAGATACGGTTGCAACGTCGCACCTGCGAACGCGACGGCACCCACGAAGACGACGCCAGCGGCGGCCGCAGCGATGATCAGCCGCTTGCCCGCCGGCCGGTGCGGCACGAGGATCTGTTCTTCCTGTGGCGCATCCTCGCCTTCCGAGCCCTCGTGGACCGGCTCTTCATCGACGGTTGGTTCAGGCTCGGTCACCGTCTTCGCGGCGCGGCTGGCCTTGCCGACGGGAGTACGCCCCGCCGGTTTGGGCGCCTCCGGCTCCTCCGCTTCTGCGGCCCCGGCTGCGGGTGCGGAAACAGCGGCAGGTTCATACGCTTTCGTGCGCCGACGAAACAGGCCCCACCGTCTACGCGGTGTCGCGGGTTCGGCTTCGGCTGCTTCGGCGACCGTGCGGTCGGGCTGTTCGTCCGATTCTGTCGTCTCGTCGGTCGCGGTATCGTCGCCGTCCTCACTGGTCGAGGCAAGCTCCTTGCGCAGCGGCATCCGATGGCGGCGACGGGCAGCCGTAACGCCGGTCGCATCGTCGGCTGGCGGCTGAGCCGCCAATTCAGCAGCCGCCGGCTGAGCCGGCAATTCAGCAGCCGCCGGCTGAGCCGGCAATTCAGCCTCGGTGGTCAGATCACCTGAATCAGCTGGCTGATCTTCCACTGCTGTCCTTCCCTGATGGCCGTTGCAACCCAACGGTTTCCGCTCTCGATCATCGACTTGCCGTCTGGCGACTTCGTGGATACCTTCGTCGCGACCAGCACGTCGGCGCTGCCGTTGTCGTTCCACCGCTGCACGCCCGCCTCGAGCACAATGCCCGTGGTCGGTTCGGCGCGAGCGACCTGGATCAGGATCTCGCTCTCCTTCTCCTTGAACATCTTCGCGAAATCACCGGTGCCCTGCGCCAGGATCCGGTCGGCATAGTCGTTGGCGTGGAACGGGTCCAGGGTCGTGTACGAGGTCATGAACTCCCGCACGTACCCCAACGCCGCGGCGTCCTTGACGGACGTCCGGCGGTCCTTCTCATGTTGAATCAGCATCAGCGTGCTGCCCGTGATCGCCGCCGCAATCAACAGCGTCGCCAATGCGGCGATGATCGGCAGACCCCAGCGCCGCGGCGGCTCGGGTTCCACGTCGAAGAAGTCGCGCTCGTCGGCATCGACCTTGCGCCGCGGGCTCATTGGCCGGCCTGATTCATCTGGGGCTTCTTCAGCACGGTCAGATTCGCGACGCGCCACTGGCCGTCGCGCGACTCGTCGAAGTCCGCCCGCACCGTCGCGGTGATGAACTTCAGATCCTTGGGGTCGGTGCCACGCTGGCCCTGCATCGCCAACAGCATCGACGCGTGGTCCGCCGTCGCCGAGAGCACCGCGCTGCTCACCGCCCAGTACTCGTTCTTGGTGGCACCCGCCTTCTGCACGGCCTGTTGCTGGGCGATCAACTGCGGGCGATATGCGTCGGTCGTCAGCGACTGGGCGTGGGAGAAGTCCTGCTGCAGCGTGTCGACGTCGTAGCTCAGCATCTGTTCGACGATGCGCGGTCCTTCCGACGCGATCTGTGCACGGGCGGCGTCGACCGCCTGGTCGTACCGGTAGACCACCAGATAACTCAGACCGGCACCCGCCGCGCAGAGAAGTGTGGCCGCAATGAGCGCCGCCGCAACCGGCCGGCGCACATCGCGGTTGGGCCGGTCGACCTTGTGCACCTCGGTGCGCAGCAGCAGATCGGCGAAGGTGCGCCGGCGGCGATCCCACAGCGGCCACAGCCATCCGATCAACAACGCAGCGGTGTCGAGCAGATGCGCCACGTCGCGCAGCACCAAGCGGCCAAGTCCGGCGGCGGAACCGTCGGGTCGCCTGACCGCAATGCCGAAGACCGCGCGCCCCAGCGACCAACCCCTGATCCACGGCAGCACCAGTCGATTGACCGCGATCAACACGAAAACCAGCACAGCCGCGCCGGTGAACACCCACCACAGCCAGCCACGCTGCGGCGCGGACAGCGTCAGCAGTGCCATCGTCGCGATCACCGCAACGCCCAGCAGCACGTCGACCGAGAACGCGCCTGCCCGCGCCAACCAGGATGCGGTCGGCGGTTCGGGCGCCGTGTCGACGGTGGCCGTTTCTGGTGTTGCGTCGAGCACAGCCGTCACGAACTAACCTGATCCAGCCGGGCGATCTTGTACGTGCCCTCGTCAGGCGCCATCTTGACCCGCAGCCGGTAACCCTGCTCCTGGTCGGCCGTTTCGGAGTTGGTCACCTTGACGCGCACGGCAACCAGGACGTCGACGGAGCCGTCGTCGTTGTGTCGCTCAACTGCTGCCCGCATGTCGGACACGGCCACCTTCACGTCGGCGGCCTGGTACGCGTCGACCAGCACGCTGCTGTATAGGCTGGCCTGGGCGCCGAAATCGCCCGTCGAGCATTCGATGATCTTCGACTGCGCGGCCGTCATCGCCGTGGTGTCCGGCGCGTTTGTCGCCGCCACGCAGTCCTTCGCGGCCTGCAGCGCCGCCGCATCGGCGCGCGCGATCGCCTCACTGTCGTCGTGGGACCGCAACGCCAGATATCCGCCCACGCCCGCGCCTGCCGCCAAAGCGAGCAGCGCGGCGCAGATGCCTGCCGCCCAGCCGACACCGAGACGCGGCGGCCGCCGACCGTCCCCGACCGGTTCGTCGGCTGGCTCGGGAGATTGAAGGTCGGTGGCTTGTTCGGTTTGGTCTTCTGTAGATACTGCTAACGACTCGTCCGGCTTTGCGTAAGCATCATCAGGCGCAGCATCAGCATCGGTGGGGTTCAGCCGGCGGGTGCCAGCATCTCCTTCCATCCGTCGTCTCCTGGGTTACTCGAATTGCTGACGTTGTACCTGACGCCGTCAGGTCCCACCACCTCACCGCTGGTGGGGCTGTAGACCGCCGTGGCGCCGGGTGGCCCTGGTGCCGGAGTGTACGTACACGGGTTGGGCTGCTGTCCACTGCACTGCACACTGCCCTGGCCAGGGGGGCTGAGCGGATCGCTGGTCGGCGCCGATGCCCGCGCGGGCGGCGGCAGTTGATCGGCAGGCGCCGGATTGACCCCGCTGTTGACCGTCGGCGCCGGGATGACACCCCGCCCGGGATTGACACCCTGGTCGCAGCGCGCCCCGGCCGCCGGACAGGACAAGACCTGGTTCGGGTCGCCGTACCAGGGGTTGGTTCCCAGTGGCACATACGGCTCGTTGGTACGGCACTCCCTCGGCGTCGCCGCCCGCTTACCGGGAACGTCCACGCAGGGATAGTTGCGCGCGCCGCGAACCACGTTGCCCTGATAGTCCTTTGGAATCTTGCAGTACGTCCCCGTTGGCAGCGGCGCGATGCTGGTGTCGGCGGGCGACCGCCACTCCGAGGCCGGAAGGAAGCCGGTCAGACACGGCGGCGGCTGGTTGAGCGAGAGCGCCAGGGGCAGCTGACCCAGGTTGTCGAAGAGCGTGCCGGCCTGCGCGATCGCCGCGCCCTGCGGAAAGATCACCAACGTCTGCTCGAGGCCCTTGTGATAGCGCTTGAGCATGTCGATGACGACGGACAGGTTCGCCAGCGTCTGCGGCAGCGCGTCGCGCACGCCGCTGAACAGTTCAGTCGTCTGATCCAGCGTCGGCGCCGCCTGCTGGAGCCCGCTACGCAGCGCCGCGTCCTGCTCAGCGGACTGGGCCGCGATGATGTTCAGATTGCGCGACCACTGCTCGATGTTGTCGCCGGAGGTCACCTGGCTGTCCAGGATCGGCCCCGAGTGCGCGATGATGTCGTTGACCTGGGGCAGGTTGTCCTTGAAACCCTGCGCGATGTTCGTCGTCGAATCGACCAGCCGTTGCAGCGCCGGGCCCAATCCGCCTACCGCTTGCGAGGTTTCGGTGAGCAGCTGGTCGATCTTCTCCTTGGGCAGCACGGCAAGGCCGCGGTTCGCGGAGTCCAGAGCAGGACCGACCTCGCTTGGCACAACGCCCATCTGAGTGAGGGTCTGACCGTTCTGGTAGTACTGGCCCGGGTTGCCCGTCGACACCAGGTCCAGGAACTGCTCACCGATCGCCGACACGGAGTGCACGTTGGGTACCGAGTCGATCGGGATCTTGTAGCGGTTGTCGATCCGCAGCGTGGCCTCCGCCCCCGTCTCAGTGGGCTTGACCTCGGTCACCTTCCCGATCTGCGTGCCTCGATATGTCACGTTGGCAGTCGCGTACAGGCCGCCGGACCGAGGCAGCTTGGCATGCAGGTCGTAGGTCCCGACGCCGACCACGCTCGGCAGCCGCAGGTAGTACCAGCCCAACGCAACGAGCGCGATGATCGTCAGGATGGTGAACAGCACCAGCTGGATCTTGATGACGCGGGTCAGCACTGCTCACTCACCCCTTTCCACCAGCGGTCCGCCCGGCACGTCGTGCGGGTTCGGCGTGAACCGCACATCCGGGATCATCGTCGCCGGATCGCGACCCCAGGCCTGCTCGATTGCGCGGAGCATGCCCGAGACGCCGGTACCCGACAGGAGGCCGTTGTCGATCGCGGACGGTGTCAGGTCGACCAGCAGCGACACGTTGAGGTAGTCGCCGCGAACCACCTTCGGCACGTTCTCGATCGAGAACGGCGCGGTGAGTATCAGCTTCAGCGCGCCGACGAGATACGGCGACGCCCGGCCGAGCTGCTTGAGCGGCCGCTGCAGGTTGGCCAGGTTGGTGTGCAGGTTCGCGCTCGACGGTGCCAACGCGTTGTCGGCGGCCACACTGATCCGGCCCAGCGCCTCCACCGCATCGGCGAACAGGTCGCGGGTGTCGGCGAAATGCTTGATCAGCGGCGGGAATTCGGTCAGCACGCGGTCCAGGGTGTCGTTGCGCGCAGCCACGATCGACAGCAGTCGATTGGTGGAATCGATGGCGCGGGTGATGTCCTGGCGCTGCTGGTTGAGCTCATCGGTGAACGTGTCCAACCGATTCAAAAACTCCCGAATCTGGTCCGCCCGGCCGGTCAGTAGGTTGTTGACCTCGGTCTGGATGGAATCCAGGTTCTGGATGCCGCCGCCGCGCAGGATGGTGGCGATGCTCGCCAGCACCCGCTCGGTCGTTGGGAAGGCCGAGCTGTTCTTCAGCGGAATCGTGTCGCCGTTGCGCAGCAGTTGCGGCGACGGATCCGGTGGCGAATCCAGCTGCACGTGCTGGCTGCCCAGCAGGCTGGTCTGGCCGATCTTGGCGAGTGTGTTCACCGGCAGCTTGATGCCGGGTTGCAGATCCAGCGTCAGCGTCGCGACCCAGTTCTTCAGCGCGATCTCACGCACCCGGCCGACATACACGTCGGCCACCCGGACGCGGCTATTGACGTTGAGCGCCAAGGTATCCGGCATTTGCACATAGATCGTCATCTTGTCCGGTCCTCCGCCGGGGCCGCCCGGCAGCGGAACGTTCGCGATGCCCTTCCACGACCCGCATGAGCTCAGCACCAACGCCACCGTCACGAGTGCCACCGCGCGGCTGGCGATTCGGCTCCACTTACGCATGCTCATCCACCTGCCTCAGCGGGTAGGGCCGGTCCGGCAGGCGCGGGTCCTGCCGGTGCGGCTGGTGCGGGCCCCGACAGCGACGAACCACCAGGATCGCCCGGTATCACGCCCGGTGCGGGACCAGGCGGTGGTCCCGGCTGGACGTACCACGGCGGCGGCAGCGGATTGTTCTCGCTGTAGGAGTCCGGCGGGCCGGGCAGGTTGCCTCCAGGCGGTGCGCCAAACGCGGGTGGAGCCGGCGGTATCGCGGCGTCGGGTCCGCCCATCAGTGCGGCGAGCGACTCCGGTGTCAGCATGTTCTGCGTGAACGGTTGCACGTCGACACCCTGCATGCCTGGCGCAGTTACCCAGCCCTGCTCGTGGTTGCCGTGCGAGAACAAGGTGTCGCGCGAGAAAATGCCAGGCACGGTGGTGTCCTTGTAGCCCCCTGGCGGCTGCAGCCGCGGCTCGGAGTAGGCGATCTGCTTGGGCAGCGTCATCGCACCGGTGAACTGGTTCGCGCCGAATGGTGGGAAGTTGAATTTGATGGCATCCAGGATCGGCGCCAGATATTGCGCGCACATCTCCGCGGATTCCTGATAGCCCAGCCTGCTGCCTGCCTGAATCGAGCTGCACACGAACTGCAGGGGGTTTGCGAAGTTGTTGATGACGGGGAGGCCCATGACGCCGCCGGTGTTGGGCGACACGATGTTCTCAAGGTTCGCGCCGAGCGTGGGGAACACGTGCAGCGCGGTCTCCAAGCCGTTCAAAGGATCTGGCTGCAGGATCGCGTTGGTCACGTCGGCCAGGTTGTTGATGTCGTGGTTCAGCACCTCGCCGTTCTTGGTGATGAACTGGCGGGTGGTCGTCAACAACTGGTTGAGGTCGGCCAGCGCGTTGGCGACCTCACGGTTGGTGTTGGTGAACGAGTTGGTGAACGTGGCGAGGTCGTTGTTGAGGGCGACGAACTGTTGATCGCTCTGGTAGAGCGCGTTGACGAACAGCGCCAAACTCTTGATCACGCCGAAGAAGTCGCCACGCCCCTCGTTCAGCGTGTAGAGCGCTTGCGAGAGTCCGTTCAGCGTCTTGTTGAGCTGTTCACCCTTGCCTGCGAAGCCGGTGGCCGCGGATTCGATGATGTCACCGAACGGCCCTTTGGGCTGTTCCTTGGTCGGGCCGAGGTCGGTCAGGATCCGGTTGATCGAGTCGCGCAACTCGTCGTACTCGACAGGCACCTGCGTGCGGTCGATCGGGATGACCGCGTTGTCCTCCATCACCGGTCCGCCGGTGTACGGGGGAGAGAGCTGGATGTTGCGCGACGCCACCAGGCTCGGGTTGAGGATCGACGCAGTGGCGTTGGCCGGAACCTTGAAACTGTTGTCGTAGTGCAGCGTCACCTTCATCTTGTCGCCTGCCGGCTCGATCTTGTCGATCGAGCCGACCTTGACGCCCATGATCTGCACCTTGTCGCCGGGGTACAGCGCCAGCGTCTCGGGGAAGTAGGCGACGGCGGTGTTGGTGGTCAGCTTCTTGTACAAATTCCAGCCGACGATGGCCGCCACGATCGCCAGCACGACGACCAGCGCACCGATGATCACCGAAGCCCGAGACACGCCCTGCAACTTCAGGTTTCGGACATTGAAGATTGTCGACATCTACTCAGCCCCCCCACGATCCGGGCGGGAGGTACGGCGGGTTGCCTGGCAGCGGCGGGGTACCCGCCGGGCCGGCGTCTGGACCCGGTCCGGGCGGTGGCGGCGGACCCGTCAGCGCAGGCGGCAGCGGAGCGATGCCCGGCGTGAAGTCCGGCGGTCCGGGCAGCGGTCCCAGTGGGACCGTGCGCGCGCCGGGCGGGGCCGGCGGCAACGGCACCGGTGCGCCGGGCATGTCGGGCGGCATCTGACCCGGGATGGCCGCAGCGGGCACACCCGGCGTGAACCCGGGACCGTTCGGGTTCGGGTTTGAGGTGACCACGTCGGGCGGGCCGTATTCGGGGCCGCCAAACGGACCGGTGGTCAGATCGGCACACGGCAGCGGGTTGCCGGGTCGTGGCAGGCCGTCGGGAGGCGGCGTGTACGAGCACGGCGAGCCCTTGAGCACCGCGGGTCCGGGGTGCTCCGGTGTGCCCTCGAGCGGCGTCGGCCCCGGCGCCGGGGCGCCGTTCGGGAACCGCTGCCCGTTGGGATCGGGGAACCGCCAGGCAGGCAGGCCCGCATCTCCCCAGAACTTCTCGGGGTCGATGCCGCGCTTCTTGAATGCGGAGTCGATGAACGGCTGCAGGATCTGCCCCGGCAGGAGGTTCACCAGCATGACTTTGAAGAACGGACCGGAGGCCACCGCCTCACCGAGCGACGCAACGAATTTCGCGACGGTGGTCAGCGTTTGCATCAGATCGAACTTGCGGTCTCGCAGGACGTCGCTGATCGTTCGCAGCTGCTCGAGCACGTGGTTGAGATTCGGGTTGTCGTCGATGAAGCCCTTCACCTGTTCGGAGAACGAGCTCACCCGCTCGAGCAGCATGCTGACCGCGTAGCTGCGTTCGTTGATCGCCGCGAGCAGCGACTGCGCGTTGACCAGCAATTGGTTGACCTGCTCGCTGCGGTTGCCCAGGACGCCTGCGATCTTGTTGGCGTTGGCGAGCAGTTGTTTGACTTGGTCATCGCGCTTGCCGATGGTGTCCGAGAACCTCGCGACACCATCGAGCGCGGCGGACAGATGCGGATAGGTCTGGTCGATGGTCTCCGACAACACGTTCAGCGACCGTTTCACCGTCTGGGTGTCCCAGCCGGACGCCGCCTTGGTCACGTCGAAGAACGCGTCGTAGATCTGATACGGCGTGGTGGTCTGGCCGAGCGGCAGAATGCCGTTGGCGCGCAATGGTTTCGTTCCGCGCGGTTCGATCTCGATGTTGCGCCGACCCAGAATGGTGTCGGTGCGGATGGACGCGCGACTGTCGGTACCGATCTGGGTGCCCCCGAGCGAATAGCCGATGACGACCTTGTCGCCGTCGATCTTCATGGATCGCACCCGACCAACGTCGACGCCTGCGATGCGTACCTTGTCGCCCGTGTTGATGCCGCCGGTGTCGGAAAACTGGGCGTAGTAGGTGGGCGTCGCGAACAGCATCGGCACGCTGGCGAAGCTTTGCCCCACACCAAGAGCGATAAGCAGGACGACGATGCCCAGCAACCCGTTTCGAACGCGGTTCGAACCCTCGAGTGTCCTCATTGCGGCGTGCACCTACCCGAGGGCTGGCTGAAGAGCCTGACCGTTCGCACCGGACCGCCCGGTTGCCTGCCACTCAACTTGACCGAGATATCGCAGGCGTAGAAATTGAAGAAGTCGCCGTAGACGCCACCGGCCCGGCCGATGATGTTGAACGCCGTTGGGAGGCGGACCAGGATGTCGTTGAGCTGATCCTTCTGATCCACGAGCGGCTGCTGAACCCCTTCGAGATAGGTGACGGTGCTCTGCAGCAGCGGTCGGTTGTCGGCCAGCAGGTCGGCGATCGTGCCCGCCGCGTCGCTGATGTTGGCGACCGAGCTTGCGATCGGATCCTCGCGGTTCTTCAGCCCGGTGATGAGCTTCTCGAAGTTCCGCAGGGTTTCGTCGAACTGCTGCTGATGCTTGACCGTGGTGTCGAGCACTGTGTTCAGGTTCTTGATCACCTCGCCGATCGCTTGGTCACGATCCGCCAGCGCCGATGTCAGCGACGCAGTTTGGTCCAGGATGTCGTTGATGGTGCCGCCCTGGCCCTGGAAGATCGTGATGATCGACTGGGCGATGTTGTTGACCTTGTCGGGGTTGAGTGCCCGGAACAGGGGCCGGAGCCCGCC
>Ga0207688_10001582_pt1 | contig 12004 bp, 7 predicted proteins | sample KBSMiscanthusM4_FD_184296 | JGI IMG/M metagenome (GOLD analysis project Ga0207688, IMG submission 184296) | Miscanthus rhizosphere microbial communities from Kellogg Biological Station, Michigan, USA - M4 (SPAdes) (version 2) | ecosystem: Host-associated > Plants > Roots > Rhizosphere ...
AGCCGCTCGCGAACAAAGCATCGTCGGCGAGCAGCGCCTCGAACACGTCCATCTGCAGCTCGAGCCGGTCGGCTTCCTCGGCGTCGATGGTGAAATGGACGTCGGCCTTCGAGGCGATCAGCGCCAGTTCGCGGACGACCGGGATGACAGCGTCGAGCGCCTCCTCGCGATGGGTAAATTCGAAGCGTGGGTGAAGCGCGGTCAGCTTGACCGAGATGCCCGGCGACTTCCTGAAGCCGCCCTTCGCTTCCCTCGCGATGCGGTTGAGGGCGCCGCGATACGCCTCGGCGTAGCGCTCGGCGTCGGCGAAGGTCTTGGCCGCTTCGCCCAGCATGTCGAAGCTGTGGCTGAGCCCCTGCCGCTGCTCCGGCTCGGCGCGCTTCAGCGCCTCGTCGATCGTCCGGCCGAAGACGAAGTTGCGGCCGAGGATCTTCATCGCCTCGCGCACCGCGGTGCGCACTACGGGTTCGCCTAACCGTCCCACGGCCCGCCCGAGCGCCGCCTTCCAGTTGTCGGAGCGATCCTGCGCGCCCTCCAGCACCTTGCCCGTCAGCAGCAATGAGAAGGTGGCGGCGTTGACGAAGCTCGAATCCGAACGCCCGAGCTTCTCCGACCAATCCGGTCCGGACAGCTTGTCGGCGATGAGCTCGTCGGCGGTGTGGGCGTCGGGAATACGCAGCAGTGCCTCGGCGAGGCACATCATGGCGATGCCCTCGTCGGAGCCGAGGTCGTAGGCGTGGAGGAACGCATCGACGCCGCTCGGCTTGTGCGAGCGGACGCCCTTGACCAGGGCTCGCGCCATCGCCGTGGCCTCGCCAAGCTCCTCGGCAGTCAGCCGCGCCTGGTCGATCCTCTCCCGCGCAACCTGCTCTTCATCGGGCCGGTAGGCGCGGCGAAGCTCCGTGCGATCGATCGGCCCCACCGCGGCCCGCTCTACGCGAGCTGGCCGTGACAATGCTTGTACTTCTTGCCCGACCCGCACGGGCACGGCGCGTTGCGGCTGACTGGCGCTTCCGCGACGCTGCCGCCTTCGCCCTGCGGCAGGGGCGGCTGCGGGATGTTGAGCAGCGGCATGTTCGTCATGAGGCCGCGCGCGGCGGCGTCGAGGTCGGCGGTGTCGTCATCAGCCGAGAACGGGTCGAGGTGCTGGGTGATGAAGTCCGGTAGCTCGGGAAGCGGCGGCGGCTCGAAATGGATCTGCGCCTTCATCAGCTTCGAGGTGACGTCCTCGCGGATCGCGACCAGCAGCCGCTCGAACAGCAGGAACGCTTCCTGCTTATACTCATCGATCGGCTTCTTCTGCGCATAGCTGCGCAGGTGGATGACCTGGCGCAGCGCGTCGAGGGTCGCCAGATGCTCCTTCCAGTGATGGTCGAGCGTCTGGATCAGCAGCTGCTTCTCGACTTCGTCCCAGCGCTCGCGCTCGACCTGCTCGAGCTTTGACGCCATGGCGTCATCGGCGAGCTTCTGGAGCCGCTCGGTAATCATCTCCGGGTCGACCGCTTCTTCCTCGACCCATTGATCGATGGGCGGCTGGAGGCCGAACACCTCGTCGATCGCTTCCTTGAGCGCCGGGATGTCCCACTGTTCGGGATAAGTGCCTTCGGGGCAGCTGACGGCGACAATCGCCGCGGCGGTCTCGGCGCGCATGTCGTCGATCGTCTCGCTGACGTTCTCGGCGTCCATGATGTCGCTGCGCTGCTCGTAGATGACCTTGCGCTGGTCGTTCATCACGTCGTCGAATTCGACGACCTGCTTGCGGATGTCGTAGTTGCGCGCCTCGACCTTCTTCTGCGCGGTCTCGATCGCCTTTGAGATCCACGGCGAAACAATCGCCTCGCCGTCCTCGAGATTGCTCTTCATCAGCCGCGAGAACATCGTCTGCGGGCCGAAGATGCGCAGCAAATCGTCGTCGAGGCTGAGGTAGAATTTGGACAGGCCGGGATCGCCCTGCCGGCCCGAGCGGCCGCGCAGCTGGTTATCGATGCGCCGGCTCTCATGGCGCTCGGTGCCGAGGACATAGAGGCCGCCGACTTCCAGCACGCGCGCCTTTTCGGCGATGATTTCGCCGCGGATCTTTTCCGCCTGCGCCTCATACTCAGAGGTTCCCGCGACCAGCTCCGAAAACTCGTCCAGCATCCGGAACTCGAGGTTGCCGCCGAGCTGAATGTCGGTGCCGCGGCCGGCCATGTTGGTGGCGATGGTGACGGCGCCGATCCGCCCCGCCTGGGCGACAATGTGCGCTTCCTGCTCGTGGAAACGGGCATTCAGCACCGAATGCTTGACGCCTTCCTTGTGGAGGTACTCGGACAGCATCTCCGACTTCTCGATCGAGACCGTGCCGACCAGCACCGGCTGGCCGAGCTCCTGCTTGACCTTGAGCTCCTCGGCGATCGCGGCGAATTTCTCGACCATCGTCTTGTAGAAGACGTCGTCCTCGTCCTTGCGCTGGACGGGCACGTTGGTCGGGATCGACACCACGTTCATCTTGTAGATGTCGAAGAATTCCGGCGCCTCGGTCATCGCCGTGCCGGTCATTCCCGCGAGCTTCGGGTACATGCGGAAATAGTTCTGGAACGTGATCGAAGCGAGAGTCTGGTTCTCGGGCTCGATCTCGACGCCTTCCTTGGCCTCGACCGCCTGGTGAAGCCCGTCCGACCATCGCCGCCCGTCCATCATTCGGCCGGTGAACTCGTCGATGATGACGACCTTGCCGTCCTTGACGATGTAATCGATGTCCTTCTTGAACAGGACGTTCGCCTTGAGCGCCTGGTTCAAGTGGTGGACGACCTGGGTGTTGGCGACGTCGTAGAGGTTGCGGCCCTCGATCAGGCCGGCAGCCTCGAGCATGCGCTCGGCCTTCTCGGTGCCCTCTTCGGTGAGGACGACGCTCTTCTGCTTCTCGTCCTTTTCGTAATCGGCCTCGACCAGCGTCTTCACCAGCCCGTCGACCGAGATGTACAGGTCGGATTTGTCATCGGTCGGGCCGGAGATGATCAACGGCGTGCGCGCTTCGTCGATCAGGATCGAATCCACCTCGTCGACGATGGCGAAATTGAACGGCCGCTGGACCATCTGGTCGCGCGAGTATTTCATGTTGTCGCGCAGGTAATCGAAGCCGAGCTCGTTGTTGGTCGCGTAGGTGATGTCGCTGTTGTACGCGTCCTTCTTTTCCTGGTCGGTCATGTTGGGGACGATGACGCCGACGCTCATGCCCAGGAACCGGTAGATCTGCCCCATCCAGTCCGCGTCGCGGCGGGCGAGATAATCGTTGACGGTGACGACGTGGACGCCCTTGCCCTCGAGCGCATTGAGATAGACCGCGAGCGTCGCGACCAGCGTCTTGCCTTCGCCCGTCTTCATCTCGGCGATCTCGCCGCGGTGAAGCGCGATGCCGCCGATCAGCTGGACGTCGTAATGCCGCTGACCCAGCGTCCGGATCGCCGCCTCGCGGACCGTGGCAAAGGCTTCGGGGATCAGCTCATCGACCTTCTCGCCGTTGGCGAGGCGCTGCCGGAAAAGCTCGGTCTGGGCCTTGAGTTCGTCGTCGGTCAGCGCGGAAATATTCGGCTCGAAGGCGTTCACCGCATCGACATATTTGCCGAGGCTGCGGACATAGCGATCGTTGGCCGATCCGAAGATGCTTTTTGCCACTGCGGCGAACATGGAAATTCCTTATATGCCCGCGCGTTCAGGATCGGGCGAAACCTCTCGCCGACGCGACCGGGAAACTGTCGCGGGCGATGTAAGGAGCGCCCTAGTGCTAGTCAATTAAGAGGCGACCGATGGGAATGACCGGCGGGTGCATGTGCAGCAAGGTTCGCTTTGAGCTGCAAAGCGATCCATTCGATTGCGGCTGGTGTCACTGCCGGACCTGCCAGTTGAGCAGCGGGGCCCCGGCCCAGGCATTTGCCTGCGTCAAACGCGGCGATTGGGTCGTGACTTCAGGGGCGGAGTCGATCCGGAGCGTCCGCTCGAGCAGCTTCGGCCAGCGATCATTTTGCTCCCAGTGCGGAACGCCGCTGTTCGTAACGGTCGATCACCAGCCCGAAACTCTCGACTTCAGCGTCGTCGCGCTCGACGATCCGAACGCCGTCCCGCCAGAATATCACATCTTCTGGGCAAGCAAGATCGACTGGTTCAACCCCGCCGACGACTTGCCCAGGCACGAGAGATTCCGGCGGAATACGATAGGGCTTGGAGGCACCGAACCCCCGGATGACAGCTCGCTGACCGGAGGCGCGAAGGCCTAGCCGGCGCTCGACTGGGCCGCGGCGTCGAGATTGGCCTCCAGCCACTGCTGGATCTGGCTGCGCGGCGCTGCGCCGACCTTTTGCGCGACCGGCTGGCCGCCCTTGAAGAGCAGCATCGTGGGGATGCCGCGCACGCCATAGCGGCTGGGGATGTCTGGATTCTCGTCGATATTGAGCTTCGCGACGGTCACCTTGTCGCCAAGCTCGTTCGAGATTTCTTCGAGCGCCGGGCCGATCATCCGGCATGGGCCGCACCATTCCGCCCAGAAATCGACGAGGACGGGCTGCTCCGCCCCGAGGACGTCGGTTGCGAAGCTCTGGTCGGTGACGGTCTTGGTGGCCATGGCGGTCTAGTCTCCTGGCGGGCTGCAAAGGTTAACAAGCATATGGGCGCTCGCTTCACGCCTCTCAAGGCATCAGTTCGATGAGTTTCGGGCCGGCTGTGTACAACAGGGACGCGCTGACCCGCCGTCCAGGAAAGATGACTTGGAGCGCGTCGGCATAAGCGGCCATTTGCGCCCGGTGCGCGTTCGGAATGTCAGCGTCGGTCGCCGGCACTTTCCCGGTCTTGAAGTCGATCACCGAAATCCGACTGGCCTCCGCCCTCAGCCGGTCGACGGTGCCGGCGATCACCCGTCCGTCAGCCAGGGTCGCGGCGAGCGGCGCCTCGGCCACGGAGCCAGGACCGAACAGTGCTGCGAAGCGCGGATCAGAAAGGACATTGCAAACCTGCGCGACGATCTCGGCGCGAGCAGCGGCATCGGCGACCCCCGCCGAATGCTCCAGCCAGCGATCCGCGGCCGCGGGCCGCGCGCTCGCTTCGACGTCGGGCAATCGCTCGAGCAGCTGGTGTATCCACGTGCCGCGAAGCGCGGCGGCGCGCATCGCCGCGCTCGGCGGGGGCGCCGCTTCGTCATCGACGGCAATCGCTGACGGGGCGAGCGGACGCGGCGGCCGTGCTTCGGGCGGTGCAGGCCGCTTCGCCCAATCCGGAACCGCGATAGTCGACGGCAAGGTCTTCTGCCGCCGCGCCGTCCGGGCTCGGCCGTAATCCCCGTAGCGCAGGCTTACATGCCCCTCGCCCGCCGCCGCGATCGGCGTCATCGCGCGCTCGACGGTGACGTGCCAGCTGTTCGGCGGCCGCGGGTCCGACCCGTCCTTTTTCGCCTTGGGCATGACTCCGCTGACGATCAGCCGATCGGCGGCGCGGGTCATCGCAACGTAGAGCAGCCGCAGATGCTCCTCCATATCGCGCTGCTCCTCCGACAGGATGACTTCCTCGAACGGCGGACAGCGCTCCTCCTTCTTCGGTCTTAGCAGCGGCGCCATTCCAGCGCCCTCAACCTCAATGTCGACGGTTAATGGCGTGCGCCCAAGCCTCGCGGGATCGGCGGTGGCATCGGCGAGGATCACGACCGGCGCTTCGAGCCCCTTGGCGCCGTGGACGGTCATCACCCGGACTTCGTTGGCCGGGGCGCCCGGGTCGCGCTGGACGTCAACGGTGCCGCGCGAGAACCAGGCGAGGAAGCGGTCGAGCGAGCCGATCTCGTTGCGCTCGAACTCGAGCGCGCTGTTCATCAGCTCGTCGATGGCGTCTCGAGCCGCCATGCCAAGCCTCGAGTAGAGCCGCCGCCGCCCTTGCATCGGCCCCGACAGGATCGTCTCGAGAAAGCGGGACGGAGGGGTGAAGTCGGCCATTCGCAGCATCTCGCCAAGTGCGGCGTGCGCTTCCGGAAATTCCCCGGACCGCTGGCGCAGCTCGCGCCACAGCGACCCTTTTCGCCCATATGCAAGCGCCCGCAGCTGGTCCTGGTCCCAGCCGATCAGCGGCGATACCAGCAGGCACGCCAGGCTGAGATCGTCGTTCGGCTGCGTCGCGAACCGAACGGCGGCAAGCAGGTCCTGAACGGCGAGCGGCTCGTGCAACGCCAACCGGTCGACCCCCGCGACCGGAACGCCGGCAGAGAACAAGCGCGCGACGATCAGCGAGGCAAGCTGGCCGCGGCTGCGCACAAGCACCAGGATGTCGCCCGGCGTCAGCGGCTTTCCGGTCGACGCCAGGACCGGCGCGTCCTCGATCGTCAGTCGGATGCGCTCGGCGAGCGCATCGGCATAGCGGCGATCGCGAAGCGCGACCCACCGCTCCTCGCCCTCGTCGCTGTCATCGAGCGCTTCCTCGACTGCGAACGGCTGCCACAGTTCGACCGAGCCCGCTCGCTCGCCGTGGTAAGCACGATGCGGCGGCGGAGCCTCCCTTAGTGCCAGCGCCTCCGGCCCGACGGTCTCGATCATCGCGTCGACGACATCGAGGACCGGCTGCGCTGAACGGAAGCTCGCGGCGATCGAAAGGTCGCGAAATTCCTGTGCGTTCAGCTGATAGCTGAACAGATCATCGCCGCTGCTCATCGACGCCGCGCGCCGCTTGAACTTTTCGCGCGCTTCGCTGAACCGCGCCGGATCGGTCCCCTGGAAGCCGTAGATCGCCTGCTTGAAGTCGCCGACCATGAACAGCGTGCGCACGCGCCGCTCGGTTTCGCTCGAACCGCTGAAATATTCCTCGACCAGCTGCTCGATGATCTCCCACTGCGCCGCGTTGGTGTCCTGCGCTTCGTCGACGAGCACATGGTCGACCTGGCGATCGAGCTTGTAGCGGACCCAGTCGCCCATGCCCGGCTGCCTCAGCAAGTGCCGCGTCCATTCGATCAGGTCGTTGAAATCCGCGACGCCGGCCGCCCGCTTGGCCCGGACATAGGCTTTGGCGAACGCCTGCCCCGCGCGAAGCCCGGCGGCGATGTCGGCGGCGAGCCGGGCGCCGTTCTGAAGGCGGAGAAGCTCGCCGATCAGGACTGCGAGCCTGCCGGCCTGCGCCTCATAATGGGGCTCGGCCTTGAGTTGACCCGGCGATACGCGCGGCGTGCCCTTCTCGGTCAGCACGACCTTGCGAAGGTCGTTCAGTCGCGCGGCCCGCTCGATCGGCGTAAGCGAGAGCCATTGCTCGACGACGTCGGCGTGACCAAGGCCGGTCTGGGTGCCCCACCTGCGGTTTGCCTCGGCGACCGACCGCAACAGATCGCAGTCGAGGCCCTCATCGCCGCAATGATGCGCGATATAATCGTCGAGCGATTCCCCGGGCAGGTCCATGAGCTCGCGGATCTGCTGCTCGATAGTATTTGGCGCCCCCAACCTCTCCAGCGCATCGGGCGAGCGGGCGCAGGCCTGCAGATACTCAACCGCGCCGGATTCGCCGAGACGCCGGCTCAGGCACTGCACATCCCGGATCAGCGACTGATCGCCGGCGGCTTCGGCATCGGTCATCAGCTCGGCGAGCGTGCGGCGAACCAGCTCCTGCTCGGCCCGTCCCTCGATCGGCTGGAAGCCCGGCACGATATCGGCTTCGGCGGGGAATGCGGCGAGCAGGCCTTGCGCGAAGCTGTGGATCGTCTGGATCTTCAGACCGCCGGGGCAATCGAGGACCCGCGCGAACAATTGCCGGGCGCGCTCCAGCGTTGCCGGGCCAGTATCCGCACGAAGCGCGAACAGGTCCTTGCGAAGGACCTTTTCCGGCAGCCGGACCCAGTCCGCGAGGCGCGCGCCGATGCGGTTCGCCATCTCCGCGGCGGCGGCCTTGGTGAACGTCAGACAGAGAATCGATTCCGGGCGCGCTCCCTGCAACAGCAGCAGGAGGACACGCGCGGTGAGAACCTGCGTCTTCCCGGTGCCCGCCGCGGCCGACAGCGACGCGTGGACCGACGGATCGGCGGCGCGCGCCTGCTCTTCCATCAACGGCGGGAAGGGTTTGAACCGCGCGCTCATACGTCTTCCAAAGCGGCGCCGGCCGCCATAGAGAGCGGACGATGAGCGACAGCAACGACGATACCGACCGCACCAATGAACAGCGCCGCACCAAGCTCGTGAAGGCCGGCGTCGCCGTCGGAATCGGCTCGGCGGCGATCGTTGCGGCGCTGCTCTACGCCTCGAAGATCAAGAAGAAGCCGCGGCGCTAGGCTCACCGGCCGTACCATTCTTCGAGGCGCATCAGCTGGTCATAGTCCCCGTAGGGCGCGTAGGCCGGGTTGAGCTTGGCGGTGAACGGCGCATCCCCGGTCAGCCAGTCTGCCGCGGCCTTCGCGAAGTTCCGGTAAGCATGCTCGAGGAACTCGCCCGGCCCCATGTCCTTGTCGGGGCACATCAGCCTGCCGAACTGACCGCGATAGCGCGCCAGTGACCAATATTCGAACGCCTCCGGATCGCCGCCGACGCCGTCGAACCCGCCGGCACGGCCGATCAGCCCAAGCAGCCCAAGCTGCAGAGCGAAGCCTTCGGTGACCGCCTTCTGCGTCGGCGGCTGCCCGGTCTTGTAGTCGATGATCGCCAGGCCGCCGCCGGCGAGCCGGTCGATGCGGTCGGCGCGGCCGTGCACCGTCACCCCCGCCAACGCCGCCTCCCCTTTCATTTCCGCGGCGACCGGCCGGCGGCCCTCCACCTGGTTCGAGCGCTCGAGCTCGGCCACCCAGTCAATCGCCTCCAACAGCCTCGGCGCCCACAACGCACGCAGCATCGGGTGGATCGCCTGATCCTGCAGCATTTGCTCGGCGCGCGCCCGAACTTTGCCGGGGTCGCATTCGTCGTGCTTCAGCCATTCTTCGAGGACGCTGTGGACCGCCTGTCCCTTCCATCGGGCGGTATGATCGTCATCGACCGGATCCAGTGCCCGAAGCTTGAGGATCGCCTGCGCGTAGAAAGCGAATGGATCGGCCTTCAGCCGGTCGACGGCGGTCACCGAAATCCGGTCGGGACGCTGCTCGGGCGGCGGCGACGGTTCGGGGCGTGCGACGGGCCGCGGCGGACCCGGATCGTCGAGCAGGAAGGTCAGCCGTTCGAGCGCGCGGTCGCGCGGAAGGCCGCCGCTGATCGCGTTCAACCGCAGCAGGAAGCGCGAGGCGACGGTCGGCGATCGCGCGTCGCGCCGGGCGCGGGTGATCAGCACCTCGGGTGCCGCCAGGGCACTTGCGAAATCATGTGCCGCCAGGCCGATGCGGCTTTCGAGCGTGGGCATGCCGAGCGTTGCGCGGACCTTAGGCGGCAGCCACGCGTCCGGCGCGGGCAGCGCCGGCCAGGTGCCCTCGTTGAGCCCGCCGAGCACGACGAGGTCGGCGCGCTGCAACCGGGCTTCGAGCAGGCCCCAGATGAAGATGCGCGGATGTCCGCCATAGGGCGGGCGCACCGCCCGGCCGTCGAGCAACTGACGCAGCAGCGGAACGGCTTCCTCGGCGGCGACGGCCAGCTGCTGGGCCGCCTCGGAAGCCTCCAGCTCGGCGAGCAGGTCGGCGGCCATTCGCCCATCCGGCCCGCGCCACGCTCGATCCCTTCCAAGTGCCTGCACCGCTGCCGCAAGAGCGCTTGCAAGCTCAGCCAGCGACAGCGGTTCGCTCAGCATCCCGTCGATCGAGCTCACCTGTCGTCGTGCCGCCTGCCATTCGCGCGATTGCCCGAAATGGGCGTCGAGACCGGCGAGCCCTGCCGCGGGTCGCGGTCCTCGGAGCTTGAGGTCGAGCGTTCGGACCGTCTCGAGCCAAGCCAGCCTCTCGTCGCCCTGCCCGCCCACCAGCGGGTGCTTCAGCAGAGCGAGCAACGGCACAGGCGCGAGGTCCTCGGCGGCGGCTGAGGCAATCGCGAGCAGCAAGGTTCCGGCGGCAGTCAGCGACAGTGTCCTGCCCGCGCTGTCGTCCGCCTCGATCCCCCAGCGGGCGAGCAGCCCCGAAACGCGGGCGGCAAGCTGGCGGTCGGGCGTAACCAGCGCGGCCGTCCTGCCCGGCACCTCGAGCGCTTCACGGAGCGCCAGGGCAATCGCTTGAGCTTCGGAGGCGGCGTCGGGAAGCTCGGCCAGCCGGATGCCCGACAAACGTCGATGCGCCGGCTTCAGAGTCTCCCATTTATGCGAAAAACCGGGGGCCGCCATCGCATTGGCGACTGCTCGCGAACGGAGTGGAGAGGAGGACGCTCCGCCCGACCAGTGCCACGGCCGAACTTCGGCACGCGATATGCCAAGCCGATCGAGCAGAAGCTTCAAATGGAATTGCGGATGGTTGGCTTCCCCCCGGCCATTGTCGTCAGGGCCGAGCGCTTCCCATTCTTCATCGGGAAAGACGTTCGCGAGCCACAATCCCGGCAGAACCACCATCCCCCCGGGCATTCGGGCAACACGCGCAACCAGCGCGCTGACTGCCGGCGCGGCCGTGGTAATGCCGGCGGCGACGGTAAAGCCCGCCGGCGGATCGTTCTTCCACCGGTCAGCGAGCCGGTGGAGCAGCTGGTTGCGCCGTTCCGACAGGTCGAGCTCGCCGCGCTCGGCGAGAATTGCCGGCCAGTTCTCGTTGATGAGCTGCAGCTTCTCGAGCGATTTCTCCCAGTGGGCGGCAAGATCGGGCGTTGCTGCAACCGCATCCCTGAGGCGGCGCGGATCGACTTCCTCGATCAGCAAGGCATCGAGGGTTCGCGCGAGCTCCGCGGCGACGCGCAGGCTTTGCGCGCTTCCTTCACCGCGCACGAGCGCTGCCAGCCGCAGCAGCCGCTCGGTCGGGTCGATCGCTGGCGGCAATGGCTCGTCGATGCGGTCGAGCGCGCCTCCCATCCGTTCGTCGAGCTCGGGATCGCCGACCGGGATCAGCCGCGGCAACAGCAATCCGCTGCCGCTCTGCCGAACGAAGGCCTCGGTGACCGCGCGCACGGCGCGATTGTTGGGAAGCAGGATACGGCCCTGAACGAGGCCGAGCGGCTCCTTCCCGAACTTGGCGATCAGCCCGGCGGCAAGCGCATCGGCGAACGAACGGTGCGAAGGAATGGTGAAGACCGCGGGCCAGTCCGCAGCCGCATCAGGCATTCTCGAGCGCCGCTTCCGTCATCGGGATCGATTGCGGCGTGCCGACGTCGAACCACAGGCCTTGATGGACCGCGCCGAACGCGCGGCCTTCCTCGATCGCGCGGTCCCACAGGAGGTTGGTCGAAAAGGGTCCTTCCGGCGCGTCCCGCAACAGCCGCTTCGAGGCCATCTGGATGCCGGTGAAGACGAATGGCGCGACGCGGCTGCGCTCTCGCCGTCGGATCCGGCCGGAGCGGTCCATGTGGAAATCGCCCATTCCGCGATGGTTGAGCGCTCGCGCCTGCGGGACAAGCAGCAGCAGCGCGTCCATCTTCGAATCGTCCCATTGCGACGCCAGCAGCCTGATCGTGTCGGCGGGGCCGTCGATCCACAGATTGTCGCTGTTGAGCGCCAGGAACGGGTCGCAATCGATCAGCGGCGCTGCTTTCACCAGGCCGCCGCCGGTTTCCATCAGCAAGCCGCGCTCATCGGAGATCACCACGTCGAGGCCATGGGCGCGCGACTCGAGATGGGCCTCCAGCGCGTCCGCGAGATAATGAACGTTGACCACGACCTTCTGGACACCGGCGGACCGCAGCTTCTCGAGCACGTGATCGAGCAACGCCTTGCCGCCGACCTCGATCAGGGGTTTTGGCTTGGTCGCGGTCAGCGGCCGCATTCTTTTGCCCAGCCCCGCCGCCATGATCATCGCCGTCGCCGGCACCTTGGCCGGAACCTCGGCGCGCAGTCGCAAGGCTCGTTTGGCCTGGCTCACGCGGCCTCTTTCCAGGGCTCGCGGCGATGTTCCGGAGCGACATTGGCATCGAACCAGTCGCGCACCGGCTTCAAATGCGGCTGCGCGAGGTCGCGCTCGAGCAGGCTCCACATGCGC
>Ga0207688_10001587_pt1 | contig 11987 bp, 10 predicted proteins | sample KBSMiscanthusM4_FD_184296 | JGI IMG/M metagenome (GOLD analysis project Ga0207688, IMG submission 184296) | Miscanthus rhizosphere microbial communities from Kellogg Biological Station, Michigan, USA - M4 (SPAdes) (version 2) | ecosystem: Host-associated > Plants > Roots > Rhizosphere ...
GAACCTGCTCTACGGTCTCAAGGCGCGCAAGGTGAACGGCGCCGAGCAGATGGTCGATTCGATCAGCAGCAGGCTTGAGATGGACAACATGCTGAACCTTCGACCTGCGGGGTTGTCCAGCGGCCAGAAGCAGCGGGTTGCATTGGCTCGCGCGTTGGTGCGCAACCCTCCGGTGCTGCTTCTCGACGAGCCGCTGAGCCACCTCGACGCGTCGGCCCGGCAGAGGGTGCGGCGCGAGTTGAAGGTGCTGCAGCGCGAATTCGGCTACACGACCATCGTGGTGACGCACGACCAGGTCGAAGCGTTGTCGCTGGCGGATCGCCTCGCGGTGATGGATGCGGGTGTAGTACAGCAATTCGGCACGCCGGACGAGGTTTTCGACGATCCGGCGAACCTGTTCGTCGCGACATTCGTCGGCGAACCGCAGATCAACGTGGTACCGGGGATTGCCAGAGTGCAAGACGGCCGGGTGCGTGTCGAAATCGGCTCGGGCACCGGATACCTGGACACCGTCGTGTCCGATGTGGCCGACGGCGCGAAGGTCACCGTCGGCCTCCGTCCACAGGACGCGACGATGTCGGCCGGCCAGGGCGGGAGCGGTATCACTGCGACGGTGGCTTACTTCGAACATCTACTCGAATTCGGCCTTGCCACAAGCACCGTCGCGGGCCGCGAAGAGGGTATCGTAGTGCAGACACCGGCGCAGGACAGCTACGAGCCGGAGCAGGCGGTGGCGATCAGCGCGCCACCCGAGCGTGTCTACTTGTTCGACCCTGACAGCGGGGAGCGGTTGCGATGACCAAGTTGTTCAATGATCCGGCGCGGTTCACCGAGGACATGCTGGCCGGCTTCCTGGACGCGAACTCACGGTATGCGGTTGGGGTGCCCGGAGGTGTGGTGCGGGCCCATAAGACCGCGCCGGGCAAGGTTGCGGTGGTGGTCGGCGGCGGATCCGGTCACTATCCGGCGTTCTGCGGGGTGGTCGGCCCGGGGTTCGCCGACGGTGCGGTGGTCGGCAACATCTTCACGTCGCCGTCCGCTGACGAGGCCGCTTCTGTTGCGCGGGCCGCGCACAGTGACGCCGGGGTGCTACTTACTACCGGCAACTATGCCGGCGACGTGATGAACTTCAACCTTGCCGTCACTCAGTTGCGCAGCGAAGGCATCGATGCGCACTACTTCGCGGTCACCGATGACATCGCCAGCGCACCCAAAGGTGAGGAAGCGAAAAGGCGTGGCATCGCGGGCGATGTCACGGTCTTCAAGTGCGCGAGCGCGGCGGCCGAGGACGGGTTGGACCTGCCGGGAGTGATCCGGGTGGCGGAGGCGGCGAACGCGGCAACGCGGACGTTCGGGGTCGCGTTCGACGGCTGCACACTGCCCGGCGCGGATGAGCCGCTGTTCACCGTGCCGGAGGGCAAGATGGGCATCGGGCTCGGCATCCACGGCGAGCCGGGTGTCGCCGACGAGGACATGCCTACGGCGGCCGACCTTGCCAAGACGCTTGTCGACGGGTTGGTCGACGAGAAGCCCGTATCGGCATCTCAGCGAATTGCGGTGATACTCAACGGACTTGGCCGCACAAAGTACGAAGAACTGTTCGTGGTGTGGGGCACGGTGGCGCGGTTGCTACGGGATCGCGGGTACGAGATCGTGGAGCCCGAAGTCGGAGAACTCGTCACCAGCCTGGACATGGCCGGGTGCTCGCTGACGATGATGTGGCTCGACGACGAACTCGAAAAGTACTGGGCCGCGCCGGCCGATACCCCGGCCTACCGCAAGGGATCGACGTCTGCTGCGCAGCCAGCGGGTGAGGCGCGCACGGATGCGGCGGCGGAAGCCGCGGTGGCTACTGTTGCGCTTTCGGAGCTGTCGGACGAGGACGGCCGGGCGGGCGCGCACGTGGTGGCGCGGGCGATCGACGCGATGGCGGCGATGCTCGCCGACGCGGAGGAAGAGTTGGGCCGTATAGACGCGATCGCGGGCGACGGTGACCACGGGCGCGGCATGGCCAAGGGGTCGTCCGCGGCACGCGAGGCTGTGGCGCGGGCGGTCGCTGACGGGGCCGGACAAGGCTCGGTGCTGACCGCCGCGGGTAAGGAATGGGCGGCGAAGGCAGGCGGCACTTCGGGTGTGCTGTGGGGGGCGATGCTCAGCGCGCTGGGTGCGCGGCTCGGTGATCGCGGCCGGCCGGATTCGGCAACGGTGGCGGCGGGCATGCGCGACGGGTATGACGCGCTGGTCCAATTGGGCGGCGCTGCACCGGGGGACAAGACGATGCTGGACGCGTTGCTGCCGTTCGTGGAGGAGCTGCAACGACGGGTTGACGACGGCGAACAGTGGCAGGACGCGTGGCGGGCCGCGGCCGAAGTCGCGACGGAGGCTGCGCAGGCCACCGCCGAAATGCGGCCGAAGATCGGGCGGGCGCGTCCATTAGCCGAACGCAGTGTCGGCACGCCCGACGCCGGCGCGACCTCGCTGGCGATGTGCGCGCGCACGGTCGCCGAATGCTTCACGCTCAGTACAAAGGGAGACAGCTGATGGGCAGCGGGCTGCGGGTCGTCGTCGGTTCCGACGATGCCGGATACGAATACAAGGAAGCGCTGAAAGGCGATCTGCGCACGGACGATCGAGTCGCGGAAGTCACCGACGTGGGGGTCGGCACCGATGAAAACACGGCATATCCGCACATCGCGGTGGCCGCGGCTCGACTGATCGCGGATGGCAAGGCGGACCGGGCGCTGCTGGTTTGTGGAACGGGGCTGGGCGTAGCGATCAGCGCCAATAAGGTGCCGGGCATTCGTGCGGTCACCGCGCATGACAGCTTCTCGGTGGAGCGCTCTGTGTTGTCCAACAACGCCCAGGTTTTGTGTTTCGGACAGCGAGTGATCGGGCTCGAACTGGCCCGGCGCCTCGCCCGCGAATGGTTGAACTACGAATTCGATCCCGAAAGTCCTTCGGCGGGCAAGGTGGACGCGATCGAACAATACGAGCCTGCCGCGCCGTGAGCGACCTTCGATGGCGGCCTAGCCCGTAGTGCGTCCATTAAGGGTCGGCGATAGAGCACGCCTTCGTGCCGGTCGAGCGTGATCCGCTCGGGGCCGGCTGAGTCATCACCTCAAAAGCGACGAACCAAAACACAGCAGCAGAACGCATCTCGCCGAGATATGCGGTCGATGGACGACGCAGGGCTACGGCTGATTGCCTTCGGACTCCTAGATGAGCCGGCACAAACGTTGACTAATACGTTAGTCTTCACTAACGTATCGACGTGTGCCCGACATGCTGGAAGTCGCGGCGGAGCCGACGCGGCGCCGGCTATTGCAGCTTCTGGCATCGGGCGAACGCACTGTCAACCAACTCGCGTCGCAGTTTTCAGTCACCCGCTCGGCGATATCGCAGCATCTGTCGGTCCTCGCCGAGGTCGGTCTGGTCACCGCCCGCAAGCAGGGACGGGAGCGGTATTACCGGCTCGACGAGCGCGGGGTGTTGCGGCTTCGTGCGCTATTCGAGTCGTTCTGGACCGACGAGCTCGACCGCCTAGTCGCCGATGCCAACCAACCCCAAAAGGAGACTCCGCCATGACGTTCGACAAATCTGTGGTTGTGCCGCTGGACCCGGACGCCACGTTCGCTCTTGTCACCGAGCCCGAAAGGCTTCGGCGATGGCTGGCCGTCGCCGCCCGGGTGGAGTTACGGCCCGGAGGTGACTACCGGTGGACGGTGACGCCGGGGCACACCGCGGCGGGCACCGTCGTCGACGTGGACCCTGGCAAGCGGGTGGTGTACTCGTGGGGATGGGAAGACGGCGACCCTGCGCCGGGCGGGTCGACGGTGACGGTCACGCTGACGCCGGTTGACGGCGGCACCGAGGTGCGACTGGTGCACGACGGGCTGACTGACGAGCAGGCAGCGCATCATGCTGTGGGGTGGAATCACTTCCTTGGCCGGCTGGTGGCCGCCGGCCGCGACGGCGATGCGGGACCCGACGAATGGGTGGCGGCACCTGACCCGCTTGACGAATTGGTCTGCGCCGAGGCGGCATTGGCGATTCTGCAGCACGTGCTGCGTGACCTGGATTCCTCCGACCTGACCACGCAGACAGCGTGCAGCGAATACAACGTGGCGCAGCTGGCCGGCCATGTGTTGGGCTCGATAACATCACTCGGCGGTTGCGCAGGGGCCCGGATGCCGGAGCGCGCGCAGGATGCGCCGCTGGAAACCCAGGTCGCGGATGCGGCTCAGGCGGCGCTAGAGGCATGGCGTCGACGGGGGTTGGAGGGTAGCGTTGAGCTGGGTCGACGCGAGGTACCCGCAGCCATGCCAGTCAACATCCTCTCACTCGAATTCTTAGTTCACGCTTGGGATTTCGCCACAGCCACCGGCCGTCATGTAGTGGTCTCCGAGCCGCTGGCGGACTATGCTCTGAACCAGGCGGGCAAGGTCATCACTCCTGAAGCCCGTAGCTTCGCGGGCTTCGCGGACTCGGTCGAGACGGCGCCTGATGCCAGCGTGCTGGATCGGCTCATTGGGTTCACCGGCCGGCAACCGGCCGTTTTCCAAACATCCGCCAACTAACGAAAGGTCTGTCATGCCAAAGAAAACCGAGTACCAGCAGGGCACACCGAGCTGGGTCGACCTGCAGACGACGGATCAGGACGCGGGCAAGACGTTCTACGCAGCGCTGCTGGGCTGGAGCTACGACGACCGGCCGATGCCGCAGGGCGGCACGTATTCGATGGCGCTGGTGAATGGGGAAACCGTGGCGGCGATCGCGCCGATGGCCCCGGGCGCACCGGAAGGCATGCCACCGATGTGGAACACGTACATCGCGGCCGACGACGTCGACGCGACGCTCGAGAAGGTCGGTCCTGCGGGCGGCCAGGTGCTGATGCCGGCGATGGATGTCGGGGATGCCGGCAGGATGGCGTTCGTGGCCGATCCGACGGGTGCGGTCGTGGGGCTCTGGCAGGCCAATCGGCATATTGGCGCGACGCTGGTCAACGAGCCGGGGGCGATTATTTGGAATGAATTGATCACGGACAAGCCGGATTCGGCGCTGGCGTTCTATGAGGCCGTGCTCGGCGTGACCAGCTCGACTGTCGAGATGGGTCCCGGGCAGACGTACCAGCTGCTCAAGGTGGGTGGGACGGATGTCGGTGGCTGTATGGAACCGCCGATGCCCGGCGTGCCGAACCATTGGCATGTGTACTTCGCGGTGCAGGACGCCGACGCCACCGCTGCGCAGGCGGGCGCTGAGGGCGGGCAGGTCGCCGTCGAGCCGTTCGACATTCCTTCGGTGGGGCGCTCGGCCGTTTTGGCGGACCCGCAGGGGGCGATGTTCAGTGTGCTGACGCCGACAGCCCAGCAATAGCCTTGTCGGGGCCCGGTTGCAGACTATGTGACTCGGTTCGGGCGGCGGCTTTGCCGCAGTGCCCATCCCGCGACGCCGAGGAACGTCAGGCGGACCAGGTTGCCGCGATGCCAGGTCCTGACCAATTTGCGGCTTTCGGTTGCCTCAGCGGCTTCTCACTGTGCAGCAGCGTACGACGAGTCCCTCGAAGTTGGACGCGGTGTGCGCGGGCACCCGGATGTATAGCGGCGCAGGCGGATTCACTGTGCGCTTGAGACGACGAGCCAGGCCCGAGGCGCCGGTGTCCACCTCGAGCACGTTGTCTCGGGTCATTGGGTAGACCGCGCGGGTGTCGTCGGCCCGGCCGCCGTCGACGATTGGCATGAGGTCCGGCCGGCCAGGTCGTACACCTCGGTGGAAGTCTCGGCCAGGCCGGTTTCGATGAGGCGGTCCAATCCTGGCGGGACGGTGTCGCTCACTTCAGACGGCCTGGGCGGCGGAGCGACCATGTTGCCGACCGCGACTTGCTCGATCGTGCAGCCGGGAATGGTAGCTCGCCGTTAAGGCACTGGTAGAGGACGCACTTGAGGGCGTAGATGTCGGAGCTGGGATGGATGCCGCCGGTGCGAAAGCGTTCGGGGCCGGCACGGTCCAACCTGGCGGTGTGGCGGTTGACACACCCCTTCAAAGGTGTAATAGTCAAACGTATACACATTCGACTTATCAGAATTTGGAGCCGCACTAATGCCCACTCGGTCGCAGTCGCAGTCGACGGCATTGACCCGTGTCCGTCACTACGCCGCTGACTTTCAACACCTTGACAAGCTATTTCCCGGGAAATACCCGCGAATGTTCGTGCGAGGCGAGGGAACGGACCTGATCGACGCGGACGGCCACCGGGTTCTTGACGCCGGCAACCACCTCGGCGTGTGCGTCGTGGGCCATGGCCGGTCCGACATCGCTGACGCCGTCGCGGACCAGATCCGCGGAATGGAATTCGCATCGCTGGAGGCCGGAGCCTCGCATCCATATGCGGCCGCACTCGCCGAACAGCTGACGGCGCGCGTTCCGGTGGACAACCCGATATTCAGTTTCATCAGCAGCGGCAGCGAGGCCAACGAGGTCGCGATCAAGCTGGCGCGTGACTACCACCGCAGGATGGGGCACACCGGTAGGTTCAAGATCATGAGCCGCTACGGCTCGTATCACGGCTCGAGCTACGCCGCGACCACGGCCACCGCAATCCCTGCGTTTCGCGAGCAGTTTCAGCCGCTGGTGCCTGGATTCGTTGCGCTGCCCCAACCGTTTTCGGGCTTCTGCGGCAGGTGTTCCTTCGGTGAGTGCTGCGTAGGGCATTGCATCGAAGAGACGGCCGCGATCATCGAGCGGGAGGGGCCGGACACCGTCGCGGCGATCTTGGCGGAGCCGGTCTCCATTCCGGGTGCGGTCAAGATTCCTGAGGACGACTACTGGCCGAAGCTTCGCGAACTGTGTGACCGGTACGGCATCCTGCTGATCGCCGATGAGGTGGTTACGGGTTTCGGCCGCACCGGCAGGCTCTTCGGCTGTGAGCACTGGGACGTGCGGCCTGACATCCTGACGATGGCCAAAGGGCTTACGAGTGGCTACATTCCGATGGGCGCGACCGCCGTTTCTGGACGAGTCCAGGAGGCCTTCGCGGACTCGCCGCTCGTCCACGTCAACACCTATGCGGGCCACCCTGTCGCATGCGCCGCAGCGCTCGCCACCCTCAAGATCATCGACGACGAAGACCTGGTTGCGAATGCGGCGGCGCTCGAGCCCGAACTGCGTGCCGGGCTCGAGGCAATCCGCGACCAGATGCCCTGGCCGTCAAGGGCTTCCGTTATTGGGCTACTCGGAAGTCTCGAGATCAGCCTGCCAGCCGACGTGGACGCTGAGCGGTTCCGGGCGCACGTATGGCATGAGAGCTACGAGCATGGCGTGGCGGTCCGGGTGACTCGGTCCGCCCAAGTCGTCTCGGTGTTCTTCTACCCGGCCCTCGTCATCACCCGCGAGCGCATGCAGGAAGGCCTGCGTCTGCTCGCCGCCGCGGTCCGACATGTCACCGGCATGACTCTTGACAATGTGTCCTCGGATCTTCGCAGCGACGCCGCCCCTGCCCATCTCACTCACGCCGGCACGGGCTGAATCATCAATATTTCGTCCGGCGCGACTGGGCGACTCAGCGAGGGAAGTAATGATGCCAAGTGGATTCGACGGGGTACCCGTGATCGATGAGGTCCGACCGGAGCGGACGGCCAACGATGCATGAATATGTGACGACGGTTCAAGGGCCCATCTCGCCGGATGAGCTGGGTTTCACCCTCATGCACGAGCACCTGTTGACCAGGTTCTGGCACGCGACGCATCGATTTGACCTTGCGGGTATGCCCGAGGATGACCGCTACATCGTCGAGGAACTCGCGGCCCTGACGGCAACGGGATGCAAGACCTTGGTCGACGTCACTCCCGTTGGCATCAACCGGAATCCCGCCGGACTTCGCGACCTCGCCCAACGCTCCGGAATCCAGGTGGTCATGGGCTGCGGCTGGTATCGCGACTGCTACTACCCGGCGTCTGTCGAGATCGACCGTCGATCGGTAGACAGCCTCGCCGAAGAACTGGTCGCCGAGATTGAGCAAGGCGCGGAAGAAACCGACGTGCGCCCCGGCATCATCGGTGAGATCGGCACCGAGAAGTACTGGATGTCGCCGGCCGAAGAACGGGTGCACCGAGCCGCTGGACGAGCCGCGGCACGAACCGGTCTTCCGGTCATGACTCACAGCTTCGCGTCCGATATCGGGCTGTGGCAGTTGCAGGCACTGCGCGAGGAGGGCGTCGACCCGTCACGAGTCATCGTCGGACATGCGGATTCCTATCGGGTCCGCTCGTATCACGAGGCGCTTCTCGAGTTGGGGGCCAGCATCGAGTTCGACACGTTGATGTGGTATCGCCCAACATTATTCGACGATGCTCTCGACTTGGTGTGCGAGTACGTACGAGGCGGCTTCCGTGACCAGATCTTGGTGTCGATGGACACGTGCAAGTCCGAACACCTCTCGCGGTTCGGCGGCCCTGGCCTGACGGGCATTCACGACAAAGTCGTGCCGGGGTTGCGAACACGAGGATTGAGCGAGACCGACATCGCCGCGATTTTCGTCGACAACCCGCGCCGGCTCCTAACGGTAAAGAGCGAGGTGACGGCATGACCGTGAACGAGCAGGTCTCGACGCCCGGGTTCGCGGACGTATTCCGTCCGATCCGGGGCCACCGCACGCAGTACGAGGTAATCGACCAGATCACCTTTGCCATTCGCGCCGGTGTCTATGCGCCGGGCGATCGGCTGCCGTCGCTGGACGAACTATCAGCGCGGCTCGGTGTGAGCAGGTCAGTGGTCATAGAGGCGGTGCGCAGTCTGTCCGTGGCCGGAGTCGTCGCGACTCAACGCGGAAACGGGGGCGGTCTGACCGTCCTGACGAGCAACGTTCCGGTAGCCCTGCTGGGGCTGTCGACCAACAAGTTCGAGAAGCTGCCCGACCTGTTGGAGGCACGTCGCGCGGTCGAGCTTCGTCTGGCGCTCCTATGCGCCGAGCGCGCCACGAGCGACGACTTCGACGCCATGGAGCTGTCAGTGCGACGCCTGGTGGAGAGTCGCGACACCGACCGTCTCGAGCGGCAGCACTGGGACCACCTTTTCCACTACCAGATGGCGCGAGCCGCGCGCAGCGAAGTTCTCGCCTACATGCAGCACCAGATCCTCGAGCGGCTCACGGTTGTGCTCGAAACCTATTTCACCGAGGACGAGGACCCGCAGATGGTCGAAACGCTTCACCGGGAGACGCTCGACAGCCTGCGTAGCGGAAATCGCCGGCGGATCGAGGAGTCCATCGATCGGCACCTCGCACCCCTGGAATTGCTTGTCGAACGGCCGGCGGGCCCCCCAACTCAAGACCGAAAGTGAGAAGCACGTGACGCAGCGACCGATGCCGGCTCCCCAAGTGCCCGACCGACTCTTCATCAACGGAGCGTGGGTGGCGCCCGCCGAGGGAGCGAGCCGGCCAAGCGTAGATCCCTTCACCTCGCAACCGTGGGCGACGCTGCCCGAAGCGGACGAGGCCGATGTCCGCAGGGCCGTCAAGGCGGCCTGCGACGCGTTCGACGGCGACTGGGGGCGTACATCGGGTCGCGACCGGCGAAAGTTGTTGCTGCGCATCGCCGAAGCGATCAGCGCCCGGGCCGAGGAGCTCGCCCTGACCGAGTCCTACGACAACGGCAAGCTGCTGCGCGAGATGCGTGGCCAGCTCGACGGGCTGCCCGACTGGTACGAGTTCTACGCAGGCCTGGCCGACAAGGTGCGAGGGGCCACGGTTCCGCTGTCCAAATCCGACTTCTTCGGCTACACCCTCAAGGAACCCGCGGGGGTGTGCGCGGCGATCACCGCATGGAACTCGCCACTGCTCCTTCTGACATGGAAACTCGCGCCCGCGCTCGCGGCAGGCTGCACCATGGTCGTCAAGCCCTCAGAGCACGCAAGCGCGTCCACGCTGGCCTTCGGCCGGGTGCTCGAAGAGGCCGGAGTCCCCGCGGGTGTGGTGAACATCGTCACGGGCGGCCCGCAGACGGGGCGCGCGCTGGTGGGTGACCCGCGCGTCGCCAAGGTCTCGTTTACGGGATCGGTCGACGTCGGCGCGCAGGTCGGACAGGCCGCAATCGGTGACCTCAAGCGGGTCACCCTCGAGCTGGGCGGCAAGTCACCCAACATCGTCTTCGACGACGCGCCACTCGACGACGCTGTCAACGGCGCGGTGGCCGGCATCTTTGCGGCAACCGGTCAGACCTGTGCTGCGGGTTCACGGGTCTTGGTGCACAAGGACATTCACGACGAATTCACCGCGGCCCTGGTCGAGCGGGCCGCCGGAATCCGGCTGGGTGACCCCCTGGCCGAAGACACGCAGATGGGGCCCGTCGCCTTCCAGGGACAGCTGGAGAAGGTGCAGCACTACATCGCGATCGCGTCCGACGAAGGTGCGGAGGTGCTCTCCGGCGGCCATCGGCCGAACGATCCAGGGTTGGAGAACGGATTGTTCATCGAGCCAACGGTTTTGGGCCACGTGGACAACCGGATGCGAATAGCGCGGGAGGAGGTCTTCGGGCCCGTTGTCGCCGTGATCCCCTTCAGCGACGAGGAAGACGCAATTCGGCTGGCCAACGACTCGTCCTATGGTCTCGCCGCCGGTGTCTGGACCGGCAGCGTCGGCCGCGCGCACCGCATGGCGAAGGCGTTGCGGGCGGGCACGGTGTGGGTTAACGCCTATCGAACAGTCAGCTACGAGATGCCCTACGGCGGTTTCGGTGCGAGTGGCATCGGTCGAGAGAACGGTATCGAGGCGATCGAGGCCTACTTGGAGGACAAAGCCGTCTGGATCAATACCGCCGTCGCCGGTGCGACACGCGACCCGTTTCGCCTGGGCTAGTCAGAGGAGGCCGAAATCACCATGCGTATCACCTCGATTCGTGAACGCGAGATTCCGATGGCAGCGGAGATCCGCAATGCCTACGTCGACTTCTCGACCATGACCGCGTCGATCGTGGCGGTCGAATCGGACGTCATGCGGAGAGGGCGGCCGGTGACTGGCTACGGGTTCTCGTCGCCGGGCCGTTACGCACAGGGCGAGATCATCCGTAGCCGTGCGATCCCCCGGATCATGAAGGCTGAACCCGACGCACTGCTCGATCCGTCGACGGGAGAACTCGACCCGGTTCGGGTGAACGCCGTTATGTTCAAGGGCGAGAAGCCAGGAGGCCACGGCGACCGCAGCGTCGCGATCGGCGCGGTGGACGCGGCGATGTGGGACCTGGCCGCGAAGCTGAGTGACCAGCCGCTCGCCCAGTTGGTTGCCGACAGATTCGGAACCGGCGATGTGGCCGACAGCGTGTGGGTGTATGCCGCCGGCGGTTACTACCAGCCGGGCGCGGGGCCCGAGGCGTTGGTCGCCGAGTTGACCGGGTACGTCGACCAGGGCTTTGAACACGTGAAGATGAAGGTCGGCGGCGCGACGCTCGAGGAGGACGCCGAGCGGGTCGCTGCCGTCGTGGAAGCCGTCGGAGATGGCGCCCGGCTCGCGGTGGACGCCAACGGTCGCTTCGATCTGGAAACGGCGCTCGCGTACGGACAAATGCTCGAGCCGTTCGGGCTGCTCTGGTACGAGGAAGCTGGCGACCCGCTTGACTACGCGCTGAACGCCGAACTCACCCGCGCATACTCCGGCTCACTGGCAACCGGGGAAAACCTTTTCTCCGTGCAGGATTCACGCAACCTGATCCGGTACGGCGGGATGCGGCCAGACCGCGACTGGCTGCAGATGGATCCAGCCCTGAGCTATGGACCGACCGAGTTCATCCGCATGGTTCTCGATGCCGAAACCAGCGGCTGGACGCGTGACCGGTTCGTTCCGCACGGCGGGCACCAGCTCAACCTGGCGCTCGCCGCAGGGCTGGGACTCGGCGGGACCGAGTGCTATCCCGGGGTTTTCCAGCCGGTTGGCGGGTTCCTGGACAGCACACCGGACAAGGGTGGCCGGGTGGAAATGCTCGATGTTCCCGGTATCGGGATC
>Ga0207688_10001588_pt1 | contig 11982 bp, 10 predicted proteins | sample KBSMiscanthusM4_FD_184296 | JGI IMG/M metagenome (GOLD analysis project Ga0207688, IMG submission 184296) | Miscanthus rhizosphere microbial communities from Kellogg Biological Station, Michigan, USA - M4 (SPAdes) (version 2) | ecosystem: Host-associated > Plants > Roots > Rhizosphere ...
CGCGTCAGGCTTGACGTTTCATGCGGTCGGGCGAAGCAAGGGGGAAGAGAGGATGGTACCTACGCACATGTTTCTGACCAGGGGAGTCGGCGTCCACCGCGAAAAGCTGGCCTCGTTCGAACAAGCGCTGCGCAGCGCGGGTGTCGCCTACTGTAACCTCGTCAGCGTCTCGTCCATTCTCCCGCCCAACTGCAAAATCATTCCGCGCAAACGCGGCGAAAAATTGTTGAATCCCGGTGAAATCACGCATTGTGTCATGGCACGGTCGGAAACCAATGAGCGCAATCGCCTGATTTCCGCGTCAATCGGGCTGGCGATCCCCACGGACCGCCGCACGTACGGGTATCTTTCGGAACACCACGCACACGGGGAAACCGACGAGGAGACGGGCGAATACACCGAGGACTTGGCCGCACAAATGCTTGCGACGACGTTGGGCGTCGAATTCGACCCGACTATCGCGTGGAAGGAACGTGAGCAGGTGTTCAAGATGGGCGGCAAGATCGTGCGTACCTTGAACATTACGCAGTCGGCCATTGGAAAACCGGGGCGATGGACCACCGTCGTCGCGCTGGCGGTGTTCATTCCTCTGGAAAATCTGCCGAAGCGGGCCCGCCGCTAACCTGCCGGGGCAGAGGAGCGCACAAGCCCGCTCTTGCAGGCAGCGAGTACATGTCTATGACGCTTCCCGCTGGATGGGAAGGCTCTCAGCACAATTTTTTGGGGCTCGAAGAACCGTGGTGCCATCCCGACCAGGCCGGCGTCTATGTGCTGCCTGCGCCTTACGAGCACACCTCCAGCTACGTCCCGGGCTCTGACGAAGGTCCGTCGGCCATCATTGAAGCCTCCCATCAGGTCGAATTCTACGACGAGATGCTTCGCTGTGAGCCGTACCGTGAATGGGGCGGGATCGCCACTCTCACGCCTCTCGACTTGAGAGGCAAGGTCGACAAGGAGGCGGTGGAGGCGATCGAGGCATTTGTGCGGCCTCATGTCGCGACCGGGAGGTTTCTCGTCACCTTGACGGGAGAACATACGGGAGCGTTAGGGGCGATTCGGGCGCACGCGAAACGGTATCCCAGTTTGACCGTCGTACAGATCGACGCGCACGGGGACCTCCGCCATGCCTACCAAGACAATCTCTATAGTCATGCCAGCGTCATGGCACGCGTGGTCGATGATGAATTGCCGTTGGTGCAGGTCGGGATCCGATCGATTTGTCCGGAGGAAGTCGCCCGGATCGCGCGCACCGATCAGATTTCGACCTTTTTTGCCGCCCAACTGCTGGATCCCTCGGGTCCTTACGACGGGAAATCCGCTCGGTGGATTCCCGATGTCGTGAAGGCCTGTCGGGGCCCAGTGTATCTGACCTTTGATTGTGACGGCCTTGACGCCTCGCTGGTCCCCGCCCTGGGGACGCCAGAACCAGGCGGGCTCGGGTGGTACGACACCTTGAATCTCATTACGGCGCTAGCCGACGGGCCCGGCATTCTCGGCATGGACATCAGTGAAATTGCGCCAATCAAAGGATTCGTGGCTCCCCAGTTTTGTATCGCCCGGCTGATTTATCGTATCCTGGGAAGAGTGAAGGCCGGCCGGCGCGTCCATTAGCCAAATCCCTCCCTGTGACCGAGACCATTCGCATCAATAAATTCTTTACCGAGCACGGTATCTGCTCACGCCGGGAAGCCGACCGGCTGATCGAAGCGGGGCGCGTCACTATCAACAATGTCGTCGCAACGCTTGGGGACCAGGTCAGCAGCCGGGACGTGATCGCCCGCGACGGACAGGTGATCCCCTGGAGTCAGTCGCGGGTTTACATTAAATATCACAAGCCGGTAGGCGTCACGACGACGAGCGAAGCCCACGTTCCGCGCAATATCATCAGAGAGATCGGCCATCCTGAACGCATCTTTCCGATCGGCCGGCTCGACAAGGACTCTTCCGGCCTCATTCTCCTCACCAACGACGGCGACATCGTGAACGAGATCCTACGGACTGAGTTCGGGCATGAACGTGAATACGAGGTCACAGTGGATCGCCCATACGATCAGGCGATGTTGGACAGTCTCTCGGCGGGGGTCGTCATCCTGGGAAGCAAGACCAAACCCTGTCTCGCGGAACGCCTTGGGCCAAGACGGCTTAGGATCGTGTTGACGGAAGGCAGAAATCGACAGATACGACGGATGTGTCGGGCAGTCGGTTACAGGGTCCTCACCCTGCACCGTGTGAGAATCATGCATATTACCCTGGCCGGCCTGCCGGCAGGGACGTGGAAGCCACTCTCGCCACGGGAGCAACAGGAGCTGCTCACCGCTGTCCGACGGGATCACTGAAGCGGTCGAATGCTGAGGACTTCCGAGGAGGATGGAGGTGGCCTCTGGGAGGTATGGTCCGGACGGAATGGTTCGGGATCGGACGATTGGCCCGTGTCCCTGCCGAGAGCCCGTGATTTCGTAAGAAATAGATTCAGCAATGCGATGAAGAAGCTTCCCCCAACGAGCAAGATGCTTGTCGACTGAATCGCTTTCGTGCCTTCGTCCCGCATGTCCTTGGCCACGTCGGCCACTGTATCCAATAGACGGTCCAACGCGAGGCTGACCTGGATCATCTTGGGGCCGGCGTTGTCGGCAGCATGCTCTTCGGCATTGTGTCGTAAGCGATCGCGCTCAGAAGGGGATGCGGCGTTCCATTCACGGGATAGCAGATCGACCGTCGTGCTGGCCGCAGAAAAATACTGATCCAGGCTCTTGCGGACGGCTTCGATGTCTTCCGGTTCGCTTCTCCCGCTGCGGGAGACGCGTAGGCCGGCGGCCGCGTACCGGTCCACCGCGAGTTGGACCCTTGCCCGCTGATCGGGGAGAGACTCGGTAATCCGTTCGAAATCCTTTTGGCTGTCCGCTTGCAGTGCGCGGATGATCGTGTTGCGATATCGCATCACGTCGGCGGAGATATGCGCCAGATCGGCGGCGCCGAGCGTGTATTCGGTATACATGATGCGCAGGTCCTGGTCGACGCGGCTCAGCGCACCACCGCTCATCCAGCCAAGGCCTGCGATCAGCAGACTGATCAGCACCTGAGAGGCGCTGGGACGAAAGGATCGCAGCCACCGTAACAAGAAGACCTCCCTACTCCAGAATCAGCCGCCGATCGACATGGGGCGTCAGATTCGGATCGTTGGATACGAAAATCACCGACCAGGGTTCGTCCTTTGAACACAACCGCCGGAGCAGCGTTTCTCGCAGGACCGGCTGCAGGTTATGCAGGGTGCCGTCGAAAATCATGATCTGCGGCCGGGCCAGCACGGCGCGAGCCAGCAAGATGCGCATGATATGCGTTGGCGCCAGGATTTTTCCCGGAGCCCGGATGTGGGTTTTCAGACCCTGTGGCAGCGCATCCACGTCCTCTTCCAATTCGGCAAACCGCAGAGCCCAGCGCACGTCGCTGTAGGGAATATAGGATCGGCCCAGTACAATGTTGTCTTCGATCGTACCTTCGAAGAGCGTCAGCTGCGAGTCGATCATGAAGCCACGGCAGCGGTTGATGGCGCTCATGTCGATATGGCGCAGATCCACGCCGTTATACCGGATCAAGCCGTTGGTCGGGGCCTCGAGACCGCCTAACACGCGAGCCAATGCCGTTTTGGCCACCGTCGAGCTGGCGTAGATGCCGATCTTCTCGCCGGGCGTCACCTCGACATTGAACCGCTCAAAGATCGCCGGTACGCCGGGGTGATGAACTGTCAAATCTTTGCAGGTCAGTCGGATGCCGTGGACCGTCGGATCTGGAAGCGGGACCGACAAGCCCGACGACTCTTGGTCCTTCGGGAGCGACAGGACAAAATCCAGTTCGCTCAAACCGGTCATAAAGTAAAAGATGTGACCCATCCGTTTCACGACCTCGTCAAAACTGGCCAGCAATCCGCTCACGACGACTTCGGCCGCGACGAGTTGTCCCAGCGTCAACTGGCCGATCGACAGCAGCCAGGCCGCCGTGGCGATGAGTCCACCGTGCGCGATGGCCTGCCACCCCACTGAGCCCAAGTATTGCCGGATGAGAATCCCGAAGCGGGTCTGCCTGCGTTCGACGTACTTGCCGACCAGCTCGTCGGTCCGCTGCATGAGGATGGCTCGGCTGTCCGTCGCTTTAAAATGCAGGAGGTTGTACGAAATCTCCTGCATCCAATGAAGGGTGTCGTACTTGGCGTGCGACATCTCGATGGTGGCCTTGAGACCCCCGTGGGAGAGCAAAAATACGATGCCGAACCCGGCCAACAGGAGTGCGTTGTAGAGCAAAAAATACGGATGGTAGAAGACGAGGATTGTCATTCCCACCGCGCCTCCGACGACCACGTTGATGAGGTCGACCAAGAGTACGGAAAGCGCCCGCTGCATGAATACCGTTTCCATGAAATGATTGGCGTAGCGCGGCTTGAAGCCGAGTACCTGCAGATGTGGAATCTGCTGAGCCATTCCGATGGCGACCCGGGCGAAGAGCCGCCGTTCCAGCACTTCCACTGCATAGTACTGCAGCGAACGGAACGCGCCCACGAAGAGCAGAGCCGCAATCATGACACCGGCCAGCGTGACGATAGTCACGGGCTGGATGGCAAACGCAAAGGTATTGGTCAGCTCTTGGACCGTCAGAGGAACGATCAGCGCAAACAGGCCGATTGCGAGCGAGTAGGACACCACGAGGGCCAGCAGGCGCCGCTCAAGCCGTAGCAGCAGGCCTATGTACCCCACCACGGACTGAAACAGGTTGGGTTGTTCGTCCACATGACTCTGCACGGACACCCGCCTTTATTCACCACGCGGTGCAAATCGGCTCTGCAATGGTTCCCTAACGCTATCAAAGTACAGGGGAAAAAGCCAACTCTTCCCCGTTCAGTCTCGAGATCGATACATGACGGGGATGCTCGATGGCATCGACTTCCCCCAGGCCCCGATTGACCATTGATACAGCGCCAATGCCTTCTGATAGTCGGCTTTGGCCCGTATCACCTGTCCTTCGGAGTCGACGGAGTTGCGCTCGCGTAGATTCACGAACAACACGCTCGTGGCCCCCAAACTGAACCGAAATCGCTCTCCCTCTTCCAGCGTCTTGGCGAGGCGGAGCGACTCCACCGCGGCGGCAATACGTTCCTTCGTCCTCTCAATGGCCGACAGAGCATTGTCCACGTCGATGACGACCTGCTGTTCACGGAATCTCTGCGTGAGCACGAAGCGGTCGGCCTTGCCCTGCGCTTCCAGGACTTCGCCGCGGCTCTTCCGCTGTAATATGGGAATCCGAAGCTCGAGCCCAAACCGGTAGCCGAGACCTAGGACGAACTTCTCCGGTTGCCTTGCCGGTGCCGCCTCGGCATCCAGGCTGGGGAGCAAATTGTTCTTTGCCAGTTCGAGATCGATATTGTTGAGCTTCGCCTCGATGTCGATCTCTTTGATCTCCGGTCGATCGGCCTTGGCTTGGATCTTGTGAGCTTTGATCGTTTCCTGAGTTGGCACCAGGACCTGCGCCGGAAACTCCGGTGAGCGCTCCAACGGCGGCAGCACCGGGGCATTGTGTTCCCACAGGAACATGGACAGCTTCAGTTGCTCTTGTTCTACGAACCGTTGCGCGGCGATGGCTACCTCGCGCCGGCGTTGCACTTCCTGATTGGCTTCGACGACGTCAAGCGGGGCGACGGCCCCGGCCTTGGCACGGCCTTCGACTTGGCGGAAGCGATCCTCCGCGATGCCGACGGCGCGGCGTTGCACTTCAAGAAACTTCACCGCCGCCACCCAGTCCCAGAACTGTGTGGCCGCGGCGAGAAATAGATCCTGCCTGGTTTGGGCAATCCGGACGTCCGCGCGCGGGTCCGCGAGTTCCGATCGTTGCAGTTCGGCGTTTTCCGGGTTCGTGATCAGCCCTCGCAAGAGCGGGAAGAATCCGCCGAGGAGGACTTGCTGATTGCCGTTATTGAACGAGAGATCTGGAATCTTGGCATCGCCGATCGGTTGTCTGACGCCGGCCATGTACCGAAATCCCCAGGGATGCCGGGCTTCCACCAGCGTGTCATTGAAGCCGCCGGTCTGGGTACCTTTTCCCGGGTCGCTGCTCGAGATAAACCGCTCGAGCTCGGTGTCATTCACGACGGTCGGCTCGAACGCCCCCAAGGCTTTGAGCATCTTCCCGCGGGCCATCACCTTTTCGGTTCCAGCTCCCTTCAAGAGAGGGTGGGTGCGGTCGATCCATGCATGGATTTCATCAATGCTCAGCGGGATCGGGGGAAGTTCCCGCTTGGTGGAAGGCTCGGCGGCAATCGTAGGACCAGCCAAAAGGCCGAAGCATAACACCAGGCCAGCGACAAGCAGAAATCGTTGGGGCATGGGACACACTCCTTTCATGATGGCGATACGCGAGCGCCTGAGATGGCAACGAGCAAACGAGAGGCAAGATGAACGAGAAGGAATTGGCGAAAGCCTATTTCGCACCTCGTCCTGCCTTCGGCAAGAGGGTGTCGATCAGGCTCGGAGGACGCTCTTGATAGTCGGGCGGGAAGAGGTTGAAGCGCCGCCACATTTCATACCACAGCGGCACACGGTTGAGGATCACCCATCCCATGACCTTGGTCCCTTGGCGGACGTGTTCTTGAGGAGGCCAGGGTTTTTCTTCGGGATCAGGAACAACCCAGAAGCGGAAATTGCCTTTGCCATCGTCGACCTGATCGACGACCTTAATGACGCCCTGGTAGGTGCCGGCCATCAGTTCAGGCCAGGCCGGTAACGGAATGGCGGGAATGCCATAAAACAGGATCTTGACCTTGCGGCCGACATTCAACAGCGGAGCGTCGATGCCGTCGGCGACCATCTCGACAGCCTTGTCCGCACTGGCCGGTGAGATTCTGACCAGTTTGTCCCCGGGCCGGACGGTCTCGCCGACGCCCGTTTCAGCCATCTTGACCACTGTGCCGTCGATGGGGGCCATGATACGGCTGGCGACGCGGCGTTGCTCGGCGTTCGACATGCGGAGCGCCACATCCGCAAGCTGATCGGTGGCCTTGGCGGCTTCGGCGACTGATGCGTCGCGAGCCGCTTCGGCATCCAACAGACGTTGCAAGACTTCAGCGCTGACCTGCTCCCGTCCGAAACTCAGCGCTTTCATCGCCTGTTCTGCGGCTTTGAGATGGGCCTGCGCGCCGTTCAGATCGGCTTTCGTGCCGATGGCCGATTGAATGGTCACTTCGAGCTCACGCTGAGAGACCAATCCCTGTTCGGCCAATTGTTTATGGCGGTCGACGTTCAATTCGGCGGTGGCGACGGCAATCCGGGCCGCTTCCACCTTTTGATAGGCCTCACGGACATTATTTTCCGCTTCAACCACTCTCGCCTGCGCTGAGGGCACAGCGGCCTTGACGAGGTTCTGCATCTCCTTGATGCGCTTGTCGAGTTGCTCGGCACGTCCCAGTGCGGCACGCCGCGTTTCAATCAAGGCTTGTTTGCGCTGACCAAGGAGCGAGAGGAGATCCGGGGACATGAAATTAGGATCGTAATCGTCGAGTTCGAGGATGAGGTCTCCCTGTTTGACCCGTATGCCTTCGAAGATATGCCATTTCCGGATGCGGCCGGTAATTTGCGATTCAATGTCCTGCGGCCGCTCATAGGGGGTATAGGCGGACAATTGGCCGGTGACCGTGATGGTTTGCGTCCAGGGTACAAAAGCAATGATCAGTAAGAACAACAGGACAAGCTTGATGGCGAGTCGGGAGGAAAACCTAAGACGTTCGGGGATTTGAACGGCTTCCCAGGCGCGCAGATTACTCGAGATCGCGAGATCGTCCACCGCGATTTCATCCAAGCCGCTGGGCCGCTGGACGAAGTGACGGACTTTTTGACGTAAGCTTTGTCCTAGACTTGCCACTCAAGGACCTCATCGGACGCGGCAAACGGTCGAGCCTTCATCATAGAGGAAAGTGACGCAAGGGGTCAATTTCTCTTGAAGAACCGGTATTTCTTGCCGCTTCGGCGCGCTTGACCCGCTTGGCGAGAGCCGATAAGGTGGGAGCCCGGCAGTGCCCTTTCACATCACAGGGAGTGTGGGGTGGCAGGCAAAGCAAAGCGTCCCAATGTGCGGTCCAGATTGGTCATTTCTTCCCGTCCCATCGTCGGCATCCTCGGCGGAAGCAAATCTGATTTTCCGATTCTCGAAAAAGCCGTGGCCGTGTTGAGCGAGTTAGGCATCGCCAATGAACTGATGGTTGTGTCCGCTCATCGGACGCCTGATCGCTTGTTTGCCTATGCGGAGCAGGCGCCGTCCAGGGGGATTGAAGTGATCATCGCCGGCGCCGGAGGAGCAGCCCATCTGCCCGGCATGCTGGCCTCGAAGACACATCTTCCCGTGATCGGCGTCCCCATACCGACCGAAAATCTCCGCGGACTTGATTCGCTCCTGTCCATTGTTCAAATGCCGCGCGGCATTCCCGTGGCAACCGTGGCAATCGGCGGCGCGGAAAACGCCGGCCTGCTCGCCGCGCAGATTTTGGCCGGCCGCTACCCGCAGATCGCCGATCGCGTCAAGGCGTTTCGAACCACTCAAACCAGGACTGTGCTGCAGTCGCCGGAAGCCAAGGGCTCCACCGGCGGACCTCAGGACTCCTCTCGTCGTCGGTCGTGACTCCTACAGTGATTGAACCGGGATCCGTGCTTGGCGTCCTCGGTGGCGGTCAGTTGGGAGCTCTCTTCACGCGTGCGGCCGCAAAACACGGCTATCGCGTCGTCGTGTGGGACCCTGACCGTGACGCTCCGGCGCACCGTCTTGCGGCCCATTCCTTTACGACGCCGTTCACCGATCGCGAGACAGTCACCCGATTCGCGTCGACAGTGTCCGCCGTGACCTACGAGTGGGAGAATGTCCCGGCTGAGCTCTGCGAGCAGCTCGAGAGGCAACGGCCCGTGCGGCCTTCAGGCGGCGTTCTCCGGTCTATCCAGAATCGCCTGGTCCAGAAAAGATTTCTTGCCGGGCACGGCTTTCCCGTTCCTCGGTTTGCCCCTCTGACCGATCCAAATGACCTGCCTGCCCTCGTCCGGGAAGTGGGCTGTCCCGTCATCTGCAAGACGGCCATGGCGGGCTACGACGGCAAAGGCCAATGGAGGATCGATGAGCCGTCGGCAGTGCCTCGTCTCGTTCCCTCGGTTCAGGCTTCTGCGCTGCCAGGGATGCAATGGATTGTGGAAGCCTGCGTCCCGTTCGAACGGGAACTCTCAATTCTCGCCGCGCGCGGCGTCGACGGAGAGGTGATCGTCTTTCCTCTGGTGGAGAATGAACACGAGCAGGGGATTCTGCGGACGACGCTCGTCCCTGCACTGGTGGCTTCCGGCGTGGCCGAACGGGCCGAGACGCTTGCCCGCGGCGTCATCGAATGCATGGATGGCGTCGGATTGTTCTGTCTCGAATTGTTTCTGCTGCCGGACGCCGTTGTCTTGATTAATGAGGTGGCTCCACGCCCGCACAATTCGGGGCATTATACACTTGATGCCTGTAGTCTCTCCCAGTTCGAACAACAAGTCCGAGTGGTGTGCGGTCTGCCCCCCGAGCCCGTGCGGCTCCTGAGTCCCGCCGCCATGGTCAATCTCATCGGGAAGGATATTGAGACGATCAAGCAGGACGCCGAATGCCAACGACTGCTGGGGCTTCCAGGAGCCTACCTCCATGACTATGGGAAACGCGAGACACGCCCGCGCAGAAAGATGGGGCATGTGACATTTCTTGCCGACGACCGCAACATCGCGCGCGAACGGGCCGAACAACTCCACCGACGCCTCCTAGACGCGATCGGCCATCCCGACGGTCTTTGACGGTCCGGACACCTGTCTTCCACTGTCTTCCTCTGCTCTGCCGCGTTCGATTTTGTGAACTTTCTGTAGGCCGCGTCCGAAATTGCCCGCTCATGAAAGAGCCTGAAGCCAGGAAAATCAGGTCTTCATACCATCTCAGAGTCGGTATGGGACTTGCTGGTGACTGTGCTCGGTATTCAAGGGGGAAGAATGCATCCCACTCTAACGCTTCCGGACGCTCTCCCATCTCACATCACAGAGGATCATGTCGGAGCAGTCTCCCGGGGGAGGTATGTCATTCTTCAGGCGCTGATCGGCATCATGCTGGGATACCAGTTGCTGTTTGGTCCCGAACCCATCGTTTCTCGGCTCACGAGCGAATTCATCGTCGGCGGGCTACTCGTGTTGATTGGCTGCTTGCTGGCCGTTCCCTCCTCCATGCTGCAGGCCGCCTGGTTCAGCGGCTCACTGATTACTGTCGACACGGCGCTGGTGACCGGCACCATGTACCTCTCAGGCCATGCCAGATCAGAACTCTACCTGGCCTACTTCCTTCTGATGCTCATTGCCGCCTCATTGCGGCGGCTCTCCCATGTCATCGCGTTTTCACTTCTGCTCTGCGCCGGCTATGGTGTCGTGCTGTACCAGAGCGTCGTACAGACCGGGGCGCTCTCGGTCGGTCAACTTATGAGCGTGCCGGTGCTTCTGGTCATGGCGATCTTCTACGGCATGGCGCTCGAAACGATCGGATCCGAACGGCAACAGAAGACGCAATTGCTTTACAACATCGAAGCGTTGAAGAAGACGGAACAGTCGCTGCAGGCGTCGCGAGAACAACTGGAAATCCGTATCAAAGGACTGAAGGACGATCTTTCCAAGGCCAACGCGCTGGTTCACCAGGAAAAGTGTGAACGGCAAGGGCTCGAACGGCAGCTGTTCGAGGCGCAAAAAATGGAGGCCGTTGGCCGGATTACAAGCGGCTTGGCCAGCGAGTTCAGCCATCTCTTCTCAGTGATCGGTAAGCAGACAGGCGTGGTGCTGTCGCATTTGCTTCCTGAGGATCCATTGTATGCGCCGGTCGATGAGATTTTCCGGACGGGTGAGCATGCTGCCGTTCTGACAGCGCAATTGGCGACGCTCGACCTTCAGCACCGGCAATTCCGCCATGTGATCTCCATGCGGACCGTGATGGAGGATCTGAGCGCCACCATTCGCGGCCTCCTGCCCGAGCGGATCCAATGTCAGATCGCCATTGAACCGGGCCCTCTCGATGTCGAAGTGGATCGCGAGGGCATCGAGCAGGTACTGTTGAGCCTGGCCTTGAATGCCCGTGATGCGATGCCTCAAGCCGGCCGCTTGACCATCGGCGTCTCGCCCATTCAAGCCGGCGTCGACGGCGGGCCATTGTTAGGCGACCAGAGCCGCTCGTCGGCGGTACGGATCGAGGTCTGCGACACCGGCAGCGGCATGACGAAAGATACGCAGTCGCGGATGTTCGAACCCTTCTTTTCGACGAAAGAGACCAATGTTGGCCTCGGATTGACGTCGGTGTATGGGATCGTCAAACAGCACGGCGGACATGTAGACGTCGCGAGTCTTCCCGGCCAGGGCACGACGGTCCGCATCTATCTGCCGGCGTTAACCGGTGTGGTCACTGCCACCCATCCCGCGGAATACTCGGTCGCAGCGAAAGGCCAAGAGACGATTCTCTTGGTTGAGCCTCATGAGATGGAACGGAAGCTGGCGCTGTCTACCTTGAAACGACACCGGTATCAGGTGCTAGAGGCGAGCTCACCAGTCGAAGCCATTATGCTGGCACGTCAATATGTGGGTGCGGTGCACGTCACGGTCAGCGGTCTTCTGATGCCGGAGATCAGCGGCCGCGAACTGGCCAAACGTTTGTTGAAGCAGTATCCGACGATGAAAGCGTTATTCGTGACGGGATATGACGATGAGGCCATTATTTCGCATCGAATCAATAGACGTTTTCTCTTGAGACGACCGTACCGCCAACGTGGGTTGGTCGAGAAGGTTCGCGAACTGATCGACGCCTAACGCACAACCGAGATCAGCTATCCCAACGGCTGTGTCTTGGCGGCGAGAAGAATGGCACGTCCGGACGCTTGAAGAAACCAATCAACGCCATCCCCGCGACAAAACCGCCGATGTG
>Ga0207688_10001590_pt1 | contig 11973 bp, 11 predicted proteins | sample KBSMiscanthusM4_FD_184296 | JGI IMG/M metagenome (GOLD analysis project Ga0207688, IMG submission 184296) | Miscanthus rhizosphere microbial communities from Kellogg Biological Station, Michigan, USA - M4 (SPAdes) (version 2) | ecosystem: Host-associated > Plants > Roots > Rhizosphere ...
CAATGCATCTCAGTGCACGATGCGGAGCGAAAACCAGGAAAGGAAGCCCTTGCCGATCCCCGGCGATGGCCAACGGCCGTTGCCGGATGCATGGCGGCAAATCACCAGGCGCTCCGAGGGGCAATAAGAATGCATGGAGGCACGGAGGCTACTCAGCAGAAGAAACGAGGATCCGCAGATTTGTTCAGGCACTGGCGAGGTTGGCAAAACAGGCTCTCGCGGATTAGTTTTGATCAGCTCCTCCACATCGCTAAGATGGAGAAGGGTGTCGGCTGGAGAGATCGATGTTTTGCTTAACGGGTCGAACTCGATTCCCAGTCCTTGCTGCGATACTTGTCGCGGCGCTTAGTCCCGCGAACAGCGCCAGTTCGCGCCATCCTCGAAATCGGAACAGAAAACTGTTAGTCTGGTTTTTAGCGAAACACGGGGGAAGAGTGGGAGGAGGCCCCCATGAATCGCTTATTGGTCCTGTTATGTATGGCTGGGTGGGCGCTGTACATCGTCCACACAAATGATAGAGGCGATAATCTCGCCGCGCAAAATCCGAAGTTTTCTGAAGAGCTCTCACCTGCCGCTCAGGCGCTGGTAGACTCGATACCGTCCGAACTCCAACCAATTCCCGCAACGGCAGTGCGGTCACCGCACGCCATAACGCCGGACGTAATGCCTCGCCAGGTAATCGCGAATGCACCAGCTCCTGCTCCGCAGATGCAGCCAAGCGAGAGTGCCAACTCGCTGCCAGAGGCCAGTCAAGATTCGGCACCCCAACAGGCGTCCAATCAGGAGTCAGAAGAACAACTCAGGGTCACGTCGGAAACGAGCATAAGAAGCGGCCCATCCGATTCGGCTCAACTGATCGGTAGGGCACACGCGGGTGCTACGCTTCGAGTCAAATCACGTGAGCCAGGCTGGGTTCAATTTGTCGATCCTGTCGCGAATGAGACAGGCTGGATTTCGATGGCATACCTTGGGCCCGCTGATGCGGTGGAGAATACTGCGCCAAAAAACACGGAGTTTAAGACAAAGCCGATGCCCAAAGTGGCTAAGCTCAAGACACCAAAGCCTCTACACAATCCAGTAATGAGGCACATACCTCCGACCTACGCTCAGCTTCCGCCAGACCGTGAATTTGTGCCGCCGAGGCGAGGCGGAATATTTGGTCTGTTCTGGAAACGCCGCTTGAGCGATTCACCGCCGCCTTATTAGCGCCTGGCGATTTGCTCATCAGCGAGAGCGAACTTCAGTGGCATCTTAGGGTATGGCTACCGAGCACGAAAACGACTTGCGCGTGCTAGTCGTCCTGGAGGCCAACACTATCGTCGTGACCATCCTGGGGACGCACTATTCCATCACTTACGGAGGCTGCATGATTCACCCTGGCTTATCGCCTCTGATATTCGCGACGACCAAAACTCTCCAATCAGTAAATGGACGTTTCGAGCCCGGGCCTGGACCGCAGCGAACGACAAAGCGCGTGAGATTGGCTGGATAGTGTGAGGCCGCCCCCATTATGCAGGAACGTTGGGAGCGGCCCTCTTTCCGTAAACACCACTGAGCGGCGCGTTCAGAGGCTCGATATGCTCCTCTGGCCGCCCTGGCGACGAGAAGCTCGTCATGGAACTGCTGGTGGATGATCGTGAAGCCTTGCGGGCGAACATGAGGGCAAGGCAGAGTTAACAAGGGACCGGCGATTGAAAGCCGCGACGGCGGAACAAGCCTGTTGGCTAAAGGTTTTTATGCTAGCTGGTGCGGGGTGCCTGGACCGTCTTTGAGGCGGCGCAGCACGCATGAACCACCCAATCCCCCATCCGGTTGCTTCAATATTGTTCGGTCTTGCCGTGGTGGCGCTTTTGCTCTGGCAAGGGTCCGAAGGTAACCGACTCGCGAAGCATTCGGCTCAGTTTCTGTCAAGACTGACCGAGGGTCCACAAGTGGCAAGGTTACCTCAGCAAATCCATTCTGTTCCAATGCCACTACAGGCAGAAGCCGAGATCAAGCCCAAGCCGACGACGAAAATCTACTACCGGGTCATGGTGCCCGATAGCGGCACGCTGGAAGCGGGCGACGTGGTCATCAAGCTCAATGGCATATTTGCCCGCAAGGCCGAGGATCAATGTCAGGACGAGAGGGGCAAGAACTGGCCCTGCGGCGCCGCAGCGAAGGTCGCGCTGAGGCGGCTGATCCGCGCCCGCGCCGTCGTCTGCGACCTGCCCGAGCCAGGCGAGCAAAAGTCATTCACTGCGCGTTGTGCCGTCGGCGGCACCGACCTCTCCACTTGGATGGTGCGGCAAGGCTGGGCCAAGCCGAACGACCCACCGGAGCCTGCGCTTGCTGATGCGGCCGAGGCAGCGAAGTCCGAGCATATCGGCCTTTGGCGTAGAGGCGAGTTCGATAAACCATTGATCACGAAGGGGGCTGCTGCGGTCAGGACGACAAGTTTAGAGCGGTCTGAAATCACCGCACGGGGAGCCGAAGTCGATGACGCACCGCTTCCTTGGGGCGATTGAGCGCAGTCTCTCGTGCTGGCCGAAGCTGGAATTACGGCGGTTAATTCCTCTCCAGAAGTGACGCTGACGTCGGGCGATTGGATTCAACGCTGAGTACAATTGGCACCGGAATTGTCACCGGACCACATGCTACGGTCGGGCATAGGGCGACACCAACAAGATGCGCCATCGGCTCAATTCCGCGAAAAGCTACAAGGAGAGTGACAGGCGGTGACGGAGCTATACCATTGTCATAGGCCAAGCGAATGAATTACGGTGCCCATTCCTGATGCAATCTAGCCTTAAGACCCGGGGAAACGTGAGTTATGTCAGTCCAGCCGCGTGAAAACGCCAAAAAACCGGGCAAGGGCTCAGACGAACAGCACAAAAACCCCAAGTCAGACATCGAGATCAGCCAAGCCGCCAAGATGCGGCCGATCGTCGATGTGGCTGCCGACAAGCTCGATATTCCCGCTGAGGATTTGATTCCTTACGGGCATTACAAGGCCAAGGTCTCACTCGACTATATCGCCTCTCTGGCTGAGCGGCCCGACGGCAAGCTGATCCTCGTCACCGCCATCACGCCGACACCCGCGGGCGAGGGCAAGACCACGACCACGGTCGGGCTCGGCGATGCGCTGAACGAGATCGGCAAGAAGGCCATGATCTGCATCCGCGAGCCGTCGCTCGGGCCTTGCTTCGGAGTGAAGGGCGGCGCCGCCGGCGGCGGTTATGCTCAGGTCGTGCCGATGGAGGACATCAACCTCCATTTCACCGGCGATTTCCATGCGATCGGCGCGGCCAACAATCTGCTCGCGGCGATGATCGACAATCACGTCTATTGGGGCAACAAGCTCGACATCGATATCCGCCGCGTCACTTGGCGACGCGCCGTCGACATGAACGATAGGGCGCTCCGTTCGATCGTCACCTCGCTAGGCGGCGCTGCCAACGGCTTCCCGCGCGAGGCAGGCTTCGATATCACCGTAGCGTCGGAGGTCATGGCGATCTTCTGTCTGGCCTCCGACCTGACCGACCTCCAGCGGCGGCTTGGCCAGATCCAGATCGGTCAGACGCGGGACAAAAAGCCCGTGACGGCCAAAGACTTATCGGCCGCGGGCTCGATGGCTGCGCTCCTCAAGGATGCGCTTGCGTCGAACCTCGTGCAAACGCTCGAGAACAACCCGGCCTTCATCCATGGTGGCCCCTTCGCCAACATCGCGCACGGCTGCAATTCGGTGATCGCCACCAAGGCCGCGCTCAAGCTCGCCGACTACGTCGTCACCGAGGCAGGCTTCGGCGCTGACTTGGGCGCCGAGAAATTCTTCGACATCAAGTGCCGCAAAGCGGGGCTCAAGCCGGACTGCGTGGTGATCGTGGCGACTATCCGCGCGCTCAAGATGCATGGCGGCGTGGCCAAGGAAGACCTCAAGAAGGAGAATCTTGAGGCAGTTGAGAAGGGCTTCGCCAATCTCGAGCGCCACGTCGGCAATGTGCAGAAATACGGCGTGCCGGTGGTGGTCTCGATCAACCGCTTCTCGAGCGATACGGACGCCGAGATGGCGCTGCTTCGGAAGCTCTGCGGCAAGCTCGGCGTCGAATGCGTGCTTGCCGATCATTGGGCCAAGGGTGGCGCTGGCGCGATCGAGCTTGCCGAGACCGTGGTGCGCACCGTCGACGATAAGCCGAGCAAGTTCCACACGCTCTATCCCGACGACATGACACTGTGGGAGAAGACCCGCACCATTGCGCGCGAGATCTACGGCGCCTCAGACATCACCGCCGATAAATCGGTGAAGGATCGCTTTGCCGAGCTCGAGAAGGAAGGGTTCGGCAAGTTCCCGATCTGCGTCGCCAAGACTCAGTACAGTTTCACCACCAATGCCGACGCGAAGGGAGCCCCTTCGGGTTTCACCATTCCGCTCCGCGAGGTGAGACTTTCCGCCGGAGCGGAGTTCGTGGTGGTGATCTGCGGGGACATCATGACCATGCCGGGACTTCCCAAGGTCCCAGCTGCCAACAATATCGAGCTTGCCGCCGATGGCCGCATTGCAGGCCTTTTCTAGGCGCGAAAGGGGTTGCAAGGCGGCAAAGCTGACGTTACCAACCTTTTCCCACGCAAATCCGGGCCGCCCTCCGGTTCGTCCAAGAAATCCAATGGGAGGAGTTTGAATGGCTGGAGCAAGAAAGCCAGGGCGCAATTTTTTGTTTGTTCCGGGACCGACCAATGTGCCCGACCGCATCTTGCGCGCCATGCATATCGCCATGGAGGACCATAGATCCTCCGATTTTCCCAAGCTCACGCTGCCGCTGTTCGAGGACCTGAAAAAGATCTTCAAGACCCGCGAAGGTCAGGTCGTGGTTTATCCTTCGAGTGGAACGGGCGCCTGGGAAGCTGCGCTCACCAATACACGCTCGCCCGGTGACAAGCTGCTTGCCGCCCGCTTCGGCCAGTTCTCGAGCCTGTGGATCGAGCTCGCCCGCCGGCATGGGCTCGAAGTCATCGTCCAGGAGGAGGAGTGGGGCACCGGCGTCCATCCCGACAAGATCGAGGAGGCGCTCCGCGAGGACAAGAACCACGAGATCAAGGGCGTCATGGTCGTCCATAACGAGACGGCGACCGGCGTCACGAGCGACGTCGCAGCGGTGCGCCGGGCCATGGACGCCGCCAATCACCCAGCGCTCCTTTACGTCGATGGCGTGAGCTCGATCGCCAGCATCGACTTCCGCTTCGACGAATGGCGCGTCGACCTCGCCATCACCGGCTCGCAGAAGGGCCTCATGCTGCCGGCGGGTCTTGGCATCGTGTGCGCAAGCCAGAAGGCGCTCACGGCGATGAAGGACGCCAAATGCCGCCGCGCCTATTTCGAGTTCGGCGACCACGTGAAGGCGAACGCCACCGGCTATTTCCCCTATACGCCGGCGCTTCCTCTGCTCCATGGCTTGCGCGAGTCGCTTGCCATGCTCGAGGAGGAGGGGCTCGAGAATGTGTCTGTCCGCCATCGTCATCTCGCCAATGGCACGCGCGCCGCGGTCGAGGCCTGGGACCTCAAGCTCTGCGCCAAGGAGCCCAAGTGGCACTCCGACACGGTGAGCGCGATCATGGTGCCGCGCGGCGTCAACGGCGCTGAGGTCATCGACCGCGCCTATCGCCGCTATAATCTCGCGCTCGGCGTCGGGCTCTCGCAGATGGCCGGCAAGCTGTTCCGCATCGGCCATCTTGGCGATCTCAATGAGCTCATGCTGCTCGGCGCGATCTCGGGCGCCGAGATGGCGATGAACGATATCGGCATTGAGGTCGAGCTTGGCTCGGGCGTTGCCGCAGCGCAGGCCGAGTTCCGCGGCGCAGCGATAGCGCGCGAGCAGCAGAAGGTCGCCGCCGAATAGGCGGAGCGCGGGACGAGGCGCGTTGCGCGCCGGTTCCGCCAGCCGAGTTGTGAAGTCGGGGCACCCGGCGGAGACTTCCCTGCGCCGGGAATAGTTGAGGCGTTGTCGCGCGGGTCCCCGCGCGATTTACTAGGGGCTAGAGTTCAGTGCAGCACGCGATCGTGTTCCTCGATCGAGAGTCGGTGGACGCCAAGGTCCGCAAACCGAACTTTCCACACACCTACAAGGAATATCAGTCCACCTGGACGCATGACGAGATCGTCGAGCGTCTCAAGGACGCCGACATCGCCATCATCAACAAGGTGCCGATGAAGGCCGAGACGCTGAAGGCGCTGCCGAAGCTCAAGCTTATCGCGGTGGCCGCGACCGGCACGGACATTATCGACAAGGCCTATTGCAAAGAGCACGGCATTACCATCGTGAACATCCGCAATTACGCCTTCAACACCGTGCCCGAGCACGTGCTTGCGCTCATCTTCGCGCTCAGGCGGAATCTATTCGCCTACGTCGAAGACACCCGGAACGGAGTGTGGAACAAGTCGAGCCAGTTCTGTTTCCTGACCCATCCCATCCGCGACATCGCGGGCTCGACGCTCGGCATCGTCGGTTATGGCGCACTCGGCAAGTCGATCGCAAAGCGCGCCGAGGCCCTTGGCATGAAGGTGCTGCCCTACGACGTGGTACCCCAGCCCGGCCTCGTCGATTTCGAGACGATCCTCAAAGAGAGCGACATCATCACGCTCCACGTGCCGCTAACTCCTCAAACCAAGAATATGATCGGCGCGAAGGAGCTTGCGAAGATGAAGCCGACCGCGATCCTCATCAACACCGCGCGGGGCGGTCTTGTGGACGAGGCTGCACTCGCCGACGCCCTGCGCAAGGGCACGATCGCCGGTGCTGGCTTCGACGTGCTGACCAAGGAGCCGCCGAAAGACGGCAATATCCTGCTCGATCCGACCATCCCCAATCTGATCGTGACGCCGCACGTCGCCTGGGCGAGCCAGGAGGCGATGCAGATCCTCGCCGATCAGCTCATCGATAATATCGAGGCGTTCGTGGCGGGAAAGCCGCAGAACGTCGTCAAGGAATAGCCGGGAGGCGATGCCATGAAGAAACTCCTGTTCCAGTTCGATACCGACCCTTATCCCAGCGTGTTCGACACCGTGGTCGCCTATGACGGCGGCGCAGACCGCGTCACCGGCTATGCCAATATCACGCCCGACAATGTCGGCGCTCTGGTTGACGGCACGATCTTCACCCGCGGCGGCAAGGACAAGCAGAACACCGCGATCTTTGTCGGCGGCGGCAACATGGAAAAAGGCGAGGCGCTGTTCGAGGCGGTGAAGAAGCGTTTCTTCGGGCCGTTCCGCGTGTCGGTCATGCTCGATTCCAACGGCTCGAACACGACCGCTGCGGCCGGCGTGGCGCTGCTCGCCAAAGCGAAGAAGCTCAAAGGCAAGAAGGCCGTGGTGCTGGCCGGCACCGGCCCTGTCGGCATGCGCGCGGCCGCATTCCTTGCGCAAGAAGGCGCCGACGTGACCATCACCTCACGGACCAAGGACCGTGCCGAAGCGGCGGCCAAGGCGCTCAAGAACCGGTTCGGGGTCGATGTCAAGGGCATCGCTGCGGCGGACGACAAGGCGCGCGCCGAGGCCGTCAAGGACGCCAACATCGTCTATGCCGCGGGCGCCATCGGCGCGCAGTTGCTGCCGGCTTCAGCGTGGAAGGACAACCCCAACATTCAGCTCTTGGCCGACGTCAACGCCCAGCCGCCGCTCGGCATCGAGGGCATCGAGGCGACCGACAAAGGCAAGGACTATAACGGCAAGCTAGCTTTCGGCGCGCTCGGCATCGGCGGACTGAAGCTCAAGCTCCATCGCGGCTGCATCAAGAAGCTGTTCGAGAGCTCCGAAGGCGTGCTCGACGCCGAGGAGATCTACGCGCTCGCGAAAGAGATGGCCTGATGACGAAGTTCAAAGACACCGCGATCGAGCCGTTCCTTGATGCACTGGCGAGCAGCAAAGCGACGCCAGGGGGCGGCAGCGCTGCCGCCATCATCGGCGCGATGGGCGCTGCGCTCGTCAGCATGGTGTGCAATCTCACTATCGGGAAGAAGAAGTATGCCGATGTCGAAGGTGAGATGAAAGAGGTCCTGCACAAAGCAGAAGCACTCCGCCACAAGCTGACCGGCATGATCGAGGACGACGTCAAGGCCTTCGACCAGGTGATGGCAGCCTACGGCATGGCCAAAGAAATGGACGCCGAGAAAGCGGCGCGCGATGAGGCCATCCAGGCCGCGCTTAAGCTGGCGACCGAGGTTCCGCTGCGTTGCTGCTATGCGGCGCGCGAAGTGATCGATCTCGCCGCGATAGCCTCGGAGAAGGGCAATCTCAACGTGATCTCCGACGCTGGCGTCGGCGTGCTTGCCGCTTATGCTGCACTGCGAAGCGCCGCCTTGAATGTTTTCACCAATGCGAAAATTATTACCGACAAAGCTTTTGCCGAGGCTAAGGTGAAGGAGCTGGAGAAGCTTCTAGCGGGAGCCGAAACAGCGACCGAAAAGGCCTATGGAGTTGTCAAGGGCAAGCTGAGTTAGCGCTTGCCCCAAGTGGCCGAGGGCCACGCGTGATCAGGGAGGAGAGAAGTGGACGTCCACGAGTATCAAGCCAAGGAATTGCTGTCGAGCTTCGGCGTGCCGGTGCCGAAAGGCGCTGTCGCCTTCAGCCCCGATCAGGCAGTCTACGCCGCGACTGAGCTTGGCGGCTGGAACTGGGCGGTGAAGGCCCAGATTCATGCTGGCGCGCGCGGCAAGGCCGGCGGCATCAAGCTGTGCAAGACCTATCACGAGGTGCGCGACGCCGCGGCCAATATGCTCGGCAAGCGACTCGTCACGATCCAGACCGGGCCTGAAGGAAAGCCGGTGCAGAGGGTCTATATCGAGGTGGCCGAGCCCTTCGACCGCGAGCTTTATCTCGGCTACGTACTCGATCGCAAGGCCGAGCGCATTCGCGTCATTGCCTCGCAGCGGGGCGGCATGGAGATCGAGGAGATCGCCAAGACCGAGCCTGAGGCCATCCTTCAGGTCGTGGTCGAGCCCGCCGTGGGCCTACAAGCCTTCCAGGCGCGCGAGCTCGCTTTCCAGCTCGGGCTTAGCATCAAACAGGCGCAGAGCGCGGTCTCGACCATTATGAACGCCTATCGCGCCTTCCGCGATTGCGACGCCACCATGCTCGAGATCAATCCTTTGGTGGTCGCCAAGGATGACCGCGTCCTCGCGCTCGACGCCAAGATGTCGTTCGACGACAACGCGCTGTTCCGCCGCCACAACGTGGCGGACATGCACGATCCCTCACAGCAGGATCCGCGCGAGGCCCAGGCTGCCGAGCACAATCTCAACTATATCGGGCTCGAAGGCGAGATCGGCTGCATCGTCAACGGGGCGGGCCTCGCCATGGCGACCATGGACATGATCAAGCATGCCGGCGGGACGCCTGCGAACTTCCTCGACGTGGGCGGCGGCGCTTCGCCGGAGCGCATCGCCACCGCGCTCAAGCTCGTTCTGTCCGACTCCAAGGTGAAGGCCGTGCTGGTCAATATTTTCGCCGGCATCAATCGGTGCGATTGGGTGGCCAAAGGGGTTGTACAGGCCTGCACTACGGTCGACGTGAAGGTGCCGCTGGTCGTGCGGCTTGCCGGCACCAATGTCGAGGAAGGAAGAAAAATCTTAGCGGAGAGCGGACTCAAGCTCATTACCGCCGAGACCTTGGCTGAAGCGGCGGAGAAGGCCGTGGAGGCGTGCCAAGGCCGGCTTGCAGCTTGAAGTCTGCCATCGGGAAGGAAACGTCATGAGCATCTTGATCGATGAAACGACACCGGTCCTCGTCCAGGGCATGACCGGAGACAAGGGCACATTCCACACCAAGGAGATGGTGGCCTACGGCACCAACGTGGTCGGCGGGGTGACGCCCGGCAAAGGCGGCGGCAGCCATCTCGGCCTGCCGCTGTTCAACACCATGAAGGAAGCGGTGAAGCCGACCGGCGCGACCACCTCCATCACCTTTGTGGCGCCGGCGTTTTGTGCCGACGCCATCATGGAGGCCGCCGACGCCGGCGTCAGGCTGATCTGCTCGATCACCGACGGCATCCCCGCCCAGGACATGATGCGGGTGAAGCGCTATCTCATGCGCTATCCCAAGGACCGGCGCCCGATGATGGTCGGCCCGAACTGCGCGGGCATCATCAGCCCCGGCAAGGCCATGCTCGGCATTATGCCGGGTCACATCTACCTGCAGGGCAATGTCGGCGTGATCTCGCGCTCGGGCACGCTCGGATACGAGGCCGCCTCGCAGATGAAGGCCCACGGCATCGGCATCACGACCTCCGTTGGCATCGGCGGCGACCCGATCAACGGCTCGTCCTTCCTCGACCACCTTGCATTGTTCGAGGAGGACACCGAGACCGACGCCGTGCTCATGATCGGCGAGATCGGCGGCCCGCAAGAGGCGGAAGCTTCGGCGTGGATCAAAGACAACATGTCGAAGCCGGTGATCGGCTTTGTTGCTGGGCTCACGGCGCCGAAGGGCCGGCGCATGGGCCATGCCGGCGCAATCATTTCCGCCGCGGGCGACAGTGCTGCCGAGAAGGCCGAGATCATGCGTTCCTGCGGACTTACGGTTGCACCGAATCCTTCAGAGTTCGGTTCGACCGTGGCTGGCGTGCTTGCTTCCCGCCAGGAACGCCGGGCTATCGCGTGATCGCAGGCGCGAGGCGCGCGGTCGCTATTCCAAACTCGTCATGGCCGGGCTTGTACCGGCCATCCACGTCTTTGATTGTTGAAGGGAAATTCGTGGATGGCCCGGCAGTTCGGCCGGGCATGACGATTTGATCTAGATGGATTGCGTTATAAGGGACACTGCTACCTTGGTGCCAAGCAGTTCGGCCCAAGCCGAGTCAAGCCGATCGTCACGGTCGCGAGTGCGTAAGTCCGTCATGAACGAGGAGTTCAAACTGCCGCGCCTTGCGAGTGAGCCTCCGCAAGCGCTGATCAGTGGCACGTCGGCCGAAGTAGCCGCCGATATCCTGTTCGAGCTGTTGCTCGAGGTGGTGCGGCAGCACCAGCCAGAGATCGAGCTGGTGCTAAAGGGCGGCGCCGACATCTATGGCTTTACGCCCGAGCTGATGGCACGCGCGCTGCAAGCGCAAGGCATCTGGTTCCAGCTCATCGCCATTGCCGAGCAGAACGCCGCGATGCGGCGGCGGCGGCAGATCGAGCGGGCGCGCGGCCGCGAAGCGCTGCGCGGCACCTTCACTCATGTGATCGCGGAGGCGGCGGAAGACGGCGTGCCGGCGCGGCAGATCGAAGGGCTCCTCTCGAATTTGCGCATCAGGCCGGTGATCACCGCCCATCCGACCGAGTCGAAGCGCGTTACCGTGCTCGAGAAATACCGCCGCATCTATCTATTGCTGCGCGACCTCGAGTTGCCGCGCTGGACCGAGCGCGAGCGCACCCAGCTTCTCGCCGACTTGAAAGACCAGATTGAACTTGTGTGGATGACGGGCGAGCTTCATCTCGAGAAGCCGACGGTGCAGCACGAGGTCTCGCGCGGGCTTCACTTCTTCGACGAGACGCTGTTTACGCAGGCTCCGGAGATCCTCGCCAATACGGTGTGGCCGGACGCTCCTTCCCCCTACACCTGGGGCCACATCTCCTGGGATCCAGACGGCGGCATCAATTATCTGGGCTGCTCGTCGCCGCGCGTGACGGCGGCTATGGCGCAGGGGCTGCCGAACGCTGCGCCGCAGCCGTACTCGGATGCGGGTGCCGCAGCCCAAGAAACGGGATGCTGGTTGAACGTCGCCGACATCGACGACTTCGTGGTCGCCCAGCCGTGGCTGAAGGGAGTCGAACAGGCGCACGCGGTGTCGAATCCGAACTCGTTGCGGATCGCGGCGCTTACGGTGGGCTGATGTCAAAAGAAAAGGTTCGCCGGATCGTTCTCTTCACGCTGGGCTGGGAGGAGCTGCCGAAGTCCGTGTCGGTCTACGGCGCTCCACCCGAAGAGCGGTTGCGGGAGCCGGTACCTGGGGTGCTGCTGCAGAC
>Ga0207688_10001592_pt1 | contig 11966 bp, 8 predicted proteins | sample KBSMiscanthusM4_FD_184296 | JGI IMG/M metagenome (GOLD analysis project Ga0207688, IMG submission 184296) | Miscanthus rhizosphere microbial communities from Kellogg Biological Station, Michigan, USA - M4 (SPAdes) (version 2) | ecosystem: Host-associated > Plants > Roots > Rhizosphere ...
CAGGACAAATCGTATTTCAACCCGGCACCTAGCCTGGCGTTTCCGAGAAGTCAGCGCTTGAATCTCAGCGATCAAATCGTCCGCTTCGGCGTGAACTACAAACTGCCCTGGAACATTCTGGATAATTTTTTCAAGCCGTAACGGCGAGATCGACCCATACAGGGACGTGATCGGACGGCTTTTCCCAGCCGCGGACATGCTTGTCGACGCCCGCGGCAAGCAGTTTGTCCGCCGCCTGCGGCGAAAGCAGAAGGTGGTCGATGCGGATGCCGTCGTTCTTCTGCCAAGCGCCCGCCTGGTAATCCCAGAACGTGAAGGGGCCGGGGCCGTCGCACCCCGCCCGGATGGCGTCAGTCAGTCCGAGATTGCACAGCGCGCGGAATTTCTCCCGCGTGCGCGGCAGGAACAGGGCGTCCCCGACCCAACGGCCCGGATTGCGGGCGTCGAGTTCCGAAGGGATGACGTTGAAGTCCCCGGCCAGGACCAGCGGCTCCTCCAGCAGCAAGCGTTCATGTGCGTACTGAATTAATCTTTCCATCCATTTGATTTTATAAGAGTATTTTTCAGTTTCGGGTGGGTTGCCATTGGGCAGATAGATGGACGCGACGCGTACCGCTCCGGCGGCGGTGGAGACCACAATCTCCATGAAGCGCGCATGATCGTCGGCGTTGTCGCCGGGCAGGCGTGCGGTCACCTCATCGAGGGGAAACTTCGACAGCACGGCGACGCCGTTGAAGGCCTTCTGCCCGTGCACCGCAACATTGTAGCCGAGCGCTTCGAGCGGCTCGCGCGGAAAGGCGTCGTCAACGCACTTGGTCTCCTGCAGGCAGACGATGTCAGGCTGCCGCTCGGCGAGCCACGCGGTCAAGTTGTCCAGTCTTTGCTTTATCGAATTTACGTTCCAAGTGGCAATGCGCATGGTGAAGATTGGCGTGTGGGACGGCGTGGGTTCAACTGGACGTGACAAAACCGGAAGCGGCGCCAACGTCGGTGTCATCGCAAAGGTTACGCCGATTTTATGATGGTGCATCACTGCCGAGGATGCGCTGGCAGTAGGGATATGTTAGAAAAGTTGCCTCTGATACCAAAAAGAATCGTTATAAGCGAGGCACCAGCAAGAGGAAGTCCGAACGGCCGACCAGGCCGTGCTCGGCGGAGTAATAATGAAGAAGCGGACGTGGGTGTTCGGCGCGCTCGTGGTGCTGGTCGCAGCAGGTGTTGTCGTCGCGGCGAAGCGGGGGGACCTGTGGTCAGGCGGCGCCGTCGCGCAGGCGCCGCGCCCGGTTGCCCGGGCGGTTCCGGTCGAGGTCGCGACAGCCACCAAGCAGACCGTCCCCGTCCGTATCGAGGCGCTTGGCAGCGTTACGCCGATCGCTAGCGTCGCGATCAAGGCACGCATCGACAGCGAGATCGTCGGCGTGCACTTTCGCGATGGCGTGATGGTGCGGGAAGGTGATCCCTTGTTCACCCTCGACAGCCGCGCGCTGCAAGCCCAGATCAGGCAGGTGCAAGGGTTGCTCGAGGGAGCGAAGGCGCAGCTCGAGCAGGCCGAACGCGATGTTTCCCGCTACACCGAGCTCATCGCCAAGAACGCCACCACCCAGGTCACGCTCAACAACGCGAGGACCCAGGTGACGCTCTGGCGCGCCTCGGTTGATTCGAACACCGGGCAGCTGGAAAACCTTAACATCCAGCTCAGCTATTGCACGATCCGCGCTCCCATCACCGGTCGCGTCAGCATGGCTGCCGTCAAGATCGGCAACTTTGTCCGCCAAGCCGACCTGATCCCGCTCGCGACCATCATCCAGACCGCGCCGGTCTATGTCACTTTTTCGGTGTCACAAGGATACCTGCCGGACCTGCGCCAAGCGCTGGTCAATGAAAGCGCGACTATCGAGGCCATCATCCCGGGCGACACCCGGCGGGCGAGCGGCCAAGTGACCATGATCGAGAACAGCGTGGACGCGCCGACGGGAATGGTGCCCGTTCGCGCCACCATGCCGAACGACGACGAGCTTCTTTGGCCGGGAACATTGGTGACGGTGCGGCTGACCTTTCGTGAGGAACAGGCAGTTACCGTGCCGTCGACCGCCGTCCAGGTCAGCCAGAGCGGCACCTACGTATTTGTGGTCGACGATGGCGTCGCCAAGGTCCAGCCGGTCACGGTCGCGCGCGTGGTCGAGAGCGAATCCGTCATTTCCAGTGGCCTCTCGGGCGGCGAAACGGTGGTGACCAACGGCCAGCTCCAGCTTTCCAACGGCACGAAGGTTGCCCCGCGCGGACCCAAGGTGGGGTCCTAGCGCATGAACATCTCGGAGACATGTATCCGCCGCCCGGTGCTCACCACGCTGATCACCGCCGCGATCATCGTCCTGGGCATCTTCGCTTACCGGCTGCTCTCGGTTGCGGCGCTCCCAGCCGTCGACTTTCCGACCATCAGCATCACCGCGACATTGCCCGGCGCGAGCGCGGAAACCATGGCGGCATCGGTGGCGGCACCGATCGAACGCCAGCTTTCAACCATCGCCGGAATCTCTTCGCTTACGTCTTCGTCGTCGCTCGGCATCACTTCGATCACCATCCAGTTCGACCTCAACCGCAACATCGACGGTGCGGCGCTGGACGTGCAGACCGCGCTCTCCGTGGCGCAGCGGCGTCTGCCGGTGGAGATGACGACGCCGCCGAGCTTCCGAAAGGTCAATCCGGGCGATTTTCCGATCCTCTATATCAGTCTGAATTCGCCGACCCTGCCGCTTTCGGCGGTCAACGAGTATGGCGAGATCACGCTGGCCCAGCAGATTTCGCAGCTGCCCGGCATCGCCCAGGTGCTGATCTACGGCGCGCAGAAATTTGCCGTGCGCGTCCAGGTCGACCCGGTCGCGGCGGCGTCACGCAATATCTCGCTCGAGGACATTCGCAGCGTCGTCTCCAAGACCAATTCCAACACCCCGGTCGGCACGCTCAACGGGCCCAAACAGAGCGTGACCCTGAAGGCATCGGCTGCGATGACCAGTGCGGAGGAATACCGCAAGGTCGTGGTGGCCTATCGCAACGGCATCCCGGTGCATCTCGACGAGGTGGCGCGGGTCGTCGACAGCGTCGAAAACGACAAGACCGCAAGCTGGTTCAATGAGAACCGTGCGATCGTGCTCGCGATCCAGCGCCAGCCGGACGCGAACACGGTGGCGGTGGTCGACCTGGTACGCGAGCGCTTGCCGCAATATCGCGCGATGGTGCCTCCCTCGATCCGCATGGAGGTGCTCAACGACCGCTCGATTTCCATTCGCGACTCGGTCGTCGACGTGCAGGAGACGCTGGCGATCGCCATCTGCCTGGTGGTGATGGTCATTTTCCTGTTCCTGCGCACGGTGTCCGCAACCCTCATCCCCGCGCTAGCGGTTCCAGTCTCGCTGATCGGAACCTGCGCGGCGATGTATGTGTTCGGCTTCTCGATCAACAACATGACGTTGCTTGCATTGACGCTGTCGGTCGGGTTTGTCGTCGACGACGCCATCGTCATGCTCGAGAACATCGTGCGCCATATCGAAGGCGGCATGAGGCCGTTCGAGGCCGCCCTCAAGGGCGCGCGCGAGATCGGCTTTACCATCGTCTCGATCACGTTCTCGCTCATCGCCGTGTTCATTCCCGTTCTGCTGATGGGCGGCATGGTTGGCCGTGTCTTTCGCGAATTCGCGGTAACGATCGCGGTCGCCATCATTGTGTCCGGATTTGTCTCGCTCACGCTTACGCCAATGCTGTGCGCCCGCGTGCTGCGCACCCATCACGAAGGTGAAAAGCAGAACGTCGTCCTGCGGATGTTCGAGGCGATGTTCAAGGGGTGGCTGCGAGGCTACGAGTGGGCGTTGGACAAGGTCCTCGCCTACAAGTTCATCGTGCTGTTGGTCACGTTTGGCACCCTGGGGGCGACGTTCTGGCTCTACACGATCATTCCCAAGGGCTTCTTTCCGACCGAGGACACCGGTTTCATTTCCGCATCGACCGAAGGCGCGTCCGACGTTTCGTTCGCGCAGATGGCCGTGCTGCAGCGACAGGTCGCCGAGATCGTCCGCAAGGACAAGGCGGTGGATTACGTCAATTCCACCATCGGGGCGGGTGGTCCGAACCCGACGCTCAATGCCGGCCGCATGTTCATTGCGCTCAAACCCAAGAAAGAGCGCGGCGAAAGCTCGACTGACATCATTCAGCGCTTGCGGCGGGCCGCCAACACCGTTCCCGGCATGGCGGTGTATTTCCAGAACGTCCAGAACATCAACATCACCGGTCGCATTTCCAAGAGCGAGTTCCAGTACACGCTGCAATCGAGCGATACCCCGCTCTTGTACGAGGTCGCGCCGCAGATGCGCGACAAGATCGCCAAAATCGAGGGGCTGCGCGACGTCACCACCGATCTCTACATCAAGAATCCGCAGATGACGATCGAGGTAGACCGCGAGAAGGCCGCGGTCTACGGCATTACGATCGACCAGATCCGCCAGGAATTGTTCAATGCCTTCGGTGCGCGGCAGGTTGCGACCATCTATACGGCGACCAACGATTATCAGGTCATTCTCGAAAGCCAGCCGCAGTTTCAAGCTGATCCGTCACAGTTGCAAAACATCTTCGTCAAGACGAACGGCTCCGGAGCGGGAACGGGCGGCGCCGCCGGGCCCGGGTCCGGCGTAAACGGGAACGGCATCCCGTCGGGACAATCGATCCCGCTCTCGGCGGTGACGCGGATGGTGCCGGCTGTCGGCCCGCTGCAGGTCAATCACCAGGGAAATCAGCCCTCGGTGACCATCTCATTCAATCTTGCGCCCAACTATTCCCTCGGACAGGCCGTCGACGCCATCCGCGAGATCGAACGCGAGACGCGGTTGCCGATCACCGTCAACACCGGCTTCCAAGGCTCGGCCCAGGTCTTCCAGGAATCGCTCAAGGGCCAGGGTTTGCTGGTCCTGGCCGCGATCTTCGCCGCCTATGTGGTGCTGGGCATCCTCTACGAAAGCTTCATCCATCCGATCACCATCATTTCCGGCCTGCCATCGGCCGGCGTCGGTGCGCTGCTCGTGTTGATGCTATTCAACATGGACCTGTCGGTTATCGCCATGATCGGCATCGTGATGCTGGTCGGCATCGTGAAGAAAAATGCGATCATGATGATCGACTTTGCGATCGATCGTCGGCGAGTAGGGTTGTCCGCCGAGGCGGCGATCCGCGAGGCCGCGCTGCTACGCTTCCGTCCGATCATGATGACGACGTTTGCCGCGATTTTCGGCACGCTTCCGATCGCGCTCGGGACTGGAGCGGGCGCCGAGTTGCGTCAGCCGCTCGGTGTCGCGGTGGTCGGCGGCCTGGTCTTATCGCAGCTCCTGACGCTCTTCATCACGCCGGTCGTGTACATCTATCTCGACCGCATCGACCGGATGCTCAAGTACCGGCTCGAGCCCCAGCTCAGAGAGGTTCCGGAGCATCCGGAGCGGCCGCCTGCCATCGCGGCCGAGTGATCTTGATACGAGCGCGGTGGCGTGGCGGTAGGGCGCGCCACGCTCCGATGCGGGCTTCGACCATGCCAGAGGCGGTTGCGCTGCGGGTCGCTCGATGCCCCGCGCGACCGCAGACGTCGACGCCTTGGCGAAGCGGCATCGCGTGCAACGCCACGTTCGTCGGGACGGCGGCGTAAAGCTCCGATTACGCGATTGAGAAATGGTGGCTTGGCGGAACTAGCGCTGTTGATCCGGCCCAAGTCCGCGCGGCGGGGGCCGTGGTGGGGCCAGGCATTAGATCGAGAAGCTGGTCCCGCAGCCGCAGGACGCAGTGGCCTGCGGATTGTTGATCCGGAACGAGGCGCCGATGAGGTCATCGACGAAATCGATCTCGGAGCCCGCCAGATAACCCACCGAGGTTTGATCGATCAGCACGGTCGCGCCGTCGCGCTGAATAACGAGGTCATCCGCGGCCTGGGCCCTGTCCATATCGAACTTGTACTGGAAACCCGAGCAGCCGCCGCCCTCGACGCTCACGCGAAGCATGGTGCCGGCGGGCTCACGGCGCAAGATCTCGCCAATCCGGTGCGCTGCCCGTTCGGTGACCGTGATGTTGTCCATCTGCAAGCCATAATTGCCAGGGGGCCAGACCGATAGTTAAGTGCGTGTCGCACATAGGTCAACTCGGCCTTGGTCGATTGGACGTTTCCGGATGGCGGTTGAGGTGGCAGTCGCACATGCGCCTTATGCGTCCGCTCCGGGCCGGAGCCGCGGCCGGCTCCACCCGGAACCGGTGAGTCCGACCCGCAATGCCTTTCGCCGGGACTGCGATCGTATCATCCATGCGACCGCGTTCCGGCGGCTCGCATACAAGACCCAGGTCTTCGTCTTCCACGAAGGGGATCATTTCCGCACGCGCCTGACCCATACGCTGGAGGTCGCCCAGATTGCCCGTTCCCTGGCTCGCGCGCTTGGGCTTGACGAGGATCTGGCGGAGGCGCTGGCGCTGGCCCACGACCTGGGCCACCCGCCGTTCGGCCATGCCGGCGAGCGTGCCCTCGATCGCTGTCTCGCCGCCTGGGGCGGGTTTGATCACAATGCCCAGACGCTACGAGTCGTCACCGCGCTTGAGCGGCGCTATCCCGCATTCGACGGATTGAATCTTTCCTGGGAGACGCTCGAAGGGCTCGTGAAGCACAACGGGCCGCTGACGCTTCGCGACGGCAGCCCGATCGGACACTATCGCGAGCGCGGGCTGCCGTATGCGATCCGGCCGTATGGCGGGGCGAACGATTCTGGGCTCCAGGACCTGGAGCTCTGGAGCTTTGCCAGCGCCGAAGCTCAGGTTGCCGCCATCGCCGACGACATCGCCTACGATGCCCATGACATCGATGACGGGCTGCGGGCCGGACTTTTTGCCCTCGAGGAACTCGCCAGCGTCCCGCTGATCTCCAACATCCTCAAAGATACTTACCGAGAAAACCCGCAGCTCGAGGCCAATCGCGTGGTGCATGAATTGGGCCGTCGGCTCATCACCCAAATGATCGAGAACGTGATCGCCGAAACCACGGGCCGCCTGCAGACGTTGGCGCCGCGGTCGGCTGATGATGTGCGTCATGCCGATCGGCAGGTCGTCGGCTTCTCGGCCGAGATGGAAGCAGCCGACCGCGCCATCAAGGGCTTTCTCTATCCCCGGATGTACCGTCATCCTCGTATCATGCGCATCATGGGTGATGCGGAGCGCGTGGTTTGCGCCTTGTTTGCCCGTTACAGCGAAAAGCCCGCGGACCTGCCGGCGGAGTGGGCGCAGACCGTCGAGGCGGGGGACGAAGCCGACCGGCCGCGCCGAACCGCGGATTTCATCGCCGGCATGACCGACCGCTACGCGCTGATCGAGCATGGGCGGCTTTTTGACTCGACCCCGGAATTGCGTTAGGCGGCGCGACTTAACCCAAGCCCGCTGACCATGAACGATCAGAATATCTTTGCCGTGGTGCTCGACAAGGTACGCGCGGCCAACAACGCGCTCGTCGCGGAGGGCGCGCTGCCCGCCGCGATCGACCAGTCTCGCATCGTGGTTGAGCCGCCGCGCGAGGCCGCTCATGGGGACATGGCGACCAACGCGGCCATGGTGCTGGCAAAAGATGCCGGCAAGAAGCCGCGCGAACTGGCCGAGGCGATCGCCGTAAAACTTCGGGCCGACGATCTGGTGGCGAAGGCCGAGGTGGCGGGCCCCGGGTTCATCAATCTCACCCTTAGGCCCTGGGCCTGGGTCGGCGCCCTGCGCGCGATCCTCTCACAGGGCACTCACTATGGTCGCGGCAAGACGGGGCAAGGCAGCGCCGTCAATGTCGAATACGTCTCCGCCAATCCGACCGGACCGATGCATGTCGGCCATTGCCGCGGCGCCGTGTTCGGTGACGCGCTTGCCAATCTGCTGGCTTTCAGCGGCTACAACGTCACGCGCGAGTACTATGTCAACGATGCGGGCGCCCAGGTCGATGCGCTCGCACGCTCAGCGTTCTTGCGCTACCGGGAGGCGCTGGGCGAAGACATCGGCGCGATCCCGGAAGGCCTTTATCCCGGCGACTATCTCAAGCCGGTGGGGGCGGCACTTGCGACCCGGTATGGGCGGGCGCTGACGGACAAGCCGGAGGCGGAATGGCTTCCGATCGTCCGCGATTGCGCCATCGAGATGATGATGGCGGGAATTCGCGACGACCTGAAGTCGCTCAATGTCGTGCAGGACGTCTTTTTCTCCGAACGCTCGCTGATCGAAGGTGCGCGCGATGACGTGGGCGAGACCATCGCCGCCCTGCGGCGTGCCGGCTATGTCTACGAGGGTCGCCTGCCGCCGCCCAAAGGCGCCCCGATAGAGGATTGGGAGGACCGAGAACAGACGCTGTTTCGCGCGACCGATTTCGGCGACGATGTCGATCGACCGCTGATGAAGTCCGACGGCAGCTATACCTATTTTGCCTCCGACATCGCCTACCACAAGACCAAGGTGGATCGCGGTTTCACGACCTTGATCGACGTATGGGGAGCCGACCACGGCGGCTACATCAAGCGCGTACAGGCGGCGGTGAAAGCGGTGCAGGCCATCACCAACGCCGCCGTCGCCCAACTCGACGTCAAGATCGTGCAGCTGGTGAAACTTCTGCGCGGCGGCGAGCCGGTCAAAATGTCAAAGCGGGCAGGGGAGTTCGTAACGTTGCGTGAAGTCGTTGATGAGGTCGGCAAGGACGCGGTCCGCTTCATGATGCTGTATCGCAAGAACGACGCGGTGCTCGATTTTGACCTTGCCAAGGTGATCGAGCAGTCGCGCGACAACCCGGTCTTCTATGTCCAGTACGGTCACGCGCGTGGCCGATCCGTCTTCCGCAACGCGAGGGAGGTTGTCCCGGACCTCCCCAACGAGGGAACGGCGCGGGCGACAGCCCTCGCAACTGCACCGCTCGACCGGCTCGACGATGCCGGCGAACTCGCGCTGATGCGGCGGCTGGCGCTCTATCCGCGCCTCGTCGAGGCTGCTGCCCTGGCCCACGAGCCGCACCGGATCGCGTTTTATCTCTATGAACTTGCAAGCGATTTCCACGCCCAGTGGAATCGCGGGAAAGATTCGCCACATTTACGCTTCATTATCCAGAATGATCCACAAATGACCATGGCTCGCCTCGCGCTCGTGCAGGGCGTTGTCACCGTACTCGCGTCAGGGCTTGGGGTGCTCGGCGTCGAGGCGCCTGAGGAAATGCGTTAGTCACGCTCGGTGCCCTGGGGCAATGGATCCCGCTCGCCTGGGTCCGCCACGCAACCGACCGAGAGCGACGCCAGCACCGGAAACGGAATGAGTATGGCGGACGATCACACATTACGATCCTATCGATCCAATGATCGCTATCAGCCGGCAGAGCCTTCGCGGCCGAGCGAGCAGGCAGGGGGCGGCGATCCACTTGCCGAGCTTGCCCGACTGATCGGGCAGCGCGATCCGTTTGCCGAGTTCGGGCGAAGCAACGCGCGTCAGGGGCAGCGGCCAGCGCCAGATGTGCCGACCACTGCGCCCGATGACTGGCAGCAGGCATCAATGCACGAGCCGGACCTGGCAATGCACGAGCCGGACCTAGCGCATGGTTCCGGGTACCGGGAGCAGGAGTACGAGGTCCGCGAGGACGACGCGCATCCGTTGGCCCCCGCGACGGGCCACGACGAAGTGCCGCTCGCGGCAAACTATCAAGACGGGCACCACGACGATCGCATCCACGACGCCCAGCACTATGATGATCGACCGCATGGGGGCGACGACGCAGGGCCCTATTACCAGGACGACGCCCCGCTCGAGCCGCACGAAGACGAGATGTATGACGATGCGCCTCACGCGCGCCGCCACAGTGGTCTTGTCACCGCTCTCGCGCTGATCGGTTGCGCCGTGCTCGGTACGGCCGGGGCATACGCGTATCGGAGCTATTCTGGCGTGCCGAGCTCAACGCAGCCGCCGCCCGTCATCGCCGCTGACAACTCGACCCCGACCAAGATCGTTCCTGCGACGGCCGGCGATCCGCAATCGAGCAAGGCGGTCCAGGATCGGCTCGCGACCGCAGAGAAAGAACAGCTCGTCTCCAAGCAGGAAGAGCCGGTGGCGCTTTCCGCGCCGCGCGCGGCGCCTCCTGCTCCATCGGGACAGGCCGGGTCTGCAGCACAGCCCTCCGCTGGATCAGAGCCGAAGAAGGTCCGTACCGTCACCATTCGCCCTGACGGAAACGACGCCAGCGGCAAGCCTGTCGGCATGGCGCCGCCGGCGGCGCAGGGAGCAGCCGCGACGGCAACAACCGCCACGCCCCGACCGGCCGTCACGCCGCCCGCGCCGCGCGCAGGGACGCCACCCGCCCGCAGCAGCGGCGCGCCGATTGCGCTCGAACCGCAGGCCGGCGAGCCCGCGGCGGCGCAGCCAGCAAGGCCGCGCACCGCGGCCATACCGCCTTCCGCCGAGGGCGCGGCCAATGGATTCGTCGTGCAGCTTTCGTCACAGAAGACGGAGAGCGAGGCGCAATCCTCCTTCCGCAGCTTGCAGGCAAAGTTCCCCAACGAGCTTGGCGGCCGCCAGCCGCTCATTCGGCGAGCGGATTTGGGCAGTAAAGGCGTGTTTTACCGCACCATGATTGGGCCATTTGCATCAGCCCAGGAAGCGAGCCAGTTTTGCGCGACTTACAAGGCCGCTGGCGGGCAATGCGTCGTTCCCAATAACTGAGCCGCGCGGGTCATCCGCGCCCATGACGGTACGCGCTTTCATTACCGGCCTTGCGGGCACAGAATTGACGCCCGCGGAGCGGGCGTTCGTGCGCGAGAGCGCGCCCTGGGGGCTCATCGTCTTCAAGCGCAACGTCGAGACGCCGGCGCAAGTGGGCCGCCTGGCTGCGTCTTTTCGTGACGCCGCGGGTCGTGATGCCGCTGTGCTCGTCGATCAGGAGGGCGGCCGCGTTCAGCGCTTGGGCCCGCCCCATTGGCCGGCCTATCCGCCGGGCGCCTCCTACGGACGCATCTACGATTGGGACCCCATCGCAGGGCTCACAGCCGCCCGTCTCGGCGCCCACCTGATTGCCACCGATCTCAAGGCAGTCGGTATCGATGTCGATTGTCTCCCGATCGCCGACGTGCCGGTCGCCGGCGCAGACCCGGTGATTGGCGACCGTGCTTACGGCGATACCGCCGACAAGGTCGCGGCGATTGCGCGCGCGGTCGCGGATGGCCTGCAGGCGGGCGGCGTCTTGCCTGTGCTCAAGCATATTCCGGGGCATGGCCGTGCCACCGCCGACAGTCACGGTGTGCTTCCGCGCGTCGACACTGACCGTGCAACGCTGGTGGCTACCGACTTTGCCGCGTTCGGGCCGCTGTCCGATCTCCCGCTCGGGATGACCGCCCATATCGTGTACAGCGCCATCGATCCTATTGCTCCCGCCACGACTTCGGTCACTCTGGTCCGTGATGTGATTCGGGGCTTGCTGCAATTTCGCGGTTTGCTGATGAGTGACGACATTTCCATGGGAGCCCTGTCGGGGTCGATCGAGGCGCGCTCGCGCGCAGCCATTGCCGCCGGTTGCGACCTCGTCCTGCACTGCAACGGCAAGCTCGACGAGATGCAAGCAGTTGCATCGGCCGTACCCATGCTGACGGGCGAGGCCGCGGCAAGAAGCGATGCGGCTCTGCGACGGCGCGGACAGCATTCGCAGTGCGATCCAGGCGCGCTGCGGGCCGAATGGACGGCGCTCATGGCCGCTCCCGCGGGCGCCCGGAGGGCGACATCATGACCCCCGACGAGATCAAGTTCGAAGCCGACGTGACTGCCGAGCGGGAGACGGGCGAGCCCGCCTTGGTGGTCGACGTCGAAGGGTTTGAGGGGCCGCTCGACCTCCTCCTGGCGCTTGCCCGCCAGCAGAAGGTCGATCTCGCCAGGATCTCGATCCTTGCGCTTGCGGACCCGTACCTCAC
>Ga0207688_10001595_pt1 | contig 11962 bp, 9 predicted proteins | sample KBSMiscanthusM4_FD_184296 | JGI IMG/M metagenome (GOLD analysis project Ga0207688, IMG submission 184296) | Miscanthus rhizosphere microbial communities from Kellogg Biological Station, Michigan, USA - M4 (SPAdes) (version 2) | ecosystem: Host-associated > Plants > Roots > Rhizosphere ...
TTGGTGGCTACCGGCGGGTGGCCGGTGAAGCCCGCGATTCCAGGCGCCGACCTGGCGATCACCTCGAACGAAGCGTTTTTCCTCGATGCCCTGCCGGCGCGCGTGCTGGTGGTCGGCGGCGGTTACATCGCGCTCGAGTTCGCTTCCATCTTCAACGGCATGGGCGCCGACTCCAACCTGATTTATCGCGGACCGAACATCCTGCGCAACTTCGACCGCGAGTTCAGCGGCATGCTGGCCGACGAAATGCAGAAGAAAGGCGTGACCTTCACGCTCAACACCGACATCACGGCAATCGCGCGCCACGGCAACTGCCTGCGCGCAACGCTCGCGGACGGCAAATCACTCGAAGCGGATTGCATACTCTATGCCACGGGCCGCGCACCGAACGCGCGCAATCTCGGCCTGGAGGCCGCCGGGGTCAAGTTCAATGCAAAAGGCGCCATCGAGGTCGATGCTTATTCGCAAACTGCGGTGCCGTCGATTTACGCGATTGGCGACGTGACAGACCGCGTCAACCTGACGCCGGTCGCCACTGCGGAAGGTATGGCGATCGCCAACACGCTCTTCAACCAGCGGCCGACCGCCGTCGACTACGAGAACATTCCGACCGCGATATTTGCGGATCCGAATGCCGCGACCGTCGGCATGGGCGAGGAAGCCGCGCGTAACCGCCACGGAGAAATCGACGTTTACGCGACACGCTTTCGTCCGCTCAAGCATACGTTGTCCGACACGGCCGAACAGGTTTTCATGAAGCTCGTCGTCGAGCGCGCTTCAGATCGCGTCATCGGTGCGCACATGGTCGGGGTGGACGCGGGCGAGGTCATTCAGGGCCTCGCGATTGCGCTCAAATGCGGCGCGACCAAGGCGCAGTTCGACGCGACCATCGGCATCCACCCGACGGCTGCGGAGGAATTCGTGACCATGCGCGTACCGCGCAAACCGAAGTAATGTGATCGACGCGGATGCCGGGGTCCTGCTACTCCACGCGGATTCCTGCGTCTTTGATGACCTTGCCGTACTTGGCAATCTCCGCCTTGATCACCGCCGCGAATTCAGCGGGCGTGCTGCCGATCAGTTCGTTGCCGCCCTGCGTCCCGAGACGTTCGATCACGTCCGGCGACTTGAGCGCTTTTACGGTTTCCCGATAGAGCTGGTCGACCACTACCTTGGGCGTGCCGGCGGGCGCGAGTATCGCCTGCCACGAACTGACTTCGAAACCTTTCAGACCCGCTTCGTCGAGCGTCGGCACATCGGGCAGTTGCGGCGCGCGGCGGTTGCCCGAAAATCCGATGGCCCTGATTTTGCCGGCGCGCAATTGCGGTATCGACGTGATCGGCGTATCGAACATCATAGGCAGTTGGCCGCCGAGCACGTCGGCGAGCGCCGCTGCGCTGCCTTTATACGGAACGTGGGTCAGCTTGATGCCCGTCATCGCGGCCAGAAACTCGCCCGCGAGATGATTGGCGCCGCCCAGCCCGGTCGATCCATAAGCAAGCCCCGGCTTCGCTTTTGCGTAAGCGACGAGCTCCTGGATATTTTTCGCCGGCACCGACGGATGCACGACGAGCACGTACGCATAATAAGTGCCCTGCGAAACCGGCGCAAAATCCCGTACCGGATCGTACGGCAGCTTGCTGTAGAGGCTCGGATTGAGCACGAAAGGCGCGCTGTTGCCCATCACGATGGTGTAGCCGTCGGGCGGCGACTTCGCCACGAGGTCAGTGCCGATGATGCCGTTCGCCCCCGGCCGGTTGTCGATCACCACGGTCTGTCCCATCGCTTCATAGAATTTCTGGCCCAGCGTGCGCGCGAAAATGTCGCCGGCGCCACCCGCGACGTACGGCACGATGAAGCGGATGGGACGCGCCGGATAATTCTGCGCGTTTACCGCGCTGGCAAACGCGAGCAGGCAGACCGCAGTCACAGTGGACCTCATCGCTCCTCCTTGTATGGCACCCAACATGCCGCACACGTGGCGCTTGGGGTGGCATCTGCTGCGCGTGCAGCAGGCAAATCCAGAATAGCATGACCGGCAAAAATTGCGCTAAACTACGAGCCCTGTCTTTGCCGCAATCCGGCGCCGTGCGCGCCATCCTGCCCATGTCGACCTGTCCTTTCCCGTTTGCCGTAATCGGTCGCTCGCCGGCGCAATCATGTTGAATTCCGCCGCAGCCGCGCGTCGCGCGTTGCCCTCGATCGACCGCCTGCTCAAGCTCGAAGCGGTCGTCGCGCTCATCGACCGCCACGGCCGTCCGCTCGTAGTCGAAACTCTGCGCGCGGTGCTCGATGAAGAGCGCGCGCTGCTCGCCGGCGATCCGGCGGCCTCACCACCCGCCGACGGCGCGCTCAGTTCACGGTGCGGCGCGCGTTTGCAAGCGCTCAGTCAACCCTCATTGCGACCGGTCTTCAACCTGACCGGCACCGTCCTGCACACCAATCTCGGCCGCGCGCTCTATCCGGAGGCTGCGGCACTCGCCGCGCACGCTGCCATGAGCCGCGCGGTGAACCTCGAATTCGATCTCGGGGGCGGCGCGCGCGGCGAACGCGACAGCCACGTCGAAGCCTGGCTGCTGCGGTTGACGGGCGCCGAAGCCGCCGTCGTCGTGAACAACAACGCCGCGGCGGTCTATCTCGTCTTGAACTCGCTCGCGCCCAAAAAAGAAGTGATCGTCTCGCGCGGCGAGCTGGTCGAGATCGGCGGCGCGTTTCGCATTCCGGACATCATGGCGCGCGCGGGCTGCAAACTGAAGGAAATCGGCACGACCAATCGCACCCATGCGCGCGATTACGAACAGGCAATCGACGCGCGCACCGCCGCGCTGATGAAGGTGCACGCGAGCAATTACAAAATCGAAGGCTTTACCGCGAGCGTGCCCGAAACCGAATTGGCAGCGATCGCGCACAAGCACGAGTTGCCGTTCCTGAACGACCTGGGCAGCGGCATGCTGATCGATCTGGAAGCATATGGACTGCCCCACGAGCCGACGCCGCGCGAAGCCATCGCCGATGGCGCGGACATCGTCACGTTCAGCGGCGACAAGCTGCTGGGCGGCCCGCAATGCGGCCTCATCGTCGGCCGCAAGGATCTGATCGCCAAAATCCGCAAGAACCCGATGAAGCGCGCTTTGCGCGTCGACAAAGTGAGGCTCGCGGCGCTCGAAGCCGTGCTGCGCCTGTATGCCGACCCTGAGCGTCTGGTGCGCGAGCTGCCGACGCTGCGGCTGCTCACGCGCGCGCAGAAGGATATCGAGGCGCAGGCGCAACGCGTGTTGCCGGCGGTCGCCGCCGCGGTCGCAAGTCATGCCGACGCCGCGATCATCGCGTGCTCGAGCCAGATCGGCAGCGGAGCGTTGCCGGTCGATGCGCTGCCGAGCGCAGGCATTGCGCTGACGCCGCGCGCCAAACGCAAAAGCAGTGCAGCCGACGCGCTCTCGATGGCCTTTCGCGCGCTGCCCGTGCCGGTGATCGGCCATATCAGGGACGGCGCATTCATACTCGATCTGCGCTGCCTGGACGACGAAGCGGGATTCAGCGCGCTACTTGGCGAGCTTAAGCTCGCGCCGGGGAAATCCGCATGATCGTCGCCACCGCCGGCCATATCGACCACGGCAAAACAACGCTCGTCAAAGCGCTGACGGGCGTCGACACCGATCGCCTGCCGGAAGAAAAGAAGCGCGGCATCTCGATCGATCTGGGTTTTGCATACCGCAAAACCGACTCCGGGAGCGTGATCGGCTTCGTCGACGTGCCCGGCCACGAGCGCTTCGTGCGCAACATGCTCGCCGGCGTGTGCGGCATCGACTACGTGATGCTGATCGTGGCCGCCGACGACGGCGTCATGCCGCAAACCGTCGAGCACCTGCACATCGTCGATCTGCTCACGATCAAGCACGGCATCGCGGTGATTACCAAGACCGATCGCGTGCCGGCCGAACGCGTGGCGGAAGTCGCCGCCAGCGTGCGCGCCCTGCTCGCCCCCACCGCACTCGCCTCGATTGAAGTGTTGCCGGTGTCCGCGATCAGCGGCGACGGCATCGACAAATTGCGCGACGTGCTCGCGAAAACCGCGCGCGAGTTCGGCGACCGTGAGCACGCGGGACGCAATTTGCGCTACGCGATCGACCGCGTGTTCACCATCGCCGGCAGCGGCACTGTCGTGACCGGCACCGTATTCAACGGCGCCGTCGCGATCGGCGATAAATTGATGCTCTCGCCAAGCGGCATCGAGGTTCGCGTGCGCGGCATCCAGAAAGACGGGCAAGCCGCAACCCAGGCCATCGCCGGCGAGCGCTGCGCACTGAACGTCACCGGCGCCGAGGTCGCGGACATCCATCGCGGCGACTGGGTCGTCGCGCCGGCCATTCATGCGCCGACGCAGCGCCTCGACGTGCGCCTGCACCTGCTCGCGAGCGAAACCCAGCCGCTCAAGCACTGGACACCCGTGCATTTGCATCTGGGGACCGCCGACGTGACCGCGCGCATTGCAATCCGGCGCGGCGCCTCGATCGCGCCGGGCACCTCCGCACTCGTGCAGGTAATCGCCGACAAGCCGCTCGCGGCGCTAAACGGCGACCGTTTCATACTGCGCGACCAGTCGGCCATGCGCACAATAGGCGGCGGCACCGTCATCGATCCGTTCGTTGCGGCGCGGCGCAACGCGCAAACACGCGCCGCCCAACTCGCAGCGCTGGAAAATGCGGACCCTGACGCGGCGCTCGCGGCATTGCTCGCATGCTCTCCAGCGGGCGTCGATCTCGGGCAATTCGAGCGCGCGTTCAACCTGACGGCCGACCGCGCCGCGAAGCTCGCGCAGACACCCGGCATCGCGATCGTCGGCAAGGACCAGCGCACCGCGCTGCCGGGCGCCACGGTCGATGGCATCAAGCAGGGCGTCATCGACGCTCTGACGCGTTTTCATCGCGACTCGCCGCAGGCCACAGGCCTGGAAATCAGCACATTGCGCAAGCAGCTCGCGTCCGGTCTTACAGCGGCGACGTTTACCGCGCTGTTGCGCGAGCTCGGCGACGCCAAGAAAATCGAAGTGGCGAGCTCGACCGTGCGCCTGCCGCGTCATGTCGCCACCGACAACCCGGCCGACGAAAAAATGTGGCAGGCTTTGAAGCCGATACTCGACAACGCAGGATTCAATGTACCACCGCTGCGCGAACTCGCTCCCGCGGCGAATATCAAGGAACCGATCCTGAAAGACTTCCTGCACCGCAAGGCGCGCACCGGCGAAGTGATCCGCGTGACGCCCGAGCGCTTCTATCCGCGCGCAACGCTGGCGCAACTCGCCGCCGTTGCCCAAATCGTCGCGCAGGCGGTTCCAGCCGGCTTTACGGCAGCGCAATTCCGCGACCGCAGCGGCGTCGGCCGCGGGCTCGCGATCGAAATCCTCGAATGCCTCGACCGCCTCGGCATCACGCAGCGCATCGGCGACGTGCGCAAGATGCGCAAGGATTTCGTGACTATCCTCGGCGCCGCCGTCGCACCGCCGGCGCCGGCCCCCAAACCGCCGCAGGCCGCAGCCAAGCCCGCGCCGCAACCGCCGCGGCGCAATCCGCCGCATCAATTTAAACGCTGAACGTGAAAGGAAAACAGACATGGCAGATTTCGACGTAGTTGTCATCGGCGCCGGCATTACCGGCCTCACCGCGGCCAAGGCCGCCGTGCAAAGCGGGCTCAGGACGGCGAACATCGAAGCGCTGATGTTCGGCGGGCTCGTCGTCAACATTAACGACCTCGACGGCGAGACCACCGGCTCGGGCACCGACCTCGCCTCCAATCTGATGATGGAGATTTCCGATCTCGGCGTCGAGAATCTGTCCGAGACGGTCAGCACCCTCGCGCGCGAGGGTGACCGGTTGAAGGTCACGACCGACGCAGGCACGCACCAGGCGCGCGCCGTAATCATCGCCTCGGGCGCCAAACTCAAGCGCCTGGGCATCCCCGGCGAAGCCGAATTCGAATACAAGGGCGTGTCCCAGTGCGCCGACTGCGACGGCCCGATGTACAAGGACGAGGAAGTCGTGGTCGTCGGCGGCGGCGATTCGGCGCTGCAGGAAGCGCTGGTGCTGGCCGAGTACTGCAAGCGCGTGCACCTCGTGCACCGCGGCGCAAAGTTCAGCGCGCAGCAGCATCTGGTGGACGCCATCAAACAGCACGAAAACATCCGCCCGGTCTGGAACAGCGTCGCCGACGCAATACTCGGCGGCCAGATGGTCGAAAAAGTCCGTGTGCGCAATACCGCGGACAACACGACCGTCGAAATTCCGTGCACGGGATTCTTCGCGTACATCGGGTTGCAGCCGTCGATCGAATTCGCGCCGGCGGAATTGGCGCGCGATGCGGATGGCTGCCTCGTCACGGATGCGAATTTAAGTACGAAAATGCCCGGCGTATTTGCGGCAGGCGCGGTCCGCGCGGGCTACGGTGGATTGCTCAAGCATGCGATGGCCGATGGCGATACCGCAGCGAAATCAGCGAAGGCGGCCGTCGGCGGGTAAATTGCACTTCGCCTATACTAGCGCCCTCTCCCGGGGCCACGCGCCGGGAGAGCAACTGCAACACGCATTAACTGGAAGGGAATCGCTCCCGGTGGGGCGGCCGGACTTCAAACCCGGTGAGGGCTGTTTACAGTTCTGTGTGGGTTCGACTCCCACTCTCTTCCGCCAATCCGTTCACGGCGTGTCCGGCGCCTGACCCCGGCCGAGGAGACTGCATCGTCATGCACGCACGAGCTTTACTGACGACGTTTACCGTCGCCGCCGTACTGGCTACGGCCGTTCCGCTCGGCGCGCTGGCGCAAACCGGTTATCCCGCGGGCACCATACGCGTCGTGTCGCCGTATCCGCCCGGCGGCGGCACCGACATCCTGTCGCGCGTGATCGGCCAGAAGCTGAACGAAAATCTGAAGCAACCGGTAGTCGTCGAAAATCGCGCCGGCGCGAACGGCACCATCGGCGCTGCATATGTCGCGAAGTCGCCGCCCGACGGGCTCACGATGCTGATCGTGCCTGCAGGTTACGCGGCAAATCCGGCGCTGTACAAGAGCCTGCCGTACGACCAGTCGAAAGATCTTGCGCCGGTGTCGCATCTCGCGTCGGGCCCGCTCGTTTTGGTCGTGCATCCCTCGCTGCCCGCCAAATCCGTCAAGGAACTCATCGCGCTCGCGAAAAAGCGGCCGGGCGAAATCAACGTCGGTTCGGCCGGCAACGGTTCGCTGCCGCATCTGTGTGCCGAGCTTTTCAACAGCGCGGGCGGCGTCAAGCTTACGCACATCCCGTACAAAGGCTCGGGCGCGGCCATCGTCGACGTGCTGGGCGGCCAGGTACCCGTCTACTTCATGAACATCCTGCAAAGCCTGCCGCTGATCAAGGCCGGCAAGTTGCGCGCGCTCGGCGTCACGAGCCCTCAGCGCTCGGCGATTGCACCCGATCTGCCGGCGATCGCGCAGGACGTGCCGGGTTTCGACATGACGAACTGGTACGGGCTGCTGGTCGCCGGCAACACGCCGCGGGACATCATCAATAAGTTGCAGCAGGAAGTCGCCCGCGTCCTCAATCTGCCCGAGCTCAAGGAGCGTCTCGCCGGCGAAGGCATGACCACGGTCGCCAGCACGCCCGAACAGTTCGTCGAATTTCTCGCGAAAGAAACTGCGAAATACAACCGCATCATCAAATCCGCCGGCATTCAGAATTCCCAATAAGGACGAAATCATGGCAACGAACGAACCTAAATACGACGTGCTGTGGCCGCTCTCGCGCAAGGCCGTCAAGCGCACCGCCGCCGCCACGCGCCTGCCCGATCTCAACGATAAGGTCGTGGCCGAGCTGTGGGACGTGATATTCCGTGGCGAGACGATTTATCCGCTCGTGCGCGAATACATCAAAAAGCGCTTTCCGCGCGTGAAATTCGTGCCCTACAACGAATTCGGCAACTTCCACGGCGCTCGCGAGCACGAAGTCTCTGCCACCATTCCCGACAAGCTGAAGGCCTTCAAAGCCGACGCCGCGATCGTCGGCATCGGCGCCTGAGGGAGCTGCACGCCCGCCGTGTTGCGGGCAGCAGCTATGGTCGAAAGGCTCGGCATTCCGACGGCGTCCATCATCGGCTCGGGCTTTCTGAAACAGGCCGAAGTGATTACCAAGGGTGTGGGCGTACCGCTTGCGATCGGCGTCTATCCCGGCGCGCCCATGGTCGACAGCGAAGCCGAGCTGAAACGCAAAGTCGAGGAGGAACTCGCGCCCGGCATTTTGCGTGGCCTCACCGGCGATGCGCCGCCCGATCTCAACACGGAAGTCGAGCCCGCGCCCGGCGCGGTCGTGATGAGCGGCACTTACGACGAAGTGCAGGAACACTTCTACAAGCAGCTGTGGACTGACGGCCTGCCGATAGTCCCGCCGACGCGCAGCCGCATCGATGCGTTCCTCAAATTCACCGATCGCAACGAGACCGACGTCATCCGCGTGCTGCCGCAGGAAGGCCGCGAAGGCTCGATCCTCAGCATAGCGATCACCGGTGTGATGGCCGGTTGCCGCCCCGAATACATGCCGGTGCTGATCGCGATCATCGAGGCGATGAGCGATCCGAAGTACCGGATCGAAGATTCCGGCTCGACCCCGGGCTGGGAGCCGGTGGTGATCGTCAACGGCCCGATCATCAAGGAGCTCGATTTCAATTACGGCCAGGGCATGATGCGCGTCGGCCGTCAGGCCAACACGAGCATTGGCCGCTTCGTGCGCATGTATTTGCGCAATATCTGCGGCTTCCGTATTCCGCCGGGCGCCGGCGACAAGGGCAGCATAGGCCAGAGTTTCCTGGTCGCGATGGCCGAGGATGAGGACAGCGCGCGCGCATTCGGCTGGCCCAGCTATGGCGAGGACCGCGGCTTTAAGCAACGCGAAAACATCGTGACCGTGCACAGCGTGGTCGCCATTACGTCGCCGATGTACAGCGGCGGCGACGACGCGAAGACGCACGTGCAGCAGTGGGCGGAAGTGATCGCCGGCAGTTTCACCTATTGGGCGCACACCGGATTCAAGACGGGCTTATGGAGCCCGCTGATCGTCGCGGGGCCCAGCATCGCCGGCGTGATCGCGAAGGAATGGACGAAAGCTCAGGTGCGCCAGTATCTGTACGAGCACATGAAAGTAACCGCCGAGCGCGCGACGCACTATGCGCGCATGACCAGCACGCCGACGTTCAGTTTCGAGAACCTCGTGCGCGACGGCATCCTCCCGCCGGACTACACCGCGTCTAAAGATCCGGAACGGCTCGTCAACATCGTCATCGATCCCGAGATGGTGGAAATCCTCGTAGCCGGCGATCCCGGCCGCAACCAGTCCCGCGCGTACATGAGCAATCACGTGCAGGGCCCGCCGACCAGCCGCAAAATCGAACTGCCGAAGAAATGGAAGGACCTGCTCGGTGCAAAAAAATAAAATCCGGAAAGTTCAAACCATGAAATCAGCCGGCATCACGCTCGGCACGATTGCGGCGCTCGCACTCGTCGCGGCACCGCAATTCGCGCTTGCACAAAAGACTGCTTACCCCGACAAACCGATCCGGCTGATCATTCCGTTCGCGGCCGGCGGCGGCACCGACCTCACGGCACGCGCTATCGCGATGAAACTCACCGAAGCATGGGGACAGACCGTAGTGCCGGACAATCGTGCCGGCGCCAACGGCACGATAGGCGTCGACATCGCAACCAAGTCGCCGCCGGACGGCTATACGCTGACAATGATTTCCTCGAGCCATTCGGTCAACTCGTCGCTCTACAAGCTGCCCTACGATCTCACGCGCGATCTCGCGCCGATCACGCAGGCGACGACGCAGCCCTATGCTCTCGTCGTGCATCCGTCGGTCGCCGCCAAATCCGTCAAGGAATTGATCGCACTCGCCAAGGCCAAGCCCGACTCGATGACTTACGGTTCGTCAGGTCTCGGCGGGTTGAGTCACCTGTCGGGCGCGCTGTTGTGCTCGCTCACCGGCATCAAGCTTATCCACGTTCCTTACAAAGGCGGCGCGCCCGCGCTCAATGACGTGGTCGGCGGCCAGATCCAGATGTTGTTCTCAACGCTATTGCAGAGCGATACGCAGCGCAAGGCGGGCCGCGTGCGCGCGCTCGCGGTGACGACGAAGAAACGCTCCCCCGGCGCACCTGACCTCCCGACGATGCAGGAAGCCGGCGTTCCCGGCTACGAGGTCGCGGGTTGGTACGGCGTGCTCGCGCCGGCAAAAACGCCGCGCCCCATCATCGACAAGCTCAACGTGGAAATCGTGCGCATCCTGCACAGCCCCGACGTGCAAGGCCGGCTCGCCGCCGACGGCTCGGAGGCGGTCGGCAGCACGCCCGAGCAATTCGGCGCGCACATCAAATCCGAAGTCGCCAAGTGGGCCAAGGTGGTTAAAGAAGCAAACATCCGCGTCGACTGATCGAGTCCCGATGCGCAACGTCAAGCAGTGCATGATCCGTCGCCGTTGCGCCACCGCCGGCGCCGCGCTCGCGCTGGTTCCGCTCGTCGCGTTTAGTGCGGCGGCCGGAAATTATCCCGACCGGCCCATTCGCTTCATCGTCCCGTTCGTCGCCGGCGCCGGCACCGACATGACGGCGCGCGCAGTCGCCCAAAAGCTCGGCGACAATCTCGGCCACCAGGTGGTGGTCGACAACCGTCCGGGCGCCGCGGGCAACATCGGCATGGAGGTCACGGCGAAATCCGCGCCCGACGGCTATACCATCGTGCTCGTTTCGGCGTCGCACACCGTCAACCCCGCGCTCTACAAGAAACCGCCCTACGACCTTGTCCGCGATTTCGCCGCGGTATCGCAAATGACCGCGCAGCCTTACTGCCTCACTGTGCACTCGTCAGTGCCGGCGAAGTCCATCCGCGAATTGATCGAACTCGCGAGGGCGAAGCCGGCCACCCTGACTTACGGGTCATCAGGCACGGGCGGCCTGAGCCATCTCGCGGGCGCGATGTTCGCGCAAATGGCGAAAGTCGAATGGTTCCATGTACCGTACAAGGGCGGAGCCGCCGCGATCAACGATTTGCTCGGCGGCCAGATCAACGCCCAATTCACGACCATCATCGGCACCGTCCAGCACGTCAAGGCGGGACGCATGCGCTGGCTCGCCATCAGCACAGCGCAACGCTCGCGCGCGGCACCCGATCTGCCCACGATAGCCGAAGCGGGCGTGCCGGGTTTCGATGTCGGCGGCTGGTATGGCGTGCTCGCGCCCGCCCGCACGCCGCCGCCGGTCGTGGCGCTGCTCAGCAGCGAAATCATCAAGGCGCTTAAAGCGCCCGACGTCGGCGAGCGCTTTGCCGCAGACGGTTCGGAGCCGGTCGGGCGCACGCCGGAAAACTTCGCCGCCTACATCAAATCCGAGATCGCCAAGTGGGCGAAAGTCGTGAAAGAAACCGGCGTGAAGGCGGAGTAGAATTCACCATTCGGGAAGCCCAAGGAGCCCTTAATGTCCATCGCCATCGAACTCGCGCAACGCGTCGCCGCCGTCAAATTCGAAGACCTGCCGCAGGACGCCGTGCACTGGGCCAAAGTCGGCGTGCTCGATACCGTCGGCGTGACGCTTGCCGGCTGCCGCGAAGACACTGCGCAGCTTGCCGCGCGCGCGTTGGGCGCAGGCACAGGCCCGAGCCACGTTTTCGGCACCGACCGCCGCGTGAGCGCGCTCGACGCCGCCGTGATTAACGGCGCCGCGTCCCACGCGCTTGATTTCGACGACTGCAACAACACGTTCGGCGGCCACCCGTCGGCGCCCGTGCTGTCCGCGCTGTTCGCGCTCGCCGATGAAATCGGCGCGACCGGGCGCGAATTCATCGCGGCATACGTGGCAGGCTTCGAGGCGGAGACCAAGATCGCGCTCGGCGTGAACTTTCACCATTACATGAAGGGCTGGCATCCGACCGCCACGCTCGGCGTGTTCGGCTCC
>Ga0207688_10001599_pt1 | contig 11956 bp, 11 predicted proteins | sample KBSMiscanthusM4_FD_184296 | JGI IMG/M metagenome (GOLD analysis project Ga0207688, IMG submission 184296) | Miscanthus rhizosphere microbial communities from Kellogg Biological Station, Michigan, USA - M4 (SPAdes) (version 2) | ecosystem: Host-associated > Plants > Roots > Rhizosphere ...
CCGGCCATCGCCACCGCGGTGCCGGTGAACGCGTTCAACAGCGAGATGACCACCGGCATGTCCGCGCCGCCGATCGGCAGCACCATCATCACGCCGAACGCTAGCGAGGCCAGCACCACGATAAGCAGCGCGGGCAGGCTGGGCGTGCTGAACATGTACGCGGCCGTGCCGATGGCGACGACCGCCAGGCCCAGGTTGACCAGGCGGGCGCCCTTGAAGATGATCGGCTGGCCCGGGATCACTCCCTGCAGCTTGCCGGCCGCGATGATCGACCCGGAGAACGTCACCGAGCCGATGAGCACGTCGAGCACGGTGAACACAGAGGTGGTACCGAGCACGCCGGTGACGCGAGACTCGGCCTCGTAGTAGCCGTACACCGCCACCAGCGCCGCGGCGCCGCCGCCGACCGCGTTGAACGCGGACACCAGCTGCGGCATCGCCGTCATCTGCACCGTACGGGCGGCCCACAGGCCGACCGCGGAGCCCAGCAGCGACCCGACGATTATCACGACCCAGCCGGTCGCGGTAACCGTGCCGGAGTGGATCATCAGGACGAGCGTGGCGATGACGGCGATCACCATGCCGGCCTGCGCCACCTGGTTGCCGCGGCGCGCGGTGGCCGGGCTGTTCATCAGGTGCAGGCCCATCACGAACATGGCCGCCACCAGCACGTAGACGAGCTGGATGTAGCCGTTGAACCCGCTCATGACTCGGTCCTGCTCATCCTGTTCACCAGGCCCTTGAGCCCCTTGTGCCCGTTCGCCGCGGCCAGCTCCGGCTGCCCTTCTACCGGCCCCTGCGGCGGGGGCGACTTCCGGCGGAACATCTTCAGCATCCGCCCGGTTACCACGTACCCGCCGACCACGTTCGCGCCGGCGAAGACCGAGGCGATGAACGCGATGACGTACCCGACCGCGTTGTGCGCCGTCACCCCGATCAGCACGGCACCGACCAGCACGATGCCGTGAATGGCGTTGGTCGCCGACATCAGCGGCGTGTGCAGCGTGGCCGGGACCTTGCCGATGACCTCGATGCCGACGAGCAGGGCGAGGATGAAGATGGTCAGGTCAGTCAGCAGTGCCGTCGACACCGGCGCCTCCCTCTCGTTGCAGCAGGCCGGCCACGCCCTGGTGGACGACCCGGCCGTCGTGCGCGATCACCACGCCCGCCTGGATCTGGTCGCTGGTGTCGATGGCCAGCGCGCCGTCGGAGGTCAGGTGCAGCAGCAACGCGGAGATGTTCCGCGAGTAGGCGTTCGAGGCCGCGGTCGGCACGGTGGCGGCCAGGTTCTCCGCACCCACGATCGTGACCCCGTTCCCGGTGACCGATGTCTCGCCGGGAACCGAGCCGGTCACGTTGCCGCCGAACGGGCTGGCGGCCATGTCCACGATGACCGACCCGGGCGCCATGGCCTTGACCGCGTCCTCGGTCACCAGCAGCGGCGGCTTGCGCCCGGGCACCTGCGCGGTCGTGATCACCACGTCCTGCCGGGCGATGTGGCCGGTCAGCTCCTCCTGCTGGGCTTGGCGCTCATCGGCGGTCAGCTCGCGGGCGTAGCCGCCCTCGCCGGCCGCGGAGCCGACCGAGGTGAGCTCGATGAAGGTGGCCCCGAGCGACGTCACCTCGTCCTTCGAGCTGGGCCTGACGTCGTAGCCGCTGACGACCGCGCCGAGCCGGCGGGCGGTGCCGATCGCCTGCAGGCCAGCCACGCCGGTGCCGAGCACCAGCACCTTGGCCGGCCGGGCCGTTCCGGCCGCGGTGATCAGCAGCGGGAAGAACCGGCCGAACTCCCCGGCCGCGACCAGCACGGCCTTATACCCGGCCACGTTGGACTGGGAGGTGAGCGCGTCCATCGGCTGCGCCCGGGACAGGGTGCGCGGCAGCCCGTCCAGGCTGATCACGGTCACCCCGCGGGCGGCCAGCGCCGCGGCGAACTCCGGGTCGGCCAGCGGGGCCAGCATGCCGATGACCGCCTGGCCCGGCCTGAGCTCGTTCACCGCATCGGGCTGCGGCCGGGTCACGGTCAAGATCACGTCGGCGGTCCGGTAGATCTCGGCGGCGCTGACGATCGACGCGCCCGCGTCGGCGTAGGAGGCGTCGGTCAGCCAGGCGCCGTCTCCCGCCCCGCTCTCCACCAGCACGTCGATCCCGGCTGGCTGAAGCCTGGCGATCGCGTCTGGTACCAGGGCCACGCGGCGCTCGCCCGGCGAGGTCTCCTTGACGACTGCTGCCTTCATGCGCCTGCCCGTTTCCATTCCCCGCTTCTTCCGTATCCCTGCTTGCCGTTCTGGGCTTGCCGTTCTGGGCTTGCCGTTTGGGGTCTTCGCCGGATTCTGACCATATCCATCATGGCCCAGCTCCATCATGGCCAGGCCGGCGAGGGCTCTACGCCGCAGGTTACCCGCCTCCGCGGGCTATCTCCGTCAGGTCTCGGCGCGCAGCAGCTTGCTGATCCTGTCCCCGGCCGCGACCACGGCCGGGGCGTGCATCCGCCCGGGAGACCTGGTCAGGCGCTCGATCGGCCCGGATACCGAGACGGCGGCCAGGACCCGGCCGCCGGGCCCGCGGACCGGAGCGGACACCGACGCGACGCCCGGCTCGCGCTCGGCCGCGGTGGCGGCCCAGCCGCGCCTGCGCACCTGGGCGAGCGTGGTCGCGCTGAACTTGGCGCCGCGCAGGCCGCGGTGCATCCGGCCGCCTTCCTCCCAGGCGAGCAGGACCTGCGCGGCCGAGCCGGCCGTCATCGGCAGCGCGGCGCCGACCGGGACCGTGTCCCGCAGGCCGCTGGTCCGTTCGGCCGCGGCGACGCAGATCCTGGTGTCCGCGTGCGGCCGGTAGAGCTGGGCGCTCTCCCCGGTGGCGTCCCTGAGCTGGGTCAAGATGGGCTGGGCGATGGCCAGCAGCCGGTCTTCGCCGGCCGCGGCGGCCAGCTCGCCGATCCGCGGCCCGAGCACGAACCGGCCCTGCGCGTCCCGGGCCAGCATCCGGTGGGTTTCCAGGGCCACCGCGATCCGGTGCGCGGTGGGCCGGGCCAGGCCGGTCGCCTTGACCAGTTGCGCCAGCGAAGCCGGGCCGCTCTCCAGGGCGGACAGTACGGAAATCGTCTTGTCGAGGACGCCGACTCCGCTAGAGTTGTTCATGTACTGAATACTGCCGTCTCGGAATGCGAGACGCAAGCGGAAGGGAGAGAGCGTGATGGGCCGTACGCTCGCCGAGAAAATCTGGGACGCCCACGTGGTGCGCAGCGCGGAGGGCGAGCCCGACCTGCTCTACATCGACCTTCACCTCCTGCACGAGGTCACCAGCCCGCAGGCGTTCGACGGACTGCGCGCGGCCAGCCGCAAGGTGCGCCGCCCCGACCTGACCATCGCCACCGAGGACCACAACGTGCCGACGACCGGGATCACCGGCCCCGGCGTCCCCTTGACCGGCCCGGACAGCCCGGTTACCGACCCGGTGTCGCGCACCCAGGTCGAGGCGCTGCGCAAGAACTGCGCCGAGTTCGGCGTGCGGCTGCACCCGATGGGCGATGCTGACCAGGGCATCGTGCACGTCATCGGCCCGCAGCTCGGGCTGACCCAGCCGGGCCTGACGATCGTCTGCGGCGACTCGCACACCTCGACCCACGGCGCGCTCGGCGCGCTGGCCTTCGGCATCGGCACCAGCGAGGTCGAGCACGTGCTGGCCACCCAGACGCTGCCGCAGGCCAGGCCCAAGACGATGGCGATCACCGTGGACGGCACGCTGCCCGAGGGGGTGACGGCCAAGGACCTGATCTTGGCCATCATCGCCAAGATCGGGACCGGCGGCGGCCAGGGCTACGTGCTGGAGTACCGCGGCACCGCGATCCGGTCGCTGACCATGGCCGGGCGGCTGACCGTCTGCAACATGTCGATCGAGGCCGGCGCCCGGGCCGGCCTGGTGGCGCCGGACGACGTCACGTTCTCCTATCTGGAGGGCCGGCCGCACGCGCCGTCGGGAGCCGCGTGGGAGGCCGCGCTCGACTACTGGCGCACGCTGCCCACCGACGCCGACGCCGGCTTCGACCACGAGGTCGTCCTCGACGCCGCCACCCTGACGCCGTACGTGACCTGGGGCACCAACCCGGGGCAGGCGCTGCCGCTGGCGTCCTCGGTGCCCGATCCCGGCTCCTTCGCCGACCCGGCCGCCCGGGCCGCTGCCGAGCGCGCGCTGACCTACATGGACCTCAAGCCGGGCACCGCGCTGCGCGACATCGCCGTGGACACGGTCTTCGTCGGCTCGTGCACCAACGGCCGGATCGAGGACCTGCGGGCGGCCGCCTCGGTGCTGCAGGGCCGGCAGGTGGCGCCGTCGGTCCGGATGCTGGTGGTCCCGGGATCGATGGCCGTAAGGGCTCAGGCCGAACGGGAGGGGCTCGACGCCATCTTCACGGCCTCGGGCGCCGACTGGCGGTCGGCGGGCTGCTCGATGTGCCTCGGCATGAACCCGGACAAGCTCAGCCCGGGGGAGCGCAGCGCCTCCACCTCCAACCGCAACTTCGAGGGGCGCCAGGGCAAGGGCGGGCGCACCCACCTGGTCTCGCCGGAGGTGGCCGCCGCCACCGCCGTGACCGGCCACCTGGCCGCACCTGCTGACCTGTAACTGGCCGACCTGTAGAGGAGCCATCAGCCATGGAACCGTTCGTCACGCACGCCGGCCGCGCGGTGCCGCTGCGCCGCAGCAACGTCGACACCGACCAGATCATCCCGGCCGAGTACCTCAAGCAGGTGAGCCGGACCGGCTTCGGCAAGGGCCTGTTCGCCGCCTGGCGCGAGGACCCCTCCTTCGTGCTCAACCAGCCGCAGTACGAGGGGGCGACGATCCTGGTCGCGGGCACCGACTTCGGCACCGGCTCGTCGCGCGAGCACGCGGTCTGGGCGCTGACCGACTACGGCTTCCGCGCCGTGATCGCGCCCAGGTTCGGCGACATCTTCCGCGGTAACTCCACCAAGGCCGGCCTGCTCCCGGTCGTGCTGCCCGAGGCCACCGTGGCCGCCCTGCAGGACGCGGTGGAGGCCGAACCCGCCACCGAGATCGTCGTGGACCTGGACCACCGCCTGGTGACCGCCGAGACGGCCGGGATCAGCGCGTCCTTCGAGATCGACGACTACACCCGCTGGCGGCTGATGGAGGGCCTGGACGACATCGGCCTGACCCTCCGCCACGTCGACGACATCACCGCCTTCGAGCACTCCCGCCCCAAATTCCTCCCCGTAACCGCCTGACCCACCCGCCGAGGCGTCCCACCCGGGGCGGCCCCGGCGGCCAACCACGGCGATGTGACTCTGCCGTGGTTCTGACCACGGCGATGTGGCATTGCCGTGGTTCCGCGTGGCGCCCACACCCAGGCTCCGGTGAGTGCGGTCACGCTTCTGGCCTCGGGCGTGAGCGTACGGTAGCGCACAACCGGAATTTGGATACTTTGCGTATACCTGCTGGATGCTGAGGCGTGTGATATTCGCCGACACGCGGGCCAATGTGGCCGAGGTTATTGTGCAACGGCGTTTGATCGCCTACTTTCGGGCAGGTCAGAGGTCGCGATCTCGTTTCTGAGCCCACGCGACCTGTGGGGGAAGCGCAGGAGTGAACCATGAACAAGCGTGATCTGATCGACGCGATCTCGGGACGGCTGGGGGACAAGAAATCCGCCACCGAAGCCGTGAACGCGGTGCTCGAGACCATCCAGTCCGCCGTCGCGAGCGGCGACAAGGTGGCCATCACCGGGTTCGGCGTCTTCGAGAAGAGCGAGCGGCCCGCCCGCACGGCCCGCAACCCTGCCACCGGCGCGACCATCCAGGTGCCGAGTTCCTCGGTGCCCAAGTTCCGCGCTGGCGCGGACTTCAAGGCGCTCGTCAACGGTGAGAAGCCCAAGAAGTAACCCAAGGGCGCAGCAGCGCAACGACCGCGGGCGGCATCCGGGGAAGACTCTGGACGCCGCCCGCGGCCGTCTGCGGACCGGCGAACGCGACGAGCGAGCGCGACGAGCGAGCGCGACGAACGCTAAGCGCAGCCCGGGCCGCTTGCGCAGCGCGGTCTGGATGATCCGGTCGACCAGTAGCGGCAGCGGCAGGCCGGAAGCCGCCCACATCATCGGGAAGCCGGAGGCCGGGGTCATGCCCGGCATCGTGTTGATCTCGTTGACCAGGACCTGCCCGGCCGGGGTGTAGAAGAAGTCGACCCGGGCCAGGCCCTCGCAGGAGATCGCGTCAAAGGCCGCGCAGGCCATCCGCCTGATCTCCGAGGCCGCCTCGACCGGCACCGGCGCCGGGATCCGCATGGTCGTCGCCGAGGCCAGGTACTTCGCTTGGAAGTCATAGAAATCAGAAGCAGGGTCCACCACGACCTGGCCGGGCACGCTCGCCTCGGGCGGCCCGCCGTCCAGGCCCTCCAGCACCGCGCACTCCACCTCGATCCCGTCCACCGCCGCCTCGACCAGCACCTTGGGGTCGTGCGCCCGGGCTGCCTCGATGGCCGGCTCCACATCATCAAGCACGGACACCCGGGTGATCCCGATGCTCGAGCCGCCACGGGCGGGCTTGACGAACACCGGCCAGCCCAGCTCGGCGATCTCGTCCAGGATCCGCTTGCGCTCCGCCACGGCCCGCCAGTCCCGGTCGCGCACCACCACGTACCGGCCGACCGGCAGGCCGCGCGCGGACATGAGCAGCTTCATGTACTCCTTGTCCATGCCGGCCGCGCTGGCGAACACGCCCGCGCCGACGTACCGGGTGCCGGTCATCTCGAGCAGGCCCTGCAGCGTGCCGTCCTCGCCGTAGGTGCCGTGCAGCAGCGGCAGCACCACGTCCACCGAGCCGAGGTCCCGCGGCACCGAGCCCGGGCTCATCACCTGCAGAGCCGAGCCGCCAGGACCGGCCCGCGACACGATCTCACCGTCGCCCACCGCCACCGACTCGACCGACGGCACCGACCCGGAGGACAGCGCCAGCCGGGCCGGGTCCCCCGAGGTGAGCACCCAGCGCCCGTCCGTGGCGATGCCGATGGGCAGCACCTCGTACCGGTCGGGGTCGATGGCCGACAGGATCAGGCCCGCGCTCGCGCAGGACACGGCGTGCTCGGTGCTGCGGCCGCCGAACACCACCGCGACCCGGATCTTAGGCTGCCCCACGCGTCCTCCCGTGCCAAGGCCGAAGCGAACCACCAGGCTACGGCCTGCTGAGCGACTCCAGTGCGACATACGCATCAGAAATCAGGTCCTCGGCGTCCTCCAGGCCGATGGAGAAGCGTACCGCCCCCGGGTCGATGCCCCCGGCCGCCAGCGCCCGGTCGTCCAGCTGCCGGTGCGTGGTGGAGGCCACGTGGCTGACCACGGTGTGCGTCCCGCCCAGCGACGTGGCGAGCTGGGAAAGCCGCAGCTTGTCGGCGAACGCCATGCCCGCGTCGCGCCCGCCGTGCGGCGTCACGGTCACGATCGCGCCGAAACGGACGCCCTCAGGCCCGGCGTCGAACAGGCGCCGCGCCACCTGGTGCCCGGAGTGCTCGGGCAGCCCGGGGTAGTCGATACGGAGCACGGCCGGGTGCCGGGACAGCGCCGCGGCGAACACCGACGCCGTCGAGCAGGCCCGCCGCACCCGCAGCGGCAGCGTCTCCAGGCCCCGCCGCAGCAGGAACGCGTCGTCCGGGGCCAGCGACCCGCCGGTGTCCACACGCACCCCGCGGATGCTGCTGATCAGCTCGATCCGCCCGGTGACCACGCCGCCGGTGGTGTCGGAGTGGCCGCCGATGTACTTGGTGGCCGAGTGGATGACCAAGTCGGCGCCGTGCTCGAGAGGCCGGCAGATCACCGGTGGGGCCAGCGTCGAGTCCACCACCAGCAGGGCACCGGCATCGTGGGCGATCTCGGCCAGCTTGCGCAGGTCGGCCACTGCCGTGGTCGGGTTGGCGATCGTCTCGGCGTACACGATCCGGGTCGTCGGCCGCAGCGCCGCCCGCACCTGGTCCAGGTCGGTGATGTCGACGAAGTCGGTCTCCACGCCGAACCGGGACAAGACGTTGCGCAGGAAGGAAAACGTCCCGCCGTAGACCGCCGAGGACGCCACCACGTGCGCGCCGACCCGGGCGAAGGTCCAGAACACGCCGCTGATCGCGGCCATCCCCGAGGCGAACGCCTGCGCCGCGGGCCACCGCGGCAGGTTCACGCCCTCCAGCGCCGCCACCGCGCGGGCGAACGCGTCCACGGTGGGGTTGTCGATCCGGCTGTAGGTGTAGCCGGGCATCTCGTCGTTCAGCACGGCCCGGTACTCCTCGGCCGTGCCGAACGAGAACGACGCGGTCCGGAATACCGGCGTGCCGAGCGGTTGCTGCGAAGGCGTGGGCGGGGCCGGCAGGTGCACCGCGCGGGTGTTCTCGCCGGTCTGCTTGCGCACTATGTCCACGAAGTAAATCCGCCGATCTGAAAATTCTGAAAATCCTGAAAATCACCAGAGAAGCACGAGCATCAGGGTCCGTACCACTCTGGCTTGGCTGAGCGTGACGCTAGCATCGACGCGGCCTGCGTGACGGGCAGTCCGTCCCTCATCACGGCCTCGACGACCTCGGTGATCGGCATCTCCACCTGGTGCGCCCGGGCCAGCTCGAGCACGGGGCCGCTGGACGCCACCCCCTCCGCGGTCTGGTTCATTGCGGCCGACGCCGCCGCCACCGTCATGCCCCGCCCCAGGTACTCGCCGAAGGTCCGGTTCCTGGACAGCGGCGAGCTGCACGTGGCCACCAGGTCGCCCATCCCGGCCAGCCCGGCGAACGTCTGGGTCTGCGCGCCCAGCGCCGAACCCAGCCTGGCGATCTCGGCCAGCCCCCGGGTGATCAGCGTGGCCCGGGTGTTGTCGCCCAGGCCCATCGCCACCGCGATGCCCACCGCGATCGCGATCACGTTCTTCACCGCCCCGCCCAGCTCGCACCCTGTCACGTCGGTGTTCGTGTAGGGCCGGAAGTACGGCGTGTGGCACGCGCCCTGCAGGGCCAGCGCGCCTTCCGAAGCCACGCACGCCACCACGGACGCGGTGAACTCGCGCCGGACGATCTCGCCCGCCAGGTTCGGCCCGGCCACCACGGCGATGCGCTCCGCGGCCGGGCCAGCCAGCTCAGGGCCGGTCACCTCGGCGATGACCTCGCTCATCCGCAGGCGGCTGCCGAGCTCGATCCCCTTCATGAGGCTGACCAGCAGCGCCCCGCGCGGCAGCAGCGGCACCCACTCCAGCAAGTTCGACCGCAGCGACTGCGCGGGCACGGCGAAGGCGACCAGGTCCGCGCCGTCCAGCGCCTCGGCCGGATCCGACGTCGCGTCCAGCGCCGCGGTCAGCGCGACCCCCGGCAGGTAGTCCGGGTTCTCGTGCAGCCCGGCGATCGCCTTGGCCAGCTGCGGCTTGCGGGCGTACAGCACGGTATCGGTCCCGGCGTCGCACAGCACCTGCGCGAACGTGGTACCCCAGGATCCTGCCCCCAGCACCGCAGCCTTCATGAGCCGCCGGAGGCGGCTTCGTCCCGCGAGCCCGCCTCCCCCGCAGCACCCCCGGGCGAAGCAGCCGCGGAACCGCCGCCCGTTCGGTCCAATGCGACCCGGCCGCCCGCCTCGAGATCCCACGGTGCGGCGGGCGGCGTCTCCTGCCTGATCTTGGCCAGCAGCGCCGTGATGTCGGCCATGATGTCGGCGGTCGCGGCCCGCAGCGTCGAGGCGCCGAGCCGCTGGCCGGCGTAGGCGGACAGGTCCACCGGCGGCCCGGCCGCCATCCGCACCGTCTTGCGCGGGAACAGGTGCGGCTTCTTGGTCCCGTAGGGCAGGATCTCCTGCGCGCCCCAGTGCGCGATCGGGATCACCGGCGCCCCGGTGGTCAGCGCCAGCCGGGCCGCCCCCGTCTTGCCCACCATCGGCCACAGCTCCGGGTCCCGGGACGCGGTGCCCTCCGGGTAGACGATCACGCAGGCGCCGGCCGCCAGCGCCTTCTCCGCCTGCTTGAGCACCAGGCCGGCGTCGCCGCGGCCGCGGTACACCGGCAGCTGCCCGACCTTGGTCAGCAGCGCCCCGATGAACTTCACCCCGAACACCGGAGACTTGATCATGAACACCGGGTACCGGTGCGCGTAGGAGTCGCTGAACACCGCGATCGTGCCCCAGTCGGCGTAGGACAGGTGGTTCGGGGCCAGGATGATGCCGCCGGTCTTCGGGATGTTCTCCTTGCCTGCCCACTGGTTCCTCATCAGGAGCCGGAGCAGCGGGTGCAGGATGATCCGCGTGAACAGCCGCCAGCCGGGGGAGTAGCGGTAGGACGTAGGCTGGCCAGCGCGTTCGCTCATAAGGTCAAGTCTCCTGGTTCAGGTGGTCCGGTGTCGAGGCAGGATCAATTGCATGACCGATAAGGCCTGGTCGGTGCTGATGCCCGTCAAGGTGCTCGCCGAGGCCAAGTCGCGCCTGGCCGGGCTGGCCGGCCTCACCGGTCCCCGCCGGGCCGAACTCGCCCTCGCCCTCGCCTCCGACACGGTGACGGCGGTGCTCGGGTCCGACGCGGTCGCCCGGGTGATCGTCATCACCGACGACCAGGCCGCCGCGGCCGCGCTGGGCGCGCTGGGCGCCCTGGTGGTGCCGGACGAGCCGCGCGCCGGGCTGAACGCGGCGCTGCGGCACGGCGCCGGGTTTGCCGCCGCCCGCTGGCCGGGCGAGGGGACGGCCGCCCTGTCCGCCGACCTGCCCGCCCTGCGCCCCGACCAGATCGGCCGGGCCCTGCGCGCCGCCGCGGCCTGGCCGACGGCCTTCGTGGCCGACGCGGCCGGCGACGGCACGACGCTGTACACCGCGGCGCCGGGGGCGGCGTTCCGGCCCGCGTTCGGCCTGGCCTCGCGCGCCCGGCACGCCGCGGGCGGCGCCGTCGAACTCGGCCTGGACGGCATCCCCGGGTTGCGCCGGGACGTGGACACGCCGTCCGACCTGCGCGGCGCGGCCGCGCTCGGGCTGGGCCCGCACAGCGCGCCGCTCGCTGCCGAACTGCTCAGATGTGCACCACGGGGCAGGTGAGCGTCCTGGTGATCCCGGGCACCGACTGGATATGAGCGGCGACAAGACGGCCGAGCTCGTCGACGTCGGCGGCCTGAGCGCGCACGATGACGTCGTAGGGGCCGGTGACGTCCTCCGCCTGGGTGACACCGCTGATCTTGCCGATGAGCGAGGCCACGTCGGCGGCTTTGCCGACTTCTGTCTGGACGAGGATGTAAGCCTCCACCATGAGGTCCTCCCAGGGCATGACGGGACGGGCGCCCCCTCGTGCCTCACGCTACCGTAGTGGTCCAGACCTGTGACACGTAGCGGGGGTGGGTTATCACCGGCCGAGAAGACTTCGGGGAGGGACGGGGGGGATCAGGGTTTCGTCCCCCCCGGAGCCAGCAGAGCCCAGAGACGCTAGCGGAGGTCGGGGAGTTCGGCCTGATCGCGGCGTTGTCGGCGTGGTTTCCTCCGGGCCCGGCGACGCTGGTCGGCATCGGCGACGACGCGGCCGTGCTGGCCGTCCCTGACGGCCGGGTGGTGGCCACCACGGACTTCCTGATCGAGGGCAGGCACTTCCGCCGCGACTGGGCCAGCGCCGCGGACGTCGGGCACAAGGCCGCGGCGCGCAGCCTGGCCGACTGCGCGGCCATGGGCGCCGAGCCGTCCGCCTTGCTGGTGGCGCTGGCCGCGCCGCCGGACCTGCCGGTCAGCTGGGTCCGCGAGCTGGCCGAAGGGCTGGCCGCCGAGTGCGCCCGGGGCGGAGCGCACGTGATCGGCGGCGACACCGCCCGCGCCGACCAGGTGGTGCTCGCCGTGACCGGCCTCGGCGACCTGGCCGGGCGCAGCCCGGTGCTTCGCTCCGGGGCCGGGCCCGGCGACCTGGTCGCGGTGGCGGGCCCGCTCGGTCACGCCGCGGCCGGCCTGGCCCTGCTGGAGGAGGGTCTG
>Ga0207688_10001602_pt1 | contig 11948 bp, 11 predicted proteins | sample KBSMiscanthusM4_FD_184296 | JGI IMG/M metagenome (GOLD analysis project Ga0207688, IMG submission 184296) | Miscanthus rhizosphere microbial communities from Kellogg Biological Station, Michigan, USA - M4 (SPAdes) (version 2) | ecosystem: Host-associated > Plants > Roots > Rhizosphere ...
CTCATTAGGCAATTTGGAAACCACTCTCGCTCGCGCGGATGAGATTTTTGCTTCTGCGAAATCGCTTGTGCAAGGCGACGAAAGAAACGACGAAAGGCAAGATCAGACTCGCACGGCTCTGCTATCGGAAATTAGGGCCGAAGTTCAAAGACTAAACTGAGTGCGTAACGACTGGGAGATGAAACTATCGCTGGAATTCCTCGCGCGGTGCGCTGCCTTATTACTCGGTAGTCTGCTGTTACTGTGCTTTGCGTTTGGCACACAAGCGCAGAACGCATCCCCTTTACCGACGGTGTCCCCTTCTCCCACGCCGACAGCGGCACCGACTGCTGTGCCCCTGCCTGACATCGTCTCGGCTTCCGATTCTGCTTCGGAGGGACTCAATGATATTCAATCGGAGCTTTCTTCGAACAAGACGATCGACAACATTACGCGCGAACTCGCGGCCACGACGAAAGAAATCGACGCACGCGAGCTTGAAACGCGCCGCATTCTCCGGCCAGGCGTGCCGCTGGAAACGTTGGGCGATTTCGAGATGCGCTGGCAAAAGCTAGCCGATCAACTCACTGGGTGGGGTCGGCAGCTAACGGATCGCGCGACCGCGCACGACCGCGAGCTCAGCCAAATGTCCGCGACGCGCACGACGTGGAAGGCGACGCTCGAACTCGCGGGCAAATCCAACGCGCCACCAGAAGTGATGCAACGCATCAATCAGGTGTTGCAGGGGATCGACGCGACCGAAGAGATGCTACAGAACCGCCGCGCCGCCGTGCTCAGTTTGCAGACGCGCGTGGCCGAGCAAACGCAACGTGTTAATAGTGGGTTGCGTTCCATCAAATCGGCGCAAGGCGCAGCAGTTAATCGCCTCTGGGTGCAGGATAGCCCGCCGATCTGGAGTCCCGAGGTGCGCACGGCCGCGGCGCAATCACTCGGACGTGACAGCCAAGTATCGTTAGGCGCCCAGGCCGCGCTAGTGCGGAACTACCTCGAACGCGAGTGGACAAAGCTGATCTACGTCGCGCTGCTCTTTATCGCGTTTGCCTTCATCATGCTGCGAGTCAAACGCCATGTCGCACGCTGGACCGATAAAGATCGGGCCCTCGACCGCACCAATCGCGTCCTGCAATTGCCGTTCTCGACGGCATCTCTGCTCACGATAATTTCTGCGCGCCTGATCCTTGACGACGCACCGCGCGCCGTCTGGCTCATTCTCGCCACGCTTGCCTTGATTCCCATTGTGGTGCTGCTGCGGCGTCTGATCGATCGGCATCTCTTCCCGATCGTCAATGCACTGGTCGTTTTCTATTTCGTCGCGCAACTGCGCGCGCTCGCAGCCTCCAACCCTGTGCTCTCGCGCATCATTCTTCTGCTGGAAACGGTGGGCGGTCTTATCTTTCTCATCTGGTTCATCCGCGCGCGACGGCGTTCCGGACCACGCACGACATCGAACAAAACGGCCCGCGTTGCGGGCTCCATCGCGGTGGCTGGCTTCGGCGCGATCATTGTCGCGGATTTGTTAGGCTACGTGGCACTAGCGAATTATCTTAGCGTTGCCATCCTGACTGCGGCTTACTTCGCGGTCGCGCTTTATGCTGCGGCCCGAATTCTCGAAGGGCTCGTTTTCTTTGGCCTACAAATTCGGCCGCTCGCCTCGCTTGCCGTCGTGCAACGACAACGGCCATTGCTGCGCAGGCGCATCGCGCGCCTGATCGAGCTGGCAGCGATCGTCACCTGGGGTCTGCTAGCGCTGCGTGCGTTCTCGTTACGCGAAGCGGTCATCAGCCGGACGATTGCCTTACTCAATGCCAAGGTCGGAGTGGGTTCGGTCCATTTCTCCTTAGGCGCGGTCGTGGCCTTCATTCTCACCATCTGGATCACGCTGCTTCTCTCGCGTTTGCTGCGGTTTTTCCTCAAAGAAGAGATCTACGATCGCTTTCACCTCGCGCGCGGCCCGGCCTACGCAGTCTCGACCCTCGTGCACTACGTCGTGCTGCTGGTCGGATTCTATATCGCAATCGCCGCACTCGGCGCCGACATGACGAAGTTCGCTATCCTGGCCGGTGCATTCGGTGTCGGCATCGGCTTCGGTCTGCAAAACGTCTTCAACAATTTCTTTTCCGGCCTGATTCTTCTTTTCGAGCGCCCGGTGCAGGTGGGCGATGTGATCGAAGTGGGGAATCAGACAGGAGTCGTTAGGCGCATCGGCATTCGCGCCAGCATCATCGCTCTCGACGACAAGTCCCAGCTCATCATTCCGAACGGTCAGCTCATTTCCGAAAAAGTAACGAACCGAACCTTCTCCAGCCTGCAAAAACGGATGGAGCTAACCATTCGCATCGCTTACGGAAGCGATCCCGAGCAGGTAATCGCGTTACTTCTGAAAACTGCCGCAGCGCATCCAAAGGTAACCAAAGATCCGCCGCCCGATGCCGTGCTAAAGCAATTCGGCGAAGACGCGCTTGTCTTCGTGCTCGGCTTTACTACCGAGGAGGTTTCGCAATCTCCGTTTGTGCAAAGCGATGTGGCCGTAGCCGTGAACGCAGCGCTACGGGCGGCCGGAATCGAGATTGCCTTTCCCCAGCGCATCGTCCATCTCGCACAAAACGATAACGCGAGTAAACACTCGTTAGGCGAGCAGCGCGCAAACGCTGGGGGTAATTTGCCTCGACGAGGCAGCGAAAACCTTACTGACACAGCAAACGCAAGCCCGAGTCCAGGCAAACGCTCCCAGAGTAGCTCCACGTGAATAATTGTATAAAGCTTTCATCGAAGAAGCCGCCAGGCTGTATGGCGCGGGCGAAAACGATTTGCCTTTCCTCGGGGTGGAGGTGACGCAGCTCCACTCGGAGGTACAGTATGCCTGTTGGGCATGCTGAGGGAAGAAACATAGTCTTTCACTAACAGCAGGTCTGGTCGCATGATAGCAGCATGAAAAATTTAACTCACTGGAGGCAATAAGATGAGGCTGCATCCAAAAGTTGGGAGTGCAGCGGCATGAGACAGCGGTGGAATTGACTTATGAGAATTCAAGTTCAATCCGATGCCGACGCTGCGGCCACGGCGGGAGCGAAGTTTATTGCCGACCAAGCCCGCGAGGCCGTCGCGGCGCGCGGACGTTTCGTCATGGCGGTCAGCGGTGGTCACGTTCCGTGGCAGATGTTCCGGATCTTAGCCAGCGAAACAATGCCGTGGAAGGACGTGCATGTGACGCAGGTGGACGAGCGAGTGGCGCCGGCGGGCGACCAAGACCGCAATCTGACACACCTGCGAGAAAGCTTGCTTTCACAAGTGCCGTTGCCGTCCGGGCAATTCCACGCGATGCCAGTGGAGGAAAATGATTTGGAAGCCGCCGCCGCAAGCTATGCGAGTCTGCTCCGGCAGATTGCCGGTTCGCCGCCGGTATTAGACCTTGTGCATCTCGGACTCGGACCGGACGGCCACACCGCATCGCTCGTGCCGGGCGATCCTGTTCTTGACGTCACTGACCGCGACGTTGCGGTGACCGGAGTTTACCAAAAGCGTCGAAGGATGACGTTGACGTACCCGGTCCTGAACCGTGCTCGTTGCATTCTGTGGTTGGTGAACGGGCCGGAGAAAGCTCAAATCCTCCAGCGCCTCGCCAGCGGCGATGCATCAATTCCAGCAGGCCGCATCCGGCGGGACACGGCCGTAGTGTTGGTTGACCGCGCGGCAGCGAGCAACATCAGCGCGACGGAAACCAAAGAAACCTCATGCGCATAGGAATAGCAGCGGACCACGGCGGCTTTCCCTTGAAAGAGCAATTGGTCGTCCGACTGAAATCCGCCGGCCACGAGGTCGTGGACTTCGGTGCTCACCAGTTGACGCCCGATGATGATTATCCCGACTTCGTCATTCCACTTGGACAGGCAGTGGCCGCTGACACGGTGGATCGTGGTGTGGCGGTTTGCGGCAGCGGTGTCGGCGCATCGGTCTGTGCGAACAAAATTAAAGGCGTCCGCGCTTGTCTGATTGAGGATCATTTTTCGGCGAAGCAAGGCGTTGAGGACGACAACCTCAACGTCATCTGTCTGGGCGGGCGCATCGAAGGCCCGGAACTGGCCTGGGATTTGGTCCAGACGTTTCTCGCTGCCAAATTCACTCAAGCCGACCGACACCTGCGACGGCTGCGCAAGGTTGCCGCGCTGGAAACACAAAACGACTACGCAAAAACGATAGGGAGGGAATTATGACCGATGAGGAAATGACTCAATTAGCGATCAACACAATTCGCACGCTTTCGATCGATGCGGTCCAGCAGGCGAAGTCTGGACATCCCGGTACGCCAATGGCGCTGGCCCCGTTGATTTATACGATTTGGAATCGCGTCATGCGCTTCGATCCGCAGGATCCAATCTGGCCTAACCGTGACCGGTTCGTCCTCTCAAACGGTCACGCTTCCATGTTGCTTTGGTCTATTCTTCACCTCACCGGCGTTCAGGCGGTGAACGCCGACTATGAAAATCTAGGGCAACCCTCGGTCACGCTGGACGATATTCGCCGGTTTCGCCAACTCGACAGCAAAGCGCCCGGCCACCCGGAATATCATTGGGTGTCGGGAGTGGAAACCACCACGGGCCCGCTCGGACAAGGTGTCGCGACCAGCGTCGGCATGGCCATCGCCCAAAAATGGCTCGCCAACCGATACAACAAACCAGGTTTTGAGATTTTCGACTACAACATTTACGCCGTCTGCGGTGACGGTTGCATGATGGAAGGCGTTGCTTCCGAAGCTGCCTCGCTCGCCGGTCACCTCGGTCTGGATAATCTCTGCTGGGTCTGGGACAACAATCACATCAGCATCGAAGGGAACACGAATATTACATTCACCGAAGACGTGGCCGCGCGCTTTCTCGCTTACGGCTGGAACGTCCTGCGCGTCGGCGATGCCAATGACATTGACCGAATCGAACAGGCGCTCACGATATTCCAACAGACGAAGGGCCGGCCCACGTTCATCGTTTTGGACAGCCATATCGGTTACGGTTCACCGCACAAACAGGACACAGCCGAAGCGCACGGCGAACCGCTTGGTGACGAGGAAATCCGGCTGGTCAAAAAGTTTTACGGCTGGCCCGAAGACGCGAAGTTCCTTGTGCCTGACGGCGTCTATGGCCATTTCAAAGGCGGCATCGGCAAACGCGGCGAGGACGCCCGAACAAAGTGGATACAGTTGTTCGCCGCTTACCGCGAACAATTTCCCGATCTCGCGAACGAGATCGAATTGATGCAGCGACGCGATCTTCCGGCCGGGTGGGATCGGAATCTTCCTGTTTTTCCCGCTGATGCGAAGGGCCTCGCGGGCCGTGAGGCATCGAGCAAAGTGCTGAATGTGCTCGCACAAAATATCCCGTGGTTTCTCGGCGGTTCCGCTGATCTTGGGCCTTCCAACAAAACGCAGTTAACATTCGAGGGCGCTGGACAGTTCCAGCCCGCAAGCCCCGGCGGAAAAAATCTGCATTATGGCATCCGGGAGCACGCGATGGGCGCGGTGGTGAACGGAATGTCGCTCTCCAAGCTGCGCCCATTCGGCGCGACTTTTTTCATCTTCAGCGATTATGTCCGTCCGGCGATCCGGCTCTCCGCTTTGATGGAATTACCCACGCTATTTGTGTTCACTCACGACGCCATGGGCGATGGTGAGGATGGTCCGACCCATCAACCCGTGGAGCATCTGGCATCACTGCGCGCCATTCCCGGATTGGTGACGCTCCGACCTGCTGACGCGAATGAAGTAGCCGAGGCTTACCGCTACATCGTGCAACTGCGTCACAAGCCGGCGGTGCTCGTTCTCTCTCGCCAACCTCTGCCGACATTGGACCGGAACAAATACGCGCCAGCATCCGGAGTTGCGCGCGGCGCGTACATCCTTGCCGACCCGCCCGGAAATAATCCCGAATTGATCCTTATTGCCTCGGGCAGCGAAGTAAGCCTCGCTGTGCAAGCGCATGAAAAGTTGATCGCCGAAGGGATCCGGTCGCGCGTGGTTTCGATGCCGTCCTGGGATATTTTCGAACATCAGGCGCAAGAGTACCGAGATGCCGTTTTGCCACCGCGCGTCACGGCGCGGGTCGCAATTGAGCAAGCGTCGACTTTTGGATGGGAGCGATACGTCGGCCAGGCGGGGTGTGTTATTGGAATGAAAACATTTGGGGCGTCGGCGCCGTTAAAAGAGCTTCAGAGAAAGTTCGGCTTCGAGCCGGACGAGGTGGTGACGATCGCGAAGGATTTGCTCGTTAGAAACCAGCGCAACCCGGCCTCCGCAGCGGCATGACTTGCTGAACTACCGCACTCGCTCGTTTGTTCCGGTGGCGGAAGACACTAAAGGGAACGTTCTATCACGACTTTCCACGGTAGGTTCTGGCAGCCTTCTACCCTGTTACCTGACTGAAAAACCAAGCGCCCACAAGGCCGAGGATCGCGCCGATCAACGGACTGAGCATCGCGAACCAGAGGGCGATGTTGGTAACGAGAGGGCCATGTGTTTGTATATCTGTGCTCATTTATTTTGCTAAGCGGCGGCCAGGAGCCCGGCCGGATCTTCTTTCTTGCTCAGGGCGCGGCGCAGCTTCGCCAGCGCAATGTTCTGCAACTGGCGAATTCGCTCGCGCGTCACCCCAAAGGTTTTGCCGATGTCTTCCAGCGTCTTCCGTTTTCCACCGCCGAGGCCGAAACGCTGCGAGATGATTCTTTTCTCGCGTTGATCGAGGACATCGAGAAGCCCATCCATCTGACGCAGCAAATTCTTGTCGCGCAGCGATTCAAACGGCGTTTCCGCGTCCTCGTCGCCGATCATCTCGCTGAACTCCGCTGAATCCTCGTCGCCAACTACGGCGTCGAGCGAAACCGGCCGGATACCGAGACTTTTCAATCTTGCCACCTTTCCGCTGGCGATGCCGATCTCTTCGCCAAGTTCCTCATCGGTCGGCTCGCGGCCGAGTTCATCGCTCATCTGCAACGAGACGCGACGTACTTTGGCGATCTTATCGACGAGATGGACCGGGAGCCGGATGGTTTTGCTTTGATTCGCTAGCGCGCGTTTGATCGATTGTTTGATCCACCACGCCGCGTATGTGCTCAGTTTCGCCCCTTTGGTCGGGTCGAAGCGCTCCACCGCTTTGGTCAAGCCGATGTTACCTTCCGAAATCAGGTCAAGGAGCGAGAGACCGAGATCGACGTAATCGTGCGCGATCGTAACAACCAGCCGTAAATTCGACAGAATCATCCGTTCGCGCGCTGCGGGATCTCCCTTCTTAATTTTTGCCGCCAGTTCAATTTCTTGTTCCGGCGTCAAAAGAGGAATTTGCCCGATCTCACGCAGGTATTTGCTCAATCCACTATCGGCTTCGTTCATGAGCGAACGATAGTGGCCCGAGCGGCCTAGCCGCCATTGCGCAAGCGTAGGATTTCGCGGTGCCACCTATGAGTTGGCGGCGGCTACCTCTTTTGAGATAGAGTCAATCTGGGGGCGGCGAAGTGTCACACGCCCATGGTGAGAACAGCGCGGAACCGCACTTTGCCGCTGTGCATTTGCTCGTAGGCTTCGGCCACGCGGCTCAGCGGAAATTTCTCAATCATCGGGTGCACGCCAGTCAACGCGCTGAATTCTAAGGTATCTTGCGAATCCCTGGCCGTGCCGGAATACCAGCCGGAGATCGATCGTCGCCCCATGATTAACGGCATCACGCTTACGCTTAGCGGATCACCGGGCGCGGCCGGCACCAGCAGATTCCCATTCACGCCCAGGCCCTCGACCACAGCAGAGATGGCTTTTGCGCTTGGCGCTGTCGCCAGAATCACGCGCGCGCCTCCAAGTTTTTGCAATTCTGCCACGGTGTCGACTGCGCCGGAATCGATGTACTGGTGCGCTCCCAGCTTTCTGGCCAACGGCTCCTTGTCTTTGCCGCGACCGAGCGCGACGGTGTGAAATCCCATTTTCCGCGCGTACTGCACACCGAGATGGCCGAGACCGCCGATGCCCTGAACTGCCACCACCTCTCCGGCGCGAGCGCCTGAATTCCGCAGTGCGTTGTAAACGGTGACACCGGCGCACATGAACGGTCCGGCTTCTTCTGCCGGCAGATCATCCGGAATCGCCGCTAAAGCTTCGACCGGCGCGATCAGGAATTCGGCATAACCGCCATCGAAATCAATCCCGGTGACTTTCCGATTTACGCACATGGCAAAATCGCCGCGCCGGCATCGATCACAGACCAAATCGTGTCCGCCGTGCCAGCCGACACCCACACGGTCGCCTTCTTTCCACTGAGTAATATCGGCGCCGATAGCATCGATGCGGCCGGCGATTTCATGTCCCGGCACTCGCGGGTATTGAAGTCCCGGCCAGAGACCCTCTTTAACCAAAGTGTCGCTGTGACAAATTCCGCATGCTTCCACTTTCACGCGAACCTGCCCGGCGGCAGGTTTGGGTATATCCCGTTCTACCAATTCCCAATCTCCACCGGGTTTCCCGACCTGCGCCGCTTTCATTCTCTTATTCATAAATACCTGGTCCTTGCCTGTCTTTTCAACCGCTTTGTTTGGCAAGAAGCCCGTCGCGAGTTGTTCCATCGAGCCGAAAGCGTCTGCGAAAAGCGCTATCGAATAGTCGTGAGGGAACGAAGCGGTGTAATCGGCTCAACATCACGCCTTCACCGACGGGGTAATGCAGGCGCGGTGACTTCGCGGTCGCCGCGTCGTAAACAACTTCGGCAACGTCGTAAGGGTCGTTTCCATTCGCGGTTTCTTGCTTAATGATTTCTGTCACTCGCTGTTTTTGGTCGGCGTAGGCCGGAATAACGGCTTGAACGCTTTTTTCGTTCTTCGCGATTTTGGTCCTTGTGTACATCGGCTCGACCAACACCGCCCGAATACCGAAGGCTCTGACTTCATGATCCAGCGTGGCCGTATAACCCTCGAGCGCATGTTTGCTCGCAGCGTAAATCCCGCGGTAAGGCCCGGGAAAAAGACCGAGCATTGAACTAATGTTTACGATCCGGCCGTAACCATTCCGTCGCATCGAGGGAAGAACGGCCTGAGTAACGCGCAGGACACCGAAGAAATTTGTCTCAAACAGCTGCCTCGCTTCTTCGACGCTTGTCTCCTCCAATCCGCCGGCGAGCGAGTAGCCCGCATTGTTAATCAAGACGTCGATCTTACCCGCCTTCTCTAATACCGACCTAACAGCTTCTCTGACGCTCCCGTCGTCATTTACATCCATCTCGATCAACTCAACCTGGTCAATGAGACTTGCACGACGAAGATCTCTCACCGTTCCGAAGGTGCGCGCGTCGTGTTCCGCCAACAGTTGGGCCGTCTCCCGTCCGATACCGGACGAAGCGCCTGTTACCAATGCAACTGTGTTCGTAGTCATGTTCATTATCATCCCCAACGTGTCAGCGAGCATCGGACTGCGGCCACCGCGAGTCCGTAGGATTTTCCAGTCACACTGGCGAGAGAACCCGTATTACTTCGTTCGAGGTAGGTATCGACGTCACGTCACGCTCGAGCGCGATCGGCGACAGCAACCATGTTCATTGTTCCAGCGAAACATCCTCGGCATCTTTCCAAACGGCGGTAAATGCATAAGTCTGGCCGGGCCTTGCGCTCACGTATATGGGACTCGGCGTGTTTACATCGATATCCGGGTTTGTGGTCATTGAGATGACATGTTGGCCAGGGCGCAGGATCGCGTCGTAGGTTTGATTATACCCGAGATCCGCAACTTGGACGCCATCGACGAACAGGTTGACGAACTCGAGTGTTCCAAAATTGGGTGCCCTGGTTACCACCAGACGAGCGTTATTGCCTGAACTACCCGACGCAGAGACCGCTCTGGCCTCGCGCGCCTGAATTGATGTGCTTGCAGCAAAGCTGCACGCGATTGCTATCATGACTAGTTTTACCGAAACATATTGTGATATTTTCATACCCGACCTTCGTGTCGAAATCGCGGGGCCCCTAGTCCGCGCTCGTGGGATTTTCGTCTGCTGCGGGTGAAGGAGCTGTCCCTGCTACTTTTGAGAGAGGCTCGGCGAGTGGCCTGAACATCAACGGAGCGCGGGGAAAAGCGCGGATGAGTAGCGCAATTTTCGCCACAACATATTTGAGCGCGGTTTTTTTCTGATTCAGGGGCTTTCCAGGGCTTGGGATAGATTACCCCGTTGCCGAAATATTAAATTCAGCAGATCGAAGTCATGTCGTCCCGCTTTTAAGAGAGGGATGACCGGACGTACTACCGAGCAGCTCAGCCCGAATGGCATCGGCTGCCAGATTCAGGACATCACAAAGATTTAGGAATGAGTACGGCCACTTGCGATCGTTAGATGTGATCCAGTTGCGCGCATCGGCATAAAGCGAATAGCCCGCCCCGCGCCGTGCGTGGCGAAACTTCCGCAGATCATTTGCCGCCTGAGAAAAGACGGCAACTGCCAGCTTTCGCTCGGGACAAACCTTGCCAAATTGGCGGTCGTCCTTTGTGCCGTAGTCTGCATCCTTGCCACGCGAGCAATCGGCCGCGAGATAAAGGTTTCTCGCTGTTGTGTTCCCCGAAACCACGCTGGTCCTGTTCATCCGGTCGGATGATCTAACGAGGCGTTGGTTTCGAGGAGGTTGAATTTTCATACCCAGCCTCGGCAATAAGCGAACCGTTGTGCTCATACTGCGAAAGATCTCACCCACCAGCAGATCCTCTCTACTGGGCGAGCGTGGGATTTTGAAATACCCCTTCCGAGGTAATTGATGCTCCCTCCTTCGAGATACCTTGGACTGAGAGAAACAACGGAGCGTGAAGCCGTTGTCTCTCAAATCGTGATCCGAGGTCGGCGGTTGCTCTCGCCGTCGTGGTGCTGTGGCCGGAATATCAACAGAGTGCGAGGAGCGCAGACGAATGAGGCCAACGGCGCCGACGTATTGCCATGCCGTCTTTCTTTCCTAATTGCAATCATAGAGGCCGTTGATCAAATGGAGATTGCCCGGACCGCAGCTTCTGGCACAGACCGTTAATCTTCCGGTTAACTGCGCTTCTGCGCCGGCGGCAAACGCTGCAGTTTCTTCGTGTCGGACCGGCGCCCATTGTAGATCTTTCCGCGGACGAACGGAGTCGGTCACGCCGTTGAGTGAATCCCCGACGAGTCCCTAGATTCGCTTCACGCCCACGGCGACGACCGTGTCAACCAACACATCCGCTCCTCGTTTCCCGGGCCTGGGTTTTTCTCCTTGCTTTTCATTTGGGCGCTCCAAGGTCAGCTTCGTGCGGTAAAGTTGCATGCGAAGACAGATCGCCTTCCACGCACTTTAATCCAGTCAACGCTTGAATCGATTCGGTTCGTTACGCGAGTTCGACTCGAAACCGAACAGCAGAACGGTCAAGGCGCAAATGATTACGATCGGAGTCATGGCTACAGTCAAATACTATTGGTCTGTCAATTGCACTGCCATGGCCCGAGTGTGGGATTTGATACTCCCTCGTTCGAGGCAATCCTAGGAAATTTCGACAGACGAAGCGGAGGGCAGATCGTTATGGCCGCGCGAACGATCATCGTGATCTCCCCTGGTCAGACTTCCACGAGCGGCAGGCCGGGCAGCACCTTCTCGATCGTGAAGGGAAAGTCGCGAACCCGCACCCCGGCGGCGTCAAACACCGCGTTGGCCACGGCCGCTCCGGATCCGCAGACGCCCAGCTCGACGAGGGCCCTCGGTGGCGGCGATGTTGAAAGCGAAGGCGTGACGACAAACGTCGTTGCCGGGCTCGACCCATCCTTTTCGTAAGAGGATGGATGCGCGGGTCAAGCCCGCGCATGACCAAGGAGAGATGGATGGCAAACGCAGGGAAGGAGCGGGTCGGCATCGTGGGAGTCGGGCGCATGGGGCTCGCCATGCTCAAGCACCTGGTCAAGCACGGCTACCCCGTGACCGCCTGCGATATCGAC
>Ga0207688_10001603_pt1 | contig 11947 bp, 9 predicted proteins | sample KBSMiscanthusM4_FD_184296 | JGI IMG/M metagenome (GOLD analysis project Ga0207688, IMG submission 184296) | Miscanthus rhizosphere microbial communities from Kellogg Biological Station, Michigan, USA - M4 (SPAdes) (version 2) | ecosystem: Host-associated > Plants > Roots > Rhizosphere ...
ACTTTCCTGCGCCGATGGTACTAAGCCTCAAGGCTTGGAAGAGTAGGTCGCTGCCAGGCCTGCCAAGGACGTTTTGCTTCTCCTCGACACGATGAAAGAATTTCAAAACGGCCGCCATTTTTGGCGGCCGTTTTTTATTGCCGCGCCGACCACAGCGCTCCGATGCGCTGCCTGAACGCTTTCGGCTTTTCGGCAAAAAGCCGCCCGGCCAGGCGTTGCGCCGTTTTCAGATGCGCCCCGCGGCGTGCCGCAATCAGCGGGGCCAGACGCGATCGCCAGGATCTGATGCGGCGTCGTCAATTCGGTGAGCACCGCTAGGTCCTGACAGGAACCCAACCTGTTGCGCAGGCGCTGTGCTTCCTCCGCCCATACCTTTCCGAGCCGCGGCCAGAGCGGCTCGACCAGATCCATCTGGTGGCGGTGCTCGACGACGCGGCGGCGCAAATCGTGCAGATGCTCAGCCTCGGCGTCGGACCAGCTGTCGGGCAGCAATTGTCGCGCACGCCGGTAGGTCGACGTCAATCCGTCGGTGACAATATCGAAATCGATCGCTTCGAGGGGCCAGCGCTCGAGCGAAAGCGTCGCATAGTCGAAGTAGCGTGCCAGGCGGTCACGCATGGACTTGGTAAACGCTCTTGCTTCGGCCGCGTCGCGTTTTTCGGTCAGGCGTGTGCGGATGGTTTCGATCGACGTCGCGGAGAAAGGCAGGTCGGTTTTGCGCACGTCCGAGAGGGCATCGAGGGCCGATTGAACGTCGCGGGCGTCGGCGATACCGCGCATCAGCTCGCGCGCTTCGCTGCGCAGCTGGTCCGCTTGCTCCCCCAGCGGCCGTGCGAGCAATCGCAGCAGCGCACGCCAGCGCTTGAGTGTTTTTCGCACCTCGTGCACGGCCTCGGGCGGGGAAAGTTCCGGGTCGGTTAATGCACGGCGCCCGTCGGCAATAATCGACAGCGCGGCCGCTGCAAGGCCGTCGCCGAAGCCGCCGTCACCCCGTCCGGTCGCCCCCCTCATCGCTTTTTTCTGACGCTGTTTCATGACGAGTTTGTGAAATGAAGCGTTTTTGGCCCTTCCAATGGGCATCTGCGGTTGCTACATAGCCCTCGAAACGCGCGGGCACAGACCCCGCGCTTCGCATTTTGACGCGGGGTGGAGCAGCCCGGTAGCTCGTCAGGCTCATAACCTGAAGGTCGTAGGTTCAAATCCTACCCCCGCAACCAAATTTACGCTGCCGAGTCTTGGACTCGGTGGCGTTTTTTATTGCAGGGGCAGTCCGTCGCCGAATTGAACGTCAGCCGAACGATGAATGTTGGAACTGCCCGTCGGCTGTCGAGAACGCGCGATGAAGTGGAGCGAATTTCTTACTCACGGGTTTGCAATAAGAGGAACAGGCGCCGTGTTAGTGTTACCGGTATTGCGCGATCGAGTTATTAAGTTAGTGCGCGCGATACGTGTTGCGCTGCAAAAACGCCTCGTAAATCGGCCTCCGCGCGTAATCGACGCAGCCGATTGCATGCGCGTATCGAACTATCTGCTATTTGTGATTTGATCTGAACTGGATACGATGCCCACAAGGGTGATGAGTTAAACGCCGAGCCGGCGCAAAGACCGGCCGCGCAGCAACACTGAAGGGAGGAGTGAAATGCGAATTACGAGCAAGGCTTTAGGCGTTGCTGCGTTCTGTTTTAGCGGCGCAGTGGCAATGTCGATTCCTGCGCAAGCATGGGAACCGACCCATCCGATCGAAATTATTGTTCCCGCCGGTACCGGCGGTGGCGCCGATCAGATGGCCCGCGTGACGCAGGGCATTATCACCAAGCATAACCTGTCCAAGCAGTCCGTCGTTGTGATCAACCAGTCCGGCGGTGCGGGCGGCGAAGGCTTTCTGGCCGCAAAGAACGCCAAAGGCGACGGCCACAAGCTGATCATTACACTGTCAAATCTTTTCACGACGCCGCTTGCAACCGGCATTCCGTTCAACTGGAAGGACCTCACCCCGGTCGCGATGATGGCACTCGACGAGTTTGTGCTGTGGGTGAACGCCGACAAGCCGTACAAGAGCGTCAAGGACTACGTCGACGCAATCAAGGCGGCGCCCGACAACACCTTCAAGATGGGCGGCACCGGATCGAAGCAGGAAGACCAGATCATCACCGTCGCGCTTGAAAAGGCGACGGGCAAGAAGATGACCTACATCCCGTACAAAGGCGGCGGTGCGGTCGCCGTTCAACTGGTCGGCGGGCACGTCGACTCCACCGTGAACAACCCGATCGAGGCGGTTGCCCATTGGCGCGCCGGCAAGTTGCGTCCGCTCTGCGTTTTCGACAGCAAGAAGCTGGACTACAAGGAAAAGATCACCGCCGATACGTCGTGGAACGACATCCCGACCTGCAAGTCGCAGGGTCTGGACGTCGAATACCTGATGCTGCGCGGCTTCTTCATGCCGCCGGGCGTCACGAAAGATCAGGTCGCCTATTATGTTGACCTGTTCAAGAAAGTGCGCGAAACGCCCGAGTGGAAGAAGCTGATGGATGACGGAGCCTTCAACCAGACCTTCATGACCGGCGACGACTACGCAAAATGGGTCGCGAACGCCGAAAAGTTGCATGAAGGCTTGATGAAAGACGCTGGCTTCCTCGCCAAGACGAACTGATCTGCGGCGCATATCCAACCGCAGGACAAGAGGCAGGAATGAACGAAACGGTAAAAGAAGCCGGTGGGGCGGGTCCGTCCCACCGGGGTGTTGAGATTGGCGTGGCCGTTGCCATGGGCCTCCTCGCGCTGATCGGAATCTACGGAAGCATCAAGGTTGGCATCGGTTGGGGCGCGGAGGGTCCGCGGGCCGGGTTCTTCCCGTTCTACGTCAGTCTGGCGGTGGTGATCTCCTGCGCGGTGAACCTCACCAAGATCTTGTTGAGCGCGGATGACGGCGAACTCTTTGCGGAGTGGGGACAGATCCGCCAGGTCCTGGCGGTGGTTGTGCCGACCGCGGTCTACGTCGCGGCGATCCCGTATCTCGGAATCTACGTATCGTCCGCGCTGCTGATCATTACGTTCATGAAGTGGCTGGGCAACTACAACTGGCTCGTGGCCGTTGCGGTCGGGGTGGTCGTTCCGATCCTCACGTTTCTGATGTTCGAGGTCTGGTTTCTGGTGCCCTTGCCGAAGGGGCCGCTCGAAAATCTTCTGGGGTACTGAGTTGGGGGCCGCCGCCATGCGATGGCCGGCGGGTCAAGGGACTAAGCGAAATGTTCGAAGATATCGGTAATCTGCTCCACGGTTTTTCGGTGGTCTTGCAGCCGTTCAATCTCGTGCTGATGGTTGTCGGCATCATCCTCGGCGTGATCGTCGGTGTGCTGCCCGGTCTGGGTGGCGCCAACGGCGTCGCGATCCTGCTGCCATTGACGTTCTCGATGTCGCCGACCTCGGCGATTATCATGCTGTCGTGCATCTACTGGGGTGCGCTGTTCGGCGGCGCGATCACGTCGATATTGTTCAACATACCCGGCGAACCCTGGTCGGTGGCGACCACGTTCGACGGCTATCCGATGGCGCAGCAAGGGCGCGCCGGCGAGGCGCTCACGGCAGCCTTCACGTCATCGTTCGTCGGCGCGCTGTTTGCGGTCATCATGATCACCTTGGTGGCGCCGCTGGTCGCGAGCTTTGCATTGCGGTTCGGCCCGCCCGAGATCTTCTCCGTTTATTTTCTCGCCTTCTGCAGTTTCGTCGGCCTCAGCAAGGAGCCGCCGTTCAAGACGGTGGCCTCGATGATGCTCGGTTTTGCGCTCGGCGCGGTCGGGCTCGACCAAATGACTGGCCAGCTGCGCCTGACGTTCGGCGTTGAGCAGATGCTCAACGGCTTTGATTTTCTCATCGCCGTCATTGGCCTGTTCGGCATCGGCGAAATCCTGCTGACCATGGAGGAGGGGCTGAGCTTCCGCGGCAAGGCAGCCAAGATAAATCTGAAGATCGTATTCCAAACCTGGAGGGAGCTACCGCGCTACTGGATGCTGTCTCTGCGCTCCTGCCTGATCGGCTGCTGGATGGGCATCAGCCCGGCCGGCGCGACGCCGGCTTCGTTCATGAGCTACGGCATCGCCAAGCGCATTTCGAAGCGCGGGCAAAATTTCGGTAAAGGCGAAATTGAAGGCGTGATTGCGCCCGAGACGGCGGCGCATGCCGCCGGCACGTCCGCGTTGCTGCCGATGATTTCGCTCGGCGTGCCGGGGTCACCGACGGCGGCTGTGCTGCTCGGCGGCTTGCTGATCTGGGGTCTACAACCGGGACCCCTTCTGTTCACCGAGCAGAAGGATTTCGTCTGGGGCCTCATTGCCAGCATGTATATGGGCAACATCGTCGGCCTCATCATCGTGCTGACCTGCGTGCCGCTGTTCGCTGCAATTTTGCGCATTCCCTTCAGCGTGATCGCGCCGGTCATCTTGGTGCTGTGCGCGATCGGCGCGTACACCGTGCATAACAACACCTTCGATGTGGTGATGATGCTGGTGTTCGGCATCGCCGGTTACTTCATGAAGAAATGTAATTATCCGTTGGCGCCAATGGTGCTGGCGATCGTGCTTGGCGATAAGGCCGAAGAGGCGTTCCGCCAGTCGCTGCTTGCGTCTCAGGGCAGCCTCGGCGTGTTCTGGTCGAACGGTCTGGTGAGCACGATCATGGCACTCGGTCTGGTCGCCCTGTTCTGGCCGATCATTCAGTCCGGTTGGACCTGGCTGCGATCCGGCAAGTTGCGGCCGGCGCAATAGCCAACGACCTAACGGCAAGCCAATGAAATCCGCCCGTAATATCGGGCGGGTTGCGCCTGTCCACCTGTCTGGCATATTGTATACCAGTCATGAGTAGCCGAGACCGTAACCCCCGTCGCGTCGGTATTTCTGGCCGTGCTGCCCCCCGCACACCGCTTGCGCCGCACCCCGCGCTTGCGCCGATCGATGTCACGCCGAGCTTCAAGCACAAGGCCTACACCGCGTTGAAGAACGCGATCGTGGCGATGGATATCTACCGCAGCCGCGACGACATCCGGCTCGACGAGCGCAAGCTGGCGCAGGATTTCGGCATCAGCCGCACGCCGGTGCGCGAAGCCATGGCGCAGCTCGAGAGCGAGGGCTTCGTCCGCTCGGTGCCGCGCCGCGGCATCTACGTCGTGCGCAAGACCAAGCGCGAGGTGATCGAGATGATCACCGCCTGGGCGGCGCTCGAAAGCATGGCGGCGCGGCTTATCACAAAGACGGCGACCGACGAGGAGATCGCAGGCCTGCGCAAGATGTTCGCGACCTTCGAGAACGGCAAGCTGCGCGCGCATCTCGACGAATACTCCGACGTCAACATCGAGTTTCACCAGACTATCATCCGGCTCAGCCGCAACGACGTGTTGATCGACCTCGCCGAGAACCTGTTCACGCATATGCGCATGATCCGCCGCACGACCATCGGCGAGCAGGATCGCGCCGACCGCTCGATCCGCGATCACATGAACATCATCGAAGCACTTGAAGCCCGCGCGACCGATCGCGCGGAAGAACTGGTGCGCGACCACGCGCTCGGCCTCGCCGATCACGTGTCGCGCTATGCCGATTATCTCGATTGAACGAATAAAGCGACGGGAGACGCTCATGGCCGAAGCAGCAGTGAAGGCAAAGCCCGAAACCGCACCGGAAGCGGAACAGGATCTGACCGACGGATTTCACCTCATCATCGACGCGCTCAAGCTCAACGGCCTGACCACGATCTATGGCGTGCCAGGAATTCCGATCACGGATTTCGGCCGCATGGCGCAGGCCTCCGGCATCCGGGTCATTTCGTTCCGCCACGAGCAGAACGCGGGCTATGCGGCATCGATCGCCGGCTTCCTGACCAAGAAGCCCGGCATCTGCCTCACCGTTTCGGCGCCTGGTTTTCTCAACGGGCTCACCGCGCTCGCGCACGCGACCACCAACTGCTTTCCGATGATCCTCATCAGTGGTTCATCCGAGCGCGAGATCGTCGACCTGCAGCAAGGCGACTATGAAGAAATGGACCAGCTCGCGATCGCCAAGCCGCTCTGCAAGGCTGCCTTCCGCGTTCTGCACGCGCAGGACATCGGTATCGGTATTGCGCGCGCGATCCGCGCCGCAGTCTCGGGCCGCCCGGGCGGCGTCTATCTCGACCTGCCGGCCAAGCTTTTCGGCCAGGTGATGGGTGCCGAAGCCGGAAAGAAGTCACTCGTGAAAGTGATCGACGCAGCGCCGGCGCAAATCCCGGCGCCGGACGCGGTCAAGCGCGCGCTCGATGTTCTCAAGAGCGCCAAGCGTCCCTTGATTATCCTCGGTAAAGGTGCGGCCTACGCCCAGGCGGACGATCAGATCCGCGCCTTTGTCGAGAAGAGCGGCGCGCCGTTCCTGCCGATGAGCATGGGCAAAGGCCTGCTGCCTGACACGCATCCGCAGTGCGCCGGTGCGGCGCGCTCGACGGTGCTAAAGGACTCCGACGTCGTCCTGCTGATTGGCGCGCGCCTCAACTGGCTGCTGTCGCATGGCAAGGGCAAGACCTGGGGCGACGCCCCGAAAAAATTCATCCAGGTCGACATCGAGCCGAAAGAGATGGACTCGAACGTCGAGATCGCCGCCCCCGTGGTCGGCGATATCGGCTCGTGCGTTGCCGCGCTTCTCGCCGGTATGGGTGGCAACTGGCCGGCCGCGCCGGCGGACTGGACCGGATCGGTCGCGAAGAAGCGGGAAGAGAACGTTGCCAAGATGGCGCCGCGGCTGATGAACAACAATTCGCCGATGGACTATCACGGAGCGCTCGGCGTGCTGCGCACGATCGTCAAGGAGCGGCCCGACGCGATTTTGGTGAACGAAGGCGCCAACACGCTCGATCTCGCGCGCGGCATCATCGACGTCTACCAGCCGCGCAAGCGCCTCGACGTCGGCACCTGGGGTATCATGGGTATCGGCATGGGTTATGCCATCGGCGCGTCGATCGAGACAGGCAAGCCGGTGCTCGCCGTCGAGGGCGACTCAGCCTTCGGCTTCTCCGGCATGGAGATCGAGACGGTCTGCCGCTACAAGCTGCCAGTCTGCGTCGTCATCTTCAACAATGACGGCATCTATCGCGGCACCGACACCAACAGCGCCAATTCCGATCCGGCGACGACGGTGTTCGTCAAAGGCTCGCGCTACGACAAGATGATCGAGGCGTTTGGCGGCGTCGGCGTCAATGCGACGAGCCCCGACGAGCTCAAGCGCGCCGTCAACGCCGCGATGGACAGTGGCAAGCCGACGCTCATCAACGCGGTGATCGACCCGGCCGCCGGCAGCGAGAGTGGCCGCATCGGCAATCTCAATCCGCAAAGCAAGCTTCAGAAGAAGAAATAACCGGTTCCAGCTCAGAGAATTCAAGAGGAAAAACGTCAATGGCTACGCGCAAGAAATCAAAAGGCAAAGGAAGAGCCAAAGCGGCATCAAGGAAAGTCGTGAAGCTCAAGTCCAAAGCCGTCGCCGCCAAAAAGGCGAACGGCAACGGTCAGCTGCCACGGCCGTCGAGCAAGGCCTGGGGCCAGGCCGGCAAGGCTCTCACCGGCGTGCGCATCCTCGATTTCACGCACGTCCAATCGGGCCCGACCTGCACCCAGCTGCTGGCCTGGCTCGGCGCCGACGTCATCAAGGTCGAGCGTCCGGGCATCGGAGACATCACGCGCGGCCAGCTCGTGGACGTGAAGGGTGCCGACTCGCTCTATTTCACGATGCTCAATCACAACAAGCGCTCGATCACGATCGACTCCAAGCACCCGCAGGGCAAGCGCGTGCTCGACGAGCTGATCAAGACCTGCGATGTGCTCGTCGAGAACTTCGCGCCCGGCGCGCTGGACCGCATGGGGCTTACCTGGGACCACATCCACAAGCTCAACCCGCGCATGATCGTTGCTTCGGTGAAGGGCTTCGGCCCGGGCCCCTACGAGGATTGCAAGGTCTACGAGAACGTCGCGCAATGCGCCGGCGGTTCGGCTTCGACCACGGGTTTCCGTGAAGGACCTCCGCTGGTCACCGGCGCGCAGATCGGCGACAGCGGCACCGGGCTTCATCTCGCGCTCGGCATCGTCTGCGCGCTCTATCAGCGCAACCGCACCGGCCGCGGGCAGAAGGTGCTCGCCGCCATGCAGGACGGCGTACTCAACCTTTGCCGGGTGAAATTGCGTGACCAGCAGCGGCTCAAGGCCGGCCCGCTGACGGAATACAGCCAGTACGGAGAGAGTGTGCCGTTCGGCGCGTCAGTGCCGCGTGCCGGCAACGATTCAGGTGGTGGTCAACCGGGCTGGATCCTGAAGTGCAAAGGATGGGAGAGCGACCCCGACGCTTACATCTATTTCATCACGCAGGCCCCGGTATGGGGCGAGATCTGCGATTTGATCGGCGAGCCGACGTGGAAGACCGACCCGGAATACGCGGCGCCGCGCGCGCGGCTGCCGAAGCTCAAGAAGATCTTTGAACGCATCGAGCAGTGGACCATGACCAAGACCAAGTTCGAGGTCATGGAGATCTGCAACAAGGTCGATATCCCCGTCGGTCCGATCCTGTCGATGAAGGAGATCGCCGAGGAGCCGTCGCTGCGCAAGACCGGGACGGTGGTTGAGGTCGATCATCCGACGCGCGGCAAGTATCTGACGGTCGGCAATCCGATCAAACTGTCCGACTCGATCTCCGAGGTGAAGCGCTCGCCGCTGCTTGGTGAGCATACCGATGAGATTCTGAAGGACGTGCTCAAGCTCTCGGCAAAAGACATTGCCGAAATCAAGAACTCCGGCGCTCTCAGCGCGCCGAAGAAGGAAGAAAAGGCGGCGTAACAAAACCGTTCGTCCCCGCGAAAGCGGGGGCCCAGACGGCAAAAGTGCTGGATGCCCGCTTTCGCGGGCATGAGCGGAAGAGGAGGGGTTAGATGCGTATCGTCGTTCACGGCCAGCAGGCCTTCGGGAAGGCCGTGCTGGAAGCGTTGCTCAAGCGCGGAGACAACGTCGTCGCGGTCTACGTGGCGCCGGAAAAAGAAGGTGCCAAGGCCGATCCTCTGAAGGAAGCCGCGATCGCCGCCAAGCTTCCGGTCTATCAACCGGCCTCATACAAGGACGCGAAGGTCTGGGAAGAGTTCAAGGCGCTCAAGCCCGATCTGCAGGTCATGGCCTTTGTCACGCTGTTCGTGCCGGAGGATTTCCTCAACATCCCGACGCACGGATCGATCCAGTATCACCCCTCGCTGCTGCCCGCGTATCGCGGCGCCAGCGCCATCAACTGGCCGATCATCAAGGGCGAGAAGGAAACCGGGCTTTCGATTTTCTGGCCCGACAACGGGCTCGATACCGGCGATATCCTCGTCCAGAAGAAGACGCCGATTTCCGCCACCGACACGCTTGGCACCGTTTATTTCGACCGTCTCTTCCCGATGGGCGTCGAGGCGATGCTCGAAGGCGTCGACCTGGTGAAGGCCGGTAAGGCGCCGCGCATCAAGCAGGATGAATCGAAAGCCACCTACGAAGGACGCTGCACGCCTGAAAATGCGAAGATCGATTGGGGCAAGCCGTGGGAGCAGATCGACCGGCTCATCCGCGGCTGCAACCCGGCGCCCGGCGCCTGGACCACATTCGACGGCAAGCAGCTGAGGATTTTCGACGCCAAGCCGATTCCGGCGAAGGACCCGAAGGGCATTGGCGGCAAGCTCGGTGAGATCGCTGCCGTCGAAGCGGATGGATTTACTGTTGTGTGCGCTGACGGCCGCTTCAAGGTCACCCGCGTCCAGCCCGCTGACGGTAAGAAAATCGATGCCGGCGAATGGGCGAAATCCGCAAATATCGCCGCGAAAGCAAGGTTCACCTGACCCGCCACATTTCCCGCGTCCCGCCCTCCCGTTTCTCTTTCAATTGATGGATCGTCTCTCATGCCCGCCTCGCAACATCAGAACCCGAAATCCGACATCGAAATCTCGCAGACCGCCAAAAAGCGGCGGATCCTCGACGTCGCCAAGGAAAAGCTCGGCATCGCGCCGGAAAACCTCGACCCTTACGGCCACTACAAGGCCAAGGTGTCGATGGACTTCATCAATTCGCTCAAGGGCAAGAAGGACGGCAAGCTGATCCTGGTGACGGCGATCTCGCCGACGCCGGCGGGCGAGGGCAAGACGACGACCACCGTCGGCCTGACCGACGCACTCAATCACATCGGCAAGAAGGCGATGCTCTGCCTGCGCGAGCCGAGCCTCGGTCCATCGTTCGGCATGAAAGGTGGCGCTGCCGGCGGCGGCTACGCCCAGGTCGTGCCGATGGAAGACATCAACCTGCATTTCACTGGCGACTTCCACGCCATCACATCGGCGCACAATCTGCTGTCGGCACTGATCGACAACCACATCTACTGGGGCAATGCGCTCGGCATCGACTCGCGCCGCGTCGTGTGGCGCCGCGTCATGGACATGAACGACCGCGCGCTGCGTGAGATCGTCTGCTCGCTCGGCGGCGTTTCCAACGGCTATCCGCGTGAGGCGGGCTTCGACATCACGGTTGCCTCGGAAGTCATGGCGATCTTCTGCCTGGCCCGCAACCTCGACGATCTCAAGGAGCGGCTCGGCAACATCATCGTCGCCTATACGCGCGACCGTAAGCCGGTCCGCGCCAAGGACCTCAAAGGCCACGGCGCCATGACCGCCCTGCTCAAGGAGGCGATCGCGCCGAACCTGGTGCAGACGCTCGAGGGCACGCCCGCGTTCATTCACGGTGGTCCCTTCGCCAACATTGCGCACGGCTGCAACTCGGTGGTTGCGACCAGCACCGCGCTCAAGCTTGCCGACTACGTGGTGACCGAAGCCGGCTTTGGCGCCGACCTCGGCGCGGAGAAATTCATCGACATCAAGTGCCGCAAGGCCGGGCTGAAGCCCGACTGCGTGGTCGTTGTTGCGACCATCCGCGCGCTCAAGATGCACGGCGGCGTCAAGAAAGAAGACCTCAAGACCGAAAACCTCAAGGCACTGGAAGCGGGCATGGCCAACCTGCAGCGCCATATCGAGAACGTGAAGAAGTTCGGTCTGCCGGCGGTCGTCTCGATCAACCGTTTCTCCGCCGACACCGACGCCGAAATCGCCTTGGTCAAGGAAAAGTGCAAGGCACTCGGTGTTGAGGCGCTGATGGCCGATCACTGGGCGATGGGCGGAGAGGGCGCGGCCGACGTCGCCAAGGCCGTGGTCAAAGTGATTGATGAAGGTAAGGCCAACCTCAAGTTCCTGTACAACGATGAGGCGCCTTTGTTCGAGAAGGTGCGCACAATCGCGAAGGAGCTCTACCGCGCCGATGATGCCACGGCCGATAAGTCGGTAAAGGATCAGCTCAAGACCTGGGAAGAGATGGGCTTCGGCAAACTGCCGGTCTGCATCGCCAAGACGCAGTATTCCTTCTCGACCAATCCGGACGCCAAGGGCGCGCCGACCGGATTCACGATCCCGGTGCGCGAGGTGCGGCTGTCCGCCGGCGCGGAGTTCGTAGTGGCGATCTGCGGCGAGATCCTCACCATGCCGGGACTGCCCAAAGTGCCGTCGGCTGACTCGATCGACGTCAAGGACGGCAAGATCGTCGGTTTGTTCTAGGCGTGTTTCGACATCTGCAAGAAGTTAAAGGGGCCCGCGAAAATCGGGCCCTTTTTGCTTTTAACGGCCCTCGGATCGCGCCGCAGTTGTGTACGAATTTCCTAAAATTTTTCGTTTTTTTTGACCAGTCGCGTACAGCGAGTTTTCGCACCTTTGCGGTAGGTTGCTACCCGCTCCGGTCGCGCGATCGACCAAGTAGCCGAGGACGGCGTCCAAATTCATTGAGTTGCAAAGAACTTGCCATGGCAATGAGCACCGCATCCAATACCGCCAGCGCGCTTGTCGAAAGCCGTTCGCTCCTCGATGAGCTGGTCAGCCCGGTCGCCGGCGCGAC
>Ga0207688_10001605_pt1 | contig 11946 bp, 9 predicted proteins | sample KBSMiscanthusM4_FD_184296 | JGI IMG/M metagenome (GOLD analysis project Ga0207688, IMG submission 184296) | Miscanthus rhizosphere microbial communities from Kellogg Biological Station, Michigan, USA - M4 (SPAdes) (version 2) | ecosystem: Host-associated > Plants > Roots > Rhizosphere ...
CACCGCCAAACCGGCGCAGCGCTCGTCCGCCGCGCCACAACGGCGGCTGCCCGCGACTCAACAGCCGCCCGCACCACCGACGACCACTGAGCCACCGACGACGGACCCGGCTCCGCCGCCGCCGTGGACACCGCCGCCATGGACACCGCCCACGTGGACGCCGCCGTGGAAGCTACCTCCAACTCCGCCGGTCGACCCCGGCACGGGCACCGGCGGAACGGGTACCGGGACAGGAACCGGCGACACCGGCACGGGCACCGGCGGCACCGAGCAGGGGACCGGAACGGGAACGGGCGGCACCGAGACTGGCACCGGAGCCGGGACGGAAAGCGGCGGCACCGAGACCGGCACCGGCACGGGCACCGGAGCCGGGACGGAAAGCGCCCCCGCGGTTTAGTTAGGTCGACCTTCGTAGCGACGTTTCCCCGCAAGATGCAACTATGAGCAGGCATCGAGCTAAAGTTACTGACGAGTAACATCGATTAAGTTACTCTTGGGTAACTTGGGGAACGGGAGGCATGAGGTGGATACGCAGACGCTGATCAGGCTCATCATCGGGCTGTTGATGACAGCGATCGTGCTGGTGTTTGCCGCCAAGCGGGTGCTGTGGTTGGCCACCTTGGTGACAGCCGGGCAACCTGTCGGCGAGGAAAGCGGCCGCACCGACCACATGGGCGAGCGTATCGGCACCCAGGTCAAAGAGGTGTTCGCGCAAACTCGCATGCTGCGCTGGTCGATCCCTGGACTGGCCCACTTCTTTACTATGTGGGGCTTCTTCATCCTCATCACGGTCTATATCGAGGCGTACGGGGTGCTTTTCGACCCCAAATTCCATATCCCGGTCGTCGGTCGCTGGGAGGTTCTGGGCTTCCTTCAGGACTTCATCGCCCTCGGAGTACTGCTCGGCATCACCACTTTCGCGATCATCCGGCTACGCACCGAACCAAAGGAACATGGCCGGTCCTCACGGTTCTACGGATCCCACACCGGGGGCGCCTGGCTGATCCTCTTCATGATCTTCCTGGTCATCTTCACCTTCGCCTTCTTCCGCGGCGCCGCGGTGAACACGGGCAACTTCCCATACGGATGGGGTGCATTCTTCTCGCATGGCATGAGTCTCTTGCTCAAGCCGCTGGGTCTCACCGCCAATGAATGGATCGAGACGGGCGCCCTCCTGGCGCACATCGCCGTCGCGCTGATCTTCCTGCTTATTGTGCTGCACTCCAAGCACCTGCACATCTTTCTCGCACCGGTCAACATCACGTTCAAGCGTCTGCCCAACGGTCTGGGCCCGCTGCTGGCCGTCGAGCACAAGGGCAAGCCGGTCGACTTCGAGGATCCCTCCGAGGACGACGTGCTGGGTCGTGGCAAGATCGAGGACTTCACGTGGAAGGGCTACCTCGACTTCATGACCTGCACCGAGTGCGGTCGGTGCCAGTCGCAGTGTCCGGCGTGGAACACCGGCAAGCCGCTGTCTCCAAAGCTCGTGATCATGAATCTGCGCGACCACATGTTCGCCAAGGCGCCATACATCCTGGGCGACAAGGAGTCGCCGCTGGAGAACACCCCCGAGGGCGGCCTCGGCGAGGACCTCGGCGGCGAGAAGCACGACGAAGAACACCACGTTCCGGAATCGGGATTCGAGCGGATCTTGGGCTCGGGGCCCGCACAGGCCACCCGTCCGCTGGTCGGGACGCTCGAGCAGGGCGGTGTCATCGACCCCGACGTGCTGTGGTCGTGCACCACGTGCGGTGCGTGCGTCGAGCAGTGCCCGGTGGACATCGAGCACATCGACCACATCGTCGATATGCGCCGCTACCAGGTAATGATGGAGTCGGAGTTCCCCTCCGAGCTGGGTGTGCTGTTCAAAAACCTCGAGACCAAGGGCAATCCGTGGGGTCAGAACTCCAAGGACCGCACCAACTGGATCGACGAAGTCGACTTCGACGTGCCGGTGTACGGCAAGGACGTCGACTCGTTCGAGGGCTACGAGTACCTGTTCTGGGTGGGTTGCGCCGGCGCGTACGAGGACCGCGCGAAGAAGACCACCAAGGCCGTCGCCGAACTGCTCGCCGCCGCGGGGGTGAAGTACCTGGTGCTCGGCGAGGGCGAGACCTGCAACGGTGACTCTGCCCGCCGCTCCGGCAATGAGTTCCTGTTCCAGCAACTCGCCGCGCAGAACGTCGAGACGCTCAACGGCCTGTTCGAAGGCGTAGAGCGGGTGGACCGCAAGGTCGTCGTCACCTGCCCGCACTGCTTCAACACGCTCGGCCGCGAGTACCCGCAGGTCGGCGGCAACTACACCGTCTTGCACCACACACAGCTTCTGAACCGGCTGATCCGGGACAAGAAGCTGTTGCCGGTGTCCCCCGTCGACGGCGGCGCGGACATCACCTACCACGACCCCTGCTACCTGGGCAGGCACAACAAGGTCTACGAGGCGCCGCGTGAGCTGATCGGTGCGTCCGGCGCGAAGCTCACCGAGATGCCGCGTCACGCCGACCGCGGCCTGTGCTGCGGCGCGGGCGGAGCGCGGATGTGGATGGAAGAGCACATCGGCAAGCGCGTCAACCACGAACGCGTCGAAGAGGCGTTGGACACCGGAGCTTCGAAGATCGCGACGGGCTGCCCCTTCTGCCGCGTGATGATCACCGACGGTGTCGACGACGTCGCCGCGGCCAATGACATACCGAAGGCCGAGGTGCTCGACGTGGCTCAGCTGCTGCTGGGCTCGCTGGACAAGAGTTCGCTCAGGCTGCCCGAAAAGGGCACGGCCGCAAAGGAAGCCGAGGAGCGCGCCGCCAAGGCCGCACCGAAGGTAGAAGCCGCCACCGCGGTCGCCGAACCGGAAGCCAAGCCGGAGCCCAAGGCCGCCACGGCCACCCCGACCGAGACGAAGCCCGTGACCGGTCTCGGCATCGCGGGTGGCGCGAAGCGCCCTGGTGCCAAGAAGACGGCGGCCCCCGCCGAGGCACCGGCCGCGGCGGCGCCCGCAGCAGCGGAGGCACCCGCTGCGCCTGCCAGGGGGCTGGGCATCGCCGCGGGCGCCAAGCGTCCCGGCGCGAAGAAGGCGCCTGCCGCCGAAGCACCCGCCCCAGAGGCACCCGCCAAGCCCGAACCCGAGGTCAAGGGCCTCGGTATTGCGGCGGGCGCCCGGCGACCCGGCGCCAAGAAGTCGGCTCCTGCCGCGCCTGCAGCGGCGGCACCTCAGGCAGAGCCGGAGGCACCGGCCGAGCCTGCCAAGCCCGAGCCAGCGGTCAAGGGACTCGCCATCGCGGCGGGCGCCCGGCGACCCGGCGCGAAGAAAGCGCCTGCCGCACCGAAACCCGCTGCGCCACAGCCGGAACCGGCGTCGGACGGTGAATCCGCCGCTGCGCCTGAGCCTTCCGCAGAGGGCAACGGTGAGAAGCCTGCGCCCCCGGTAAAAGGCCTTGGCATCGCCAAGGGTGCGCGGCCGCCAGGCAAGCGATAACCAGCGATTTTACAAATTCGCTGGACTGCAGTGCGATCATGGGTGACGTGACTACCCATCAGGTGCCCTGGCACACCACCGGGCATCACCCGCGGCAGCGTACGTTCACGCAGTCGTCGAAGCTGCAGGACGTCCTGTATGAGATCCGCGGGCCGGTGCACGATCACGCCGCGCGACTGGAGGCCGAGGGGCACCGCATCCTCAAGCTGAACATCGGGAACCCCGCGCCATTCGGCTTCGAGGCGCCCGACGTCATCATGCGCGACATCATCCAGGCGCTGCCGTACGCGCAGGGCTATTCGGATTCCAAGGGCATCATGCCGGCCCGTCGCGCGGTGTTCACCCGCTACGAACTCGTCGACGGCTTCCCCAAATTCGACGTCGACGACGTTTATCTCGGCAACGGCGCCTCCGAGCTCATCCAGATGACATTGCAGGCGCTGCTCGACAACGGCGATCAGGTGTTGATTCCGGCACCGGACTATCCGCTGTGGACGGCCTGCACGTCGTTGGCCGGCGGCACCCCGGTGCACTACCTTGCCGACGAAACGCAGGGCTGGATGCCCGACATCGCCGATCTGGAGTCGAAGATCACCGACCGCACCAAGGCGATCGTCGTGATCAACCCGAACAACCCGACCGGCGCGGTATACACCCGCGAAATCCTCACTCAGATAGCCGATCTCGCGCGCAAGCATCAATTGCTGCTGCTATCCGACGAGATCTACGACAAGATCCTGTACGACGATGCCAACCACATCGCGACGGCGTCGGTGGCGCCGGACGTCCTGACGCTGACCTTCAACGGACTGTCGAAGGCGTACCGGGTGGCGGGCTACCGGTCGGGGTGGCTGGTGATCACCGGACCAAAGGACCACGCCCAGAGTTTCATCGAGGGCATCAGCCTGCTCGCCAACATGCGGCTGTGTCCGAATGTCCCTGCGCAGCACGCAATCCAGGTCGCACTCGGCGGCCACCAGAGCATCGAGGACCTGGTGCTGCCCGGTGGGCGACTGCGTGAGCAGCGCGACGTGGCATGGACCAAGCTCAACGAGATCCCCGGGGTCTCATGTGTGAAGCCGGAGGGCGCGCTCTACACGTTCCCGCGGCTCGACCCAGAGGTCTACGACATCCAGGACGACGAGCAACTCGTGCTCGACCTGCTGCTGCAGGAGAAGATCCTGGTCACCCAGGGCACCGGCTTCAACTGGCCGACCCCTGACCACCTGCGCATCGTGACGCTGCCGTGGTCGCGTGACCTTGCCAACGCGATCGAGCGGTTCGGCAACTTCCTGTCGTCCTACCGCCAGTAGAGGTTCGCTAAAGCCGCTGGCACGAAGCCGCGGACCCAGCACGTCTAACCAACTCCAAACCGTCACGACGGTCCCGGACGACCGAGCAAGAACTCATCGAACACCTGGTCGTGCTCGACGGCGAAGGCGTCTTCGAATGTCGCACTGGCGCTTCCGATGAGATATCTCTTCGCGGTTTCGAGCGCGGCCTGGGGAGCCTCGATGATCGAACGTGCCATCGTCAACGCGCCACCGAGTAATTCCTCGGGTTCGGTGACGCGGGTCACGAGGCCGATGCGCAGCGCCTCCGTGGCATCCATCCGGCGTCCCGTCAGGCACAGCTCGCGCGCGACGCCGAGGCCGACGATCCACTGCAGGGGGGTGAACAGGGGTGGGGCGCCGAACTTGATCTCAGGATGCCCGAATACCGCTGCGGTGGAGGCGATTCGGCAATCGCAGAGGACGGTCAAGTCCATCCCGCCACCCATCGCGGGCCCGTTCACGGCAGCTACCAGTGGCTTGGGGAAGTGCCACACGGCGAGGTGGTATCGGCGCGAGCTGTCCTTGATCTGTTGTGCGAGCTCGGTCTGGCCGAACTCGTTGAGGTCGAATCCGGCGCAGAAGGTCGGCCCCGACCCGGTGAGTACGACCACACGAACGGCCGAGTCCGCCGCCCAGTCCGCGAGTTGTTGCGTGATCTCGTCGCGCATCTTGATCGACAGCGCGTTCCTCCGCTCAGATCGCGCCAGCGTCAGCGTCGCAACCCCGTCGTCGGCCACTTGCGTTTCGATTTCCCTACTCATCGCCTTGATTTAAATCAGGCCCAGCTCGCCCGTCTACCCTGTTGCGCGTGACGCACTCGCACGCCCATTCGCATTCGATGAGCGGTCCTGCGCCGTTAGGCCCGATGGCGGCCAAGATCGTCGTCGGCGCACTGATCGCCATCGGCGTCGCCGTGCTGGCAGGTGCGGTGTGGTTGTGGCCCAGCCAGCAGAAGGTCGACATCCCGCTGCCATTCCAGAACGCGACAGGCGGCGCCGTCACGACGGAAGCCGGCCACGTGCTGTCAAGCAAGGCCGCGCCGTGTGGCAGCCCGTCGGCGGGGGCCGTGTTGACCGCCGAGCCACAGCAGGCCCCCGATACCGGCGCCCAGTGCGTGCAGACGCTGGTCAGCATCGACTCCGGCCCCAACAAGGGCGCCAACACCTTGCTCGAGTTCAGCGGTGGCCCCGGCCAACCCAACCTCGCCGTGGACGACCACATCCGGATCAGTCGCCAGGTCGACGCTGCAGGCGCGACCAGCTACGCGTTCTACGACTTCGAGCGGACGTGGCCGCTGATCGCCCTCGCGGCGGCGTTCGCGGTCGTGATCGTCGCGGTCGCAGGCTGGCGCGGACTGCGGGCGCTGATCGGCATCGTGGTCGCATTCGTCGTGCTGATGGTGTTCCTGCTACCCGCCCTGAGGGATGGCGCATCTGCGATTCCGGTGGGCTTGGTCGCGTCGGCGGCGATCCTCTATGCGGTGATCTACCTGGCGCACGGGGTGAGCCTGCGCACCAGCGCGGCGCTGCTCGGCACGTTGACCGCGCTCCTGCTCGCCGCGCTGTTGTCCTGGGGCGCAATCGAATTAGCCCACCTGACGGGGCTGTCCGAGGACCAGAACAACGAAGTCGCCGCATACCTCGGCAACGTGTCGATCACCGGGCTGCTGCTGGCCGGGTTCATCATCGGCTCGCTCGGCGTACTCAACGACGTCACCGTCACGCAGGCCTCGACGGTGTTCGAGCTGGCAGAGACCGGGGCCACCCGCAGAGCCATATTCGTTGGCGCCATGCGGGTGGGCCGCGACCACATTGCCAGCACCGTCTACACGCTGGTGCTGGCCTACGCGGGTAGCGCGCTGCCACTACTGTTGCTGTTCAGCGTGGCGAACCGGACGCTCGGCGACGTGTTGACCAGCGAGAGCGTGGCCATCGAGATCGCCCGCTCCGCGGTCGGCGGCATCGCGCTGGCGCTGTCGGTGCCGTTGACGACCGCGATCGCGGCGGTGCTCGCGACGCCGACTACCGTTGCAGCAGTTCCAGCAAGTAGGCACCGTATCCGGACTTGAGCAGGGTGTGTGCGCGGGCGGCGAGCTGATCGTCGTCGACGGAGCCGACCCGCCAGGCCACCTCCTCGCACTCCGATCTTGAGCCCCAGGCCCGGTCCGTAGAAGATGTTGTCGCCCAACAGAAATGCCACCTCGTCGCGTATCAGCCGACGAAGTCCTTCTCCGTGAGCTCCGTCGCGGCCAGTGCGGTGGCGAGGTCGGGGTGGCGAAACACCGATGTGATGTGGTCGCGCACCACGCGGAACGCCGCCGCCGCGGTGGTGTTGCCTGCGACCGACGTGATCTCTTGTTCGACGACGACCACCCCATTGTGTACGTACATCCGGCCCGGTTCGGCCTTGATGTCGGCTGAGCGCACCCAATCGAGCAGCGCAGCGTGGCCCTGCGCTGCCCCCTTGGCGTCTCCGACCTCGATGTCGTCGCTGGACAAGGTCATCAAGGTGTCGAAGTCCTGCTCGTTGAGCGCGTCATGCCAGGCGAGGACGGTCGCGATCTCCGAAGTGGTCATGGTCTGTGAAGGTACGCCACCTAGAACGGCGTGTGCTCCAGCCAGCTGTCCCAGACGGCGGTGTCGCCGAAAACCTCGACACCGCCGTCGGCGGTGGTCCGCCGCCGCACGATGGCCAGCAGCAGCTCCTTGGCCGGGCCGCGCAACGCAACGTCGCCCTTGCCATGGTCATGTGACCAAGCCACACCATCCACGCTGTCGCTGGTGATGGTCCACTCACCGGTGGGCCCCAGGCCGTCGTCGGTGGCGTGCAGATGCAGCGTGCGTCCCAGCTCCAGCGGCGGTGGCTGCGATCGCGACTGGACACTGACGCGCTCGATCCACTCGCTGATCCCGTCGGCGGCCAGCTCCGGCGACAGGTCGTAGTCCAGACCCAGTGCAAGTGCGGCGTCGGCGCGGTGCACCGTGGCCTCGTGCAGGCGACGGCGGATCCACCAGCCGCACGGACGCGCGCCGATGAACGTCCACACCCGCGTCTCCGGGCCAACGCGATCGACGGCGTCGATGATCAGCTGTGCGCCGTTGTTCAACCAGTCGATCGCGGCGTCGGGATCGTCCGGTGGTTTGCCGTCACGGACATCGCGCTGGTCCAATCTCTCGGTCCTGCGATCATCGATGATCTGTGCGGCCCAACGGTTTCCGCGCCCGACATGGCGGAACAGCTCCTTGAGCGTCCAGTCGGGGCAGCTCGGCACGGGCGTTGACGGGTCTGCACTGCGGATCAGTTCCCCGAAGTCCCGGGTCTGGTCGAGCAGCGCCGCTCGGAAATCCACCCTACGAACCTACAGGCGTACGCTCCCCGCGAACGTTCCTTACCACTCGATATTTCGGCGATTTTTCAAGCGGTAAGGAACGTTCGTCGCGTGTGACGCCCGCACTACGAACCGACCGCGGTACGCGCCCTGCCGAGCGTGATCGGCAGCGATGACCATCCCCGCAGCACCCGGGTGTCGCGCCGGCTGCCGCCACCTGCCAGCCGGGCATCGGGAAAGCGTTCGAAGAACGTCCGCAGGCCGACTTCGCCTTCGGCGCGCGCCAACGCCGCGCCAAGACAGAAGTGCCTGCCACCAGAGAACGACAGATGCTTGCCCGCGTTCTCGCGCTCGATGTCGAAGCGGTGTGGATCGGGGAAGACCTTCGGGTCGCGGTTCGCCCCTGCCAAATAGATGATGATCCCTACACCGCGGCGTACCGGGGTGCCTTCAATGTCGGTGTTCTTGGCCGCAATCCGTGCGCTGAGCTGAACTGGCGAGTCCAGCCTCAGGATCTCCTCGACCGCGGTCGGCCACAGCTCGGGTCGGGCAGCCAGCGTCTCGAGGTGTTCTGGCGTTTCGAGCAGCATCCGAATCCCGTTGCCCAGCAAGTTAACCGTGGTCTCGAAGCCGGCCGCCAGCACCAGTCCCGCTGTCGACAGCAGTTCCCTGTGCGTCAACGGACCCCCCTCGGCGCCTTCGGAGGCCAGAATGATCTGGCTCATCAGATCGTCGCCAGGGTGGCGGCGCAGTTCGTGCAGGTGGTTCGAGAGCCAGTCGCTGAAACCCTCGATGCCGGAACAGACCGTTCGGTACTGACGCCAGGTCAAGCCGATGTCGAGACTGGGTGCGCCGAGTTCACCGAACTCCAGGATCTTGGACCGCGCCTCGTCGGGTACTCCGAGGATGTCGCCGATCACCGTGACGGGAAGCTGAGAGCAGTAGCGGTCGACGACGTCGACGGTGCCCGCGGCATCGGCAAGATCGTCGAGAAGCGTGTTGGCGGTCTCCTGCACCCGATCGCGCAGCGCGGCCACGGCACGCGTGGTGAACACCGAGGACACCAGCTTGCGGTAGCGCGTGTGGTCGGGCGCCTCCACCGACAGCATGGACGGCGGTTGGATCGGATGAATCAGGTTGGGCTTCGTGCGGTCGGCCACCCATTGCACCGGCTTGGGCAGGTTCGTCCCCAGGCCGAAGACGCGGAAGTCGTCGGATCGCAACAGGTCGTTGGCCACCTTGTGGTCGACGGTCATGTAGACGGCACGGCACTTCACGATCGGGCCCCGCGCGCGTAGTTCCTCGGTGAACGGGACGGGATCGGCCCGCACAAGGGGATCAACGAGCAGCCGGCCCTGAGGATCGCCCCGACGGGCGAAGAACTTCGACATTCCGCGGACCACACCGTGCACGGCGAGCCAATGGATTCGTTGCCTTACTGCGCCTTGCACCATGACACTCCAACCGAATAGCGGTTCGGTAATGTAACTGAAGCTTACCGAATTATCATTCGGTATGGCAAGAAGGCGGATACCGGCCGAGCAGCGCCGGATTCGCATCCTCGACGCGGCGGTCGAGGTGTTCGCCGAACTTGGATACGACGCGGCGAAGATGCAGGACATCGCCGCGCGCGCCGGCGTCGTGCCATCGGTGCTCTACGATCACTTCGGCTCTAAACGCGAGCTGTTCATCACGGTCCTCGAGCAACATGCTGCGCGGTTGAGGGAACGCTCGCTGCGCCGCCTCGAGGGCGCGTCGGTCGAGGAACTGGTCCGCGCCAGCGTCGCGAACTACTTCGCGTTCGTCGAGGAGGACCCGTTCCTGTTCCGATTCCTGCACCGCGATCCTCCAGCCGACCCGGAGATCGCCGCGGTCTGTCAGGAGCTGGTCGACCTCGGCACCGCAGGCGTCGCCGATCTCATCCGCTTCGGCGCCGCAGACGCGAAGTCGGTGAAGGGCCTCTCCGTCGACGACGGAGCATGGATCCTGGCCCGCGCGACGCAGTCGGCGTGCGGAGGCGTCGCCACCTGGTGGTACGAGAACCGCGACGTGCCGCGCGACCGCGTGGTCGAACTCGTTTTCATGCTGTTGTGGCAGGGCTTCGAGGGAATGCTCAAGCAGGCTTCTGCCGGCTGACCCCGTCCACGCTCCTACCCAGGCAGTACACCCGCCAGCCCGCGTTGGTCCACCGGTCGATGTCGAGGCAATTACGGCCGTCCACAACGACTTTGGCGCGCACCGTGCCGGCAAGGTCGTCGGGATCGAGCTCGACGAACTCGCGCCATTCGGTCAGTACCAGCACGGCGTCGGCGCGATCACAGGCCTCCATGACCGACGTCGAGTAATTCAGCGTCGGGAACAGGCGCCTCGAGTTCTCCATCGCCTTCGGGTCGTAGACGTTGACCGTGGCGCCATTGAGCTGCAGCATGCCTGCGACGTTCAGTGCAGGCGAATCACGAACGTCGTCTGAGTCGGGCTTGAAGGCCGCGCCGAGGACGGCGATGTTGGCGCCGAGCAGAGAGCCGCCGCATGCCTTGGTCGCCAGTTCGACCATGTGGGTGCGACGCCGCATGTTGATGGTGTCGACCTCGCGCAGGAAGGTCAGCGCATGGTTGGCGCCCAGCTCGCCGGCCCGCGCCATGAACGCGCGGATGTCCTTGGGCAGGCACCCGCCGCCGAAGCCGAGGCCGGCGTTGAGGAATCGGCGCCCGATCCGCGGGTCATAGCCCAGCGCGTCGGCCAGCAGGGTGACGTCGGCGTCGACGGCCTCGCACACCTCCGAGATCGCGTTGATGAACGAGATCTTGGTGGCCAGAAAGGCGTTCGCCGACACCTTGACCAGTTCGGCGGTCTGCAGGTCGGTGACCAGGAACGGCACATCCGCGTCAGGCAGTGGGGCATAGAGTTCCCGGATCGCCGCCTCGGCGCGGGTCGAATCCCGTTGCACGCCAAGCACAATGCGGTCGGGGTGCAAGGTGTCGTGGACGGCGTAGCCCTCGCGCAGGAATTCCGGATTCCATGCCACCTCGACGTCGACGCCCTCGGGGGCGAGCCTGCGGGCCCGTTCCGACAACTCGGCGGCCGTACCGACGGGGACCGTTGACTTGCCGACGATCACCGCGGGTCGGCGTAGCCGCGGCACCAGGCTGTCGATTACGGCGTGCACGTGGCGCAGGTCGGCGCCGTATTCGCCCTTCTTCTGTGGGGTTCCGACGCCAAGGAAGTGCACGTCGGCGAACTCCGCCGCCTCGTCGTAGTCCGTGGTGAAACGCAGCCGGCCCGCAGCGAGGTTGTCGCTCAACATCTTTCGCAGACCGGGCTCGTAGAACGGGATGTCGCCCGACGCGAGTTTGGCGACCTTGCCTGCGTCGATGTCGACGCCGATCACGTCGTGCCCGAGTTCGGCCATTCCGGCGGCATGTGTGGCGCCGAGATAGCCCGTGCCGAAGACGGTGCATCGCATACTGCCTCTATAGGCAGCCGCGATGAGCTAACTGCTACGCGACACTTAGCGCCAAACCAACGGCAGGTGACGAGTGATGGTCACCCGATGCCGTCAGCGACGGCAGAAGATCAGGAAGCATCCTCCGCCGCGGCCACCGCCCGAGCCTGGGTAGCTACCCGGTCCTGGGTAGTCACCGTGACCGCCCGAGCCACCCTCACCCGGGTACTGCGGGCCCTGCGGTGGGTCGTACGGCTCCGGGTACTGCTGCCACGGATTCTGCCTCGGCGGGTAGTACGCGGGCGGCGGCAGGTACGGGTTGTACACCGGCGGGTTGTACACCGGAGCCGGCAGATACGGGACCGGCGCC
>Ga0207688_10001607_pt1 | contig 11929 bp, 10 predicted proteins | sample KBSMiscanthusM4_FD_184296 | JGI IMG/M metagenome (GOLD analysis project Ga0207688, IMG submission 184296) | Miscanthus rhizosphere microbial communities from Kellogg Biological Station, Michigan, USA - M4 (SPAdes) (version 2) | ecosystem: Host-associated > Plants > Roots > Rhizosphere ...
GTCGCGATTATGGGCTCTGTGGATCCGGTCTTCGGCGAGGTCGATCGTTAATGAAACGCCCAACTCCCAAAACGTTAACTCCCAAGGCGTTTCGCGTCGTCCTCAACTGCGTTTGTGTCGACGCCGTTCCGAGTTGGGCAGAATTGGAAGTTGGGAGTTGGGCGTTGGGAGTTAACAGGGGCCATCATGCCTGAGTGGGTGGCTCCGGTTATAGCCCCGTTCATCGTGCTCAACGTCGTCGTCGGCATCGTGACGTATGTGACGCTGCTCGAGCGCAAGTTCGCCGCGCGGATGCAGTCACGCATCGGACCTTATCGCGTCGGCCCGCACGGACTGCTGCAACCGATTGCCGATGCGATCAAGCTGATGATGAAGGAGGACGTGGTGCCAACCGCGGCCGACCGCCGCGTGTTCAACCTGGCGCCAATCGTGTTCCTCATCCCGTGCATGCTGATCTTCGCCACCATCCCGTTTGCCCCTGGACTGGGAGTGGCCGACCTGAACATCGGCATCCTGTTCTTCCTGGCGGTCTCCGCGATGGAGATCGTCGGCCTGTTCATGGCTGGCTGGGGATCGAACAACAAGTACGCGCTGCTCTCGGCGATGCGCGCCGTCAATCAGATCATCTCCTACGATCTCCCGTTCATCTTCTCGGCCCTCGTGCCGGTGATGCTTGCCGGTTCTCTCAAGCTCTCGGACATCGCCGCCGCGCAAAGCGGTTTGTGGTTCGTGTTCTATCCCGTCATCGGGCAGCTCGCCTTCATCGCGTTCATCGTCTCGACGCTCGCGGCTGAGAACCGGGTGCCGTTCGACATCCTCGAAGCCGAGTCCGAGCTGGTTGCCGGATTCCGTGTCGAGTACTCGGGCATGAAGTTCGCGCTCATCCAGCTCGGTGAGTACGCCCACATGGTGGGGTCGTCGTTCCTCGGCGCGCTGCTGTTTCTCGGCGCGTGGGCAGGGCCGGGACCGGAGTGGATGGGACCAATCTGGTTCCTGCTCAAGGCGATGTTCATCTTCCTGCTGGTGACGTGGGTCCGCTGGAGCTTCGTGCGGATTCGCGTCGATCAGATCCTCGCGTTGTCGTGGAAGGTACTGCTGCCGACGACGTTGGCGCTGCTGGTGGCGACGTCGATCGTCGTGGTCTGGAGGCACAGTGGCGCTCCCTGATACTCGCGCGAGCAACGGCACCGAGGTCGGCGCGCTCCTGAAGGCCGTCTTCACGGCGATGCGGGTGACGTTCCTCAACCTGTTCCGCAAGCCCGTCACCGTCCATTACCCGGATGTCACGCGCAAGTATCCGGAGCGCTATCGCGGTCTGCTCGCCCTCGTGTACGACAAGGAGACCGGCGAAGAAGCCTGCATCGGCTGCCGCCTGTGCGAGTTTGTCTGCCCTCCGGCCGTCATCAAGGTCGAGATGTTGAAGAGCGAGAAGCGGAACTACGCCAAGACGTTCACGCTCGAGCTCTATGCCTGCGAATTCTGCGAGTTGTGCGTGCAGGTCTGCCCCACTGACGCCATCGTCATGACGCGGTCGTTCGACATGCCGACCACGGATCGCCGGGAGATGCTGCTCGACAAAGATCGCCTGCACGCGCTTGGTCTTCAGCATCAGCCGTCCTGGGCCACCGGCAACCTGCTGCGCGACATGCAGGGTCCGCCCAAGCAGGCGCGCGCCGAAGCGCATGCCAAGAAGGAAGAAGAAGCACCCAAGGTAGGAGGCGCGGCTTAGTGGCTGAGACGATCGCCTTCTGGAGTCTCGCCGTCGTGCTGGTCGGGTCGGCCCTTGCGGTCGTCCTGTCCAAGAACCTCTTTCACTCGGTGCTCTGGCTGGCGCTCGCGTTAACAGGAACGGCCGGTGTGTTTCTCCTGCTCGAAGCCGAGTTCCTGGCGGCGGTGCAGCTTCTGCTATACGCCGGCGGCGTCGTCACCATCGTCGTGTTCGCGATCGTGGTGACCGAGCGACTGGTCGGCGAACGCATCACGCAGACGAATCGCCGCATCACCGCGGGCGCCGTGGTCGCGCTGGCATTCGTCGCGTTCGTTGTCAATTTCATTTCCCAGCAGCCGCTGGCGGCGACGCGCCAGCCGTTGACGGCGGATCTGACACGCGCGCTGGGCGAGGGCGTGCTCACGAGATTCGTGCTGCCGTTCGAGTTACTTGGCGTCCTGATGCTCGCGGCGATGCTGGGCGCGATATATTTCGCGCGTCCCGAGGACTAGATGGGCCTACAGGCGTATCTGACGCTGGCCGCCATCGTTTTTGGCATCGGCCTGTTTGGCGTTGTCACGCGCCGCAACACGATCGGGATCCTGCTCGGCATCGAGCTGATGATGAACGCCGTCAACATCAACCTGGTCGCGTTCGCACGATTCAGCGGCAGCGACGTCGGGATGATCTTCACCGTGTTTGCGATCTGCATCACCGTGGCTGAAGCGGCCATGGGGCTGGCCATCGTCATCCTGCTGTTCCGGATCCGCCGCACGGTGATGGCGGACCATCTCGACCTCCTCAAAGGCTGATGGGCAGCGACCACCTGACACTCATCGCGCTCCTGACGCCGGCGGCAGCGTTCCTGGTGCTGGCGATCGTGGCACCGCTTCGACGGGCGGGACGACCGGCAGCGTACTTCTCGATCCTCGGCGCCGCAGGCTCGCTGGCCGCAGCTGTCGGCGGGTGGCGCGCCTACGACGGCGCCGTCATGCGCCTGGCCTGGGAGTGGCTGCCAGGCCAGGGGAAGCCGCTCGCCACGATTGGCGTCCTCGCCGACGAAACGTCCACGATCATGCTGGTCCTCGTCGCGCTGGTCGCATTCCTGGTCCAGCTGTACTCGCTGTCGTATCTGAGCGAGGAGCCGCCACCGGGACTCGGACGCTACTACACGTATCAATCCCTCTTCGCATTCTCGATGATGGGGCTGGTGCTCGCGCCGAACCTGCTGCAGCTCTTCATCTGCTGGGAACTCGTCGGCCTCTGCTCGTATCTCCTGATTGGCTTCTGGTACCAGAAGCCCGAGGCTGCCCGCGCGGCGGTCAAAGCCTTCTGGACGACTAAGGCCGGCGACGTCGGACTCCTGATTGGCATCGTCATGCTCTGGAACGTGTCAGGCACCTTCGACCTTGGCGAGTTGCGAATGATGGTCTCCAGCAACCAGCTGCCACTCGCCGGGCTCTCGATCATCACCTTCTGCATCTATCTCGGCGCGATGGGCAAGTCAGCGCAGTTCCCGCTGCACGTGTGGTTGCCGGATGCGATGGAAGGTCCGACACCGGTGTCGGCGTTGATTCATGCCGCGACGATGGTGACGGCGGGGGTATATCTGCTGCATCGAACCGCGTGGCTGTTTGCGTTGACGCCGGACGTGCTGCTCATCGTGGCGTGGATTGGAGCGTTCACCGCGCTGCTCGCGGCGGTGCTCGCGTGCGTGCAGGACGACATCAAACGTGTGCTCGCTTACTCCACCGTGTCGCAGCTCGGCTACATGATGACGGCGATCGGCGCCGGTGTTTCAGTAGCGGGCTTCTTCCATCTTCTGACGCACGGCCTGTTCAAGGCGCTGCTCTTCCTCGGTGCTGGTGCGGTGATTCACGCCGTCGGCAGCAACGATCTGTCACGCATGGGAGGGCTCGCTCGCCGCATGCCGCAGACGGCCATCGTCTTCGTCGTCGGCACGTTGTCGCTTGCGGGTATTCCGTTCTTCGGCGGGTTCTTGTCGAAAGAAGAGATCCTCGGCTCGGTGTGGGGTGGTGGTCTGGTCGGTCCGTTCGCGTTGCTGATGCTGGTGGCATTCCTCACGGCTTTCTACATGTTTCGCGTCGTCTTTCTGGCGTTCTTTGGAGCGCCGGCGGTGCGCCCGGCGGTAGCCGTCACGGGTTTCAGCCCGATCGCACACTACGATGCGGCCGGACATCACGGCGACCACGGGTCCCACGAGCACGATCCTCCGGCACCGATGCTGCTGCCGTTGTGGATTCTGGCGCTGTTGTCGCTGGGGGTGGGAATTTACTCAACGGCGGCCGGGCGGATCCTGTTCTTCGGACCCGCCGCAGCCGAAGCGGGCGCCGCCGAACACGCAGCTCCGGGCTGGCTGACGCCGGCCGCAGTGGGCGTGGCTATCGCCGGCATCGCCCTGGCGTGGCTGACGTATTACACACGCACGATCAGCGCGTCCTCGCTCGCGTCGCTCTTTGGGCCGATTCGTACCGCCGCTCTCAGGAAGTTCTGGATCGACGATCTCTTCGAGGGTGTGGTGGCCGCCGCGACTCTCGCGTTCTCGAGCTTGATCGGCTGGATCGATCGTTACCTCGTCGACGGCGTGCTGAATGTCGTGAGCGCGTGGACGGTGACGACCGGTGACGAGATGCGATCTATTCAAACCGGCCGTGTGCAGGATTACGTCTACGGTCTCGCCGTTGGCCTCCTTCTGTTACTCGTCTGGGTGCGCTGGTCACTGATGTGAGCGGACTTCCGATTCTCTCCGTGATGACGTGGGCGCCGTTTATTGCGGCGGTCCTCGTCATGTTCGTCGCGCGCCGCAGCCCGCTGCTCGTGCGGATCCTGTCGCTGGCCGGCGCAACGGTTTCGCTGCTGGCGTCGCTGTGGGTGTATTTCACGTACGACCGTGCCGCTGCCGGCTTCCAGTTCCAGGAAAGCGTCTCGCTGGTGCCGTCACTCGGCATCTCCTACCTGGTCGGGATCGACGGCATGAGCGCGCTGATGTCGCTGCTCACATCCATCATCATCTTCGCGGGTGTGTTCGCGTCGTGGACGGTGAAGGAACGCAGCCAGGAGTTCTACGCGCTGCTGCTCATCCTGGTGACCGGCGTCTACGGCGTGTTCGTCTCGCTCGATCTCTTCGTCTTCTTCCTGTTCTACGAGATCGCGGTGCTGCCGATGTATCTGCTCATCGGCATCTGGGGTTCGTCGGGTGAAGTGCGGCCGCAGGGGATCTTCGGCTGGGCGTTGGGCCGGACCGGCGTCGGGACGAAAGAGTACGCCGCGATGAAGCTGACGCTGTACCTCCTGTTCGGGTCGGCCTTCATCCTCGTCGGCATTCTGGCGCTCTTCGTGGCGACCGGCTCGAAGTCGTTCTCGTTCCTCACCATGGCTGCGCAGCAGTTCGATCCGGCGCTGCAGACATGGGTGTTCCTCGCCTTTTACGTCGGCTTCGGGATCCTGGCCGGCATCTGGCCATTGCACACATGGTCACCTGATGGGCATGCGTCGGCGCCGACTGCAGTATCGATGCTGCATGCCGGTGTGCTGATGAAGCTTGGCGCCTACGGCGTCGTGCGGCTCGGTATGGGACTGCTGCCGCAGGCCACGGTTGACTGGGCGTGGCTCGTCGGCACGATCGCCTGCATCAACATCGTCTACGGCGCGCTCAGCGCGATGGCCCAGCGCGATTTGAAGTACGTCATCGCGTACTCTTCCGTGTCTCACATGGGCGTCGTGATGCTCGGCGCCGCGACGCTCACGCAGAACGGGTTGAACGGATCGGTGTTCCAGATGTTCGCGCACGGCATCATGACCGGCCTCTTCTTCGCGCTCGTCGGCCTCATCTACGAAAAAGCGCATTCGCGCGAGATCTTCAAGATGGGCGGGTTCGGGACGATGATGCCCGGCATCGCCACTGCGTTCACCATTGGAGGGCTGTCGTCACTCGGCCTTCCCGCGACGGCGGGGTTCGTCGCCGAGTTCCTGACGTTCCTTGGCGCGTGGGGTTCGCTCCATTCATGGTGGCTGTTCCCTGGCGTCATCGGCGCGTTCCTGACGTCGATCTACGTGCTGCGTGTCGCAAAACATATCTTCTGGGGACCCATGTCCGACGATCCGCACTTCCACCATCTGCCCGACGCGAAGGGACCGGAGTGGGCAGCGCTTGGAATCCTCGTGTTCGTGCTGGTGCTCTTCGGCGTGGCGCCCAGCATCGCGATCGGACCGGTTGATACCGCGACCGCTCCGCTTCTTCAGCGGGTCCGACCGGCTGCAGCGACTCAACTCGAGACGGGCAACCCGATTCCGCGATGACGGCCGACATCTCTCTTCCACTCGTGCCCGAGCTGGCGCTCTTCGCGCTGAGCGTCCTGGTGTTGATCCTCGGAGTCGCCCGCAATCCAGCAATTCGGATCGAAAGCGGCCATGGCAGGATGTTCGGCTGGGTCACTTTCCTCGGACTTCTCGCGGTGCTGGCGCTGACGTTCGCATCAGCAGAGGGCGCGTCGCTCTTCGGCGGTGCGTATGTCCAGGACTCGTTGGCGATCTTTGCCAAACGTCTCGTCCTCGCCGCGGGCGCGCTGAGTGTGCTGGCGTCGCTGACCAACAGACAGGCCGCGTTCGCACGCCGCGCCGCCGAGTATCACTTCACGCTGCTCTTCTCGCTCCTTGGGATGATGGTCCTCGTGTCGGCGCGAGAACTGGTGCTGCTCTTCGTTGCGTTCGAGCTCATGTCGATTCCGTTGTACGTGTTGACGGGATTCCTCAAACGCGAAGGAACGGCGCCTGAAGCCGCACTCAAATTCTTCCTGGTTGGCACCGTCTCCGCCGCCGTCATCGCTTACGGCATGTCCTTCATGTATGGCGCGATGGGGACGACGCTCCTCTCGGCAGTCCCGGCGGCGATGGCGCAAGGGTCGCCGCTGATCAAGCTCGGCATGGCGCTGGTGCTCGCGGGCCTTGGCTTCAAGATCGCGGCGTTCCCGTTTCACATGTGGGCGCCAGACACCTACGAGGCGGGCAGCACACCATTTATCGCCTGGCTGTCGGTGGCTCCCAAAGCGGCCGGCTTCGTGGTGATCATCCGGCTCTGGATGGAGGGAGCGGGCAACGCGGCGCTCGCGTGGGTGCCGCTCATCTCGATGATCGCGGGCGTCACCATCGTGGCCGGCAATCTCATGGCGATCCCGCAGCGGAACGTGAAGCGGCTGCTCGCGTACTCGGGCGTCGCGCACATCGGCTACATGCTCATCGGGCTTGCGGCGATGTCGGCAACGGGTATCGCGATGGTCCTGTTCTATCTGGTCGCGTATGTCTTCGGCAACATGGGTGCTTTCCTGGTGGTCGAGACGGTCGCGCGCTCGGAACAGTCGGACGCCATCGACGCGTACCGCGGTCTCGCTCAACGATCGCCGCTGCTCGCGCTGGCGATGCTGCTGTTCCTGCTCTCACTTGGCGGCATCCCGTTCGTGGCGGGGTTCTGGGCCAAGCTCTACGTCTTTCTCGCCGGCGTCGAGCAAGGGCTGCTCGGACTCGTGTTCGTTGGCGCCGTCCTGACCGTCGTCGCCCTCTACTACTACCTGCTCGTCGCACGGCGGATGTACATCGAAGCCCCGACGCACAACGGATCGGTGCCGGTGGATCTCCCGCTGGCAACGGCGATCACTGTGTGCCTCATCGGCGTGATCGGAATCGGCGTGTACCCCGGGCCCTGGGTCGCCGCCGCACAGCGCATCGCGCAGACGCTGTTCTGAGCAACGGGCTATTCGGACCAACCTGTTCTGGGAGGTCTCATGCGGCATGAACAATTGACGAAGCGATACCTGTCCAGGATCTGCTTGACGGCCGTGGTGAGCGGCATGCTTGCCGCAACCCCGTTGGCCTGGGAAAACCCGCTCAAGGATCGCTATCTGAATGGAGCACCGCTGACCATCTGCGATCAGGGTTCTTTCTTCGTCGGTGGTGTGCCGAAGGTCACGCGATATGCCACCTCCGCGGCCGTTCGGGAAGGCGGCCCGCCGCAGCAGATAACGATCGGCCAGATGTATGTCCAGTTCCAGATTCCAGAGCAGCGAAGGCGGTGGCCGCTCATCATGGTCCACGGGTCGACGCATACGGGAGCGGCGCTGGATTCGACGCCTAGCGGTGGCGAAGGCTGGCTCTCTTATGCAGTCCGAAACAAACTCGCCACTTTCGTCGTCGATCAGCCGGGGCGGGGCCGGTCCGGCTTTGACCAGTCGGTGATCCTCGAAGCCAAGGCGACGGGCAACTGGAACCTGGTTCCGTCGAGCTTCGGAAGGATCACCGACGACGGCGCCTGGACGACCTGGTTTGGCCATATCGTGCCGGCCGGTACTGACATCACCACCGGAAAGATGATCCGCCACGGTGACGCTGGCGATCCTGATTCTGCTGAAAACCCGACAGAGCCGTCACAGGCTCACGGCGTTTATCCGCCGGCGTTCCCGATTCCGCCAACGCCCAATTCCGTTGATCCACGTCTCGTTGCGCGTGCGGGCGCCCTAGGGGGAGCACCCAGTCCGTCCAACAACACGTATCTGGGTCTGGAGTACTACAAACAGCTCGTGCCCAACGGCGAAGTCACGTTGCCGGGCTCTGTTTGTCCGAGCTGTACTCCGAACAACCTCAATGCAATCGACACCTGGCTTCCGCTCGGCCTTGCGGAGCTGCTTGAAGGCATCGGGGGCGGCATCCTGTCACCTCATTCGCAATCGACGTCTTCGGTGTTCCACACAGTCCGCATCCTGAAAGAGCGCGGGGAATTGAATCTGTTGAAGGGGATCATCATCCCCGAGGGGGCAGGAACCGATCTCGCAGCTGCCGGGCTCGTCGGGTCGGACTTCGACTCGATTCCGTTCCTGATGGTGAACGGCGATTATCGTCCGCTGGCCACACGGAAGGGGAACTACGCCGCCGTTGCCGCGATGAATGCGAGCCGCACACGCAAGGTTGGACCTGCGCTTTCGCTCAATGTGGAAGACCCGATCTTCAAGGGCAAGCTCAACGGCCACACACATATGGGCATGCTAGGCGCGACTGCCCTGGCGGAATTCGACTTCTTCTTGGACTGGGCCGGCAAGAATATCGACAATCCGCTTCTGAAGAGTGGATGTGCGGCCGGAGCGAACAAGAAGTAAGACAGGCATCTCCCGGATCTGCCTTTGCGAACCGCGATCACGTGTGCCTCGCTGGCGTGATCGGAATCCGCGTCTACCCTGGCCCCTGGGTTGGCGCCGCGCAGCGCATTGCGCAGAGTTTGTTCTTAAAGGGCTCAACCCGCTGCAGAGTTCTGAAAGCGCGCTAGCATACAACGGCCAACGACGTGGCTTGGAAACAGCCCGCGATCGTCTTTGTCGTCGCTCTCGTCGTGCGTCTTGCCCACCTCTGGCAGATGCGTGAGTCCCCATTCTTCTCCGTGCTGATGGGCGATAGCCGCAGCTACGACGAGTGGGCTCGACAGATCGCCGCGGGTGACTGGCTGGGCACTGATGTGTTCTATCAGGCTCCGCTGTACCCGTACTTCCTCGGCGTCATCTATTCGGTGTTCGGACGCGATCTCTTCGTCGTGCGTGTCTGTCAGGCAATCGTCGGTGCTCTCTCGTGCGCAACGCTCAGCCTGGCCGCCGAGCGTCTGTTCTCGCGACGCGTGGGTCTCATCGCGGGAGTCGGGCTCGGGCTCTATGCGCCCGCCATCTTCTTCGACGCACTGATTCAGAAGACGGTGCTCGACGTCTTCCTATTCTGCCTGGCGCTCTTCATCCTGAGTCGCCTCGTGGACTCACCGCACGAACATGGGATCGGCGCCAACACCAGCGGCAGAGCCCTTGGCTGGATATGCCTCGGCATCGTGCTTGGCGCCCTCATCCTGACCCGCGAAAACGCCCTCGTGTTCGTGGCCGTCATCCTGGTGTGGATCGCGAGGCGGAGATCGCAGAGCAGCCCATTGTCCGCTCGGCAACGAGCCATCGACGCTGGCGCACTCGTGCTCGGCGTGGCGATGGTCCTCATGCCAGTTGCGGCACGCAATTACGTCATCGGCAACCAGTTGCTGGTCACCACTTCGCAGTTCGGCCCCAATTTCTACATCGGCAACAACCCGCGCGCCAGTGGGACGTATATGTCGTTGCGTCCGGGTCGCGGCGCGCCCGAGTACGAACGTCAGGACGCGACCGAGCTCGCGCAACACGCGTTAGGACGGCGGCTCACACCATCCGAGGTGTCGAACTACTGGTCGAGCCGCGCGTGGGATTTCATCGGGACACAGCCAGGCGCCTGGCTGCGACTCGTGGGACGGAAGCTGGCGTTGCTCTGGAACGCCGATGAGATGCTCGACACCGAAAGCCAGGAGAGTCACGCAGAATGGTCGGCGGTGCTGCGGGTTGGTGGGTGGTTCGGACATTTCGGTCTGCTCGTGCCGCTCGCCTTGCTCGGCGTCATCGCGACGTGGCACGAACGCTCGCGCCTCTGGATCCTCTACGCGATGACCATCGCGTACGCGGCCAGCGTGGTCGCGTTCTACGTGTTCGCGCGCTACCGGTTCCCCCTTGTCCCCCTCTTGATGTTGTTCGCCGCAGCGGGTCTTAGTGCCCTGCCTGCACGAGTTGCGGCCTGGTCACCAGTACAGCGCGCCGTGGTAGTGGCCACGTTGTCAGTAGTCACCGTGTTCGTGAACTGGCCGATCCTCTCGACCACGATGATGCGCGCTGTCACCGAGAACAACCTTGCCGTTGCACTCCAGGAGGACGGCCAGCTCGACGCGGCACTCGGACACTATCGACGCGCGGCGGAGCTCAGATTGGACTACGCTCCGCCGTACAACAACATGGGAACGGCGCTTCGCGCCCAGGGACGTATCGACGACGCCGTCGCTGCATACCAACGTGCGCTCGACACGATGCCCGACTACGCTGACGCGCATTACAACATGGCCAATGCGCTCCTCGAGCAGAACAGGCCGCTCGAGGCGGCGGATCATCTGCGTATCGCTCGCCAGTTAATGCCCGCGTCGGCCGGCGTTCACAACAACCTCGGCAAAGCACTCGCGGAGCAAGGCCGCATCGAAGAGGCTGCAGGAGAGCTTCGCGAGGCGGTGGCGCTCGAACCCGACTCGGCCAAGGCACATCGCAATCTGGGCAACGTGCTCGCCTCTCGTGGTGACGTGAGCGAAGCGCTTGCCCACCTTCAACAGGCATTCGAGATTGATCCGAGCGACGCAGATACCGGATACGACTTCGGCACCTTGTTGCTGCAGGGAGGGCGAGTCGACGACGCGGTCTCAGTGTTCCGCGCCGTCGTTCGTGTGAAGCCTGATTACGCCGAAGCGCACAACAACCTCGGCATCGCGCTCGGCTTGCAGGGACGGCTGCCCGAAGCGATCGAGCAGTTCGAACAGGCGCTGCGGCTGAAGCCGGAATTCGCCGACGCGCAGCGCAATCTCGAAATGGCGCGGCGCGCACGTTGAACATGCCTGATACGGTGCGACGGAACGAGAGTGCGACGGTGCGATGGTCCAGTGCGACGGTGCGATGGCCATTGCGATGGTCCAGTGCGACGGTGCGATGGCCATTGCGATGGTCCAGTGCGACGGTGCGACGGGCCGGCGCACGATGCGCGCGTGAGCGTGAGTTACCGGCGTGAGTTACCGACGGACATTACGCGCTCGAATCACAGGACGTTCGCACCCTCGGACCTTCGTACCGAACCCTCGCACCCCGCACCCCGCACCGTCGTCCCTTCGCACCGTTTTTCACCAACGTGTCGTGACGCCAACTCCGAACATCCTCCCCTGCATGATGCTGTTGGGCGCCAGATACGTGGCCGCCAGGGCGTTGGTCGTCACGTAGCTGATGATCGCATCGGAGTTGTTCACGTTGAACACCTCGAACACCGGTAACACGCTGACCCGACCGACGCTGAATGTACGGGAGACCTTGAAGTCGAGCTGCGTGATTCGTTCGACAAACGTAGCGCGGGCCGGCTCGAGATACATGATCAACGAAGGCTGCCCGAAGACGCCTGTGGGCATGATGATCTGGTTCGCCGGACACGGCGACGGACAGTCCGCCGGGTAGCGTGTGATGCCCCGCGTGACATTCATCGTGCGAGTGCTGCTCGGGCTCTCGTTGCTTTGTAGAGCCACGCTGAAATCGATGCCCCAGGCAACCGGAGTCGTGCCAGCGAGCTTGATGCCTTTCC
>Ga0207688_10001611_pt1 | contig 11919 bp, 11 predicted proteins | sample KBSMiscanthusM4_FD_184296 | JGI IMG/M metagenome (GOLD analysis project Ga0207688, IMG submission 184296) | Miscanthus rhizosphere microbial communities from Kellogg Biological Station, Michigan, USA - M4 (SPAdes) (version 2) | ecosystem: Host-associated > Plants > Roots > Rhizosphere ...
CTTCTCGCCGACGCCGCCCACGACGATCGGCGGCCGCGGCTGCTGGACCGGTCCCGGCTTGATCGGCATGTCGCGGATGGTGAAATGCTTTCCGGTGAAATCGATTACCTCGTTGGCGAAGGCCTGATGCAGGATCTCCAACGTCTCGCCCAGCCGCTCGGAGCGCTCGCCGAACGTTCCCCAGTCCAGCCCGGTCCGGCTGTGCTCGTCTTCGATCGAACCGCTACCGATGCCGAGTTGAAGCCGTCCTGCCGAGATTTGATCGAGGGTCGTGGCCATCTTCGCCAGGACCGCGGGGTGGCGGAATTGGTTGCACAGCACCATGTGTCCGATGCGAATGCGCTCGGTGCGGCTGAGCAGTGCCGTGGCCAGAGTCCAAGCTTCCATCGAGGGATAGTCGGGCGCCCCCGGACCGTAGAGGTGGTCGTAGAGCCACAGCGAGTCGATGCCTAGCCGTTCGCAGAGCAGCGTGCGATGCAGGATCTGGTCGTAGGTGAAGCCCATCTGGGGTAGATAGACGCCGATCTCGGGTTTGCTCAAGGCCGCAGTTCCAATCTTCCGTCGATGATGGTGGTAGTGCCGTTGACAGCGGCCTCGAATGCGAACGAATTCTCATTGATGCCAAAGGCATTCACGGTCAGCTCAGAGTCCATCGGGGTCGGCGCCGCGAACCGGACGGCGATCCGCCGAACCCTGGCCGGGTGCTCGACGCCCAACAGGCCGAGCAGGCGGTGTGTGCAGATCGACATCGTGCACAGCCCGTGGGTGAACACGAAGTCGAAACCCGCCGCGCGCGCCACCTCGATGTCGAAGTGGTGCGCCGCCCAGTCGCCGGACACCTCCGCATAACGGTCGGCGATGTCCTTGTCGACGTGCTGGCTGACGGACCCGAGGGGGTGGGCTGTATCCAGACGCTCTCACTGGAAACACGGCAGGTACGGCGCGCCCGTCCAACACCGCCGCGGTGTGATCACCGGTCGCCGCCGCGTAGGCCGCCATGGTCTCGGGTGCGAGGCTGCCGCGGAACGGGCCGTGCCGGGCCGGGTTCAGCACGAACTCGCTCATGCACGTGACCTCTTCTAATGCGGGAATGCTGTACTTTCCGTCGTTCGCATGGTAACGACATTCTCAGAAAACGAGAAGAATGTTCTGAAGCGGGGTACCGAAGATGAAGTTCACGTTCACCCATCCGATGCACAGCAATCCGTACAACCCGGAGTTGGTCACCGGGTCGGGCATCGCGACCGTCGCGGAGGCGGCCGAGGCGGCGGGGTTTGACGGCTTCGGGTTCACCGACCACCCAGCGCCCACACAGCGGTGGCTGGAGTCGGGCGGGCACGACGCGGTAGACCCCTTCGTGGCGATGGGTTACGCCGCGGCCCGGACGTCGACACTGCGGCTGATCCCGAACATCGTGGTGCTGCCGTACCGAAACCCGTTCGTGGTGGCCAAGTCCGGTGCGACGCTGGATCTGCTTTCCGACGGCCGGTTCGTCCTCGGCGTTGGCGTTGGCTATCTCAAGCGAGAGTTCGCCGCGCTGGGCGTGGACTTCGACGAACGGGGGCAGTTGTTCGATGAAGCGCTGGAGGTGATCCGGGGCATCTGGACCACCGACGACTTCTCGTACGAGGGCAGGCATTTCACGGCGAGCGGGATCACGGCCCACCCACGGCCCGTGAGCCGCCCTCATCCGCCGATCTGGATCGGCGGCAACACCGCTGCCGCACGTCGTCGAGTGACCACGCACGGTGATGGCTGGTGCCCGTTCCCGGCACCCGCGATGCTGGCGCAGACCGCGCGCACAGCGGAGATGGACTCGGGGACCCTCGGCGAAGGCATCGACGATCTGCGGCGCCGCCTCGAGGCCGCGGGCCGGGATCCGTCCACTGTCGACATCAGCTTCACCAATGCCGAGGGCGGCAGCCCCGGAGCCGACGACTTCAACGCCGACGCCTACCTCAGCGGGGTGGAAAAGCTTGCGGCGCTGGGGGTTACTTGGTTGCAGGTGGGGCTGCCTGGGGACAGCCTGGCGCATGCACTGGAAACGATCGAGCGCTTCGGCAAGTTGGTCGTCGCCCAGGCGCGCTGAGCGGAGCGCTTAAACATTCGATCGAATCTTTTTCTCTGGCCTGAAGGACGGCAACAGGTCGCACATCCTCCGCAAATCACGGCCTGCCCACATGACCGTGCGGTCCGGCCGAACGATTGCCGACGCGACACGGGCGCAGCGAAGCCAATCGGTGAGTTCGTCCCCCGGAGCGGCGATATGGGTAACGGCGCCGCGCTCTCGGAGTAGACGGTGTTGCGTGTCGTCGGGCAGCACTGTGGTAATCAGCGCGAAGCCGTGGCCGAGGACGCTGTCGAGCCGGCGCCCGCCGGCCAGCACCGGATTGGGACAGAGTGTTCCGGCCAGCTGCCGGGGTACGCGCGATCTGTGAACGAACGCCGAGTGATGCAATGCCGACGTGCGACTGTCGATGACCTTGTTTCGCAGTCCCGGGACGAACTTCATGCGGGTGACGACCAAGCGCCGGATGAGATTGCCCAACTCTCCGCCGGCCGTCATCGACCAGCCGATGCTCAATGCGAGTCGAATCATATGGCGGGTATGGGGTTTCCGTTCCTTCTCGTAGCTGTCGACCGCGGTTCTCGGAAGATCGCCGGAAATCACACCTGCGAGCTTCCACGCCAGGTTCATCGCGTCACGAAGGCCGGCGCCCATGCCCTGGCCGATGAACGGCGGGGTGAGGTGAGCGGCATCGCCGAGCAGGAAGACGTTCCCCCGCCGCCACCGGTCGGCCATCTGAGCCCTGAACGTGTAGTCAGTAACGCGAATCAATTCGAGTTGGTCATCCTGGATGCGCGAGGTCCACGGCGCGATGAGCGGCTTCAGCGCATGCAGGCTTCGGAAGTCTTCGGCGGATTCACCTGGCAGGATGCGGAACTCCCAGCGGTAGCGAGTCGCACCAATCCGCATGTAGGTGCCGGCCCGCATGGCATCGCAAACCTGGTGTACACCGTCCCACTGGTCGAGGTCGGCCCCGGTGGCCGCATCGACAACCAGCCAGCGCTGTTCGAACCTCATGTCTCGCATGGCTGCGCCGATTCGCGCGCGCACGACGCTGTTGGCCCCGTCGCAGCCCAGCACGAATTCGGCGTACACATCGTGCTCGGACCTGTCCGTCCGATCGACGAACGCGACCCGTATCCGGCCGTCGCTTTCTTCTTCGACCTGTGTGACTTCGACGTTGCCACGGAGTTCGGCGTTCGGGTGGCGCTTCAGATTGGTGCGCAACAGCGCCTCGAATTCCGGTTGGTCGAACATATTGGCCTGGGGGAACCCGTGCGCACTCAGCGCGGTGTCGCGCCTGAACTCAGCAAGCACCCGCATCGTCGGATCCAGCAGTCGCAGGCCTTGAGCGGGTCGGGAGATCGCCGCAAACTCTTCGGCGATGCCGAGACGCGCGACGATACGGAAGATCTCGTCATCGAGATGCACGGCCCGGGGCTGCGGATACACGGTGGACCACCGATCGAGCACGAGGCATTCGATGCCGTACTGCCCCAGCAGCGTCGCTGCGGTGATGCCCGTCGGACCGGCGCCGACAATGACAACGGGGATGGTCGTCACGCGTATTTCACCGCGGTGCGTTGGGTACCCAGGTCGATTGCGCCGTCGTCGGTGGCCACCGTGGCCTCCACGACATCGCCGTGCTGGAGATACTTGCGGTTCTTGACCGCCCTCTTGAAGAAGGCATTCCACTTGACCGCGGGCGGCAGCAATGAGCCGATGATCCCAACAGGCTTCGGCGGAGCGCTCAGCGCGGTTCCGACCGGTGTGCCGGTCATCACGAGGTCGCCGGCGCCGAGACGCTGGAATCGCGAAAGTGCCTGCAGCGCTTGCACCGGCCTGTAGATCATGTCGCCGTCGACGAGCATGTCCTGACGCACCTCGCCGCTGACGTGCAACCGCAGGCGAAGGTCACCGAATCGCTCGAGCTCGTCGGCATCAAGAAGCACCAGCGCGGGTCCGACCGGGGTGAACGTCGGATACGACTTAGCCTCGTAGAACTGCGTTTGCGGGAGCTGAATATCGCGGGCCGACACGTCGTTGGTGACGACGAGGCCGGCAATGTAGTCCGACAGCTTCGCTTCAGTGATCGTGGTTCCGACGGGGATGTCGCGACCGATGACCAGACCGATCTCCACCTCGTAGTCCAGCACGCGGACGTGTTCGGGCCTGACGATCTCGTCGAACGGACCGCTGATGGACCCAGAGGCCTTGCGGAAGAACGTCAGGGGAATGGACTTCGGATCCATCCCCGCGTCCTTGACGTGCGAGGCGAAGTTGGTCATCTGCGCCACCACACGGCACGGTGGCGTCACCGGCGACACGAGTTCGAGGCTGTCGAGGGGCACGGTGTCGGCGCAGTGGGCGGCGGCGTCGACGGCCGCCCGGTCAGCCAGCAGCTCACCGGTGGTGACCGCGGTCGTGGTGATCTTGGCTGCGCCAGTGGGTGTCTGGACCCACCAGGCGTCGTTGGTGCGAAGGATCGAAATCGTCATGAGCTGGCCACTTTCAGGAGGCCGACGAGGCGGCTGATATCGAATTCGTTGTCGCCGCGCAGCGCGGTGATCATTGACCGCGCCTCGTGCGGAAGGGATTTGGGGCTGGTGCCGAGGAAATCCTTGCTGGCGGGAGGTCCCCATTGGGCCAGCCCCGAGGCGGTGAACGGCGCCCAGCCTGGCTCCAAGGTGGAGTCGAACATGTCGCCGTCACTGAAGTGCTCGACCATGAAGCCGTCGGGATCGCGCCAGTAGTCGAAGATCTGGCTGCCCTGGATGTGGCGGCCGATGCCCCATGAGCGGTGGTAGCCGCGGTCCGCCAGGTATTCGCCGCCGGCGGCGAGCGCGTCGAGATCGCAGACCTGATAGGCCGAATGAACGTAGCGGTCGCTCGGCCCCAACGCGATCGCCAGCGTGTGATGGTCGGCCGGAGTGGCGCCGCGGTCGCAGCGGATGAAGCTCATTGTCGGCCCCCGCTCACGCTGGCCGGGAAAGAACAGGAAGTCGCTGACGATCATCCCGAGGTTGTCGAGATACCAATTGAGAGCCTCGATGTACTTGGTGGTCTGCAGCACGAGGTGCCCGAGCCGCTGCACCTTGGTTGGCACTCGCGGGGGCCGCTGTGTCCCGTTCACCCGCCACAGCTCGTGACCGAAATTAAAGGTGTGGACCGATTGCGACGGCAGCATCGCGAGGTCATGTGTTCCCGCCACGACATGGACGGAAATGCCGCTCGGGTCGACGAGATCCACGGCCACACCGCCGAGATGTTCGGGCAGCGCCCGCGTCCGTGCGCCCATCGCCTCGGCCAGCCGAAGCACATCGGCTTCGTCGTGCGCCTTGAACGCGGCACCGACGAACCGCGACCGCGGCCCGCGCCGCAGGATCACGCACGGTGCCCCGGCGTCGGTGCCGCGCAGATGCAGCTCGTCCGGCGTGCGCGAGACGGTGCTGAAGCCGAACGCGAGGGCGAACGCGTCGGCGCGAATCAGGTCCGGCTTGTCGAACTCCAGCCAGGCGATGTCGTGCACCTTGATCACCGGATTGCGGGATCGCCCCGGATGTTCCCCGGGTCCTGCGCCCCGCTCGCTGTGCAGGTCGTTGTGGGCGCCGACGGTGTCGCTCATCCCAACTCCTCTCTCGTAACTGACGAAATCGTCACATACGAGATCATCCTCAGTCAAGATATTCTGACGAAATCCTCAAAACTGACTATCCCTGCTATGGTGGGCCCGTGAGCGAGCAGCAGAACGACCCGGTCAACCGGCTTGAGCGGCGCAAGCAGCGCACGCGTGCCGCGCTGATCCAGGCCGCGCAGGCGTTCCTTGCAGCGGGCAAGTCCAACGTTCCGGTCCTGGAGATCACTCAGGCCGCAGACGTTGGGATGGGGTCGTTCTACAACCACTTCGATAGCAAGGAACAACTCTTCGAAGCCGCGGTCGCCGACGTGCTCGACAACCACGGTGCCCTGCTTGATCAGCTCACGGAATCGATCGACGATCCCGCCGAAACGTTCGCCTGCAGCTTCCGTCTTACCGGGCGACTCTTCCGGCGCCGGCCGCAGGAGAGCCAGATCCTGCTCGTCAATGGGCTCAACCTGATGGCGTCGGAGCGTGGACTCGGTCCGCGCGCGCTGCGAGACATCGAACTGGCCACCGCGGCCGGACGGTTTACGGTTGACGATCCCAGACTGGCGTTGGCGGTCGCTGCAGGCGCTCTGCTGGGGCTCGGCAGGCTGCTGCAAGACGAGCCGGAACGCGACGACGCCGCGGCCGCCGACCGGGTGACCGAAGACGTCCTGCGCCTGTTCGGACTCCCCGCCGCCGAAGCACACGACATCTGCACCCGCCCGTTGCCGGTTCTCGACAAGGCGGGGACGGCGGCCTGACGGTGCGCGAGAGGTCGCGGCTCGACTGTCAGTGATCCGTGTCTTCGGCGATCATCCGCAGCGCGGTCTCGTACATGGCACGCGCGTGGAGCTCGAACAAGCCGATCAGGTCCACCGAGTCGCCGCCGATCTCCTTCGCGATGAACATGCCGTCCGCGCCCGCGATGGCGTACGTGGCCAGCTGATGTATCTGTGCGTCGTCGAGTTCAGGGATTAGTTCGCGGATGACGTCGATCATTTGGCCGTACGCCTCCACGCGGGCCTGCAGGAACATCGTCCGCGCGCGAGGCTCCTCCGGGCGGCGTTCGAGCGCCAGCATCAGTCCGAGGCGGATGAAGTCGGGGGAGTCCAGCAGTGCCTTGGCGATCTGGATCGCCATGCCCTTCAGGCGCTCGGGCGCGTCACCCTCGGCGGGGACCTGCCACGCGGTGAGCCAGTTCGCGAAGCTGCTTTCGATGACCGCGGCGATGAGGTCGTCCTTGTCCTTGAAATGCCAGTAGATCGAGCTCGCGGGCAGGCCGCACTTGGCGCTGACTAGCGCGATGCTCGTGCCCTCATAGCCACGCTCCGCCGCGATCTCGGTCGCGGCGTCGAGGATGCGTTCGCGCGACAGTTCGCCGTCCGCTCGTTTGCGGCGGGCCGCCGGCTCTTTCTTCTCTGCCATCTGCGCTCCTCGATTTCGGATATTGACTCCGTAGTGATCACTACAGTACCGTAGCGATCACTACAGAACAACCCTCTCGACGATGGGAGCGAACCGTGAGCACTACAGAAGTTGAATCGCCGACTCCGTCGGCGGCTACCTACGACATCGCGGTCATCGGCTACGGGCCGACCGGCGCCACCGCCGCCAACCTATTGGGCCAAATGGGGTTGAAGGTGCTCGTGATCGAGCGCGATCCCGACGTCTACAGCCGGGCCCGGGCGATCTCCACCGACGAGGAGGTCATGCGGGTTTGGCAGTCCGTCGGCCTCGCGGACCGCCTCCAGCAGGACATGCTGCCGGACCGTCCGCTGAACTTCGTCGATGCCGACGGGGTGCCATTCATCGATCTGAAGGTCACCTCACGCGGGACCGGGCACCCGCCGCAGCAGTTCCTCTACCAGCCCGCGGTCGACCAGGTGCTGCGCGAAGGTGTGGGCCGCTTCCCGAACGTCGAGATACTCCTCGAACACGAATGCCTACGCGTGTCGCCGACGGACGAAGAGGTCGAACTCATGCTGGCCGATCTGCGCACCGATACCTTCAAGCGGATCCGTGCGTCCTACGTGATCGCCGCCGACGGCGGCTCATCACACACCCGCGGGCAGTTGGGCGTCGGTTACAGCGGGCGCACCTACAGCGAACGATGGGTCGTCATCGACACCAAGGTGCTGCAGGAGTTGGACGCCCACGACCGGCTCCGGTTCCACTGCCACCCCGACCGTCCGACCGTCGACTGCCCGACTCCGCTGGGTCACCACCGGTGGGAGTACCCCGCCCGCACGGACGAGGATGAGCAGACACTCTTGCGCAGAGAGAACATTTGGAAGGTTCTCAACGATCAGGGCATCACCTCCGAACACGTCGAGATTCTGCGGGCCGTGATCTACAGCCACCACGTCCGCGTCGCCGACCGATGGCGGGTGGGGCGGGTCTTCCTGGCCGGCGACGCCGCGCATGCCATGCCGCCGTGGATCGGCCAGGGCATGTCGGCCGGAGTCCGCGACGCCGCCAACCTGTGTTGGAAACTCGCCGCCGTCATCAACGGAGAGGCACCTGATTCGCTGCTCGACTCCTACCAGGACGAACGCAAGCCGCACGTCACCGAGGTCACCCGCCGCGCGTGCTTCGCCGGCCGGATCATCACCGAGCGCAACCGCGTCATCGCCGCCACGCGCACTCACGTGTTCCGTGCGCTGACGCGAGTGCCCGGTGTGGACGCCGTTCTCCTGAAAATGATGTGGATTCCCGACGCCCGGTACGAGGAGGGCTTTTTCGCCACCGAGAACCACCCCGCCGTCGGTTGGCAGATCCCGCAACCGTGGGTGGCGGACGGTACGGGCGCCATCGTTGGCCTCGACGACGTCCTCGACGGGCAGTGGGCGATCCTGCACACCGGCGAGCCACCGGCCGGCGAGCAAGCCTGGACCGAATTGGGCATCCCGACGATCCGGATCACCGAACCCACACTGATCCGCTGGCTGCAACGCAAGAAAGCCGCCGCCGTCGTGGTACGTCCCGACGGCTTCATCTACGCCGCAAGCCAATCCGGACAGCCGCTGCCCGCACCCCCGGCCATCACATCCATTAGAACCGGAGTACCCGCATGATCACCGCCAATCTGGCCGAACACACCGTCGCCGTCGACCGAAAACCGATCTTCGTCGCCGAAACCGGCAGCGGGCCAGCCGTAGTCATGCTGCACGGCGGCGGCCCGGGCGCGTCGGGCTTGGCCAACTACTCGCGCAACATCGACGCGCTCGCACAACACTTCCGGGTCATCGTGCCGGACATGCCCGGCTATGGCCGCTCGGTCAAGGGCGTCGATCAGGACGACCCGTTCGGCTACCTCGCCGACATGATCCGCGGACTGCTCGACGAACTCGGGATCGATACCGCCCACTTGATCGGCAACTCGTACGGTGGTGCCGCTGCACTGCGCCTCGCCCTGGATACTCCGCGCCGCGTCGGAAGGCTGGTGCTGATGGGACCCGGCGGGATCGGGACGACGCGGGGTGTGCCGACCGCCGGCCTGAAAAGACTGCTGTCCTACTACGGCGGCGACGGACCGAGCCGCGAGAAGCTCGAAACCCTCATCCGCACATACCTTGTCTACGACGGGGCTTCGGTGCCCGACGATCTGATCGACCTGCGCTATCAGGCATCGATCGATCCTGACGTGGTCGCCAACCCGCCGCTACGGCGTCCGTCGGGCCCGACCGCGCTGCGCACGCTGTGGCGCATGGACCTCACCCGCGACGGCCGCCTCAAGTCACTGCACACCCCGACGCTGGTGTTGTGGGGCCGAGACGACAAGGTGAATCGGCCGGCCGGCGGGCCGCTGCTGCTCAACACGATGCCCAACGCGGAGCTGGTGATGACGTCGCACACCGGGCACTGGATGCAGTGGGAGCGGGCAGAGTTGTTCAACGAACTCGTCACCGAGTTCCTGAGCGCCGACTCGAGGCTCGCCCATGGCTGACATCTTCGGCAACATCCACCTCGGGTACATCGTCATCGAGACCGAGAAGTTCGCCGACTGGCGACGGTTCGGCCGCGACGCCATCGGCATGCACGTCGACGAGACGCTGCCCGACGTCATGCGATTCCGCTTGGACGACAACGAATGCCGGTTCCTGCTGCAGCGCGGACCGGCAGAGGACGCCACCGCGCTCGGCTGGCAACTCGACGACCACAGCACGTTCGACGAGATCGTCTCCCGGGTCACCCGGCACGGTGTGCCCGTCACCGAGGGAACCGCAGAGGAAGCCGCTTTGCGAGGGGTCGAGCGGCTCGTGCGGTTCCCCGGGCCCAACGGGCTCGCGCAGGAAGTCTTCACCCGCGCCCGTGTCAGCGATGCGCCGCTGGACATGTGGGTCGGCGGCGGCTTCGTCACCGGGGAATCCGGGATGGGACACGTCGCGATCACGACGAAAAAGCCTCATCACATGCGCGGCTACTACAACACGGTGTTCGATGCCCGGCTATCGGACTACATCGACGAAACGATCAGCGGGGTCAAGCTCAAGATCCGGTTCCTTCGGGTCAATCAGCGCCATCACTCCGTGGCCATCGCCGCGGTGAACCGGCTGCCCGCCAACCCGATCCGTACTCGCGTCCAGCACCTGAACATTCAGGTCGCCGACCTCGACGACATGACCGCCTCCTATCAGCGGGTAAAGGAACTCGGCTTCCACATGGCACTGAGCGTCGGTCAGCACACCAACGACAAAGAGCTGTCTTACTACGCGATGACGCCGTCCGGGTTTGAATGGGAAGTCGGCTGGAATCCGATCGTCGTCGACGAGAACACCTGGGAAACCACGACTTATCAGGGCATCAGCATCTGGGGTCATACCCTGGAGGGACAGACCATCGTCGACAAACTCGCAATGTTCAAGACCGGCGCGCGGTCGCTGGTGCATCGCGAAGACAGCGTCCCGGCGTTGGCCGGCGACGGCATCCGGGATAACTGACGGAGCGCCATGCATCGCATCGACACCCATCACCACATGATCCCGCCCGACTACCGAAAGGCCTTGCGTCGAGCGCGCATCGACGAAGCCGGCCAACGTGCCGTACCCGACTGGAATCCGGCGGGCTCGTTGCAGACGATGGCCGACCTCGACGTCGCCACCGCCATCCTTTCGGTGTCCACCCCGGGCACGACCTTCCTGCCGAATCCTGCCGACGCGGCTGCGCTGGCCCGCGACCTCAACGACTACGGCGCCGACCTGGTTGCGTCGGCGCCGGACCGCTTCGGGTTATTCGCCACCGTCCCGATACCCCACATCGACGAATCGGTGGCCGAGACCGTCCGGGCTCTCGACAACCTCAACGCCGACGGGGTCGTGCTGTTGGCCAACAACGAGGGCATTTACCTCGGTGAGGACGGGCAGGACAACCTCTGGGCGGCGCTGGACGAGCGGGCGGCGGTGGTGTTCATCCATCCGGCCGATCTGCCGGGCCCGACGGTGCCCGGTGTCGCGCCTTGGGCCGCAGACTTCCTGCTCGACACCACCCGCGCCGCATACCTACTGGTGCGCAACGGTATTCGCCGCAAATATCCAAACATCCGCTTCATCCTGAGCCACGCCGGCGGCTTCGTGCCGTACGCGTCGCATCGGATGGCCGTGGCGGTCCTGGCGGATACCGGACGCAGCCCCGCCGACAGCCTGGACGACTTCTCGAGCTTCTACTTCGACACCGCGCTGTCATCCAGTGCCGCCGCACTGCCCACGCTGTTGGCCTTCGCGAAACCGGGACACATCACCTTCGGGTCCGACTTCCCGTTCGCGCCCGTCGCCGTGGGACGGCTTTTCGCGGCCAGACTGGAGACCTACCCCGGTCTGGACAACACAACGCGCAATGCCATCGACCGCACCAACGCGCTTGCGCTGTTCCCGCGACTCGGCATCGTGCCGGCGCCGGCGTCGTCCCGTGTCGACGCCGCTCGCCATGGTGCGCCGAGATCGACGTAATGGCGAAATTCACCCGCACTTCTTCGCCCATATGTCCGTTTCGGCGTCAGTGAGTCAGAATGCGGCCTCGGGCAGGTTCATGATCTCGTCGTCGAGGTTCTCGATGATGCCGCGCAGTGCCGCGAGGTTAGGCAGCATGTTGGCGGCAAAGAACGTCGCGGTGGCGATCTTGCCCCGGTAGTACGCCTCGTCGCCCTTCGACTCGGCGAGCGCGGCTTGCGCCACGTTGGCCTGCACGAGCAGCCGCCAGCCGATCAGTAGGTCTCCGACGGCGAGGAGGA
>Ga0207688_10001614_pt1 | contig 11890 bp, 9 predicted proteins | sample KBSMiscanthusM4_FD_184296 | JGI IMG/M metagenome (GOLD analysis project Ga0207688, IMG submission 184296) | Miscanthus rhizosphere microbial communities from Kellogg Biological Station, Michigan, USA - M4 (SPAdes) (version 2) | ecosystem: Host-associated > Plants > Roots > Rhizosphere ...
CCGCCGGGCTAGATGCGCCTCCGGTCGACACTTGTCGCCACGGCTCTCGCGGTCGCCGTGGCTGCTCCGCTCGCGCTGGCGGGATCGTCGGCCGACCCGGGTGTGACCTCGACGACGATCCTCCTCGGCGGCACCTCGCCGCTCACCGGACCTGCGGCCTCGTATGCGTCCGTGGCACGCGGTGCGAAGGCGTACTTCGACTCGGTCAACGCGAAGGGGGGCGTCTCGAAGCGGAGGATCGAGTACGAGATCGTCGACGACGCCTACAACCCGGCGCTCACCGTGCAAGGAGTTCGGCGGCTCGTCGAGCAGGACGAGGTCTTCGCCGTCTTCAACACGCTCGGCACCGAGTCCAACCTCGCGATCCGCGACTACCTGAACCAGATGAAGGTGCCGCAGCTCTTCGCCGCGTCCGGCGCGACCACGTGGGGGCGCGACGCCGCGAAGTACCCCTGGACGATCGGCTTCCAGCCGAGCTATGCGGCGGAGGGATTCGTCTACGGGAGGTACGTCGCGCAGACCATGAAGAAGGCGAAGATCGCCGTTCTCTTCCAGAACGACGACTACGGCAAGGATCTCCTGGGCGCGCTCAGGAGCGGCCTCGGTCGCTCAGGCTCGAAGGTCGTCGCCGCCGAGCCGTATCAGGTGACGTCGCCGGATGTCGGCTCACAGATCGCGAAGCTGAAGGCATCGGGCGCGAACGTCCTCGCGATCTTCGCCACGCCGACGTTCGCGATCCAGGCCTACGTGTTCGCCAACCGGCTCGGCTGGAAGCCGAAGGTGATCGTGAACGGCGTCTCCGGCACCTCGAACATCATGGCGCTCGCCTCCGAGGGCGGGAAGAACAAGGTCATAGAGGGCTCGATCACGACCAACGTCCTCAAGGACCCGACCGACCCGCGCTGGAAGAACGACGCGGGCATGAAGCTCTATCGCTCGCTCATGGCGAAGTACGCGAAGGGTGCGAACGTCAACGACGTCTACCACGTGTACGGCATGGCGGTCGGGTACGAGACGGTCGGACTGTTGCGGCGGCTCGGCGCGAACCCGACGCGCGCGGGATTGATGAAGGCGGCGCGGTCGATGAGCGACCCGAGGAACCCGTTCCTGATCACGGGGATCGCCGTGAAGACCGGCCCCGGGGACAACTTCCCCGTGCAGCAGGGACAGCTCCAGCGCTGGACGAACGGCCGCTGGGTCCCGTTCGGCGGCATCTGGCAGTCGAAGCGGAACTAGGGCCTCGTCACATCTCGGCGATGCCGAGCACCTCGACGGCGACGCCCGGACTCTGCGGGATCAGCGCGGCGAGCTCGATCGCTTCGTCGCGGCTCGCGCAGTCGACGACGTAGAAGCCGCCGACGCCTTCCTTCGTCTCGGCGAACGGCCCATCCGTCACGAACGGCGCGTCGCCGGGGCGGACCGTGGCCGCGTCGCCGGTGAGCGCCTCGCCGAGAAGGTGGACGCCGCGCCCCCGGAGCATGTCGGCGTATGCCATGTGCTCGCGGACGATGGCCATGCGCTCGTCGGCTGTCATCGCCGTCTCGGCCTCGCTGTCGCCGTGCACCAGGAACAGGAACTTCATCGCTCTCCTCTCTGTCACCGAATAGACGAATGCGACGCGTGAATCTCGACGTATGCTCGCGGACGTGACCGCCGCCGCCTCCGAGCTGCTCGCAGCACCGCTCGAGGAGCTCCTTGCCGAGGCGCGCGCGCTTCGCCAGAGCCCGCTCGTCACGTACTCGCCGAAGGTCTTCATCCCGCTCACCACGCTGTGCCGCGACGTCTGCGGGTACTGCACGTTCGCCCGCCCACCCCGGCGCGGCGAGCGGGCGTTCATGAGCGAGGAAGAGGTGCTCGCGATCGCCCGCGCCGGCGCCGCGGCGGGCTGTCGCGAGGCGCTCTTCACGCTCGGCGACAAGCCCGAGCTGCGGTACAAGGTCGCCCGCGAGGAGCTGCGCTCGCTCGGTTGCGAGACGACGCTTCACTACCTCGAGCGGTGCGCACGCCTCGTCCTCGAGGACACGGGCCTGCTGCCGCACCTCAACCCGGGGGTGCTGGGACGTGCCGAACTGGAGGCGCTGCGTCCCGTCTCCGCCTCGATGGGGATCATGCTCGAGACGACCGCGGAACGGCTCGGCGCGAAGGGCGGCCCGCACTGGGCGTCGCCGGACAAGGTCCCCGCTCGCCGGCTGGAGACGATCCGCCTCGCTGGCGAGCTCGCCGTCCCGTTCACCAGTGGGATCCTCATCGGGATCGGCGAGACGCGCGAGGAGCGGATCGACGCCCTGCTGGCCCTGAAGGCGCTGGGCGAGGAACACGGGCACGTGCAGGAGGTCATCGTCCAGAACTTCCGTGCGAAGCGGGGGACACGCATGGCTGCGCACTCCGAGCCGCCGCTCGACGACCACTTGTGGACGATCGCCGCTGCGCGGATCCTGCTTGGGCCCTGCTGGCACGTCCAAGCGCCACCCAACCTCGCGTTCGACGACTTCCCGCGCCTCCTCGACGCCGGCATCGACGACTGGGGAGGGGTCTCGCCCGTCACGATCGACCACGTCAACCCCGAGGCCCCGTGGCCGGAGATCGAGCTCCTCGTGGAGGCGACCCGTTCGCGTGGGCTCGAGCTCGCGCCACGCCTCCCCGTCTATCCCGAGTACGTCTCCGAGCGGTGGCTCGATCCGGCGGTCATGCCGCACGTCCGCCGCGCCTCGGACGCGACGTCTCTCGCACGCGACGACGCCTGGGCGCCCGGCGATCCGGTCGCGCCGCCGTTCGTCGTCCACCGCGACGCGGCACCGCTCGGCCTCGCGGGTGCCGGTCTCGGGGAGGACGAGATCGCGCGGCTCCTCGAGGCGCGAGGTGCGGAGGCAGGGCGCGTCTTCGCGGCGGCGGACGCGCTTCGCCGCGAGGTCTGCGGCGACGTCGTGAGCTACGTCGTGACCCGGAACATCCAATACACGAACGTCTGCTACTTCCGCTGCGGCTTCTGCGCGTTCTCCAAAGGGAAGCTCGCGGCGAATCTGCGCGGCGCACCGTACCTCGTGCCGCGCGACGAGATCGTGCGCCGCGTCGAGGAGGCGTGGGAGCGCGGCGCGACCGAGGTGTGCCTGCAGGGCGGGATCCATCCGGCGTTCACCGGCGACTACTACGCCGACGTCGTGCGAGCGATCCGCGAGGCAGTTCCGGGCATCCACGTCCATGCGTTCTCGGCGCTCGAGATCTGGCAGGGAGCCTCGACGCTCGACCTCTCGCTCGAGCAGTACCTCGGGCACTTGCGCGACCTCGGCCTGGGCTCGTTGCCGGGCACGGCCGCGGAGGTGCTGGACGACGAGGTGCGTCGCGTCATCTGTCCAGACAAGGTGACGACCGCGCAGTGGCTCACGGTCCACGAGACTGCGCATCGCGTCGGTCTGCGCTCGAACGTGACGCTCATGTTCGGCCACGCCGACACGCCGCGCTCGTGGGCGCGCCACCTGGTGCACGCGCGCGAGCAGCAGCGGCGGTCGGGCGGCTTCACGGAGTTCGTGCCGCTTCCGTTCGTCCCGATGGAGGCCCCGATCTACCTCCAGGGCAGGGCGCGGCGCGGCCCGACGTTCCGCGAGACCCTGCTCGTCCATGCGGTTGCACGTCTCGCGCTGCACCCGGAGATCACGAACATCCAGGCGTCCTGGGTGAAGCTCGGGCCCGAGGGGACCAGGCAGGCGCTCGCGGCAGGCGTCAACGACCTCGGAGGCACGCTGATGAACGAGTCGATCTCACGCTCCGCAGGTGCCGCGTTCGGGCAGGAGCTGCCGCCCGAGCGCATGGAAGACCTCATCCGCTCGGCGGGTCGGACGCCGCGGCAGCGGACGACCTTGTACGACGACGCGCCCGACGAGCGAGTGCGCGCATCCTTCGGCGCACCACCGCTCGCACAGCCGTCGAATCCGCCGGTCAAGGACGCCGGTCTCGTCGCGCCGCCGCGCCTCGTGCGTCCCGGCCTGCTCGCCGGCGCGCGCGCGCGCTGATGGACCACCTCGCGCTCGCGGTCTCGGACCAGGCGCGCTCGATCGTCTTCTACACGCACTACTTCGGGTTCGTGCCCGAGGCCGAGCCGCGGGAGGACGGCGTGCGAATCCTCCACGACGACGCGGGGTTCTCGCTCGCGCTCGGCGAGATCGAAGAGCCGATCGTGCTGCCGCGCTTCTTCCACTTCGGGCGCGGGGCGACGAGTCCCGACGAGGTCCGGGCGTTCCGCGACCGAGTCGACGCGGACGGGCTCGAGATCGTCGAAGAGTGGGACGAGCCGGACTACGTGAGCGTGAAGTTCCGCGACCCGGACGGCTACGTCATCGAGGTCGGCTGGGAGCCCGAATAGCCAAGGGCAGCCGTGCGACGACGCCGGGGAGTCGCCGGCGGCTCGTGCTCAGCGCTTCGCGGAGCGCGGGTACGGCATCCCGGAGCACGCCTTCGCCGTGTCCGACGAGGACGCGCTCCGGCGCGAAGGCGCCAAGGGCTCTGGGCGGCTTGAGCCGCAGCAGGACCTCGACGCCGAGCGGCTCCGTGCCGCCGGTGAAGAAGCGGTTCGTTCCGAGCACCTCGGCCACGACCAGCGTCCGCGTCTCCGGCCACCACAGCGCCGACTCGCGCCAGAACCGACGGTTCATGACGTCGATGAACGTGAACGGTGAGTCGGGAACGCCTCTCGGCACGACGACGTGCGGCACGTCGAGTCGCGCGGCGAGCGCGGCGCAGTCGCGGTTGTGCCGGTCGAGGAGCTGGATCACGCCCGCAGGCGCGCCGAGCCCGAGCGCGCGGTCGAGCGCCTCCGGCCAGTCGAGCGGGTCGACGAGCCAGACCTTCCCGTCCGCGGCTAGCGCGTGCGACGTCCGTGTGCCCGCTTCCTCGACCACCCAGCCGAACCCGTCCGGGCCGAGCTCGTCGCAGAATCGGAATCTCATCCGCGCGCGCTGCTTGCGAGGGCCTTGCGGAGGAAGAACGGCACCATCGTGTCGAACTCCGGCGCCATGCCCCGTTCCACGGTCGAGATGATGGATCGATAGCTGACGGCCTGGTTCAGAGACGCGAGCGGCTCGGCGACCGCCCACAACTCGAGCAGCTCGTCCTCTGACGCAACGTCCACCCAGGCTCCGAGGTAGGCGTCCCTGAGCGGCTTCCGGAGATCTGCATCCTCTTCGAACAGCACGACGAGCATGTCCAGGAAAGGGTGTGTGAGACAGGCGTCCGTCCAGTCGAAGAAGACGTACCCGTCACCGTTCCCGGCGACGTTCGAGAGATGGAGATCGCCGTGGACGAGGGCGTCGGGCACCGCTCCGGCTGCGAGCCGTTCGCACATCTCGGCGAGGCGTGGTCCGAGCGCAGACAGCCGGTCGCGCTCGTCGTCCTCGAGACCGAGATCGGGCGCGTCGAGCAGTGCCCGAATCTGCGACGCGAGCCAGGCCGGCCTCCGGTCGAATGCGCCGAGCTCGAGCAGCTCGTCCTGCCGGGTCGTCGTCACGAGCTGCATCCGCGCGAACGTCGACAGCACATCCACCTTCGTCTCGAGATCGGCTTTCCAGCCCACGACCGGGCCGAAGTCGTCCAGAAGCATCCAGCGCCGATCCGGGTCGACCGCGATCGGCTTCGGCACGCGGCCGGGGAACATCGCGGCGAGCCCCTGCGTGACGGTTCCCTCGTCCACGAAGAGTGGCGAGGGTGCCGTCGCCTTGAAGAAGACTCGGCCTGCCTCCGTGTCGGCGCGCAGGATCGAGGAGATGCACCAGCTCGAGATCTGCTCGATCGGCGCCGTGATGTCACGACCGCAGGCGGTGAGTGTCTCCTCGATCCAGAGCGCCGCCTCGGAGAACCAGCCGCGCCGTGCCCAGTGCGGGCGCTCCGGCGGCGGTCGATCGTCCATGTACCGCGTCACCAGGGCGCGATCGTCGTCCGACAGCAGATCGTCGAGCTCGGGCGCCGGCAGCCAGACCGCGCCGCCGACCGGCGTCTCCGCCCCGAGCGGCTCGAGCTCGAGCGCGACCTCGACGACCTTCTGCTCCTCGTCGACGGAGCGCTCGATCGCGCGCACGACGATCGTCTCGAGGCCGGTGAGACCGGCGAGCGCAGCCCGGATCGTCGGCAGCTCGTCGTCAGTGCCTTCGACCTCGACGAACGGAAGGCGATGGCGATTGCCGTCCTCGACGAGCAGCAGGCGAGTTCGGCGGTCGGCGATCACCGCACGGACGCGCGTGACCCAGGGTCGGTCGGTCACGCCTCGGACGCGAGCAGGTCGTCGATCGTCTCGCGCCGCCGGATGAGAGTCGCCTCGCCGTCGCACACGAGCAGCGCTGCCGGTCGGCCGACGCCGTTGTAGTTCGAGCTCATCGCGAGGGTGTACGCGCCGGTCGCGGGGATCGCGAGGAGGTCTCCCCGGGCCGGCGGCGGGAGCTCGACGTCATCGATGAGGACGTCGCCCGACTCGCAGTGCATCCCGGCGACGCTGATCGTTTCACTCGCTTCCTCGTCGGCGCGAGTTGCGCTCAGCGCCGTATACCTCGCGTCGTAGAGCTGGGGACGAGGGTTGTCGGACATGCCCCCGTCGACGGCGGCCCACGTGCGGTCGGGCAGGCGCTTCACGGCGCCCACCCGGTACAGCGTCACTCCTGCGCGGCCGACGAGAGAGCGCCCGGGCTCGAGCCAGACCGTCGGCTCGTGGAGCCCGGCGGACACGAATGCCGCACGGGCCGACACGACCGCCGCGGCCGCGAGGTCGGCGGCCTCCGGCACGTGGTCTTCGGGGCGGTGCCGAATCCCGAAGCCGCCGCCGAGGTCGGCGACGCGCGCCTCCCAGCCGAGCGCGTCCCGGCAGGACGCAGCAAACGCCGCGAGCCGCTGGATCGTCTCCGCCTGCGCGCTGAAGTCGGGAAGCTGGGACCCGACGTGCACGTGCAGCCCGAGCACGTCGAGCCCGCGCTCGAGCGCGTCTGCGATCAGTGTCCGTGCCTCGTCCGGCGGGAGCCCGAACTTCGAGCCGTGATGCCCGGTCACGACGGCCTCGTGCGTGTCGGCGTCGACGCCGAGCGTCACGCGCACGAGCGCCCGCTCCACCCCGGCGGCCGTCGCGAGCTCGGCTTCGTCGGGTGCGTCGAGGACGACGGGCGCTCCCTCCGCGGCCGCGGCGCGCAGGAGCTCCTCGGACTTGTTGTTGCCGTGGACGACCAGCTCGCCTCCGCCGAGCCCCGCCGCCCGGGCGAAGGCGAGCTCGCCCTCGGATGCCACGTCCGCACCGACCCCCTCCTCGCGGAGCAGGCGAAGCACGGCGACGTTCGCGAACGCCTTCGTCCCGTAGAAGACACGGCCACCGCGGTCGACGGCGGCCACGAGCGACCGCGCCTGCTCGCGCAAGGTCTCCTCGCAATAGACGACGAGCGGGGTGCCGAATCGGTCGGCGAGCTCCGCTGCGGGGACGCCGCCGAGGACGAGCGCGTCGCTCTCGAGGCGCGCGGACACCGGGAAGACGTCGAGCATTCGTGCATCCTGCCTGGTACCGTTTTCGCCTCGTGCAGCAGCTTCTTGCATAGACCAGGGAGCGAGCGTGGCGAAGGCCGCGGACGTTCTCATGGAGCCTCTCGCGCGAGAGGCTTTTTTGTTCCTCGAGACGAATGAGTGAGGCGATGGACAGGTACGAGCCAGGTGCGGTCGAGGCGAAGTGGCAGCGCGTCTGGGAGGACGCGAGGGCCTTTCAGGTCTCGAACGAGCCGATCCAGCCGAAGAGCTACGTGCTCGAGATGCTCCCGTACCCGTCGGGGTCGCTGCACATGGGGCACATGCTCGTCTACACGATCGGCGATGTCGTCACGCGCTTCCGCGCGCGGAACGGTATGCACGTCATGCACCCGCAGGGCTTCGACTCGTTCGGGCTGCCGGCCGAGAACGCGGCGATCCGCGAGGGCGTTCACCCGCGGGTGAGCACGGAGCGCAACATCGAGACGATCACGCGCTCGTACCGTCGCGTGGGCTGGGCGTACGACTGGCCTCGCCTGACCTCGACGCACCAGCCCGACTACTACCGCTGGCAGCAGTGGCAGTTCCTGCGCTTCCTCGAGCGCGGGCTCGCGTACCGGAAGGCGGCGCCCGTGAAGTGGTGCCCGAACGACCAGACGGTGCTCGCGAACGAGCAGGTGAAGGACGGCCGCTGCGAGCGCTGCGGCGCCGAGGTCGAGTCGCGCCTCATGGAGCAGTGGTTCTTCCGGATCACCGACTACGCGCAGGCGCTCCTCGACGACCTCGAGACGGTCGACTGGCCCGAGTCGATCAAGGCCCGCCAGCGCAACTGGATCGGGCGCTCCGAGGGGGCCGAGGTCCAGTTCCGGATCGAGGAGCTCGACGAGGACATCCCCGTCTTCACGACCCGGCCCGACACGCTCTACGGGGCGACGTTCTTCGTCCTCGCGCCGGAGCACGAGCTCGTGCCGCGCATCGACTCCGGCGAGGTGCGCGAGTACGTGCGGCGCGCGTCGGCGAAGAAGACGGTGGAGCGGGCCGCTGCGACGGAGAAGACCGGCGTCTTCACGGGCCTGCACGCGATCAACCCCGTGAACGGCGAGCGGCTGCCCGTCTACGTCGCCGACTACGTGCTCACCGACTACGGGACGGGCGCGATCATGGCCGTGCCCGCGCACGACCAACGCGACTTCGACTTCGCGCAGGCGTTCGACCTCCCGATTCGCCAGGTCGTGAAGCCGCTGGACGGCGAGGTGGACGAGTCGGTCGCGTACGTCGAGCACACCGAGGGCGAGGTGCTCGTCAACTCGGGCGAGTTCGACGGGCTGCCTGCGGCGGAGGGCGGCCGCCGGATCGTCGAGGGTCTGTCCGCGGACGGTCGCGGCGCCTTCACGGTCAACTTCCGCCTGCGGGACTGGGGCTTCTCCCGCCAGCGCTACTGGGGGTGCCCGATCCCCATCGTCTACTGCGACCAGTGCGGGCTCGTTCCCGTTCCGGACGCGGACCTCCCGGTCGTCTTGCCCGAGATCGAGGACTACAAGCCGAAGGGTGTTCCCCCGCTCGCGCAGGCCGAGGACTGGGTGAACGTGCCGTGCCCGTCGTGCGGCGGGCCCGCGAAGCGCGAGGTCGAGACGATGGACACGTTCGTCGACTCGTCCTGGTACTTCCTGCGCTACTGCGACCCACACAACGACACCGCGCCGTTCGACCGTGCCGTCGTCGACTACTGGAACCCGGTGGACCTCTACATCGGGGGCGTCGACCACGCGACCGTGCACATGATCTACGCGCGGTTCTGGATCAAGGTGCTGAACGACATGGGCCTCGTCGGGTTCCGCGAGCCGTTCGCGGCGTTCTTCTCCAACGGCTGGGTCACGCTGGGCAAGACGAAGATGTCGAAGCGGGCCGGGAACATCGTCGGCCCGGACGACTTCCTCGACCGCTACGGCGCCGACGCGTGCCGCCTGAACATCATGTTCCTAGGCCCGGCGAACGAGGACATGGAGTGGACCGAGACGAGCGTCCAGGCCATGTCGAGATTCGTGAACCGGCTCTGGAACGTCGTGAACGACGTGATCGAGCGAGCACCGGCGGGCGAGCCCGAGGGCGGCCCGCTCGCGCGGAAGGCGCACGCGACGATCGCCAAGGTCACCGACGACATCGGGCGTCGCTTCGCCTTCAACACGGCCATCGCGGCGGTCATGGAGCTCGTCAACGAGCTGTCGAAGGAGCGCGACGGAGCCGATTCGCGCTTCGCCGCGGAGACCGTGGTCGCGTTGATCCAGCCGTACGCGCCACACGTCGGCGAGGAGCTGTGGTCGCGCCTCGGCCACGAGCGGCTGTGGGAGGCGCCCTGGCCGGTCGCCGACCCCGCGATGCTCGAGGTCGAGACGGTCGAGGTCGTCGTCCAGGTGAACGGGAAGATCCGCGACCGGCTGCACGTGCCGCCGTCGATCGACGACGACGAGCTCGTCGCGCTCGCCCGCGAGTCGGAGCGGGTGCGGGCGCAGCTCGACGGTAGTGAGGTTGCGCGCACGGTGGTGGTGCCGGGCAAGCTCGTCAACTTCGTGATCTGACCCCGCGGGCCATGTGGGCGGATCGGCGTCGACTCGTCAAGGACCCGTGAACCACGCGTAACGCCTTCGCCGCGACGATCGTCTCGTGCCCGTCGCCGTCTCCCGACCGACAGTGCTCGTGGGCGTGTGCATCGTGTTGGCACTGCTCGCACTGCTCGGGCAGCGCCTTGCGCACGCCGGGGCCGCGAGTAGCGAGCCCGAAGCCGCGGCGGTGCCGCTCGAACCTGTTGCCGAGGAGCCAGCGGACACGATCATTGTCGTCCACGTCGTGGGCGAGGTGCGACGCCCAGGTCTGTACCGGCTCCGGGACGGGGCGCGCATCGCCGACGCGGTCCACCGTGCGGGTGGCGCGCTCCGCGATGCCGATCTCGCCGCCGTGAATCTCGCCGCGCCACTCGTCGACGGCGTCCAGATCCTCGTTCCAGGGAAGGCCGTGACTGCAGGTGCGCCGACGGGCGGTGCGGGGAATGGCGCAGGCGTTGCGACGACGGGGCCGGTCAGCCTCTCGTCGGCAACGCTCGAAGAGCTCGACGCGCTCCCCGGCGTCGGCCCAATCACCGCGCAGAAGATCCTCGACTACCGAACGGAGCACGGGCCGTTCGGGTCCGTCGACGACCTCGATGCCGTCCCCGGGATCGGGCCGACGCGAATCGAGCAGCTTCGGGATCTCGTGACGCCGTGACGTCTGCAATCGAGCGCAACTGGCCCGCGGTGCTCGTCGCGTCGGCTGCGGGCGGGATCGCGCTCGCCGTCTGGCTCTCGCTGCCCCTCGCGGTGGTCGCGCTGGCCGCGCTCGGAGCGACGGCCGCCGTGTGCGTGCTCGACGGCATGTCGCAGCTCGTCGCAGCAGCGCTCGTGCTCGCAGTCCTCGGGCTCGGTTGGGGATCGCTCCGCATGGACGCCTTGCGCACGAGCGTCCTGGTGCGCCAGCTCGGCGAGACCGGCGTCGCGGAACTGGTGACCGTCGCGCCCGCCAGATCATCCCAGTGGTCGACCCGGGTCATCGCGATGACGCGTGAGTTCCGGCACGTCCGAGTGCGCGAGCGAGTACTGGTCGTACTGCCTGTCGGGCGCTCACCGCCTCGCGGAGCCATCCTGGAGGCGAGGGTCCGCGTCGCGGAGCCGGAACCTCTGCGGGACGGGTTCGACGAGCGCGCCTGGCTCGAGCGCCAGGGCATCCAGGTCGTGCTCGACGCCTCGAGCTGGCGTGAGGTCGGACGCCGCGGGGGGATCGCGGGTCTGGGCGATCGGCTGCGCGACCGGATCGAGCGGGCAATCACGCGTGGCGCGAGCGGCGTTCGGCGGGGGATCGTCCTCGGCGTCGTTCTCGGCGAGGACGAGGGGTTGCCTGCAGATGTGCAGGACGACTTCCGCGCCTCCGGCCTTTACCACCTCCTGGCCGTGTCCGGGCAGAACGTCGCGTTCCTCGCCGCCGGGGTGTTCGGGCTCGGATGGCTGCTCCGACTGCCCCGCGTCGCCCGCGAGCTCATGACGATCGCCGTGATCGTGGCGTACGTCCTCGCCGTCGGCTGGCAGCCGTCCGTCGCCCGCGCGGCTGTCGCCGGTGCGCTCGCCTCGCTCGCATGGCTCATGGCACGGCCGCGTGACCGCTGGCACTTCCTCGCGGTCGGTGCGCTCGTGCTGCTTGCCTGGATGCCGCCCGCTGCGCTCGACCCAGGATTCCAACTCTCGTTCGCGGCGGTCGCCGCGATCTTTCTGGCCGTCCCGCGAGTTCGTCGGCGGTTCGACGCGCTTCCGTTTCCGCAGCCCGTGGCGGACGCTCTTGCCATCGCGCTCGCCTGCGGGCTGGCGACGGCGCCGATCGTCCTCTTCCA
>Ga0207688_10001616_pt1 | contig 11885 bp, 9 predicted proteins | sample KBSMiscanthusM4_FD_184296 | JGI IMG/M metagenome (GOLD analysis project Ga0207688, IMG submission 184296) | Miscanthus rhizosphere microbial communities from Kellogg Biological Station, Michigan, USA - M4 (SPAdes) (version 2) | ecosystem: Host-associated > Plants > Roots > Rhizosphere ...
ACGCCGCAGTCGCGATCAAGGCAAGACCGCGGCGGAAGGCGCGGCGGCGTTCACGCTGCCGCCGGCCTTGGGCACGTGGGCCTTGTTCGGCCCGACGTTCTTCGAACGCGCCTTTGCCGCCTGGTATCGGGAGCTCGGCGCGCCGCGCTGACTCCGCGTCCTCAGACGGTGACGCTTTCACTCTTCGGCTGGTAGCTGCCGACCACCGGCCGGAACGACACGGAAAGCCGGTTCCAGCTGTTGATCACGACCACCGCGAACGTCAACGCCACCATCTCCGCCTCGTCGAAGTGCTGTGCCACGCGGGCATAGACCTCGTCCGGCACATGCGTCTCGCTGACGAGCGTCACCGCTTCCGTCCACTCCAGCGCGGCCCGCTCGCGCGCGGTGAAGAACGGAGTCTCGCGCCACGCGCTCAACGCGTAGATGCGCTGCTCCGTCTCGCCTGCCGCCCGGGCCTCCTTGGTGTGCATGTCGATGCAGTAGGCGCAGCCATTGATCTGCGAGGCGCGTATCTTGATCAGCTCGAACAGCGCCTTGTCCACGCCCTCGGCACTGGCCGCAGAGAGCGTGAGCATCGCGCGTCCGACGGGCGTGTTGACGTACTTGTTTGCATCCACTCGAGGGCTCGTCATGACTCGTTTCTCCCGACACGGTGGTGATTGATGTGCGGTGGTGATAATCAGGCCGCCGGAAGCAGAGGGAGCTCCGCGCGCCGTGTCGCCGCTGCGGGCTGCCCCGTCGGACCCGGTCATCTGCGTTCCGGGCTTCCTGCATCCAAGACGCGCGGTCCCGGGCGGGTGTGACACGCTCGGTCAATTCAGCTTGTCCGGATTCACAACCGCGTAGACGGCCAGGATCCGCTCGCCGTCGCTCGCGATGGACAAGGTCGCGGTAAGACGCTCGCCGTCCCGGATGCACAATCCCGTCTCGCCGTTGACGGTCGCGATCTCAATCGTGCGGTTCGCCGTCCAGAACTTCTCGCGCAGCCCGATGACCAGCTTGGCAATGCGCTCCGCCCCGACGATCGGCCGCGGTGCCGCTGCGGTCTTGCCGCCGCCATCGGCGGTCCAGGTCGCATCCGGCGCGAACAAACTCAGCAGCGCGTCGTTGTCCCGCGCTTCCATGGCCTGCAGGAATCGCTCGAGCAGTTCCGACTTTGCCGACTCCGTCGCGTCGAAGCGCTTGCGGTCGCCCCGGACCCGCTCACGCGCGCGATGGACCACCTGGCGGCACGCGGTCTCGCTGCGCTCGAGCACCGAGGCGATCTCCGGGTAACCGACCTCGAAGACCTCGTGCAGCAGGAACGCGGCGCGCTCGTCCGGCGAGAGCCGCTCGAGCAGGGTGAGGAACGCCATCGACAGGTCTTCGGCCAGATCGAGATGGCGATCGGGCGCCGCCGCCGAGATGATCGGCTCCGGCAACCACGGGCCGACGTACGCCTCCCGTTCAGTCTTGAGCCGCCGCAGCCGATCGATCGACAGCCGGGTGGCCGTTGTCACCAGCCACGCCTCAGGGTTCTCGACCGCGCCTTGCTCAATCTGGTGCCAGCGGATGTAGGCGTCCTGAACGATGTCCTCAGCCTCGGCGCGCGAGCCCAGCATCCGATAGGCCAGGCCGAACAGTCGGCCGCGGACGGCTTCGAAGGCTGCCATGGTGCCCGTCTGACGCATGTCCACACTCCCGATCCTAAGACGGGGCGGGCATGATGTTGTGACAGGCCAGCCCGGATGGTCGAGCCGGCAGGAATCGCCTGCACGGCGAGGGGAGTGGGGATCGAACTCTTCTGAAGAGGGACGGGTTGCGGCAGGCTTAACGCTACTCGTTGCGCAACGCGATCAGCGGGTCCACCGCCATCGCGCGTCGGGCGGGCACATAGCTGGCGATGACCGCGACGAGGGTCAGAAACCCCGCCACGCCGGCGAAGCTGACGGGGTCGGTCGGCGTGACGTTGTAGAGAATGGTCTTCAGGTAACGCGTTACGCCGAATGCGCCGATCAGGCCGAGGACGACCCCGATCCCGGCCAGGCGGACACCCTGGCCGAGCACCAGCCGGAGGACGTGGCTGCGCTCGGCGCCCAGCGCCATCCGCACGCCGATCTCCTGCGTGCGCTGCGAGACCGAATACGACAGGACACCATAGACGCCGATCGAGGCCAGCAGCAGCGCGATCGCACCGAACGTCGAGAACATCCAGCCGAACAGCCGGAATTGCCAGAAGCTGCGCTGGCGCAGCGCTTCCATCGAGCTGACTTGAGCAACAGGCAGCGAGGCGTCCGCCTGCCGGATCTGCTCCCGCACGGCCGACGCCACGCGTGACGGATCGCCTGTGGTTCGGATGGTCAGTCCAGTGTTGAGTGCAGGCTCGAAAGCGTACGGCACGTACGCGGCCGCAGAGATCGCGTCGCCGCTGTCGCCTTGATAGTGCCTGAAGTCGGCGACGATGCCGACGACCGTGAACCAGTCGGGACGTTCGGCGTCGGTGAGCTTGAAGCGGCGGCCGATCGGATCCGTATCCGGCCACAGCTGTCTGGCCATGGTCTGGTTGATCAGCGCAACGGGCGTCTTGGTCGTCTCGTCAGAGTCGCGGAGATCGCGTCCGCGGAGGAGCGCAACGCCCACGGTCTTCGGAATGCCCGGCGTCGTGGTGATGAAATCTATCCGCGGCTCCTTGCCACGCTCGACCGTGTGGCCCTCGATCTGCACCGCCCCGCCGCCCCCGCCATTGCCGAGCGGGATGAAGTTCGAGGCAAACGCCGCCTGGACGCCGGCGACTCCATTGACCCGACGCGCGATGTCCTCCACCCGCCGCGCCCGTGCTTCCGCGGACTCGTAGCCCGCCCCCGGCAAATAGAACCGCATCGTCAACAGCGGTGTCGTGTCGAAGCCGACCGAAGCGCGCTGCAGGTTGAGGAAGCTGCGAACGAACAGGGACGCGCCGATCAGGAGTACCAGCGACATGGCCACTTCGGCCACGACCAGCGCGTTGCGGACACGCGCCCGGCGGCCACCCGCGGCGCCGCGGCCGCCCTCCTTCAAGCTGGATTGCAGGTTGATTCGGGCCGCCTGCAGGGCCGGAGCCATCCCGAACACGATCCCGGTGACGATCGAGATGCCGATCGTGTAGGCGAGCGTCCGGACGTCGAGGTGCCAGTGGATGAAGTACGGAATCGAGTCCGCCGGGACGCCGCTGTCCACCAGGTAGATACCCACACGCGCGAGCACCACGCCGATCGGCGCGCTGAACAGGCCGATCAACACCGCCTCCGTCAGCAGCTGCCGGACGATCCGCCATCGCGCCGCGCCGAGCGCGGTGCGGATCGAGATCTCGCGATGCCGCACAGAGGCGCGCGCGAGCAGCAGGTTGGCAACGTTGGCGCACGCGATCAGGAGCACCAGCGTGACCGCGCACATCATCGCCAGGATCATCAACTCCACGTCGTCAGGCAGCATCCACGACTTGAGCGGACGGATCGCGGCGCCCCAGTCCTCGTTGTCGCCCGGGTAGGATTCCGAGAGACGGCTGGTGACGCCGTGGAGATCGGCACTCGCTTGTGTCGTCGTGATGCCTGGCTTGAGCCGCGCAAAGACCTGCGTGGCGCGGCTGTCGCGCCGGGTTGGCTCGGCGATCGGCGCCAAGGGGATCCACAGGCGCTGCGTTTCCGGGAACCGGAACCCTTCGGGCATGACCCCGATCACCGTATGGGGACGGCCGTTGACGGTGATCGAACGGCCGACCACCGACGGATCCCCGCCGTACCGGCGGCGCCACAGATCGTCGGACAGGAGCACGACGGGTTCGGCTCCGAGCCGATCGTCCGCCGGCCCGAAGTCACGACCGAGTGCCGGCGGCGTGCCGAGCAGGCCGAACAGCGTCGAAGACACGGCTGCGCCGAGAAACCGTTCCGGCTCGCTGGTCCCGTCCGAGATGGTCAGGCTGCGGCCCTGGAACCCGGCCACGGCCGAAAACGATGTCGACTCGTCGCGCCAGTCCTTGAAATCGGGATACGACACCCCGGCACGCGTGATGCCCTGTTTCGGGTTGGTGCTGTTGAGGACCACGATCCGTTCCGCGTCCGGAAAGGGGTAGGGCTGCAGCAGCACGCCGTCCACCACGCTGAAGATCGTGCCGTTGACTCCGATCCCAAGCGAAAGGCAGAGAACCGCCACGATGGCGAAGCCCGGATTCGCGACCAGAGTGCGGAACGCGTAGCGAAGGTCCTGGAGCATGTTGGCAGCCTGAACTGAACGTTAGACGGACCAGCTGGGCAAAGGTTCGCGTCAACGCGGGAGGAGCGCGTCTCGTCAAAGGTGTTCGGGGGTCAGACATGATGCAGCAGAAGGCGATTCTGGTAGTAGCGTTGGTCGGCTTGAGTGGCGTTTCCGGCCTGGCCGGGCAGCGTCGCGTGACAGACGATGCGTGGTGCCGGCAGGAGCGGAACGGGGATCGCGAACAGGCGTGCGAGGTGCGGGAGTTCACCGTGCCCACGGGCGCCGGCCAGTTGGCGGTAGACGCGGCTCCGAACGGCGGCATCGAGGTCAAGGGGGAGGGGCGCGGGGATATCGTGATCCAGGCGAAGGTTACGGCGTGGGCCGGCACCGCCCAGCGCGCCGGGGAGCTGATGGCAGCCGTCCGCGTCGACGCGGCTTCTGACAAGGTGTCTGCCGACGGACCGCACACCAGCGGCCGCGAGAGCTGGTCGGTCAGCTACCGTGTCGCCGTGCCGACCCAGATGGGCCTCGATCTGAAGACCACGAATGGCGGGATCAAGATCGAGAACGTCGATGGCCGGCTCGACTTCACGACGGTCAACGGCGGCGTGAAGCTGACGGACGTTGGCGGCGCAGTCCATGGCCGGACGACCAACGGCGGGGTCGAGGTGGATCTCGACGGCGCGACCTGGCAGGGCGAGGGGCTCGACGTCGAAACCAGCAACGGCGGCATCCGGCTGCGGGTACCGGAACAGTACTCGGCGCGGCTCGAGGCCGGGACCGTGAACGGCGGGATCAGCGTCGACATGCCGATCACTCTGCAGGGGCGGATCGATCGGGAGATCTCGACGAATCTCGGCGGCGGCGGACCGCTGCTGCGGCTGCACACCCACAACGGCGGCGTGCGCGTCACGAAGAAGTAACGACTAACGCCGCGCGGACGTCCGCGGTGAGGCCCGACCTCCGGGCCTGACGTCATGTCCAGGCGCTTCAGCGAAAGACCGTCCAGTCGCGCCCGAAAGCGCGCTTACATCCGGAACAGCGGACGACCGATGATCGCCCGGCCCGGCCACGGGATTGTGATCACGATCACGATCAGCGCGAGTGTGAAGAAGATCAGCGCTGTGCGGTGGCGGCGTGCGGCATCGGTTGTCTTGCGGATCCGGGTACGGCCGATGTGGGCCAGGGCGATCGCCACGATCATGCCGAAGGGATGTTCGATGGCCCAGAAGCGCAGGCCGGTGTTGGCCATCGCCCCGCCGATGTCGCGCATACCTTCCTTCGTGATCGGGCTCAACGCGAAGTACAACACCAGCCCGATCAGCAGCTGGAGGTCGAGCAAGCCGACGAAGGCGGCACCGAGCCGGTCGTCGGCGCGACTCCACGGACGGCGGCTCGAACGGCCGATGATGGCTCGGGCGATGGCCACCAGTCCGACCAGCAGAACAAACCAGCGCAACCAGGAGTGGGCGTGCAACGCAGCGTCGTACATGGTGCGACCACTGTACACCGGACCTGGCGTTGGACCCTTCGACGCGAACCGGTGTCTGATAGGCCATGCTCGAAGCGCGGGGCCTGACGAAGTATTACTCGGCCATCCCGGCGGTCCGGGACGTCAGCTTCCGCATCGCCGCCGGCGGCGTCCTGGGGATCCTCGGGCCGAACGGCTCCGGCAAGTCCACCACCGTGTCGATCGTCACCGGCCTGCTCGAGCCCTCGGGCGGCGCGGTGCTCTACAACGGCAGTGACATCCGCGACGATCTGCTCGGCTACAAAGCGATCATCGGCTACGTTCCTGAAGAGGCCATCCTCTACACCCACCTGACGGGTCCGGAGTATCTCGCGCTGGTCGGCGAGTTACGCGGGGTCGGGGACGACGTGATCCGGCGGCGGACAGACGGTTTTCTGCGCATTTTCGATCTGCAGGACGACATGGATGCCCCGATGTCGGCGTACTCGAAAGGGATGCGTCAGAAGATCCTGATCTCGGCGGCGCTACTGCACGATCCGGCGATCGTCGTGCTCGACGAGCCGAACTCGGGGCTCGACGTCACCACCACGCTCGTCCTGCGCAGCCTGATTCAGGCGCTCGCCTCGGAGGGGAAGATCGTGGTCTACAGCTCGCACGTCCTCGAAAGCGTCGAGCAGGTCGCCAGCGACGTGGTGATCCTGCTCGATGGCCGGGTCGTCGCGCACGACTCGATTGTCCGCCTGCGCGAGCTGATGCACGCCTCGTCACTCGAAAGCGTGTTCCGGACGCTGGTCATCGAGACCGACCTCGATCGCGTCGCCCGCGAGCTCGTGGACGTCATGCGCGCCTGACCGAACAGCCCAGTGCGACAGGTCCGGCTGCTCGCCCGCACGTTCTTCGTCCGGCTCTTCGAGAGCGACCTGATGCCGCCCGGTCTGCCGCAGGTCCAGCTGGTCATCTGGAGCGTCGTGCTGGTGGCGACGCCGACGCTGACGCTCCCCGGCATGTTCGCGCAGAAGTACACGGCCCTCTGGTTCCACCCGGGCACGCTTGGGCCGGCGATCGCCAGCGATCGGTTGATCCTGCTGACGCTCGCGATGATCGTCGCCGGGCTGGTGGCAATCGTCGTCTGGGAGAACGCGCTGCCCGATCGCCGCGACGCCCGAATCCTGGGCGTGCTCCCGATTTCGACCACGGCGTTCGTGACCGCGCGGCTGCTTGCGCTGGCGCAGCTCTTCGCGCTCTTCTTCGTGACGCTCGGGCTGCTGCCGTCGGTGATGTTCTCCGGGCTTGCGGCGGCCTACATCGAGCCCGGGACGTTCCTGCGCATGAGCGCCGCACACATCGCCGCGGCCCTGACCGGCACGCTGGCCACGTTCTGCAGCGTGATCGCCGTCCAGTGCCTCACGATACGCGTCCTCGGCCGCACGGTGGCACAGCGCGTCGCGGTGGTCATCCAGATCCTCTTCGCCGTCGCGCTGACGCAGATGATCTTCTTCCTGCCGTCCCTCGGCCGGGAGATGCGGGACGGCATGCTGAGGCCGGACTGGCTGTCGTCCGGCGGCGCCGCCAGACTGCCGTCGGTGTGGTTCCTCGCGCTGTTCGAGGTGCTCAATGGCTACAGCGGCCGCAACGCGCATCCGCTGGCGCTCGGCGCGCTGCTGGCGACGGCACTGTCGCTGGTGGCCGCGGTGGGACTCTACGCGTTCGGATACCAGGCCCTCGCTACGCAGGCGTTAGAGACGCCGCCTCCGGAACGCGGCTGGATTCGTCGGGTAGGAGCGGCCGTCGCGAGACGCTGGCCACGACGGGCCGCGGCGGGCCGGAGGGCAGTCAGCCTTGCTGCGCGGGACTTCACGATCCGGACTCTCGTTCGTAGCCGCCAGCATCGCACGCTCGTCGCGCTGTACGCGGGGCTCGGCGTGGCCCTGGTGGTCTCGTCGATCCTGCCGGCGGCCCTCCAGCGCGGCCTGACCGATTTCGCGCGGCCGGGCATCGCCGTTCTTGCGGCACCTCTCGTCATGATCTTCGTCAGCCTTGCCGGGATGCGCGTCGCGTTCGCCATCCCGGTGGCGATCAAGGCCAACTGGATCATCCGCCTCCGCGAGCCGGCCGACCGCCACGCGGCGATCGACGGTGTCTTCTCGGCCATGTTCACTTACGGTGTCGTCCCCTTCGTGGGTCTCGGCGTCGGGAGCACGCTGCTGCTGTGGGGCGTCCGCGCCGCGGCGACGCATCTGGTCGTCTGTTCGCTGCTCGGCTGGCTGCTCGCGGAGGTGCTGGTCGTGCGCCTTTGCAAGATCCCGTTCACGTGCACGTATCTGCCCGGCCGATCGCAGGTCAAGACGATCTGGCCGATCTATGTGACCGCCTTCACGACCTTCAGCTACTCGATGGCCGGCCTGGAACTGCAGATGCTGCGCTCACCGCGCGTGTTCAGCGCGTTCATCGTCTTGGCAACCGCCGCCGCACTCATCACCCGCCGCGTGCGCCGGATCTGGCTGGCGTCCGAACCTGGTCTCCGCTTCGCCGAAGATGATCCTGACGCGCTCTTCGAGGGTTTCCATTTGAGCGAGGGTCTCGCGGCGACGCCGAAGAGCGGGTTCATGGGTTCATCGGGTTCATGAGGTTCATGCGACATATGTCGGCGAGACGTCGGGTCCCGATGCAGCACCAATGTAGAATCGTGCATGCGCCGCACCGTTTTGACGCTGGTCGTCTCTCTCGCCTGCTTCGCGCCTGTGGCGACCCAGTCGCCGGCCGTCCCGACGCCTGAATCTTCCCTCGGGTTCAAGCCTGGAGACGACTACAAGCTCGCGACCTACGACCAGGCGATCGACTACTTCAAGAAGCTGGACGCGGCCAGCGATCGGCTGACGCTGATCGAGTCGGGTCACACCTCGTACGGCAGCCCGTACTACTTCGCGCTCGTGTCGAGCCCGGAGAATCTCGCCAATGTCGAGAAATACCGGGCCATCGCCCAGCGGCTCGCGCACCCGGAGGGGCTGACCGACGCCGAGGCGCACAGGTTGGCAGCCGAGGGCAAGGCCTTCGTCCACATCGACGGCGGGCTGCACTCGATCGAAGTGGCCGGCGGCCAGCACACGCTGCAGCTCGCCTACGACCTCCTCACGCATGCCGACGATCCCAAGCTGAAACCCATCTTCGACAACGTGATCTTGATGCTGTGGCCGTCGATCAATCCCGACGGTCAGAACATCGTGGCGAAGTGGTACATGGGGAACGTCGGCACGCCGTTCGAGACCGCGCCACTGACCGAGCTCTATCAGAAGTATGTCGGCCACGATAACAATCGGGACGCCTACATGCTGAACATGATCGAGTCGCGCGAGATGTCGCTGGCGTGGCGGCACTGGGAGCCGCAGATCATCTACGTCCACCACCAGTCATCGCCGTTCCCGACCCGCATCTGGCTGCCGCCCTTCGCCGAGCCGATCGCTCCGCGCGTGCCGGCGCTGATGTCGCGCACGGTGAACATGATCGGCATGGGCATCGCCCGCAGCCTCGAGGAGCGCGGCCAGGTCGGCGCAACGCACATGGGCACCGGCTTCGATGCCTGGTATCCCGGCTACGTCGATTACATGCCGATGCTCCAGAACATCAACTCGTTCTGGACCGAAACGGCACTGTGGCGCTACGCGACCCCGCATCAGTACACGATCAACGACTACCCCGCGGCCTATCGGGGCCTGCGCGCTGAATCGCTCTACCCGAGCCCGTGGACGCCGGGCTGGTGGCGGCTGAAGGACGCCGTCGACTACATGCTGACGGCGTCGATGTCGGTGCTCGACTACGCGTCGAAATACAAGGAGGAGCTGCTCTACAACCGCTATCAGGCCGGGCGCGATCAAATCCGCCGGTACGAGAGCAATCCGCCGTATGCCTACGTCATCCCGCAGCAGCAGCGGGATCCCGTTGCGCCGGTGGAACTGCTGCGACGTCTCGCGTTCAACGGGGTCGCCGTCAGCCAGTTGACCGCCGCGGCCACGGTCGACGGCACGTCATATCCTCCCGGTTCGTGGGTCATTCCCATGAACCAGCCGTTCGCGGAGCTCGCTCGCCAGCTGCTCGAAGTCCAGGTCTATCCCGACCTTCGTGAGTACCCCGACGGTCCGCCGGATCAACCCTACGACGCCGCGGGCTGGACCTTGCCCCTGCAGATGGGCGTCACCGTTGTCGAGGCCAGGACGCCGCTGAGCAACGAGGCCAAGGCGGTGTTGAAGCCGCTCGGGCCGGGCGCGAAGAGTGTCAGCGACGATTCGACAGCTGATGCGGCGCCGTTCGACAGCGTGCCGGGCGCCGGGTTCGACAGCAGCCCGCTGGCGGCCGCGATCGTGCCGCCGGCCGGCCGGATCACCGGGAGCGGACCGGCCACGGCCATCGATCGCGCGCAGAATAATGCCTTTCGCGCCGTGAACGGCGCGTGGAAGGCGGGCGCCAGAGTCCGCGTGGACGCCGCGGGGCGCTTCGTGATCACGGGACTTGCCGACGCAGCGACGCGCAAGCTCGTCGAGTCGCTGGCGTTGCAGGCCGAGAAGACCGGGGCGGCAGGCACCGACCTGGCGCGTCCCCGCATCGGGCTCTACCAGCCGTGGAGCGCCAGCATCGACGCCGGATGGACGCAGTGGCTGCTCGAGAATTACGGCTTCGAGTTCAGCGCCGTACGCCCGGCCGACGTCAAGGCCGGGGCGCTGCGCCAGCGCGTCGACGTCCTGATCGTCGGCGATGAGAACGCGCGCTCGCTGCTCGACGGCGTGCAGGCCGGCGCCGTGCCCCCGCCCTTTCAGGGCGGCATGGGCAGCGACGGCGTGCAGGCGCTCGACCAATTCGTCAAGGACGGAGGCACGCTCGTCTGCATGAATGGCAGCAGCAATTTCGCCATCGCGCAGCTGAAGCTGCCGGTCAAGAACGTCGCCGCGGACGTGCGCCGGGCGCAGTTCTTCGCCAGCGGTTCGCTTCTGCAGGTCACGACCGATCCTGCGCATCCATTGATGGCCGGCATGCCCGAACGGGCGGCGATCTTCTTCGACGGCAGCCCGGTCTTCCAGCCGCTCGAGGGATTCAACGGCGAGGTGCTCGCGAAGTATCAGGCGCAGGGCTCACCATTACTTTCCGGATATCTCCTCGGGGAGAAGACGCTGCAGGGTCAGGCCGCCGCTCTCGACGTGCGGCTCGGCAGCGGCCACGTCGTCCTCATCGGCTTCCGCCCGCAGTGGCGCGGTCAGCCATTCGGCACGTTCCGCGTGCTCTTCAATGCCGCGCTCTACCATGGCCCGGTGGCCGCCGGCGCGAAGGGCACTCCAGGCTTCTGGGCCTCGACGAGCAGCGCCGTTGCCCGCTGACCTCGCGGCGCACGGGACCACGCCCGTGATCGATGTGGTGGTCTTCGATCTCGACGGAACGCTCGTCGACTCCCATCAGGATCTCGCCTTCGCCGCTAACGCGCTCGTCGTCGAACTGGGCGGCACGGGTGTGTCCGAAGCGGCAGTCGTGAAGATGGTCGGGGAAGGCGCGGCGGTGCTGGTCCGGCGTGCCCTCACCGCCTCAGGACTGGATCCCGACACGCCCGGCGCGCTGGACCGCTTTCTCACGATCTATGACACGTGCCTGCTGGACCGGACGCGGCCGTATCCCGGCATGGTCGAGACGCTCGAACGCCTCCAGCCGCTCGCACGGCTCGCCGTCCTGACCAACAAGCCGCAGCACCACACCGATCGCCTGCTCGAGGCGCTCGACCTGCGCCGCTACTTCGTCCAGGCGCTGGGCGGCGACACGGCGCAGGGCCGCAAGCCGGATCCGACCGGCCTGACGGCGCTGATCGGTGCGGCCGGGGCCGTGCCGGCGGCCGGGATGCTGGTCGGCGATTCGTGGGTCGACGCCGAGACCGCGCGGCGGGGCGGGACGCGCTTCTGCTTCGCCGAGTACGGCTTCGGCTCGGTGCCGCCGGCCGGCCTGCGCGAGGGAGAGTTGCGGATCAGGGACTTCGAGGAGCTGCAGGCGCTGCTGGCAGCGGGGTTGGGAGTCTAGAAGGGCTCGACCAGCACCTTCGACGCGGCCCGTTGGCCCAGTGCGAGCGAGGCGCCGTCGGTGCGCACGGTCACGCGATCCGCGGCCTCGTCACGCTCCTCGACCAGCACCGGCTGTCCCGGCTTGAGATGGCTCTGCTCGATGAAGCGCAGGA
>Ga0207688_10001617_pt1 | contig 11884 bp, 11 predicted proteins | sample KBSMiscanthusM4_FD_184296 | JGI IMG/M metagenome (GOLD analysis project Ga0207688, IMG submission 184296) | Miscanthus rhizosphere microbial communities from Kellogg Biological Station, Michigan, USA - M4 (SPAdes) (version 2) | ecosystem: Host-associated > Plants > Roots > Rhizosphere ...
CAGGAGCATGCGGTATTGGGTCGGGTCGAACTCGTTGCCGAACACGAGCTTGAGAAAATCGAGCTCGCGCATGATCTCGGTGCCCCCGATCATGATGATGGCGGCGATCGCCACGCCCAGCAGGCTTCCCATGCCGCCGAGCACGACGATGGCGACGATGACCGCGGATTCCATGAAGGTGAAGCTTTCCGGCGAGATGAATCCCTGCCGCGCGGCGAAGAAAGAGCCGGCAAAGCCGGCGAACATCGCGCCCATGGCGAAGGCGGTGAGCTTGGTGTTGGTGGTGTTGATGCCGAGCGAGCGGCAGGCGATCTCGTCTTCGCGCAAGGCTTCCCAGGCCCGTCCGATCGGCAAGCGGCGCAACCGCAAGGTAATGGCGGCGGTGACCAGCGCCAGGCCGAGGATCACGTAGTAGAGAAAGATGGTGCGGTAGATCGGACTGAATTCGAGCCCCATGCGGGCGGCGAACCCTTCATCGGAGGCGTTGAACGGAATGCCGAAAAAGCTCGGGCGCGGGATGCTGCTGATGCCGGCATAGCCGTTGGTCACCGGCACCCAGTTGATCAGGACGAGGCGGATGATCTCGCCGAACGCGAGCGTCACGATCGCCAGATAGTCGCCGCGCAGTCGCAGCACCGGAAATCCGAGCAGGATGCCCCAGAACGCCGCGAGGCAGCCCGCGAGCGGCAGCAACAGCCAGAATGACAAGCCGAAGGTCTTTGCGAGCAACGCATAGGAATAGGCGCCGACGGCATAGAAGGCGACGTAGCCGAGATCGAGCAGGCCCGCGAGCCCGACCACGATGTTGAGGCCCCAGCCCAGCATGACGTAGATCAGGATCTGGACGCCGAAATTGTCGATCCATTTCACCGCGCCTTGAAAGCCGACGACCGAGAGCGCGAGCGGGGGATAGACGACCGCGAATCCCAGCGCGAACGGGATCACCCAGCGTCCGAACCGCGCGCGCCAGGCCGCGACCACGGGGTTCTGTTGCCGCGGCCGCATGGCGCGGCGCTGGAGCCAGGGTGCAATCAGGAGCGCATGAATGAAGCGCCCGACGGTGATAATTCCCACGAGCGCCGCGAGCAGCGGCCAACGCGTCTCCAGGACCAGTTCGTTGTGGATGTTCTGAACGGTATTGAAGCCGATCAGCGGCAGGAACATGCCGAACGCAATCAGCGCGGTGATCGCAGCCTCGCGCAACGCGCGAACCAGATCGACGCGCGAGGCGGGCCGGGACGCCTCTTGCGCCATTTCACACTTTCTCCACGTCCGGCCGGCCAAGAATCCCCTGGGGCAGGAAGATCATGGTGACGGCGAGAATGGAGAAGGCGGCGACGTCCTTGTAGTCGGTGGAGAAGTAGGCCGACCACATCGTCTCGATGAGCCCGATCAACAGGCCGCCGAGCACGGCGCCCGGAAGCGAGCCGATGCCCCCGAGGACCGCGGCGGTGAACGCCTTTACCCCGGGCACGAAGCCGTCTGCGAAGCTCACCACGCCGTAGTACACGAGATACATCGTGCCCGCGACCGCGGCGAGCGCGGCGGCGAGCACGAACGTGATCGAAACGGTACGGTCGACGTCGATACCGAGCAGGGCGGCCATCTTCTGATCCTGCTCGCAGGCGCGTTGCGCACGCCCGAGCGCGGTCTTGGTCACGACGAACCAGAACGCCGCGAGCAGCGCTGCCGTCACCACCCAGACCATGATCTGCTTGTAGGACAAGGACACCTCGTAGCCGTCAGGGCTCGACATCAGCACGATCACGTCATTGAACAGCGGAGGAATCGATTTGACCCGCGGGCCCTGCGCGACCTGCACGAAATTCGACAGGAAAATCGACATGCCGATCGCGGATATCAGCGGCGCGAGTCGAAACGATCCGCGCAACGGCCGGTAAGCGACCCGTTCGATCGTCCAGTTGACGAGCGAGGTCAGCAGCATGGCGACAACGAGCACGATCAAGAGCGCAAGCACCACCGAGGCCATGCCGACCCAGGTCGTGAGCACGAGCAGAGTGACCAGCGCGATGAAAGCCGACACCATGAACACGTCGCCATGGGCGAAATTCACCATGCCGATGATGCCGAATACCATCGTATAGCCGATGGCGATGAGGCCGTAGATCGAACCGAGAGTGATGCCGTTGATGAGCTGCTGGGTGAAGACTTCCATACCCGCGCGCCCCCTTTGAAGTGTCCCCCGCTATCCGGCAAGCGATGAAGCTCTAGCAGGGGGCCGCAAGACCAGCAACGGGCGACGACACCGCGTCGCGCCCCCTGTGGGAGGAACCCCAAACCGGCTCCGGCGTCGCGCCGAACCACGGTGCCGTCCGGCTTGACCGCCGGCAGGCGAGTAAAGATGAAAAAGGGCCGTTCTGTGCTGCTTTGCCGCCTGATCCCACGCCCGACCCGGGCATCCGGCGGAAACGCCTGCGGCCTTTGGCTAAGCCCGCCGGCTAGGCTTTAAAGTCCGCCCGGGCGATAACCGGGGAGGCCGTGTGCCGTCTCCTTATCATTTGTCGTCGCCGATGAACGTCGAGTTCTTGATTCGAATCTCCAGCTTTGCCCTGGTCTTCGCGGCCATGGCGGGGTGGGAGCTTGTGGCGCCGCGCCGCGCGTGGGCGGTCGGCCGCGCGCCGCGCTGGACGAACAATCTCGGCATCCTCGTCGTCGATGTGATCGCGGTGCGCGTCCTCATTCCGACCGCGGCGGTGGGCGCGGCGCTGTTCGCGGCCGAGCGCGGATGGGGGCTGTTCCATCTCGCCGGGCTGCCGCCCGTCCTCGCCGCGGTCCTGGGCTTTCTGATCCTTGATCTCGTCATCTATGGACAGCACGTCGTGTTCCACAAGGTGCCGGTGCTGTGGCGGTTGCACCGCATGCATCATGCCGATCTCGACATCGACGTCACCACCGGCGTGCGCTTCCACCCGTTCGAGATTCTCATCTCCCTGGCGATCAAGATCGCCACCGTGATCCTGTTCGGCATTCCAGCGATCGCGGTGCTGCTGTTCGAGGTCGTGCTCAATGCCACTTCGATGTTCAATCATGCCAACGTGTCGATGCCCGCCGCGCTCGACCGCGTGTTGCGCCTGCTGGTCGTGACGCCCGACATGCACCGGGTGCATCATTCCATTCTGCGCAACGAGACCGACAGCAATTTCGGCTTCAATCTGCCGTGGTGGGACCGGCTGTTCGGAACCTACCGCGCCGCCCCCGCGGCCGGTCACCACGGCATGACCATCGGACTGCCGATCTTCCGCAATCCACGCGAGCTGCGTGTGGACCGGCTTCTGACACAGCCGTTCCGCGACGATACCGTCGCCGCAGATGACGAGAGCGGTCCGGGCGCGCATTGACACCCGCCTCGGTGAGTGCCTTGCTGCCGCAATGTTGCAAGGAGCCCGCTCCCCATGAGCCCGACGAAGTCCGAGGATGCGATCGGCGCAAAGGGGCGACCGTTCACCGGCGCGGAATATCTCGCCAGTCTGCGCGACGGCCGCGAAGTCTACGTCTACGGCGAGCGCGTCGACGACGTCACCACGCATCCCGCGTTTCGCAACGCGGCGCGCTCGATCGCCCGGCTCTACGACGCCTTGCACGACCCCAAGACCAAGGACCTGCTCACCTCGCCGACCGACACCGGGTCGGGTGGCTACACCCATAAGTTCTTCCGTGCGGCGCACTCGCGCGACGAACTCATCGCGCAGCGGGATGCCATCGCCCAGTGGGCGCGGATGTCTTACGGCTGGATGGGTCGCTCGCCCGATTACAAAGCCTCGCTGATGAACACGCTCGGAGCGAACCATCAGTTCTATGGAAAGTTCTCCGGCAACGCCAAGGCCTGGTATCGGCGTGCGCAGGAATACGTGCTGTTCATGAACCACGCCATCGTGAACCCGCCCTTGGACCGGGCCAAGGCTCCCGACCAGGTCAAGGACGTGTTCATCACCATTCAGAAGGAGACCGACGCCGGCATCTATGTGTCCGGAGCCAAGGTGGTGGCGACGTCGTCCGCGCTCACCCACTACAACTTCCTGGGCCAGAACGCGGCGGTGCCGACCCACGACACCGATCTCGCGGTGATGTTCATCGCGCCGATGAATGCGCCGGGCGTCAAGCTCCTGTGCCGCACGTCCTACGAAATGATGGCGAGCGTGATGGGCACGCCGTTCGACTATCCGCTGTCCTCGCGCTTCGACGAGAACGACGCCATCTTCGTCTTCGATAATGCGTTCATTCCGTGGGAAGACGTGCTCCTGCACCGCGATCTCGAGAAGCTCAAGATTTTCTTCCCGCAGTCGGGCTTCCTGGCCGGCTACCAGTTCCAGGGCTGCACGCGGCTCGCGGTCAAGCTCGACTTTCTGGTCGGCATCATCGCCAAGGCGCTGCGCACGACCGGCGCCGACGAGTTCCGCGGCAACCAGGCGATGCTGGGCGAGGTGATTGCATGGCGCAACCTGTTCTGGGCGCTGACCGAGGCCATGGCGGCCAATCCCACGCCGTGGGTCGACGGCGCCGTGTTACCCAACGTTCAGTCGGGATCGAGCTACCGCGTGTTCGCCGGCGAAGCGTATGGACGGGTCAAGGAAATCGTGGAGAAGATCGTCGCCTCGGCGCTCATCTACCTCCCGTCCTCGGCCAAGGACTTCAAGAATCCGGTCATCGACAAATACCTCGCGAAATATGTGCGCGGCTCGCACGGCATCGGTTACAAGGAGCGCATCAAGGTGATGAAGCTTCTGTGGGACGCGATCGGCACCGAGTTCGGTGGCCGCCACGAACTCTACGAGATGAATTACGCCGGCAACCATGAGGACATCCGCATCCAGGCGATGTGGAACGCGCGCACGACCGGCACGCTCGACGGCATGATCGCGCTCGCTGATCAATGTCTTTCCGATTACGACGAGAACGGCTGGTGCGGTGACACCTGGCTCGACCCGGATGATGTCGCGTATCCGGGCGTGCCCGGAGTCAAACGCGCCGCGGAGTAGACCCGCATGAGCTGGATCGACCAACGTCCCGACGACGCCATGGACGGTGCCTTCACGGCCGTCGGGCCGGAGATCGTACGCACGGTCGAGCCCGGCGTCTTCCGCGAAGCGATGAGCCTGCTGGGCGCCGCAGTCCACGTCATCACCACCGCCGGCCCGGGGGGCAAGGCCGGCGCGACCGCAACGGCGGTTTGCTCGGTCTCCGATGCGCCGCCCACGCTGCTGATGTGCCTCAACCGCCGTAGCCAGACAAATCCGGCCGTGGTGGAGAACGGCGTGTTCTGCATCAACACCCTCGGCCACAGCGGTGCGGAGATCGCCGACATATTCGCCGGCCGCACCGGCGTGTCCGGCAGCGATCGCTTCACCAGCGGGGAATGGCTGACGCTGTCGACCGGCAGTCCGGTGCTCGCGTCCTCCGTGATCGCGTTCGACTGCCGCATCATCGAGGTCAGGTCGGTCGCGAGCCACAATGTGTTCTTCGGCGCGGTCGAGACGGTGCGCGTCGGCCCGGCCGGCCGGGCGTTGGTCTACCACGACCGCGCCTACAAGCACGTGTGACGAGGTGTGACGAATTCCGCCTAGAATCGGCTGCGAGATCGACGCGAATTCGGCACGCAATGACCGCGGCGTGGAACTTCTCGCGGCGCAACCTAATCCGGTTCCCTGCGTTGGATCCCAAGGGGCGAGCGATTCACCAGGAGCGAGCATGAACAATCCTAACCAGCAGAAGCCGAACCAGCAGCAGCAGAACAATCCGCGTCCGGGCGAGCAGCACGGCGGCGGCGGGCAGAAGCCCGGTCAGCAGCAGCAGGGCGGCGGACAGCAGAAGCCGGGCCAGGGCGGCAGCCACGAAGGTGGTCACCAGGGTGGTCAGCAGGGCGGCACCAACCGCTAGGCGGCAAGCCGCGCATCCCTCTCGATTAGTCTTCACGGGTCATTCTCTCAGCGGCTCCGCCCTCGGCGGGGCCGCTGGTTTTGGTGCATGAAGCAACACCACCGCATCTGACGCGTTTTCTCCGCGCCCAAGGTGGCTTATGATTTCGCATGGCCACCGCCGCCCTCCCATTGTTTCATCTTTACGGCGACCCGCCTGACGATCAGGCGTTTGACTTCATTCATATCGAGACGATCGCGTCGCGTTCCTCGATTCACGACTGGACCATCCGCGCCCACCGTCACCGCAACCTGTTCCAGATCCTGCTGATCGGAAGCGGCGGCGGCGAGATGACCTTCGAAGCGGCCAGCATCGCGTTCGAGGCGCCATGCGCCATCCTGGTGCCGGCGACCATCGCGCACGGCTTTCGCTTCCAGCCCGCGGTCACCGACGGTTGGGTGATGACCTTCACCGAGGATGTGGCGGAGGCCATGGGCGACCGGCGCGGCGAAGCGCTTGCGCGCCTCAAGGCGCTCGCCACCGAACCGGTGGTGCCGCTCGGCGAGGCGGACGGCGAACGGCTTTCGAAGCGCGCCGAGGAACTGCACGAGGAGCGCTTCCTGGCGCGCGCCGGCTTCCGGATCGCGATGCGCGGCCTGCTCGCCCTGATCGCGGTCGAGGTGGCGCGGCTCGCGGCCGGCCGCGCGCGCGCCGGAGCGGATGCGATCGCGCTCGAACCGACCGGCGCAACCGTCGACGCATTGCGCAAGCTGGTCGAGGAGCATTTCCAGAAGGAGCGGCAACTCGCGTTCTACGCCGACAAGCTTGCGATGACGGTCGATCGTCTCAACGACCATGTCAGGCGCGCCACCGGCGTCACCGCCGGTCACCTCATCCGCCAGCGCGTGCTCACCGAAGCCAAGCGCCAGCTCGTGTTCACCAGTCAACCGATTCACGAGATCGCCTACGATCTCGCATTCTCCGATCCCTCCCACTTCGCCAGGTTCTTCCGCAAGCAGACCGGCACCACGCCGCACGAGTTTCGCGCGGCCCGCGGCGGGTAGGGGTCTGCGCACGTCGGCGTCCGGCCATTGTTAATAACAATGAATTAACAATGACGCCGGCGGTCGCGGCCGCCCAAGAAACCCCGATGAAACACGGGGAAAAGCGATCGCCGAGCGGTCACGCCGGTCCCGCGATAACAATGAAAAACAATGCCGGAACAATGAAACATGCCGCCATGCTGGTTCTTCCCCCGTGTTGACGCGGGCGCACGAAAAAACCCGGTGCGGTGTCCCGCCCGGGCGTCATGCGCAACTTTAGATGATGCAAATTTTGTACAAGATTCGGTAACGCAAGTCAATAATTTCGCGGTCCGAGCGCGGCATCGGGCGTCCAGTTTCGCCGCCGACGTGACACCGTTACTGCTCCCATGGATTGAACGCATCCTTCTCGCTCACCTCAACCTTCTTTGCATCGCGGATGAATTTGTCGATCGCGCTGATTGGCTTGTCGTTGGGGTTTGCTTTGCAAAAATCGAACACCAACTTCAGGATTTTGCCCGGCTCCACGCCGTTCATGTCGACGTAATTGTTGTACTCATTGAGCAGGAGAAAGTTGGCCCCGCTGACGTAGCCTTGCACCCAATAAAACAGCAAATAATTCGGCGGGTGATCGAGGCCGAGGCTGGGCTTGAGATCATTCGCAAGCTTGCCGCAGTTCGCGATCCCGACGCCTTGGGTAAGGAGGGGGTCAGCGCGACTGTCGGTGCCGTGGCCGGCCGCCGCCGAACACAACGCAAGTGCAAATATCAGACGTGTGACCTTGAGGCCGCGCATGTTCGATATCCCGTGTTGCATCGTCACTATCGCTTTTATCACCGGCTCGTCCCTGATCCTCATACCGCGAAGATACGCAACACCTGTGGCGCTCGAGGGGATTACTGAGCCTTGCCGACTTCCTTGAGCACCGCGGCGGCTTCCCGGAACGCGTGATTGCCCACCGGCACGCCGCAATAGATCGCCTGCTGCAGGATGATCTCCTTGAGGTCGTCGGCGGAGAATCCGCCCTCGACCAGCGCCGCGCGCACGTGCATGCGGAATTCCTCCCACCTGCCGATCGCCATCATGGTGCCGATGACAAGGATGCGGCGCGTACGCTCCTCGAAATGGGGACGCGTCCACACCTCGCCCCAGGCGCAGCGGGTGATGAAATCCTGCCATTCGGCAGTGAAGGCGGTCTTGCCGGCATCGGCCCGATCGACCCAGGCGTCGCCCAGGATCTTGCGGCGCGCATCCGCGCCGCTTTGGTAGCGTTCCTTGTCGTCCATTGCTTCGCTCCCCGTCAGAACAACGACGGACCGCGGGGCCGGTCGCTCGTGTCCACGTCCGTCGTCCGCGTCTCCGACCTCGATTAGTGTTATTCAGGCCCGCAGAAATCCCAGCACGGTCTTCGCATACGCATCGGGTTGCTCGACATTGGAAATGTGCGCGGCGTCGAGCGTGGCGTACTGCGCACCCGGGATGTTGTTCTTGATGTACTCGTTCGCCTCGGGCGGGGTCGCCGGATCGTGCTTGCCGGCGACGACCAGCGTCGGCGCCTTGATCTTCGGCAGGAGGTCGCGCTGGTCCATGTCGCGGACCGCCTCGCCGCAGGCGAGGTAGCCTTCGAGCGGGGTGGCGGCGAACATCTCCTGCAGCCACGCAACCCGGTCGGGCGAGCGCTCGCGGAACCCCTTGGTGAACCAGCGCTCCATGTTGGGCGCGGCAAATGCCGGAACGCCTTTCTCGCGCACCAGCTTGAGACGGTCGTTCCACCCCGCCTTGTCCGGAAAATAGCTCGAGGTGTTGGTGAGCACGAGGCGTTCGATCCGCTCGGGCGCGTTGGCGCCGAGCCATTGGCCAACCATGCCGCCCATCGAAAGGCCGCACCAGTTGGTCTTCTTGATACCCAGGTGGTCAAGCACGGCGAGCGCGTCGCGGCCGAGACGCTCCATCGAATACGGACCCTTGGGGCAGCCGGAACCGCCATGGCCGCGCCGGTCGTAGCGCACGAGCCGAAAATGCTGGGTGAACGGCGCGACCTGTGGGTCCCACATCCGCAGCGTGGTGCCGAGCGAATTCGACAGCATGAGCACAGGCGCCCCTTCCGGGCCTTCGACCTGGACATTGATGGGACAGCCGTCGGCATTGATCACTGGCATGATTTTCCCCTTTACACTTCGTTTGCCGTTCAGCGCTTGCCGCCGCGCGCCTGCAGCGAACCGATGAGGCGGTCGATGAAGGTTTGCGCGGCGCCCTGATACGCCATGGGTTCGAACAATTTGGCAAGCTCGCCAACGGTGAGCTGGCGCTTCACCCGGTCATCCTCGGCCATCACGTCCTGTAGGTCGCGCTTGGTGGCGGCGGCCTTGCGGCTGGCCTCCTCGACGATCCCATGCGCCTCGTGCTTGCCGAGCTTGGACGCGAGCGCGAACGATACCGCTTCGGCCATGATGCGTCCCCGCGTCTCGGCGAGGTTGACCCGCATGCGCGCCTCGTCGACTTCGAGCCCTTCGGCAATGTCGACGATGGCATCGAGGGCGCCTGAGGTGACGAGCGCCAGCGCGGGAAACGCCGGCCATTCCGCCTGCCAGCCGCCCAGCGCGCGCTCGTGTTCCTGCACCTGCGCGGCACAGATGGTCGCGAGCAGATTGGGAGCGATCGTCGCGGCCGCGAGCGCGGTCGCCGCGGCGGTGGGATTGCGCTTGTGCGGCATGGTCGACGATCCGCCGCGTCCGGGCGCGGCCGGCTCGAACGCCTCCGCCACCTCGGTCTGCATCAGCAGCGAAACATCGCGGGCAATCTTGCCGCAGGTGCCGGTGAGAATCGCGAATGCCGCGGCGACCTCGGCCAGCCGGTCGCGGTGGCTGTGCCAGGGCGCCTCCGGAAGCGGCAGATCGAGCAATGCGGCGAGCCGCTCCGCGACCTCGAGCCCGCGGTCGCCGAGCGCGGCGAGCGTGCCGGCCGCGCCGCCGAATTGCAGCACCAGCGCCTCGCGCCGCAGCCGCTGCAACCGCTCGCGCGAACGCGCCAGCGCCGCCGCGTAGCCGGCGAGCTTGAGCCCGAACGGCATGGGCACGGCGTGCTGCATCCAAGTGCGCGCCACGGTGGCGGTGCGGCGATGACGCGCGGCGAGCGTGGTGAACCCTGCGATGGCGCGGTCGAGGTCGGCGACGAGGGCATCGATCGCCGCGCGCAGCTCGAGCACGAGCGCGCTGTCGATGACGTCCTGGCTGGTGGCCCCCCAATGGACGTAGCCCGCTGCTGCCGCATCGGTCTTGGCGACCTCGGTGGTGAGCGCATGGATCAGCGGGATGGCGATATTGCCGGCGGGCACCGCGGCCTCGCCCAGCGCCGCGAGGTCGTAGCGGTCGGCGCGGGCGGCCTCGGCGATCCGCTCGACGGCGAGCGCCGGGACGATGCCGACCTGCGCTTCCGCGCGCGCGAGCGCAATCTCGAAATCGAGCATGCGTTGCACGCGCGCGCGATCGTCGAGGATCGCGCGCATGGCCGCGCTCGAGATCAGCGGGGTCAGCAGTGACGATTGAGCAAGAGGGCTGGTCATGGCGATGCGCCGCCCGACAGCTTTAGCCGCCCGCTCGACGGCCGCCAACCCCCAATGGCGTCGACGAGGGGACGGCAAGTGGTCCGATACGCTTGCAGGACAGTGCTTCGATGAAAGGCCTTTCCGGATGGCCAGCCGACGCCCTATAACTGCCGGCACAGCTCATTCGTCATGCCCAGCCCGCAGTCACGCTTGCGCAGACGGCTTGGACTTGTCTGCGGCGCCAAGCTTGGCCATGACGCGATACGAAGATGGAGAAGACCGATGGCGATGACGATGAATGGGCAAGTCCAGCTGGCCGCAAACCGCCAGGTGGTGTGGGAAAAGCTCAACGACCCGGAGGTGCTCAAGAGCTGCATCCCGGGCAGCGAGCAACTCGACAAGATTTCGGACAACGAGTTTCAAGCCATCGCCACGGTCAAGGTCGGCCCGGTCAAGGCACGCTGGAAGGGCAAGGTCAGGCTCACCGATCTCGATCCGCCCAACAGCTATCGCATCTCCGGCGAAGGCGAGGGGGGCGTTGCTGGCTTTGCCAAGGGCGGCGCCAAAGTGTCGCTGTCGGACAAGGATGGCGGCACCCTGCTCACCTATGACGTGGAAGCACAGATCGGGGGCAAGCTCGCCCAGCTTGGCCAGCGTCTCATCAACAGCGCGGCGAAGAAGACCGCCGACGATTTCTTCGTCAAGTTCGCCGCGGCGGTCGCGCAAGGCTGACGGGCTGCGTTCCGACGCCTCATAAATTGCCAGGCACCCTTGACCCGCCGTGCGCCGACGGTTCAGAGTTGACTTGTTCCAATCCACGCCCCGGGGCAAAATCGACCCGAAGTTACCCCACCATGAACTTGTGCCCATTTCACGGGGTTTTCCACCCCGGTTTGCCATTCGCGGCCGTCAAGTTTGCCACTCGGCGTTCCCGTTTGTTCTTCTCACGTCATTTGCTCTAGTTCGGCGACCACAGCTTGGAGCATGAGCACTACTCGGAAAACATTGTTCGCGCTTGGCGTCTCGGCCCAGGCGCTTGCGTTCTGTGCCGCACCGGCATCCGGGCAGGCCCCCAAAACCGTGATCCATAGTGATTACGGCGGGGTACTCTCCGAATATTGGACGCGCTGGAAGATCGTCGCGATTGACGGCGGCGAGGTCGAAATTCGCGGCCCTTGCTACTCGGCCTGCACGCTGGTCACTGCGGCCGTGCCAAAGGATCGGATTTGTTTCAGTCGGTATGCGACCCTCGGGTTTCATCTGGTCGAACAGGGCTACAGAGGCGTCATGCCTTATGGCCGTGGCCCGCCCGCGATGGAGGCCACCCAGTGGATGCTCGATCAGTACCCGAAGGACATCCGTGAGTGGATCGAAGTCAGAGGGGGCCTCAAGAAGCTGCCATACCATTACGATGTCTGGACGA
>Ga0207688_10001621_pt1 | contig 11877 bp, 9 predicted proteins | sample KBSMiscanthusM4_FD_184296 | JGI IMG/M metagenome (GOLD analysis project Ga0207688, IMG submission 184296) | Miscanthus rhizosphere microbial communities from Kellogg Biological Station, Michigan, USA - M4 (SPAdes) (version 2) | ecosystem: Host-associated > Plants > Roots > Rhizosphere ...
TGAGTCTTTCGACGCCACCCTCAATGGGCGTGCAACGGCTAAGCCGGCTGAGTCATCGGCGACACAGGCCACAAATGATGGCGTTGCCGACTCGACCGAGCGTGCGTAGGGGACACAGCTTCAGTGGCTCCGCGGGCGACAAGCTGCCCTACCTGCGCTCGATCGACCCGCAGCTGCGCCGCCGGGGAATCGTTGCGCTGCTGCGTCGATGCGGATCCGCGAAATCCACGTTGCCGCGCATCATCGCGGTGCACCTATGCCGGCGTTTGATACTGCAGACGGTGTAGGTGAGCATAGACGCCGTCGAGCGCCAATAATTGCTCGTGCGTGCCGTCTTCGGCGACTACACCGTCCTTGATGACGATGATCTTGTCGACGTTGCGTAGCGTACTGAGGCGATGGGCGACGGTGATGACGGTGCGGCCCTTCATGAGCCGCTCGAGGGCCTCGATCACAAGGTGTTCTGACTCAGAATCGAGCGCCGCTGTGGGCTCGTCGAGGATCAGGATGGGGTTGTCGCGGATCAGGGCCCGGGCGATCCCAATGCGCTGGCGTTGACCACCCGAGAGCGTAAGGCCTCGGTCGCCGATCAGGCTGTCGTAGCCCCCAGGCATGCGGGTGATGAACTCGTGGGCGCAGGCGCTTTTGGCCGCTTCCACGATTTCCTTCTCGGTGGCATCCGGTCGCCCGAAGACGATGTTCTCTCGCACCGTCCCGCGCAGCAGCACGGTGTCCTGCAGCACGAAGCCGATCTGGGATCGAAGTCCGCGGAGCTTGTAGTCGCGGATGTCCACACCGTCGATGGTGATGCGGCCGGCGTCAGGGTCGCGGAAGCGCGCGATGTGGCTGATGATTGTGGATTTGCCGCTCCCGGTGGGACCGACGACGCCCACCATCTGGCCAGCCTTGATCGCGAAGGTGATGTCGCGTAGCACCGGTACTGCGCGGTCATAGCCGAACTGCACATGCTCGAAGGCAATCTCGCCGCGAAACCGTGGGGGATTCTTCGGGACGGGCCGCTCGGGAATGACCTTGTCGGCATCACCGACCGCAAGCACCCGCTGAAAAGCCACCGACACGGCCGCGATCGTGTTGGTCATCTGGGCAAGCGCGCGCACTGGCTGAAAAAACTTGGCCAGGTAGGAGAGAAATACAGTCAGCGTGCCCAGCGTCATCGTGCCCGCCACGATCAGCAACGAGCCCCGCCACAACACCAGACCCGTACACACCGCGATCACCAGGCTGACCACCGGCGAAAGCAGCGTCGACACCTTGTACGTGCGCAGCCACGCAGTCGCATTGGCCATGTTGGCCTTGCGGACCCGGTGCTCTTGGCGCTCCTCGGCGGAAAAAGCCTGCACCACCACCATCGACTGGAGACCTTCCTGAAGGGTGGACACCAGCTCGGACTGGTGGATTCGCAACTCGTGCACCGCGGTCCGGATGGCCTTGCTGACGTGCAAGACGAAGACGGCTAGCGGCGGCGCGACCGCGAGCGCGATCAGCGTGAAATCCCAGCGCAGCCAGAGCATCACAATGACCATGCCGACGAGCGTCAGGGTGTCGGTGAAGATGTTGAGCGTCGATGCCGACGCAAAGCGCTGAATCGTTTCCACGTCGCCAGTCAGCGTGCTCAGGATCGTACCGACCCGAGTGGTGTCGTAATAGGCCAGCGACAACTCCTGCAGATGGTGATATAGCCGCACCCGCAGATCGCTGCCGATGCGCTGACCCATACTCTCGGTGAAGTAACTGGCCACATACATAGCCGCGCCGGTTACCACCGCGATCAGCACCGTCACGATCCCCGCCGCCTCGGCGATGTGGACCTTGCTTTCCCCGCCCAGCATAGGCAGCAGCCAATCAATCCATTTCGGAGCACGGTGATTTCCCGCCACGTTGTCGATGATGGCCTTCAACGGCCACGGAGCCGTCAGGCTCATCACGGTCTCCACCAGCATCGCGGCCAGAATCACCAAGAGAGTCCGGCGGTGTGGACGAAGCAAGTCACGAATTAGCGGCCGCATAGCACGGGACTTGCGGGAACACATATGGGAAGTCATGGTCCCTGAGCGGTCGCCAGGGCGCCCGACGACGGTCATCGAACGGCACCCGCCGCCGGATTACCGCCGTCCATCGTCGGCGTGGACCGCGGACGGGTCATGAATGCACCTCCTGGACATGGATCGAACCAGCGCCCTTGGGTTCGGCTCCACTTCTCGGTTTTGGGTCAGCAGCAGCAGATAGCCAAACGCCGGAAGCACGACTAGGACGGCGAGCGCGACGACGACGAGCAGTCCGGCGAGGGTGGCGTGGGCGCCGGCGGCCTGGGTGATGGTGAGCTGATCCACCAGGATCCAGGGGTACTGTCCCACACCCCACGCGGCGACGACGGCGCCGACCGCGGTGATCGCGAAAGTCCGTGCAATGGAATATAGTCGGCGATAGAGCAGCGCGAGAGTGATGGTACCGGCGGCCGCAGCGAGCACTAGTAGCGGCAGGCCGGCACCGAGCAGCCCGCGGCTGAGCGTCGGTGCGTCGTGCAGGATGGGATGAAGCCCGGCGACCACGATGACGCCCGCGGCAACGCCTATGACTAGCGTGCGCTTTCGCAACCGTCGGGCCAGGTCCGGATGGCCGGTGCGGGCGGCGTCGGCGGTGAGGAACACCCCGGCCAGGAAGATGCAGGTGGTGACCGCGAGGCAGCCACCGACCAGCGATGTCGGGTTGAACCAGGAGCCGATCATGTCGCCATATCCGCCGGCCGGTATACGCCCGGATGCGATCGCGCCGGCCACCGTACCCAGGAAGAACGGTGTGATCACCGACGAGGCAGCGAAGATCGCGCCGAAAAACCGCGCCTGGGCAAAGGTTTCGGCGTACTTGCGGAACGCGAAATTGGCTCCCCGCAACACGATCCCCGCCAACGCCAGCATCAGCGGGATGAACAGTGTGGTCATCGCGGCAGCGAAGGCGGCCGGAAAACCGGTCCACCAAATCACCAACACGTAGATCAGCCACACATGGTTGGCTTCCCACACCGGCCCAATGCTGTGGTCGACGAGTGTCCGCATTTCGGCACCGCGCACACCGCCGCCAGCAGTCAAATCATAGAAGCCAGAACCGAAGTCGGCCCCAGCGAACAGGGCATAGGCGATGATGCCGACGAACATGGCGACAGCGACAATGTCGGCCAGGGTCATCGGGCCGGCTCCGGTTGTGGTTCATTTGACGTGGCGGCCGCGACGGCCGGGGCGTACGGGCTGGGCAGGTCCTCCTCGCCGGCGCGCCACCGCCGGGCCATCGACCGCAGCACCACGTAAGCCGCGATCGTCATGCCGGTGTAGAGGATGAGCACCCCCGCGTAGCTCCACCAGATTCCGGTGCTCATGCTGGCCGCGTCGGTGGTGCGCAGCACCTGCCACACCACCCAGGGTTGACGGCCCACTTCCGTTGTCACCCAACCTAGTTCGAGTGCGGCGATGGCCAGCGGGCCGGCGATGACGCAGAACCGCAGGAACCAGCGGTTGCCCAGCAGGTCGTGGCCGCGCCGGCGGGCCACCCAGAACAGAAGAACAACCAACACGAGCAGGGTGCCGATCCCCACCATCGACTGAAACGACCAGTGCGTGAGGTTGACCGGTGGCCGGTCGGCTGGTGGCACGCTGTCCAGACCCGGAACCGCCGCGTCATATGAGCCACGCGAGATGAGCGAGCCGATCTTCGGGATCACCAATGCCCACCGCGCCTCGCCATCGATCAGAAGCCCACCGAATTTCAGTGGTGCGGGCCCTGGCTCGGTGGTGGCGGCGAGCTCCCACGCCGCGAGTTTGGCCGGCTGGTGCGCGCCGGCCTGCAGGCCCAGCACGTGCCCGATGAGTGGTTGCGCGAGGGTGGCCACGCTGGCGAACACGAACGGCACGGTGAAGCCCAGGCGGTGATGGGCGTCGATGCGCCCCTGCAGCAACCCGGCGGCATACACCCCGGCCACCACCAGCCCGACCACCATGAACGCGCCGACCCACATGTGCAGAAACTGCAGCCACACACCGTCGTTGAACATCGCCGCCCAAGGATTGATGTCGGCGACCACCCCGTCGCGGAGGGTGAACCCGGCGGGGTTGTTCATCCAGGCGTTCACCGACACCACACAAAACGTGCCGACGATGCCCGCGAGCGCCATCGGAACCAACGTGAGCAGGTGCAGCGGAGGGCGCATGCGGTCCCAGCCATACAAGAAAATGCCCAAGAAGATGGCCTCGACGAAAAACGACAATCCTTCAAACGCAAACGGTAGACCGAGCACGTCGCCGAAGCGGCCCATCAGCCCGGGCCACAACAGACCCATCTCGAAACTGAGCACCGTTCCCGACACCGCGCCGATCGCGAACAACACGGCCGACACCTTCGACCACCGCTTGGCCAGCCGCACCGCGGTCGAGTCGTTGCGCACGATGCCGCGCCGGTACATCACGTAAATCATCATCGGGAACGCCACCCCGAAACATGCCAGGATGATGTGCCACCCCAGCGACACGGCCATCTGTTCACGGGCCGGCAACAGTCCTGGCGGTGCGTCGGTCGCCAGAATCATGATGGTGTCGTTGAATGTCATTCTGCCCCTGCGAGTTTCAGTAGCTGGACGCCTTCGCTTGCCATGAATTGAGCCTCGGCTTCAGAGACCAATCCCATCGACAACACGGTACGGGGGAAGAAGACGTCGGTGAGGTACGCGAGCGCGACCGCCCAGCGGTTGACGACTCGGGGCAGTGCATAGAGGTGATAGCCGCGAGCGACAAGCTTGGCGGGATAACCCGACAGCTGCACGCCCAGCGGGTTGGCGACGGCGTGGCGGGGACCCAGGTCGACGACCAATCCCTTGTCGCTGTGGCGGTAGTCCTTTGCTTTGCCATAACCGAGACTGGCGGCGACGTTGCGGGCCAACACCTTACCCTGTCGGGTCGCGTGCTGGGCGGTGGGCGGGGTGATCTTGCCCGCGTGGGTCAGGTCCGGAACGGCGGCGGCATCACCGGCGGCGAACACGTCGGGATGGCCCGGTACCTGAAGGCTGGCCTGCACTTTCAGTCGGCCCCGCTCGGTTTCCAAGCCCAGCGTGGCGATCAACGGTGACGGGGTCGCGCCGGTCACCCACACCACGGTGTGGGTGTCAAGGCGTGAATCATTGCTGAGTACAACGTGATTGGCGTACACCGCCTTGAGTGTCGTGCCCATCCGCACTTCGATGCCGCGAGAACGCAGCCCACGCGCCGCCGCGCCGCCGAGCGTCAGCCCCACCTCGGGCATGACATGGACAGCCCGGTCCAGCAGCACAAACCGCACCAAGTCACGATCGAAGCCCATTTGCTTCGCGGCGGCATCGGCAAGGGCGCGCAGCTGCGCGGCCAACTCGGAACCGGAATACGATGCTCCGACAACAACAATCGTGCGCCGGGCGGCAGCCCGCGCGTCGTCATCGTCGATTTGAGCCAGTCCCAACTGTTCGAGCACATGATCACGTAGATACAGCGCCTCGGCTGTCGACTTCAGCCCTCGCGCGTAAGTGGCCAATCCAGGTATATCGAACAACCGGGGCACCGACCCTGGCGTCAACACCAGCCGATCCCACGACAGCGTCCGTACCCCGCCCCCCGGATCGATGAACGCCAGCGTGTGCCGATCGACGTCGACGCTGTCGACCCGGCCGCGTACCGCCTGCACGCCCTTCAGCGTTCCGGCGAGTGGCATGCTGACAAACCGCGGGTCGACCAACCCGCCGGCCACACCGGCCAGCAGGGGCGAGTACTGCATGTAGTCGACCGGCGAAACAATCGTCACCTTCACGTTCGAGGCATGCGCCCTGCGTAGCCTTCGCGCCAACCGGCGCGCGCACTCGAAACCGGCGAACCCGCTCCCGACGATCACCACTGAGGTGGCCCGTGTCACGTTCTGCGGGTGACGGTGACGCGGAGTTGCGCTCATATCTCTTCTCCAGTTTGGTATTCGGGTACCCCCATGGTGTTGAGGATCGCTTGCACGAGGTCGTGGTGTTTCCTCGTGGCCACACCGTCTTCGACGGCGGCGTGATACACAGCCGCGGCGACGGCGGTGGCGATCTCCCGTAGGTTCTCCAAGTCAGGTAGCAGCGCCTCGCCGGGTCCTATCGGATCGGCCTTGCCGGCAACGGCTTTCGCGGCGGCATCCAAGATGTTCTTGGTGACTCGCCGCGCCCCGGAGATAATGATTCCTCGGCCGATCCCGGGAAACACCAGCACGTTGTTGGACTGACCGATTCGGTAGGTGGTGTCGTTGTACTGCACCGGAGCGACGGGGCTGCCGGTGGCGACCCGCGCCGTGCCTTCAGACGAGGCCAGCACATCGGCCGGCATGGCCTCCATGTGCGAGGTCGGGTTGGACAGCTGCATGATCACCGGCCGCGGGGTGGAGGCGGCCATCGCCTCGATGACCTCCCGGGTGAAGGCCCCGTGCACCGTCGAGGAACCCAGCAGGATGGTCGGCGCAGCCGTCTTGATGACCTCTACCAGTGCCACAGGCTCGTCCGTCGAAACACCGAGCTGCGCGCGGTTTTTGGCGTAGGGCTTCTGGAAGTCGCGCAGATCGTCCATGTCGTCAAACAGCAAGCCCGCCCTGTCGATCGGCCAGATCCGGGCGTTGGCCTGCTCGACGGTGGCGCCCTCGGCCACCATGGCGTCGCGGATTTGGTCGGCGATGCCCAGCCCGGCCGTCCCCGCGCCGAACACAACCACCTGCTGCTCGCGCATCGGGATGCCGGTGACCCGCGCCGCCGAGTACAGAGCGGCCATCACCACCGCACCAGTTCCCTGCACGTCATCGTTGAACACGCAGTAATCCGCGCCGTAGTCGTCGAGGATGGCGCGCGCGTTCGCCGGTCCGAAATCCTCGAAATGCAGGATCGCTTGCGGGAATAGCCGATTGACGGTTTGGATGTAGTTCTTGATGAACTCGTCATAGAGTGCCCCACGCCGACGGGGATGGCGGTTGACCAGGTAGAACGGGTCGTTCAGCAACTGCTCGTTGTCGGTGCCCACATCCAGTGACGCTGCGATGGTGCGGCGCGGGTCGATGCCGCCGCCGGCGGTCCAGAGCGCCAGCTTGCGGACCGCGATCTCAATGCCGTTGACCCCCCAGTCGCCGATGCCCAGGATCGCCTCGGCGTCGGTGAACACGATCAGATCGACGTCGTCGGGCCCGAGCCCCAATGTCTGGAAGGCTTCGGCGATTTCGTCGGGTTGGTCGACGGACAGATAGAGGCCCCGCTGGCCTCGGTACTCGTCGGAGAATCGCTGGATCGCCTCGCCCACCGTGGGGGTGTACACCACCGGCTTCGACTCGGTCAGATGATCCGACAGCACCTTGAAATACAGCACCTCATGGCGGTTGCGCAGCTGATCGAGCAACGGGTTGCGGTCCAAATCGGTGCCCGGCCTTTGCAGCTGCTGACACACCCGTTGTGCTTGCTGCTCCAGGGTGAGCACCGCTGAGGGAAGCCGGCCGGTCAGACCGAGCTTGCGGCGCTGCTCACGAGTGAACCCCACGCCGCGATTGACGCTGGCTGTGCCCAATGCGGCGGGGACGTGTAGGAATGCGGTGGTCACATCGTTGCCTCTCTTGCCTCATCGGGAGCGCAATTGAATGCGTTCAGGATTCGGCGACGGCAGCGCCGAACGCCACGCGCCGGGGTCAGGTGATAACCACGCCCGGCGATTCCATGTGTCTCCTTGAACCCTCACCGCGCGGCACCCAGGCAGTGGGCTTGGGGCCGGGCCAACGGTGGCCATGGCTCCTAGGTTCGCGGTCCAAGCGCGCAGCTGTCGTCTGCGCTAGCGGCCAACACCGCTGCCATCACGCGGCATAACGGGCCCGGCCAGCAGGGATCTGGCTCTTCCTCCTAGCAGGAGGAGGTGGCCTTCGACTTCGGTATGAACGCCGGCGCAGGCAGCCGCGCGACCCGGCGCTGCGGCGTCGGTCAAACGCCAATCTCTTGGCCACCCAGCTGTTTTGTCTGGGTCACGATCGCGGTCGTTGACAGTGACCGCTCGCGGCCCCTCGATGATGCCCGCAGCGACCCGTCGGAGAGATCGACGGTCGAATAACGCGGGTCCGTACACCACAGGTCACCCACGGTGGTGGAACCTGGTCATCAGGCTTCGCATCAAGAATCCCGCTGGAACTGACCGTTGTCGTTACGGCTAACACCAATCGCCACCCCTGCTCAGCTGCAGTGGTGCCGCGCCATCGTCAATTCGATTGCAGGCGGGAGACATAACGGCATTGAGGCTAGCCATACCATGTGATTTGCCGAAGCCACAGCGCCGGGTCGCCCGCTGCCCGCGCCGGCGTCCATACCCGAAGTTCGACGGCTACCTGCTCCTGCTAGGAGGAAGAGCCAGATCCCTGCTGGCCGGGCCCGTTATGCCGCGTGATGGCAGCGGTGTTGGCCACTAGGGCTGACGTCAGTTGTCGCCACGAGCGGGATCCTTGAGCTATGTCGACGCCACCCGTTGAGATCGCAACGACCGTCCCCAAACAGCGTCGACATTACTTCCTGGATAGCTACACGGTGCGCCGACGGTTCGGTCACTAATGCGGTGACTCGACGCGCCGTATCTCTTTGAAACAACGGAGGAACTATGTCCATAGTGGAAACCGTCCGCGGGCCGGTCGGCATCGCCGACCTGGGCAAGGTGCTGATGCATGAGCACGTATTTGTCCTCGGCACCGATGTGCGGCAGAACTACCCCGACTATCCAAATCCCTGGGATGAGGACGCGCGGGTGGTGGACGCGGTGGAGAAGTTGCGCGAGTGCAAGGCGCGCGGCATCGACACGATCGTGGATCCGACGGTAATCGGACTCGGCCGCTACATTCCTCGAATTCAGCGGGTCAACGAACAAGTCGACCTCAACATTATCGTGGCAACTGGCCTATACACCTACAACGAGGTGCCATTCCAGTTCCATTACACCGGGCCAGGATTGGTCTTCGACGCGCCCGAACCGCTGGTGGAACTGTTCGTGAAGGACATCCGGGAGGGCATCGCGGACACGGGAGTCAAGGCGGCGTTCCTCAAGTGCGCCATCGAGGAACAAGGCCTCACGCCAGGCGTCGAGCGGGTGATGCGCGCGGTCGGACAGGCTCAGGTCGAGACGGGCGTGCCCATCACTGTGCACACCAACGCCCACACGCAGTCTGGGCTTGTGGCCCAGAAGGTGCTCGCGCAGGAGGGCGCCGATCTGACGAAGGTGGTCATCGGCCATTCCGGCGACTCGACGGATCTGGACTACCTCTGCGCGATTGCCGATGCCGGTTCCTATCTCGGCATGGACCGCTTCGGCCTGGATATGTTGTGTTCCTTTGAAGATCGAGTCAACACGGTCGTCGAACTGGCCCGCCGTGGCTACGCGCAGAACATGGTCCTGGCCCATGACGCGTCCTGCTTCATGGACTGGTGGCCCGAGGAGCGCAGCGCCGCAGCGTTGCCGAACTGGAACTTCACCCACATCAGCGATGACGTGCTACCGGCATTGCTCGACCGCGGTGTCAGCGAAGAACAAATCACCACGATGCTGGTGGAAAACCCACGCCGCTACTTCGAGGCCGCGAAATGAGATCGATTCCTTTCAACGACGAATGGATTCGCACCGAGGAGAGGTGCTGTGATGACAACCCTCACTGACCCCTATCGCCACGAATTGCGCCCGTAAGGGCGCGAGGCTGATACCTCGGCCGACCATCGAACTTCGCATGCAAGCAGGTGATTGCCCATGATCGGCAACCTGAAGGTCTCGCAGTGCGCGACCGATTCGATGGGAGCGATTGCTGTCCCGGCTGACACCAAGGACAAGCAGTGGAAGAGCGTGGTCGAGATCGGCCGCACGCACCTCGAAGATGCGGTGCCGGTGGGCCGCCCAACTCGACACCGCCGCCAACCGGGTCGAAGCCGCACAACCGGAGCTCTACAGGCTCGCCGCCGGCGGGACCGCGGCGGCCACTGGACTGAACGCCCCCACAACTTCGACCACGAGATCGCCGCTGAGATCGCCCGCATGACAAACAAACCGTTCAACGCCGCGACGGACGCGTACTTCCTGAGGGCGCTGCACGGGTGCTTCGCGGACCTAGTCCGCAGGCTCAACACCGCCTTGGACGAGGCCGACCGCCTCGACTACGCCAAGGACGAGCTGTTGGTCCGGATCGCCGAGCCGGAGATGGAGGCCGACGAAAAGGACACAGCCATCAGGAGTTTGGGCGAGCAGATCGAGAGGTTGGAGGACGGCCGGTGAAGCCGCAGCTCCCGTTCGGGATGGACACCACCAAGTGGTACATCCACAAGCCGCCACAGCACGGCATCTGGATCGTCCATCCTCCCGTCCAGTCGTTCTGGGGTCGAAAGACCGAGCACAAGTCAGGGGAGGCGGCACTAGCCGACTTCCGTCGTCAAACAACCAACCCACAGAGGAAGGCAGCATGAAGAAAGCACCTCGAAGACCGAAACCTGCCGCCCTCGGCGCGGACAGCCCAACAAGTTCGAGGGTCGTGCATTCCGCGCGGATTCTCGGCGATGCCTGCGAAAAGTTCCAGAATTACTGCATCGACGGCATCGAGCTCGATATCGAACAAATCAACCAGTACGTGCGACGTTGGCTGATGCTGGTCAGCGCATTGTCACCGGTCATCGGCATCGTCCATCGTCCATCGCCCACGACGCCGACCGCAGCGGACGCACTCTGCGGGAAGCTGCCCTGGACTCCGGCGCGATGAGCGCCGAAGACTTCGACCGAATCGTCAACCCCGCCAACATGGGTGGCCCGTTCTTGTCAGTGTTGGTCGAGCAGAGGTCGCGTGAGCACCCAAACCACCACCGTGGTGGAGGGCCTGGCGTAGTGGGAGTTCGGCGCGCACAGTGGTGCCGGCGCCGGGTGGGCTGTGTAGCCACAGGCGCCCGCCGAGGGCGTCCACCCGGCCTGTGAGTCCGATCAGCCCGGATCCACCGTGCGGGTCGGCGCCGCCGCGACCGTCGTCGCGCACCGAGACTCGCAGCACCGGATCGCCGGCGTCGGTGTGGTCGGTGTCGAGCTGGACGTGGACGGTGGAGGCGTGGGCGTGTTTGGCGGTGTTGGTCAGTGCTTCGGCCACCAGGTAGTAGGCGGCGGTTTGGATGGGCTCGGGCAGCCGGTTCGTGATGGCAACGTCAAGCTGCACCGGCACCGGTGAGCGGCGGGCCAGCTCCTTGATCGCCGCGGGCAGTCCGCCTTTGGCCAGGATCGCCGGGGGGATGCCGCGCGAGATTTCCTGCAGCTGCAGGGATACCTCGGCCAAACCCGACGCGATGCGCGACATTTGGTGTTTGAGCTCAGTTAGTTCGGCGGGCGCCGAGGCTTCAGCGGCCCGCGCGTATAGCGCCAGGGTGACCAGGTGTTGCTGCGCGCCGTCGTGCAGATCGCGTTCGATGCGTCGGCGCTCATTATCGGCGGCCCGATTCAACCGTCGTGACCCCTCAGCCAGCAGCTGTCGTTTCTGCTCGTCGCGATACCCGGCCACCAGGGCAGTGGCAGTCAGCTCGGCGAAGCGGCTGATGCGGACCTCGGTGTCAGCCGGCATCGGGCCGCGTCTTGAACCGACCGCCGCCAGGCCCCACACGCGTCCATCAACGATGATCGGCACCCCCACCGCCGCGCGTACGCCGACCTCACGCACGCGAGCGCCGATCGGCCCGGCGACGGTCTCGTAGCTGTCGATCCGCGCGGGCCCGCCGGTGCGTTGCACCAGCGCCGCGATGGTGTTGCCTGCCACCGGAGTCTGGGTGCCCACCGGCCATCGTGCCAGCGCCTCAGGATC
>Ga0207688_10001622_pt1 | contig 11875 bp, 15 predicted proteins | sample KBSMiscanthusM4_FD_184296 | JGI IMG/M metagenome (GOLD analysis project Ga0207688, IMG submission 184296) | Miscanthus rhizosphere microbial communities from Kellogg Biological Station, Michigan, USA - M4 (SPAdes) (version 2) | ecosystem: Host-associated > Plants > Roots > Rhizosphere ...
GCCGCAGCACGTCGTGGCTCGCCTGCAGCGCGTCGAGCCGGAAGATCTCGCGGCTCGTCCCGCCGACGTCGAGCGTCGCCCGTGCGCCAAAGCTGTCCGGGTGGCTCATCGCCTCCGATTCAAGCAGCTTGGGCCGGGTGAGCCGGCCGAGGCCCCGCTCGGTGAGGGTTGCGTGGCGCGGGTCGAGGTGGTGGGCGACCGCCTGGGCGTACGGTGATCCGACCCGGTGCGCGTAACTGGCGAAGCCCTCGTCGCGGATCGGGCTGAGATCCTCGGTGTACGGGTCGAGCAGGTGCTGACGTCCGACCTTCCGGGCGGAGTTGAAGAACGCGAGCCCCATCCCGACCGAGACCTCGAGGAGCGAGCGCTCCTCCCTGTCCGCCTCCGCCTGCAGCCCTTGATAGACGGCCGCGAGCTCGGGTGGCGTGGGGAGGCCTCTTGCATCGCTCCGCAGGTCGGCGAGCGAGCGCTTGAGCCCTTCGATCTCGATCGGAGGGATGTCGATCAGTCGCGCAGTCGTCCCGCTCGCCCCTTCGAGGGCCGCCAGCAGGTCGTCCACGGAGCCGAACTCGGCGCGTCGCGCCAGAACGCCGGCGGCCTTGAGCTCGCCGACGAGCGTGTCGAGGTACACCCGCGTGCCGTGCGAGATATCCGCCGCGGCGGCGAGGAGCCAGAGCGGGGAGAAGCCAAAGGCGAGGATCGACCCGAGCTCGACGACGTTCCCGCCCGCCTTGCGGACAGCGAGCTTCGTCGGCGACGACTCGTACTCGCCTGCGACCGCCTCCGGGTCCCGGTGAACTCCACCCACGAGCTCGACGGTGATGCGCAGGAGATTCTTGGCCGTCGCCTCGTAGAAGCGGGACTTCCGTACGAGTCGCGGGAGCACGAGCTCGGCGGTCTCGTGGATCGTCCCGCCGAGTGCGGCGGCAACGGCACGGAGGATCCGCTCGGGGACCGAGACGAGGTACTCGGTGACGCGCCGCACGTCTAGCCGGTCGCCGACTCGGCGTCAGGCGACTTCGAGCCGACCGCGATCCCACCGAGCAGCGCGAAGCCGTCGATCTGCAGGCGCGGAGCGTCGGGCACCTCCACCTGCGGAGGCTTGACCGCGACCCCGCCGCCGAGCGCCTTCGCGGTCGACTCGACGTGCCAGTCCGGCGGCACCCGGATCGCGATCCCGCCCCACAGCGTGTTGAGCGTCAGCCGCGCATCGGGCGCCAGCGTCGCGTTCCGCAGGTCGACCGCGATGCCGCCGAACCACGTGAACATCGAGCCGCCCCGGAACGCCGTCGCGCTGCTCTCGAGCTCGACCCCGTCGAAGATCGCGACAAGGGCGACCTCGTCGCTCTCGGCGTCGCCACGGGAGGGGAGGACGCGCTTCACGAGAGTCGCCGCCCCGAGCAGCCCGGCCCAGAAGCCGAGCGTGAAGACGATCAGCGAGCGGAACAGCCGCACCGGGTCAGCGTACCGGCGGTGACTACCATGGTCGCGTGGACGCAGCGACCATCCGCGAGCTGCTCGAGGCCGCCTTCCCCGGCGCGTCGTCGGTCGACGTCCAGGACAGGACCGGTGGCGGCGACCACTTCCAGGTGACCGTCGTCAGCACCGCTTTCGACGGGCTCTCGCTCATCGACCAGCACCGTCGCGTGAACGAGGCCCTCGCCGCGCCTCTCGCCGACGGCTCCATTCACGAGCTCCGCATCAAGACGAAAGGGACAGCATGAAGACCTTGAACGAGCAGATCTCCGACGTGATCGCGCAGGAGCCGGTTGCGGTATTCATGAAGGGCACGCCGCAGATGATCATGTGCGGCAACTCGCACCGTGCGCTGCAGGCGTTGCAGGCGGCCGGTGCGCCGATCACGGCAGTCGACATCCTCCCGGACCCGCGTATCCGCCGGGAGCTCTCCTCGATCTCCGGCTGGCCGACGATCCCGCAGGTCTTCGTGCGGGGCGAGCTCGTCGGCGGAGCGGACATCACCGAGGAGCTGGCCTCGTCCGGGGAGCTCCAGCAGAAGCTCGACGACGCCCTCGGCGCGGACCGCGCACAGGACGTCAAGGTCGTCGAGCTGCAGCTCGCCTAGGCCGCGGCGATTCGGTCCGCGAGCTCGCGTGAGATCGCGTGCTCGCCGCGCTGCGTCCGCACCGTGACGGGGCCGCCGAATGGCGCGTACGCGACGAGCTCGAGCGTCGAACCGGGAACGAGCCCGAGCTCGCCGAGGTAACGCAGGAGTTCTGAGTCACCGTCGGGCACGCGCGAGATCGAGGCTCGCGCGCCCGGCTCGAGGTCGAGCAACGTGTGGCGATCTGCGTGGACGACACGTAGATCCCGATCCGGGATCGGGTCCCCGTGCGGATCGTGCGTCGGGAACCCGAGCTCTGCGTCGATCTTCGCCTCGAGCTCCTCGGAGAGTGCGTGTTCGAGCAGCTCGGCCTCCGCGTGCACCTCGTCGAGTGACAGGCCGAGCCGATCGACGAGGTAGCGCTCGAGGAGGCGATGGTGTCGGAGCACCTCGAGTGCGCCGCGTCGTCCCGCGTCCGTCAGCGCGACCCCCCGGTGTGGAACGCGCTCGGCGAGGCCCAGCTCGTCGAGCCTCTTCGTCATCGCCGTCGCGGACGGCGCGCTGACGCCCATACGCTTCGCGAGCGCCGAGGTCGTGACCCGCTCGCCCGCCGATTCCAGCGTGTAGATGGCCTTCAGGTAGTCCTGGACGGCGACGGTGAGATCCGGGGTCTGCGCTGGCATTTTGCGCGTCTTAGGTTACACTCCGAATCGGAATTAGTCATGGCTAAAATGCGCCTCACGAGAGGAAAGCTGCTCGCTGCCGCGGCGCCGCTGGCGGCAGCTCCGCTCGTGGGCAAGCTGGCGCTCGAGGCGAACGCGAACGCGGCGCCCTCGACGCACGATCACTTGGACCACTCGCACGACCGCGTCCCCGCGAACCACGTCCACGGGTCGATCGGTCACGCGGCGATGGTCGGTGACGAAGCGCCTGCGGTCGGTGGCCCCAACGACCTCGACCATCTGCTCTACGCGCCGCCTGCGGCGCCCTATCGGCCGGGCCGCGTCAGCGAGCACAGCCTGACGGCGACGGACGTCGACCTCGAGGTCGCGCCGGGAGTGTTCTTCCCTGCGTGGGTCTACAACGGCACGGCGCCGGGTCCGGTGATCCGGGCGACGGAAGGCGACCTGCTCCGCGTGCGTTTCGTGAACGCCGGCACGCATCCGCACACCATCCACTTCCACGGGATCCACCCGTCGAACATGGACGGCGTCTTCCAGATCGTCGAGCCGGGCGGCAACTTCACGTACGAGTTCGAGGCGCAGCCGGCTGGCATGCACCTCTACCACTGTCACGCAACGCCCCTCAAGAAGCACATCCACAAGGGCCTGTACGGGGCGTTCATCATCGATCCGAAGGAGCCGAGGCCACCAGCCAAGGAGCTCGTGATGGTGATGAACGGCTTCGACACCGACGGCGACGGCGAGAACAACTTCTACACCGTCAACGGGCGCTCGTTCTACTACGCCCGCTACCCGATCCAGGTGAAGCGGTCGGAGCTCGTGCGGATCTACCTCGCGAACCTCACGGAGTTCGACCTCATCAACTCCTTCCACCTGCACGCGGACTTCTTCCGCTACCAGCCGACGGGCACGGGGGAGCACTGGGAGTACACGGACACGGTCATGCAGTGCCAGGGCCAGCGGGGCGTCATCGAGATCCAGTTCGCCATGCCGGGGCTGCACATGTTCCACGCGCACCAGTCCGAGTTCGCAGAGCTCGGCTGGATGGGCTTCTTCGACGTGGTGGAAGGCTGATGGAAGCGGGCTCGGCGGCGCCCGAGCGGGGTCGCCTCAACTGGCGGCTGTGGGCCGTCGTGCCGGTTTTGCTGCTCGCGCTCGCGGTCGGAGTCGTCGTGAGCGCGGGCTCGTCCCTCGTCGACCTCGTCGGCTCGAACCCGCCTCCGGCGGACAAGTTCGACGTCCGGCGAATCGAGTTCGAACCGGGCGAGATCCGCATCCTCGTGCGAAACCCGCAACGGGACGACCTCACGATCGCGAACGTGAACGTCGACGACGCGATCGTTCCCTACTCGGTCGACGGGCCGACGACGCTCGGCCGCCTGCGCTCGAGCACGATCGTCGTCCCATTCCAGTGGGTGGACGGCGATCCGATCACCGTCGGCGTGACGAGCTCGACCGGGATCCAGACGGTGAGGGAGGTCCCCGCCGCCGTCGAGACCCCGCAGCCGTCCGTGCAGGGGTTCTTCGGGTATGCGCTGATCGGCCTTCTCGTCGGCGTCCTTCCGATCGCCTTCGGGCTCCTCTGGCTGCCGGCGCTCCGTCAGGCGAGCCCGGTCTGGCTCGCAACGTTCATGGCCTTCACGGCCGGTCTCCTCACGTTCCTCGGCATCGAGGCATTGACGGAGTCGTTCGAGCTCCAGGCAGCGCTACCGGCGTCTCTCGGCGGAGCCGGGCTCGTCCTCCTCGGCGTCGCGCTGAGCTTTCTCGGGATGACCGCGCTGGCCGGCAGGCTCGCGGGCGGCTCGGCGGCGACCGGGATGACGCTCGCGCTCCTCATCGCGGTCGGGATCGGCCTCCACAACCTCGGCGAGGGGCTCGCGATCGGCGCGTCATTCGCGCTCGGCGAGCTGCAGCTCGGCGCATTCCTGATCGTCGGGTTCATGATCCACAACGTCACCGAGGGTCTCGGCATCGCGACCCCGGTGGCGAAGACGCGCGTGACCGTCCTCGCGCTGGCCGGGCTCGCCCTGATCGCCGGTGCCCCGGCAATCCTCGGCGCGTGGATCGGCGGCTATACGACGAGTGACGTCTTGGGCGCCCTCTTCTTCGCGATCGCCGCCGGCGCTGCGCTCCAGGTCGTGGTCGAGGTCGGCCGCTACGTCGCGCGCACCGCGCCCGGAGGCCTCCGCTCCGGACATGCGATCGCCGGCTTCATCGTCGGCATCGCGACCATGTACGTCACGGGTGTCCTGGTCGCGTAGCGCTCGGCAACCGGGAATTAACGGCCGCTAACCCGCGGTTCACGACGACCGGGCTATAACCGACGGGTCATGTCGTTCGCCCGCATGTCTGCTGCGCTTGCCGTGGCCGCCGCTCTCGGTGGCCTCGTCGCAGTCGGTGCAGTAGCGCTGCTCGGCGGGCTCGACGGCGACACCACGGTCGTGACCGAGACCTCGCCGGCCGCGAACCCAGGGCTCGCACCGGCCAATGGCAATGGTCTGAGCATCAACCAGATCTACGAGCGCGCGGCGTCGGGCGTGGTCCGCGTCAACGCGACGAACAACTCGACGTCGTTCACGCCCCGCGACATCCCCTCGGACCAGTCTCCCACGCCGCAGTCGTCCGCACTCGGATCGGGCTTCGTCCTCGACAAGGCCGGCCACATCGTCACGAACTACCACGTCGTCGAAGGTGCGAACGAGGTGACGGTCAGCTTCTCGAACCGCGACACGGTGAAGGCCGAGATCGTCGGAACCGATCCGTCGACCGACCTCGCGGTGCTCCGCGTCGACACGTCCGCCAGTGCGCTGACCCCGCTGCCACTCGGGGACTCGGACGCAGTTCGCGTCGGCGATCCGGTGGTCGCGATCGGAAACCCGTTCGGCCTCGATCGCACGGTGACCTCCGGGATCGTCAGTGCTCTTCAGCGGCTCATCACGGCGCCCAACCGCTTCACGATCGATCACGTCATCCAGACCGACGCGCCGATCAACCACGGCAATTCCGGCGGCCCGCTGCTTTCCAGCCGGGGTCAGGTCATCGGCGTCAACACGCAGATCGAGACGGGCGACACCGCCACGGGGAACGTCGGAATCGGCTTCTCGGTTCCGTCGAACACGGTCAAGGACGTCGTCGCGCAGATCCTCCGCACCGGCCGCGTCGACCACGCCTACCTCGGCATCAGCGGACAGGCCGTCACGAGTGACGTGGCGGACAAGTACAACCTCGCCGTCCAGAAGGGCGTCATCGTGGAGTCGGTCACCCAGGACTCGGGCGCCGACAGCGCGGGTCTGAAGGGCGGCAAGACTCAGGTCGTCGTCGCAGGCGAGACGTTCGTGCTCGGCGGCGACATCATCGTCTCCTTCGGGGGCGAGAAGATTTCCTCGATCGAACAGCTTCGCGACGCGGTCGCCGCGCACAAGCCCGGTGACAAGGTCAAGGTCGTGATCTACCGCGACGCGAGCAAGACGAGCGTGACGGTCACGCTCGGACGGCAGCCCGCATCCCCCCAGGGCTAGCCGGGAGCACGGCCCCGGTTTGCCGGGGCCTGCTCACCTACCGTCGGCACGGGGTCCGACCGCCTGCCCGGACCCCGGCCGACCTTTCTTTCGCGTACGTCAAAGACGCTCGCGGCGCACGCCCAGTCGTCGCCACAGTCCTACGACAACTGGTGCTTCAGGGCCTCGTCGGTGAGTTGGTAGCCGCGGTCGATGAGGGCGCGCTTGCGCTCCTCGGGCCACGGGGTGTCGCCGCGGAACGTCGGGTCGAGGCTCTCCGGCCCCGCCGTGCCCCGCACGACGATCGTCTGAAGCTGCCGCTCATGGCGAAACGGAAAGCGCGCGGCCTCGAACCGCGCGTCGAGCCGTGCGCGCAGCGTCCTGCGGCGCCAGCGCGGGGCCGCAGCCACGGCGGCCGTGGTCACGTCGTCCCTGAGTGACTGGAGCTCGGCGACGGACGTCTCGCGCTCCACGGCGAGGCGCTCCTCCACGACTGCGTTTCGCGCGAAGGCGACGCGCATGAGGCGGACGACGAGCTCGCCGTAGTGAGCCGGCTCGCCGTGCGCCGCTCGCTCCTGCGCGAGGCGGAGCTCGGCAAGCAATGCCCGCACCGGAGGGACCCCGCGGAAGAGCTCGAGGCGCTCGCGCGCACGCTCGAGGTACGCGCCATCCGAGACGGGATACGTCGGCACGTATCTGAAGGCCGCGATCGCCGCTACCTCCGGGTTGCGGTACGCATGCTCGAACGGGAAGTTGCGCACCCAGCCCCCGTCCGTCGCGATCTTGCCGCCCACATGGAGTGGGAGGACGAGCCCGCTGATCGCCGCCGAGGCGAGGATCGCGCGGCCCATCGTCTCGGCCTCGGCCGAATGTGAGGAGTAGACGAGCTCGTAGTCCCGTTCCTCGTCGCCTGCAGGGTATTCGCTGACGTCGGTTGCGAAGACGATCAGCTCGATCGGGGACGCGGCCAGCGCCGCTCCGACCTCCTGCGGCGGCCCGATCCGCTCCGCGATGGTGACCGGGAGCGTGTAGTCGTGCAGCCCGCCCGGGAACTGCCAGAGCGGGCGCGGCCGGAACGCGTCCTGGGGTGCAAGCCCGCGGAGGAACTCCTCGAGGTCGTCGAGACGGTCGAGTGCCGCCATCGTTCCGGCGAGCGCGCCGGCCGAGGTTCCGTAGATCCAGCCGACACGGCGCCAGAGATCGGTCTCCGACAATCGGAGCAGGAAGCCGAGCTCGAGGAGGACGCCGTTGATCCCTCCCCCCGACAGCACGACGGCCACGTCACGTCCTTCGGACCGGGGCACGGGGGCTATTGTGCCCCCGTGGAGTCGGAACTCCGCCCCGGCGCGGCCGTGCTCTCCGATGTCGACCTCGAAGCGGACGAGGAGCTCTGGCAGGGGGACGACGACGGTGATCACGGCGGATGGTTCTGTGTGCGCACCGACCCCTTCCCGTGCCCGGCCGAGGGATGCTCGTTCGTCGCGGACTTCATGACGGCGGCGCACCTGGTCCTCGTGTGGGAGGCACGCGACGACCCGAACCTCCTCTGGCACGCGCAGAGGGCGAAGGAGGTCGGCCGCAACCCGCGGATCGTCGGCTACGAGACGGCGTTCGGCCCGAGCGCGTCGTACTACGCGTGGGAGGCCGCGGGCCGTCCGGTGCACGGCGTCAAGCGCTGACGTCCGTGACCGCCGTTGGACCTGATGGCCGTCCCGGTAGAGTCGCCGTCGATGGCGAGCACGACCCTCAGAGTCAGCGGTGTGCGCTGCGAGCGCTGTATCGGGCGCCTCGCCGGCGCGCTGCGCGGCCACCAGGGCATCGAGTACGCCAACGCGAACCTCATGGGCGAGGTCACGCTCGAGTGGGACGACGGAAAGACCTCGAAGGACGAGATCGTCGCCGCTCTCTCCCGCTCAGGGTTTCCCGAGATCGCGGACGAGCGGGAATAGCGGGCGCCTGCACCTCGTTCCAGCCACCTGTACAGGACAGCGATACGGTACGCCGGTGAGCGAGGCGGGCCCCGACACCGAAGCACGCGACGCACGGCGCATCGCCACCGAGGCGCGTGATCGTGCGCACTTCGAGGAAGAGGCACTCGCTCTCGCCGACCAGGTGTACCGGGTTGCGAGGCGACTCGTCGGCTCGCGTGAGGAGGCAGAGGATCTCGTGCAGGAGACGTACGCAAGGGCATTCCGCAGCTGGCGGTCGTTCACACCGGGGACGAACCTCCGTGCGTGGCTGCTCCGCATCCTCACGAACCTGAACGTCGATCGGGGCCGCAAGGTGCAGCGCTCGCCGCAGACGCAGCCCCTCGAAGAGACGGACTACTACCTCGCGAACAAGGTCGCGTCGGCGGCGGGCGAGGAGGCTCTCGAGACCGACGAGGTCGTCGAGCGGCTCTCCCAGGACTCGATCGTGAACGCACTCTCCGAGATCCCACCGCAGTTCCGCGACGTCGTCGTGCTGGTCGACATCGGGGACTTTTCGTACGCTGATGCAGCACAGATCCTCGACGTCCCGATCGGAACCGTCATGTCACGACTCCACCGCGGTCGCCGCGCCTTGAAGCAGCACCTCGCAGAGGGGGCGCTTTCCTGATGGGCGAGCCGTGCGATCGCTGCGAGGAGCTCCTTCAGGACTTCCTGGATCGCACGCTGTCCGACGCCGAGTGGCGCGAGGCCGAGGAGCACCTGGGGGGGTGCGACTACTGCCGGCGCCGGTACCGCTTCGAGGAGAGCCTGCGCCGGTACGTGCGCACGAGCTCGGTCGAGCGCATGCCACCCGGGCTCATGGACAAGCTCGCCGAGCTACGCGGGCTCGACGCGACTGCGTAGGCGCCTAGAGGTCGTCCGGCGTATCGACGTCCCCGGGCGCGCCGAGGTCGTCGCACGGGACGAGGCGAACCTCGAGGCCGCGTAGACCCTCGTCCGGGATGTCGACCCACTCGGCGCGTCCGAGCACGAGTGGGTGACCGCGGTCGCCCGCATACGAGGCCGCGACGATCCCTCCGTCGTGGCGCCAAGCGTCGAGCACTCGCGCGATCGAAGCAGGAGCGAGCGTCGGCCCGTCGGCGAGGACGACGACGGCTGCGTCCACATCCGTGCCGAGCGCATCGAGCCCGCAGCGGAGTGAGGCGCCCGGCCCACGCCGCCAGTCCGCGCAGTGCACGAGACCGACGTCCTCGGGCGTCTCGAGCGCGTAGGCGCCTTCGACGACGACGACGACGTCGATGGGGGCCGCCTCGAGACGGTCGAGGACGGCGGGGAGGAGGATCCGCTGCTTCGGGCTCCCGAACCGCGACGCCTCGCCCGCGGCGAGGACGACCGCGGCGACGCGCCCCATCAGCTCTCGGTGACGGTGACGCTGTTGATGACGACGGGCTTGGACGGCGGGCCGTCCTGACCGGGCGTGCCCAGTGCGTCGATTCGCTCGACCGTGTCCATCCCTTCCGTCACGGTGCCGACGATCGCGTAGTCGGGCGGCAGGCCGGCGTCCTCGCCCGTGACGACGAAGAACTGGCTCCCCGAAGTCCCCGGCGCTTCTGACGGTGCCTTCGCCATCGCGACGACGCCTTTCGTGTACGTCGCGTCCGCTGGCGGGGTGTCGACGGTGGAGTAGCCGGGCCCACCTGCTTGGGTCTGGGTCGGATCGCCGCCCTGGATGACGAAGCCCGGGACGACACGAAGGAAGATCGTGTCGTCGAAGTAGCCGTCCCGCGCGAGCGCGACGAGCGACGCGCTCGCCTTCGGCGAGGTCTTCTGGTCGAGCGTCACGGTGAAGGCACCGCACGAGGTGTCGAACATGAGCGTGTAGGTCTTGGACGCGTCGAGCTCCGTCGTCGGTGCCTTGTGCGAGCCCGGGTCGCGAGAGTCGGGCGCTTCGACGTCGACGCACTCGTTGACGGCTGTCGTGGTCGTGTCGCCGCCGCTCGCGGAGTCGTCGCCACTTCCGCAGCCGGCGGCTGCGAAGAGGAGCACGAAGACGAGGAGCACGAGGCGGCGCACGGCCTGCGATCCTACCCATCGATGCCGACCGTCACGCGCTGCGAATGGACCGCGAAAGGCGACGAACTCATGGTCGCCTACCACGACGAGGAGTGGGGAACGCCGACGCACGACGACCGCGACCTGTTCGAGTTGCTGACGCTCGAGGGCGCGCAGGCAGGGCTCTCCTGGTCGACGATCTTGCGCAAGCGCGAGGGCTACCGACGTGCGTTCGAGGGCTTCGACCCGGCCAAGGTCGCACGCTACGGCCCGCGTGACGTCGAGCGGCTGCTCGACGACCCGGGAATCGTCCGCAACCGCCTCAAGGTCGAGTCGACGGTCTCGAACGCCGCACGCGTTCTCGAAGTCCAGGACGAGCTGGGAAGCCTCGACGCCTACCTCTGGGCGTTCGTCGGCGGCCGCCCGATCGTCAACGACTTCCGCACGCTTGCGGAGATCCCGTCCGAGACCGACCTGTCGAAGGCGGTCTCGAAGGACCTGAAGCGACGAGGGTTCCGGTTCGTCGGCCCCACGGCGATCTACGCGTTCATGCAGTCCGCGGGCATGGTCGACGACCACACGATCGACTGCTTCCGCCGCTCGCAGTGAGCACGGCTCCCGTCCAGTACGCGCGCAGCGGCGACGTCAACATCGCGTACCAGGTCAACGGCGACGGCCCGTTCGACCTCGTCCTGATCCATGGGTTCTTCTCCCACCTCGAGATCGACTGGGAGCTTCCGGCATCCCGGTACGTCAACGACCGAATCGGGTCGTTCGCGCGCCTCATCCGCTTCGACAAGCGCGGGACCGGCCTGTCCGACCGAAGCGTCGGCCTGCCCGATCTCGAGTCGCGAATGGACGACGTGCGAGCCGTGATGGACGGCGTCGGCAGCGAGTCGGCGGCGCTCTTCGGGTACTCGGAGGGAGGCCCACTGGGCGCCCTTTTCGCCGCGACGTACCCGGATCGGGTGCGGGCGCTCGTCCTCTACGGGACCTACGCGAAGCGCCGTGACCCGGACGAGGACTATCCGTGGGCGCCGACCTGGGACGAGCGCGTCGCGATCGCGACCGAGTTGGAGGAGACATGGGGGTCCAATGTCGATCTCGGAGCCATGTGGCCGGATCCGGACGAGGTCGAAGCGGAGTGGTTCCACCGGCGCGCACGCGGCTCACTGAGCCCCGCCGGAGCGCGCGACCTCATCCTCATGAACTCGCAGGTCGACGTCCGCGACGTGCTGCCGACGATCCAGTGCCCGACGCTCGTGCTGCACCGAACCGGTGACCGCGACGCGAACATCGAGGAGGGCAGGTACATCGCCGGGCGGATCCCGGGCGCGCGGTTCGTCGAGCTGCCCGGAGAGGACCACACGCTCGTCGCGGATCCGCGGGTCGTGCTCGACGAGGTGGAGGAGTTCCTCACCGGCGTGCGCCCGAAGCCGTCGACCGACCGCGTCCTCGCGACGATCCTCTTCACCGATCTCGTCGGCTCCACGCAGCGAGCGACGGGGATGGGGGACGCCGCGTGGGCGGAGCTGCTCGGCCGCCACGACGCCGCGATCCGCGCGGAGCTCGAGCGCTTCGGCGGCGAGGAGATCGACACTGCAGGAGACGGCTTCCTCGCGCTCTTCGACGGGCCGGCACGGGCGATTC
>Ga0207688_10001624_pt1 | contig 11871 bp, 10 predicted proteins | sample KBSMiscanthusM4_FD_184296 | JGI IMG/M metagenome (GOLD analysis project Ga0207688, IMG submission 184296) | Miscanthus rhizosphere microbial communities from Kellogg Biological Station, Michigan, USA - M4 (SPAdes) (version 2) | ecosystem: Host-associated > Plants > Roots > Rhizosphere ...
ACGACAGCGCCTCCACGAATCGACGACGTCAGGGCAAGCCAGCTCGTCCTCCCGCGTATTCCGGGTCGAACGAGCCCAATGGCGCCCAGCCACTCTCGGTTGCCTACGAGTTGCCTAGGTCTATGTTGCGCGACGCAAGGGACCTGGCAGGCTTACGCCACCTGAACTGCTTCGACACGTCGCACCATGCGCTCTGGAGGACCAGTGACCGACCTCACGCAGCTGATCGACACCGTCCCGAGCACGCGGTATCCGGTTTACACCCGGCTGAACGCGGGTGACGTGATGCCGGATCCGATCACCCCGCTCGGCGCGACGCTGGTGTGGATCCCGGAGGTGCTGCCGGGCTGGGCCACCGGCTACATGCGGGTCGGTTCGTTTACGCCGCAGGAGTTGGACGGCGAGCCGTTCCTCGCCGGCGGGTTCTACTACGGCTACTTGTACGTAAACCAGACGGCGGTGCGCATCATCGGCATCCGGGCCGGCATCGGCACCGATGCGATCGATGCGGCGTTCTTCGCCCACCCGAACCCCCCGCCGCATCAGGCGATGCCAGACGACGTCAACGAGGGACTGTCGGCGGTGATGGCGCAGCGGACGCAGTGGACGTTGACGACGTCGAGCTTCCCCGAGTTGGAGGAGGAGCGGGACCTGGCCGAGCGGATTCGGGCTGAGCGGCCGAACCTGGCGACGGCCACCAACGAGGTGCTGATCGCCCGGGCCCGCTCGATAGCGCCGCTGCAGCGGCTGGTGTGGGGCCGGGCCTACAACATCGCGAGCGGCCAGGCCTCGATCGGCCCGGGTGTCATCACGTCGTTGGTCGGCGCCGCCGATCCCACGCTGACGATCCGGTTGATCGGCAGCGCCGGCGATGTTGATTCGGCTTTGCCGTCGTTCGCGCTGTGGGACCTGTCCCGCGATGTCCGCGCCGACCCGGGCCTGACCGCAGCGTTCGACGCGGGCGAGGACGGCCTGCTGGACCGGCTGCATGCCGAGCAGCCCGGGTTCGCGGTTCGGTTCGACGGCTTCGTCCACGAGTACGGGTACCGGGGTCCGAGCGAGTGGGATCCGGGCATGGATTCCTGGGAGACCAAGCCCGAGCTGCCGTTGTCGCTGATCGGCCGGTTGCGGCACCTGCCGGACGAGCAATCACCCGCGTTCCGGCGTGAGGCCCACTCGGGGGACGCCGCCGCCGCGTTGCAAGAGGCGCTGGCAATTCTCGGGGACAATGAGGAGGCGGTGCAGACGCTGAACCTGGCCATCGCGTCCGCCCGCCGCTTCGGTGCCTGGCGGGAACGGGGCAAGACGAACGCGGTCAAGCTCATGCACGAGGTCCGGATCGCGCTGTACGAGCTCGGCCGCCGGCTCGCCGCGGCCGGCGCCCTGGATCATCCGCGGCAGATCTTCATGGCGCTCGAGTCCGAACTGGACGTGCTCGCCACCCACGCCGGGGAGTACCGCGAAACGCTGCGCCAGCGGGAGAAGGAGTGGCGTCAACTGTTCGACCTCGCACCGCCCACCTTCGTGGTCGGCGGAGAACCGATGAAGCCGGTGTCGGAGCTACTCCGCACCGACGCCGCCGCGGCGCCGACCGTGACGCCCGGCGAGGTGCTCGTCGGCGCGCCAGCCTCCGCCGGCATCGCCCGCGGCCGCGCCCGGGTGATCCACGACCTGTCCGAAATCGCCGACTTCGAGCCCGGCGAGATCCTCGTCGCCCCGCAGACCGATCCCTCCTGGACCCCGTTGTTCATGGTGTCCGCCGGCGTCGTCGTCGACGTCGGTGCCATGGGCAGCCACGCGATGATCGTCAGCCGAGAACTCGGCATTCCCTGCGCCGCCGGCGTCCCGAACGCCACCCGCCGCATCCCCACCGGCACGCTGCTCGAGGTCGACGGCTCATCCGGAAAGGTCACCGTCCTCGAAGGCTGAGGCCACGGACGCCACGAGGCGCAGGCCTAGGGCCAGCCGGCGCCGGGTACGGACACGTCAGCGACAAGGAGCTGGCCGGTGCGGGGCCCGGTGGTCAGCCGGTTCAGGTTGTTGGCGAATCCGTCGTTCATGTGCCAGTCGGCGGCCAGCATGAACAGCGTCGTGCCGGCTTCGCCGCCGAGCATGCACGCGAAGCACGCCCGGTCGGTTTCGATCCACTGCCGGACCTGGCCACCCTCGTCGACACGAATGCAGCCGGGCCGGCCGTCTCGCCAACTCGGCCCCCACACCGCGCCCTCGGCATCGATGCAGATGCCGTCACTGAACACGTCGGCCCAGACTCGCCGATTGAGCAGGCTGCCGTCTGCCGCGATGTCGAAGGCGGTGAGCGTGCCGGCGAACGACTCGGCGATGATCAGCGTCGAGTTGTCGGCGGTCACCGCCATCCCATTGGGGAAGGCGATCTGATCGGCGACCTGACGTACTTTGCCTTCGGGGGTGACGAGCGCGATGATGCCGGGCGCTTCTCGAGCGCTAGGGTCGAACTCGCAGCCGCCGTTGAGGTAGATGTTGCCGCGCCCGTCGACCACGATCTCGTTGAGGTTGCTGACGGCGAGACCGCTGGTGTCGACGTGTTCGACAAAGGCCCCGTCCGGTGCCAAGCGGAGCAGCCGCGCTTCGGTCCCCGAGACGACCAGCAGCCGGCCGTCAGGCAGCCAATCGATCGAGAACGGGATGGTGGTGGGCACGCGGGCGATCAGCTCGCTCCGGCCGGTGCCCTCGACCGCAATGATCTCCTGCGCTCCCCAGTTCGCGAACCAGAGACGACCGTCATGCCACCGGGGCGACTCGCCGATCACTAGCCCGGTCATCAACACGTGCGGCTTAGACATAGCAGCATGCCTTTCGTTCAGCGGTGGTTACTCGCTACACGAACGGCGTGCGGTCAGATCGACAGGGCTGCGCGACGGCGGCGAAGAAAGTCGCGTTCGCTGGCGTTGCCGGCCCGGTCGATCGCGGCCTCGTACGCTGCCGCGGCTTCCGCGTCGCGACCGAGGCGGCGTAACAAGTCCGCGCGCACGGCGTGGAACACGTGATGCTGGCCGAGGTCGAGCTCGTCGACCAGGGCCAATGCCGTCATCGGCCCGTCGACCTCGGCGACCGCAACCGCGCGGTGCAGCGCGACGATTGGGCTTGGCGCCATCCCGAGCAACTGGTCGTATAGCTGTTTGATCTGCACCCAGTCGGTGGGCCGCCCTTCACTGTGGACGGCGTTGATTGCGGCCTGAATTTGGTACGGGCCGGGCTGATCACGTCGCAGGCAGTCCCGGACGATGGCCCGACCCTCCTCGATGAGCTCGTCGTCCCACTGCGCCCGGTCTTGATCGGCGAGAAGCACCAGGGCACCGTCGGGGGAGGTACGCGCCGCCCGCCGGGAGTCGACGAGCAGCATCAGCGCGAGCAGTCCCCTGACCTCGGGTTCGTCGGGCATCAGCTCGGTGAGCAGCCGGCCGAGGCGTATCGCCTCGGCGGAAAGATCCTCGCGAACGAGGTGATCACCCGAGCTGGCTGCATATCCCTCGTTGAAGATGAGGTAAACGACGGCCAGCACCGCGTGAAGACGATCGGGCAGCTCAGCCTCACTCGGGACGCGGTACGGGATGCCCGCGTCTCGGATCTTTCCTTTGGCGCGGACCAGCCGCTGCGCCATCGTCGGCTCGGGGACGAGAAAGGCGTGCGCAATCTCGGCCGTTGACAGCCCTCCGAGCAGACGCAGGGTCAACGCGACCTGGGCGCTGATGCTGAGCGCCGGGTGGCAGCACGTGAAGATAAGACGGAGCCGGTCGTCAGGCACGACACCCTCCCCTTCGATGGGCGCGCTGGAGGTGTGCAACAGCGCGGCCTGGGCGTGCCGGTCGTCGCGCGACGCCTCACGACGCAGCCGATCGATGGCGCGGTTGCGGGCCGTCGTGATGATCCAGCCCGCCGGGCTGGGCGGCAGCCCGGCCGCAGGCCAGCGTTCGACTGCTGCCGTGAACGCGTCCTGCACCGCCTCCTCGGCGAGATCGATGTCGCCGAGGACGCGGACCAGCACGGCGACCGCGCGCCCGTACTCAGCGCGGAAGATCCGCGTGATCTCGGACGCCGGCAGGTCGCGCATTACCGTACGTCGGCGAACGGGCGCACTTCGATCGGCAGCGGAACCGCCTGGGCAAGCTTGCGGCCCCAGACCAGGGCGGCGTCGAGATCGGCGGCGTTGATGATTGTGAAGCCCCCGAGGTACTCCTTGCCTTCAGCGAAGGGACCATCGGTGGTCAGGATCTCGCCTCCGTCGAGTCGCAGCACAGTCGCCGTGTTTGGGTGATTGAGGCCCCCGGAGAAGACCCACACACCGGCCGATCTCATCTCGCGATTGAGTTGGTCCAGATCCTGCATGATCTGGTTCAGGACCTCCGGTGCGGGCGGAGTCCCTTCTGGCTGATAGACGCTGAGCAAGTAGTGCTTCATCTCCGCCTCCCTGACGGTGTCGGTTCGTTCGTCCTCTGTACGAACGGCACCGGCCTGGATCGACACAGCCCGGGCGGGCGATCCCAACCCGTGCGGCTATTCGTCCCGATCAGGCGATCACCTCGGTCAGCTGAGCCACCTCGCCGGCGTCGAGGCGAATGGCGGCGGCGGCGATGTTCTCCTCGAGGTGGCTGACCGATCCGGTGCCCGGGATCGGCAGCATCGCCGGCGACCGAGCGAGGAGCCAGGCGAGGGCTAGCTGGGTCGGTGTCGCGCCATGACGTTCACCGAGTTGCCGGAGCGCGCGATTGTTGGCAACGTCCCGAATTGGCCCCCACGGCAGGAAGGCCAGCGACTCCACCTCGGACAGATCGACCAAGGATTCCGAGTCACGATCGGCGACGCTGTACCGGTTCTGGATCGAGACGACGGACGTCAGCCGCTGCGCAATCCTAAGTTGATCCTCATTCACATTCGACACGCCGATGTGGCGGATCTTGCCCTGGTCCTTCAATTCGACGAGGGCTCCGACCGACTCGTCATAGCGGACACGCGGATCGGGGCGATGGAGCTGGTAGAGGGGAATCTGGTCCAGTCGCAGTCGCCGCAGACTTCCCTCGCACGCTGCCTTGAGATGTTCGGGCCGGCCGTTGATCGGCCACCGGTTCGGGCCGGGGCGCTCGTGTCCCCCTTTCGTAGCGATGACGAGGTCATCGGGATACGGGTAGAGCGCCTCGGCAATCAATGTCTCGCTCACGTCCGGCCCGTACGAATCGGCCGTGTCGATGAAGTTCACACCAAGTTCGATCGCCCGCTTGAGCACCGATTTGGCGACCTCACGATCCGGCGGCTCACCCCAGATCCCCGAGCCGGTTATCCGCATCGCGCCGAAACCGAGCCGGTTGACCGTCAGATCGCCACCGATGCCCATCGTCCCCGCATCGGCCGCGGACGCCGTGTCGGTCATGCACGCTCTCCCTTCGCCATAGTCGCCCCGACCACCGTCGAGAGCGGACGACTCCAGCCTGCCGCATTTTGTGGGAGCGCGGTCTCGGACCGAGGTTGCCAAGCCGGATGCCAGCACTCGTTGGACCCCTGCTGCGCGGGACGTTCGTCGTTGGTGCCGCCGTCGTGCGAAGGGCACGGTCAAGTGGGAAGTCGGTTCGGGCGGCCGATCCACCGCCGAGGACCTGCTCGCGCAGCGCTTCGCCCGCGGCGAGATCGAAGCGGCTCAGGATCCTGGCCGAGCCGGCGGCCGCGCCGAGCCACTCGTCCTGATCCACCTCGGCGTTCTTGACCCGTCGTTCGCCGTCGGCGTTGTTGACACCTCCGTATATCCGTGTAATCATGCGGATGTACGGAGGTTATCGCGATGCCGGGGACGCATTCCCATCCCGTCCATGCCGACGCGGTGCTGACGGCGCAATCAGAACTGATCAGCGTCGAGGAGGCCGGCCGCTTGGCCGGGCTGCTCGGATTGCTGGCCGATCCGGTCCGGTCGCGAATCCTGTTCGCGTTGGTCGCCGTTGATCGGCTGTGCGTCGGCGATCTGGCGTTGGCGCTCGGAGTCAGCGAAGACGCGGTGTCGTACGGGCTGAAGTTACTGCGCACCGCCGGCCTGGTGACGTTTCGCAAGGAAGGGCGGATCGTCTACTACACGTTGGCGGACGTCTTTCCACATCCGTTGCTCGAGCACTGTCTGCGGGAACTTCTGCAGATCAGCGGCGAGAGGCCCGGGGCATGACCCGGCTCAACGAAGGCGTTTCGGCGTCGCAACCGGTCGACCATAGTGCGGATCCGGCAACGCACGAGCACGCCGGTCATGAACACGTCGGACACGGGGAGCATGACCACGCCGCTCAGTTCCGCGACCGGTTCTGGCTAAGCCTGCTGCTGACCCTGCCGGTCGTTGGATTCAGCCCGATGTTCGCCGACCTGCTCGGCTATGGCCTGCCGCCAGGCACGGCCTGGATCTCACCGGTCTTGGGCACGGTCGTCTTCTTCTACGGCGGTTGGCCATTTCTCACCGGTGCTTGGTCGGAGCTGCGCGCCCACCAGCCCGGCATGATGCTGCTGATCGCCCTCGCTATCACCGTGGCGTTCGGTGCCAGCGCCGCCACCTCGCTCGACATCGGTGGCGTCGACCTGGATTTCTGGTGGGAGCTGGCGCTGCTGGTGGTGATCATGCTGCTCGGCCACTGGCTGGAGATGCGTGCGCTCGGTCACGCATCGAGTGCCCTCGACGCGTTGGCCGCGCTGCTGCCCGACAGCGCGGAGCGGATCGAGAACGACGGAACAGTGGCGTCCGTTGGGCTGGCTGACCTGAAGCACGGCGACCTGGTTCTGGTGCGCCCCGGGGGGCGGGTACCGGTCGACGGCACCGTGCTGGAGGGCCGCGCCGAACTGGATGAGTCGATGATTACCGGCGAATCTCGACTGGTCGCGAAAGCGATCGGGGACCGGGTGGTCGCTGGCACCGTGGCGACCGACTCAGCGCTACGGGTTCGGGTGGACGCGGTCGGTGACGACACGGCGCTGGCCGGGATTCGCCGGTTGGTGGCGGAGGCGCAGGCATCGCGATCCAGAGCGCAGGCGCTGGCTGATCGCGCCGCCGCGCTGCTGTTCTACTTTGCCACCGCGGCTGGGGTCATCACCTTCATCGTCTGGTTAGTGATTGGTGATCCAAAGCAGGCGGTAGAGCGCACGGTGACCGTGCTGGTGATCGCCTGCCCGCATGCCCTCGGACTCGCGATCCCGCTGGTCATCGCGCTGTCGACGGCGTTATCTGCTCGGGCGGGCATTTTGGTAAAGGACCGCCTGGCGCTGGAGCGGATGCGAACCGTTGACGCGGTGCTGTTCGACAAGACCGGCACGCTGACCAAAGGACAGCCAGCCGTCGTCGACCTCGCCGCCGTCGATCCGTCTGCCGAAGGCACCACCCGGGTGTTAGCGCTGGCTGCGGCCGTGGAGGCAGACTCCGAACATCCGCTGGCTCGTGCCGTGGTGGCGGCGGCGCATCAGCACGGGGCCGTGGCGACCGCGGCGAACTTCCAGTCGTTGACCGGTCGCGGCGTCCGCGCCACGGTCGACGGGGCGGAAGTGGCAGTGGGAGGGCCGGCCCTGTTGCGCGAGTTTGATGTCGACGGGCCAGACGCTCTGAATGATCATGTGACGAGATGGTCGAACCGTGGCGACGCGGTGCTGTACGTGGTGGAAGCGGGCAAAGTCATCGGAGCGCTTGCGTTGGCCGACGAGGTCCGACCGGAATCACGACAGGCTGTAGACCAATTGCACGCTCGCGGCATCCGAGTCGTCATGATCACTGGGGATGCCCGGGTTGTGGCCGAGGCGGTAGCAGCGGACCTGGGAGTCGACGAGGTCTTCGCCGAGGTGTTGCCCGAAGACAAGGACGCCAAGGTAACCGAGTTGCAGGAGCGCGGACTGCGCGTCGCCATGGTCGGCGACGGGGTCAACGACGCCGCCGCATTGGCCCGCGCCGATGTCGGTCTGGCGATCGGCGCCGGCACCGATGTCGCTATTGAATCGGCCGGCGTCGTCCTGGCCTCCGACGATCCGCGTAGCGTTCTGAGCGTCATCCGGCTGAGTGCAGCCAGCTATCGCAAAATGGTCCAGAACCTGGCCTGGGCCACCGGTTACAACCTGATCGCGGTGCCGCTCGCGGCCGGTGTCCTCGCCGGTGTGGGCGTCTTACTGCCGCCCGCTGTGGGTGCCATCCTGATGAGCGCCTCGACTCTGGTTGTCGCCGCGAACGCGCAACTATTGCGGCGGATCGACTTGCAACCCAGTGCCAATTAATTACCACGTGGGCGTGGTCTGGAGCTGCGTTGGTGTGACAACGTCCAACGTGATCCAAGGGCCTGCCGCCGCTGCTGGTCTCGGTGCCGTGCTCGTGTGCGCCCAACCGCTGCTTCATGCGATCACGTGGGCCGGCGTCGCCTACCTGTCCCCCTCGCGGTCCAGGCATTTCGGTCCGCCGCCACAGGCCGCTACCGCGCCGCCGTACTCGGCTGCGGCCGCAAACTCGCGACGGACGAGGTGAGGTAATCTCCTACAGAACTGTAGGAGATTACGGAGTGTCGTCGACGTGAGCCTGGTCAGCACGGTTGTCGACGCCATTCTGAACCTGCATGGGCCACCCGCCTACGCGCTCGTCGGAGGCCTTGCATTCAGCGAAGCGGCGCTATTCGTAGGCTTCGTCCTCCCAGGCGAGACAGCGGTGCTGCTCGGCGGAGTGCTGGCCCACCGCCAGCAAGTGTCGCTGGTGGCCATGGCCTCGGTCGCCCTGGTGGCCGCGATCACGGGTGACAGCGTTGGCTACGAGGTCGGCCGCCACTTCGGCCCCCGCCTCCTCTCGACCCGGATCTTCGCCCGCCGTCAGCTGGGCCTTGCTCACGCCCAGGAGACGCTGCGGGCGAAGGGTGGACGCGCAGTGTTCCTGGCCCGGTTCACCGCATTCCTCCGCGCGGTGATGCCCGGCCTGGCCGGGACGGCTCGGATGCACTATCCGCGGTTTCTCGCCTTCAACGCCGCCGGCGGTTTCATTTGGGCGATCGGCTTCACGATGCTCGGCTACCTCGCCGGCGCCAGCTATCAGCGGGTCGAGAAGATCGCCGGCCAGGCCAGCGCCATTCTGCTTGCCGTCGTCATTCTTGTCGTCCTCCTCTTCGTGCTGCGTCGTCGTCACCAGGACCATGATCGGCAATCCGAGGAGTCCAACGACCCGTAGCTGCTACTACAAAGCGGCCAGCAACCCGCCCCGGTCGAGCACGGCAATCCGCGACCAAAGAGGCCGCGCGGTTCCGACGGCCGTGACCGGCTGCTACGGGCAGAACATCCCTTGCTCCGCTCGCGCGGCTGGTTGTAAGCATTCTGTCGAAGGGCCCTGCTGAGCCAAACACGTAGTAAGGAGATGCCCGTGGACGTCCAGCCCAAGCCGCCGACCGCGAAAGGCCCAGCGGAGTGGTTTACCGGAGACGTCTGGATCGACAGCATCGCGAGGGGCGAGGAGCCCTCGCGCGTCCGGGTCAGCGCCGTCCACTTCACGCCGACCGCCCGGACCGCTTGGCACTCCCACGCGGTCGGCCAAACCCTCTACGTCACCGAGGGAAAGGGCTTCATCCAGTCCCGGGGTGGTGAGGTCGTCGAGATCCGCGCAGGCGACATTGTCAACACGCCAGCCGATGAGTGGCATTGGCATGGTGCCGCACCCGACCACTTCATGGCGCATCTGTCCATTACCGAGGCCATTCCCGGCGACCAACGACCTGAGCCAAACTGGGGCGAGCACGTCACCGACGAGGAATATCCCGACCATTGAGCCGCCGAGCATGTCCTGACCAAGGGAGCACACTCATGGAACATCGACCACTGGGGCGAACCGGCGTTTCGGTCAGCAAACTGTGCCTCGGCGCCATGATGTTCGGCGATTGGGGCAACAAGGACCACGACGAGAGCATCCGGATCATCCACCGAGCGCTCGATGCCGGAATCAACTTCGTCGACACCGCTGACGTCTATTCGCGCGGTGAATCAGAGGAGATCGTCGGCAAGGCTCTCGCGGGCGGCCGCCGCGATGACGTCGTGCTCGCGACGAAGTTGCAGATGCCCATGGGCGAGGACCCCAACCAGCGGGGCAACTCGCGCCGCTGGATCATCCGCGAGGTCGAGGACTCGTTGCGACGCCTCAACACCGAGTGGATCGATCTGTATCAGATCCACCGATACGACCCGGCCGTCGATCTCGAGGAGACGCTCGGCGCGCTCAGCGATCTGGTCCGTCAGGGCAAGGTTCGTTATCTCGGCTCCTCAACCTTTCCGCCGTCAGCGATCGTGCGAGCCCAATGGGTGGCCCGCGACCAGCGCCTACAGCGGTTTGTCTGCGAGCAGCCGCCGTACTCGATCCTCGTCCGCGGCATCGAGTCCGATGTGTTGCCCACCTGTGCCCGATACGGGATGGGCGTCATCCCGTGGAGCCCGCTGGCCGGCGGTTGGCTGTCGGGCCGCTGGCGCAAAGACGCCTCAGCGCCGTCCTCGACGCGGGCCGAGCGGCTTCCTGGGCGTTACGACATGTCACTGCCCGCTAACCAGCGCAAGCTCGACGCGGCCGAATCGCTCGCCCAATTAGCCGAGCAGGCCGGCCTGTCGCTTATCGAGATGGCCATTGCGTTCGTGATCAATCATCCGGCGGTGACCGCCGCGATCATTGGACCGCGCACGATGGACCAGCTCGAAAGCCAGCTTCCCGCCGCCGACGCCCTTCTGGATCCGGGCCTGCTCGACCGGATCGATGAGATCGTCCCGCCCGGTACCAACATCAATCCCGCCGACGATGGCTGGGGCTGGGCCAACCCGGCCCTGAAGCCGGCCGCGCGACGGCGCTAGATCTCCGCCGGTCACCCGACTGGCGGTGCCGGCGACGACCGCCGTGCCGACCGCGAGCGCCAATGCGTGCTCGATCACGGTCAGCGGCGCACTGAGCATGACGTCGCCGATCACACCGACGGCAACGAAGGCGGCGAGGAGCAGCGAACGATGCAGCCAGGCGAGCCCGGCGACAGCGCCGACGACCAGGCATGAGGTGCCGTAGTCGACCTCGCTCAATACGCCGGCGTGGCCGACCACTGGCGCCAGAAGTGCCACCGTGACCGTTGGCACGAGGTGGCTCGCCGCCACGCACGCCAAGAGCTTGGGCCATCCGATCTGTACCTCGAGGACGGCGAAGATGACCACCGCGATGAACAGCGTCCACAGATATTGCAGCCAGCTCTGGGCGAGGAGTCCGCTGGAAACGAGTCGCCATAGTTCGCCGGAGTAAAGATCATCGCCCTTGTACTCGAGCAGGCTCGTCGCCTGCTGTTGGATCGGGCTGGGCGTGTGTACCAGCGCCGTCAGGATGAGGCTGGCGGTAGCCAGGGCGAGACTCGCTGGAACGGCCCGGGCCAGGCCGCGGCTACGAATGCGTTCCCGCAGCGGCCCGAAATGGGCCCGCACCACTGTGACCTGGGGACTCGCGATGCCGTGGCGGCCTCGCGGGGCTGGAGCCGTTCGCACCCATTGGACCTGTCGATCCGGGGTGAGCGTCGCCGTCACGATCCGACCAGCCGGCAGCATGCCGCGGTGACGCGGTCGCGAGTCGACTGCGCTCGCGGCCGACCGGCGGCTGTTGTGCTGTGATCGGACATGACATCCCCGTGCGGTCTCTGGACTCTCCCTCATCACCAGAGCAACACCGGGACGGCCGTGATACTTCTGTTACCTGAATCACCTGGCCGGTCATGGCATCCGAAGCGACCGGGGCACCCGCCCGTGGCGCAGGACCTCGCAACGCAGCGATCCGCGCGCTCGCGTTACGAGAGTGACGCCTGGGAATCTCACCAGTCACTCGGGTCACGTGCGCGCGCGGGAGGCGACGCT
>Ga0207688_10001626_pt1 | contig 11858 bp, 10 predicted proteins | sample KBSMiscanthusM4_FD_184296 | JGI IMG/M metagenome (GOLD analysis project Ga0207688, IMG submission 184296) | Miscanthus rhizosphere microbial communities from Kellogg Biological Station, Michigan, USA - M4 (SPAdes) (version 2) | ecosystem: Host-associated > Plants > Roots > Rhizosphere ...
GCAGCCCCTCCGAAATGACCTCGACCAGGAGGGCCTCGATGGCCGCACGATCCGACGGCACAAATCTCACGCGCGGGACATTGGCGCCGTAAGGATAGGTGCGACTGGTCCGAACCCGGCCCACATCGGCGAGCACGATCGGCCGGCGGCGGCGTTTGGCCTCGGTCAACTCGAACACGCACCACGGCCGCGTGTCGTAGAGGTCCGATACGATCGCGAGCAGCGTTCCTTCGCCGATCTCGTCCTTGAAGCGCTCCTGGTAATCCTCTCCCGGCATCAATTCCTTGGCGTCGTAGAACGTGTCCAGCGGGACGTCCTGGTCCTTGCTGTTGACGTGATTGACGATTCCCCAGGCCGTCTCGTCGCCGTCGGCTTTGGCGTGGCTCACGAACAAGGGTTCGCGGTTGGCACGCGGGTCCGCGAGGCGCCGCAGATGCGTGCGGATACGTTGCAACGTGTGCAGCAGCAGCCGTTTCGTCCGGGCGGTCTCGTCAGGCAGGGCGGTGGCCCAGCGGTACTGCCGCGCGTATTGGGTCGTGGCGTCGGATGGCAAGCTGCCGCCGAGGGACGAGCACAGAAAAGGGATGTAGACGTCGACATTTTTCCGTTGGCCCATGGCGTCGCACGCCGTGCGTACATAGGCATCCCACATCGAAACGTCGCGCATGGTGAATTCGTCGTGGAGAAGCACAATCGCATTGTGCTCGGCATCGTCCCAAAGAATTTCGCGGGGCGTGGCCGAACCGGAGGAGGAATCCCATGGCTCGCTGCGGAAACGCACGGGCACGCGATAGGCGACACCGTCGCGTTCCATCCCCAGACCATCGAAATGCTTCGCTATGGCATCTGCCGTCCGTTGTCCGGCAGCGGACTCCGGATGCCAGAGGACGTAGATGCGAAGTAAGTCGTTCATAAAAGGCGCCAATCCGCATGGAGTTTGTACGACTGGCGGCTCATTCGTTGCACACATCGATCACGGGTATGCTGCCGACGTCGCCAACGAGGCGCATTTCGTCGCGCGCCAGTTTCGTCACCCGACCAATATACTCGTTGCAACTCAAAATCGAAAGTGTCCGACCGCGCCCGCTCTCCTGCCAGAGCACGAACATGTTACAGGAGATCAAGCGAAAACCCGACCGCGTTTGCATCATTGCGGAATGCGGTGTCGCTCCTCCACGATAAGGCGAGCAGTTCAGCGGGGCTTGGGCGGTACGGCGTCAGCTTCGCGACGCGCAGTGCGTGCGCTCCTCTGCATGAGGAGCACCAGTCGCGCCGCGTGGCGCGGGTTCAAGTCACGTATTGCGCGATGCCGCCGCCGAACGACCAGTTCTCCTTCGCGACCTCGACCAGGTTAATTACCACGTCGTCCGCCCGCACCTTCAACTGCGCGTGCATGTCGTCGACGATGCGCTTGTAGAACGCCTTCTTGAGCTCGACCGAGCGCCCGATGCTGAGCGTGATCTGGATGAGGACGATGTCGTCGCTGTAGCGCTGGCCGAGATAGCCGGCGGAAATATTCAGCTCGTCCGGCGCATGCTCGGTGATGACCTGGAACTTGTCGTTCTCCGGCACATTGATGACGTCCCGCATCGCCTGGTAGACGATGTCGCCCAGCGTCTTGCGATAGTCGGCGGACTTGCCCCGCCTGAGATCGATACGAACGAACGGCATCGCGGCTGCTCCTTTCCGTCGGCTCATGTCTGCGCAGCCTGCGCAGACGAGCGGGAAGACTATCAACGCCGATTGCAGCAACAACCGCAGGGGTCAGCCGCCGGCGGGGTTGGGGTTGCGCCAGGCCCGCTCGAACGGCAGCCGCCAGGCATGGGGGGCGACCAGCTGATGGATCGATTTCGGCCCCCAATCGCCGGGCGGATAAAGCCGGACCGGCGGCGGCGCCTCGAGCAGCGGGATCGACACCTCCCACAACCGCTCGATGCCCTCGGCGGTCGTGAACAGCGTGTGGTCGCCGCGCATCGCGTCAAGGATCAGGCGCTCGTAGGCTTCGAGCACGTCGCTGATCAGGCCGGTGTCGTGCATGGCGAACTGCAGGCTCAGCTTGTCGAGCCGCATGCCCGGGCCGGGCCGCTTGCCGTAGAACGACAGCGACATCTTCGCGGCGTCCGCGAGGTCGAAGGTCAGATGGTCCGGGCCCTGCGCGCTGACGCCCGACCCCGGCGGGAACATGCTCTTGGGCGGTTCGCGGAACGCAATGGAGATGATCCGCTGCCCCTCCGCCAGCCGCTTGCCGGTGCGCAGGAAGAACGGCACGCCGGCCCAGCGCCAATTGTCGATCGCGCATTTCAACGCGATGAAGGTTTCGGTATCGGACTCGGGGTCGACGCCGGCCTCGGAGCGGTAGCCGGTGTATTGCCCGCGCACGACGTGCTTTGGGTCGATCGGCAGCATGCTGCGAAAGACCTTGTTCTTTTCCTCGCTGATGGGCCCCGGCTCCAGCGCCGTCGGCGGCTCCATCGCCATGAACGCGAGAATCTGGAACAGGTGGGTGACCACCATGTCGCGATACGCCCCGGTCGCCTCGTAGAAGGCGGCACGCATGCCGAGCCCGAGCGTCTCCGGAACGTCGATCTGCACATGATCGATGAAGTTGCGGTTCCAGATCGGCTCGAACAAGCCGTTGGCGAAGCGGAAGGCGAGGATGTTCTGCGCCGGCTCCTTGCCCAGGAAGTGGTCGATGCGGAAGATCTGGTCCTCGGAAAAGACCTCGTGCAGCTTGGCGTTCAGCGCGACCGCGCTTTTCAGATCGGTGCCGAACGGCTTTTCCATGATGATGCGGGAGCGCTCGACGAGGCCCGCCTCCGCCAACAGGCGCACGGCCGACAAGGCGGCATTGGGCGGCACGCTGAGATAGTGCACGCGCCGGTTCTCGTTGCCCAGTTTCCGCTCGGCCTCGGCGACCGCCGCCTTGAGCGCGTCAGCGCCCGCGCCGATCGGCACGTAGTCCAGCGTCTCGGCAAAGGCGGCCCAGTCCGCGTCCTTCACCTTTCGGCTGGAGAACTGATCGAGCGCCTCGCGCGCGATCTTGCGGAAGCCATCGGCGTCGATCTGGTCGAGCGAGACGCCGATGATTCGGCAACCGGGGATGAACCCGGCGCTCGACAGGTAGAACAGGCCGGGCAACAGCTTGCGCCGCGACAGGTCGCCGGTGGCGCCCACGAGGACAACAACCTGCGAATTCTGGGGACCAACCCCAGGAGGAATCTTTGCCACGCCTGCCCATCCCCCTCGTAGCCGCCGAGCCGTCGAGCCGCTGATCAAGTTTAGCGCATATTCATTCCGGGATTGCGACGCCGGCGTGCAAGATTTTTCGGCTGGTCGAGCCACGTTTTTGGGCGGGCCGCCGAGTCAGCGGCCGGCGCCTCGTGCTGTCATGCCGTCATGCGCGGGCTTGAGCCGCGCATTCATCGTCTTGTCATGAGAATCCAGGCTGCGACGCGATAGTGTTCACGATCGCGGTTCGATCAAGCGATCGAGCGTGATCGGGAATTGACGCACGCGGACGCCGGTCGCATGCCAGACCGCATTCGCCACCGCGCCGGCGGTGCCAGTGATTCCGATTTCGCCCACGCCCTTGATGCCCAGCGCATTCACGTGCGGGTCAACTTCCTCGACCAGGATCGCTTCGAGCGAGGGCACATCGGCGTTCACGGGAACGTGGTAGTCGCCGAGATTGGGGTTCATCAGCCGGCCCGAGCGCGGATCCATGACTGCGTGCTCGTGCAGCGCGAACGACACGCCCCAGGTCATTCCGCCATAAAGCTGGCTGCGCGCCATGCGGGGATTGATGATCCGTCCGGCGGCGAACGCGCCGACCACCCGGGTCGCGCGGATCTGGCCGAGATCGGGATCGACCTTGACCTCGGCGAACACGGCCCCGTGCGCATGCATGGCATAGGTCGATTGCGCGGCCGGATCGGCCGCGCTGGTTCCGTGACCCTCGATCTGCGCAAGCCCGGCGCGGGCGAGAATGTCCGCGTGGCTCTCGCTGCGGCTCTCGTCGTCGCGACGGAACAGGCGGCCGTCGCGCGCGATCACGCCGGCATTGCCGGCGCCGAACAGCGGCGAGCGATCGTTGTTGGCCGCGAGATCGGCAAGCCGCGCGATCGCGTCGGCGCCGGCGTTGTGAATCGCCATGCCGGCGGTCGCGGTGTGGGCCGAGCCGCCGGCAATGCCACCATCCGGCAGGTCCGACGTGCCGGACCTGAACTCGACCTGGTCGATGTCGAGCCCAAGCCCATCCGCCGCGATCTGCGCCAGCGCGGTCCAGGCGCCCTGCCCCATGTCATGAGCCCCGATCTCCATGACGCCGCCGCCGTCGCGCCGCAGCACCGCCTTGGCCTGGGCCTGAAACATGAGCGCGGGAAACGTCGCCGTGCCCACGCCCCAGCCGACGAGCAGGCCGTCATCATCGCGCATCTGCCGGGGTGCGAGCGGACGGCGCTCCCAGCCGAACTGCCTGGCGCCTTGCGCGTAGCACTCGCGCAATGCCTTGGAGGAGAACGGCTTGCCGGAGATCGGCTCGACCTCGGCATAGTTCTTGAGCCGAAAGGCCAAGGGATCCATGCCGCAGGCCTGCGCCATTTCATCGATGGCGCTTTCGAGCGCAATCGAGCCCGTCGCCTCTCCGGGTGCGCGCATGAACAGCGGCGTGCCGGTGTCGACCCGAACGCCTTCATGCGACGTGGCGATGGCCGGGCTGGCATAAAGCGTATGAGAAGCGTCGGACGCCGGCTCGAAGAAGTCGTCGAAGGTGCTCGACGTCGTCTTGGTGTGATGATCGAGCGCGGTCAGCTTGCCGCCGCCGTCCGCGCCCATCCGCAGGGTCTGCCGCGTCGGAGCCCGGTGTCCCACCGGGCCGTACATCTGCTCGCGGCGCAGCACCAGCTTGACCGGCTTTCCCACCACACGCGCGGCGATGATGCCGAGAATCTGCGGCCCGGAGATGAAGCCCTTGGAGCCGAAGCCGCCGCCGAGGAACGGACTGCGGATGTGGATCTTGTCGGGCGAGATCCCGAACAGTTCCGCGATGCGCCCCTGCGCCATGATGAGGCCCTGGCTCGGCGTGTCGACCGAGAGCGCGTCGCCGTCCCACGCCGCCACGATCGCATGCGGCTCCATCGCGTTGTGATACTGCGGCGAGGTCTCGTAGGTCGCCGCGATCCGCTTCGACGCGGCGGCGAGACCGGCCTCGACATCGCCGCGATGCACTTCCGCCGGATTGCCGACGCCGACGCCCGGCGGCACGAAACTTTCGGCCGCGTCGAGGCCGATCCGCGCCGGCTCGCTGTCGTAGCGCGGCGACAGCAGCGCGGCGCCTTCCGTCGCTGCCTCGAGCGTTTCCGCGACGACAACCGCGATCGGCTGGTTGGCGTAACGGACCCGATCGCTTTGCAGCAGGTCGAGCCGGAACATGAAGGGGTTGGTCTTTGCGTCCGGATCCTGGGCGAGCGCCGGCCTGTTGGCCGGCGTGATCACCGCGACGACGCCGGGATGGGCTTTCGCGGCCGCAACGTCGATAAAGGCGACGCGGCCGCGCGCGATGCTGCTGACCGCCAGAACCGCGTAGAGCACGCCGGGCGGATGCTGGTCGGCGGCGTAGCGGGCGGCACCCGTGACTTTGAGCACGCCGTCCCGCCGGGTGAGGGGCTGACCGATGTTCGAGCCGTGCCGAACATGCGCGGGCGACCGGGTGAGTGCGATCTCAGGCATGATCTCAGGCATGGATGACATCTCCGGAAACGGCGGCGAGCGGGGATGCCGGCAAGGCGGGCACGCGCTTCGGCGTGCCGGCTGCGGCGAGGGTGAGGGCGCGCACGACGATCCGCCGCGCGAGCTCGATCTTGAAGCCGTTGTCGCCCGAGGGCTTCGCCTGCGCGAGCGCCGCCTCGGCGGCGCGCGTGAACAATGCGGCATCCGCCCGTTTGCCGGCCAGGATGCCTTCCGCCTCGCGCGCGCGCCACGGCCGCAGCGCGACGCCGCCGAGCGCGAGGCGCGCCTCCACGATCGTGGCATTCTCGATGCGCAGCGCCGCCGCCGCCGATACGACCGCGAATGCATAGGACGTGCGTTCGCGAACCTTCAGGTAGCGGGCATGGGCGGCGAAACGGGCCGCCTCGGCCGGCAAGCGCACGGCGACGATCATCTCGCCGGGCTCCAACATGCTCTCGCGGTCGGGCGCGTTCCCCGGCAACCGGTGAAACATGTCGAGCGGGATCTCGCGCCGCCCACCTTTGCCTTCGACCTCGACGACGGCGTCGAGCGCGACCAGCGGCACGCAGAAATCGGACGGGTGGGTCGCAATGCAGTGCTCGCTCCACCCCAGCACCGCGTGCAACCTGTTGTCGCCGCCGCGGGCGTCGCAGCCCGCACCGGGCGTGCGCTTGTTGCAGGCGCTGGCGACGTCATAGAAGTAAGCGCAGCGCGTCCGCTGCAGGAGATTGCCGCCGACCGTGGCGGCGTTGCGAAGCTGCGCGGACGCTCCGGACAGCAGCGCCTCGGCGACCGCCGGAAAGCGCCGGGCGAAAGCCCGATCGTGAGCGAGGTCGGCGTTGCGGACGAGCGCGCCGATGCGCACGCCGCCGTCGGCAAGGTCCTCGATATCGTCGAGGCCGGGAAGATGGCTGATATCCACCAGGCGGCTCGGGCGGCTCACGCCGCCTTTCATCAGGTCGAGCAGGTTGGTGCCGGAGGCCAGATAGGCGGCGCCCGGTTCCGACGCGGCCGCAACCGCTTCGCGTACCGTTGCCGGCCGCACATAATCGAACGTCTTCATGCGACCTCCCTGCGGCCGGCCGCATCCAGCACCTTCTGCGCCTCCAGCACCGCCTCGGTGATTCCGCGATAGGCGCCGCAGCGACAGAGATTTCCGCTCATGCCTTCCCGCACGCGCTCGGGCTCGTCGCCGGCCTGAGCCTCCTGGATCAGACCGATGGCGCTCATGATCTGGCCGGGCGTACAGAAGCCGCATTGCAGGCCGTCGTGAGCAAGAAACGCCTCCTGCACCGGATGCAGGCGATCCCCGCGCGCCACGCCTTCGATCGTGAGGACGTCGGCGCCGTCGTGGCTGATCGCGAGCGCCAGGCAGGAATTGAGCCGGCGTCCATCGACGATGACCGTGCAGGCGCCGCACTGCCCGCGGTCGCAGCCCTTCTTGGTACCGGTCAGATGAAGGCGCTCGCGAAGCAGGTCGAGCAGCGTGACCCGGGGGTCATCGAGCGCGATCGTCCTCTTCACGCCGTTCACAGTGAGGCTCGTCGTAATGCTCATGTAGTGCTCCGAAGACAGCGATGGTTTTGAAAGATCGACGGCCGAGGGCTCTCGTCCCTGCAGCTTGCTAGCGATCAGATTGACCGGACCCTTGACGATCGACGCGTGGATGAACTCCGTCGTGACGGCGGAGGCATGGCCTCGCCGCCGTTTGCCCGACGCGGGTATTATGTGTCAGCGTATTCTCCACCTGATATACGGAGGATGCCTCCGTTTTTCAAGCCCCCATCCGAGGTGCGGTCGGCATGAGGCAGTCGGACAAGAGCACGCGAAAGCCGCGCGCCGATGCCGTTCGCAATCGCGAGCGTGTGCTCGAGGCGGCAAAGGCGGTTTTCAGCGCCGGCGGCGCGGAAGCGAGCCTCGAAGCCGTCGCGCGCGCCGCCGGCGTGGGCATCGGCACCCTCTACCGGCATTTCCCCACGCGCGAAGCCCTGTTCGAAGCGGTATACCGCCGCGAGGTGCAGCAGCTTGCCGATCTGGCGGAACAGCTCAAGCATGAGCCGCAGCCCGTCGAAGCGCTGCGTCGATGGCTGCGCTCCAATGTGAAGTTCGTTGCGACAAAAAAGGGCATGTCGGCGGCGCTCGCGCTTGCCACCGACAAGAACTCCGAACTGTTCTCCTATTCGTTCGATCGGCTGACGCGGGCCGTCGGCGCCCTGCTGGACCGGGCGATCGCGGCCGGCGAGATCCGCGACGACATCAGCCCGGAAGACGTCCTGCGTGCGCTTGTGGGCATGTGCTATATGCATGATCAGCCTGGTTGGCAGGCAAGCGTTCTGCGGCTGGTCGACGTCTTCGTCGATGGCCTGCGCATCCGGCCAGTTCGATCCCACTCCAAGACCAAGCGGAAAAAATCGTCGTGATGGTAACGGCTCGCGCCGGATGGCCACTATGGAGATCTTGCGCCATTCCGATGTCCAGCCGAGCGGCAGCTCATATCAACGAGGTTTGCGGCTAAAAAGTTTCAATGCCGCGCGGTTTGCGATGACATGTGCGTGAGCGCGCACCGGCGGACATGAACGGGGCCCGCGCTGTCCGCGGGCCCGCGCAGTCTCCACCTCTGTCGGCTCGCAACGAGATGAAGGGTTAGTTCCTGGCGAGGAACGCGCGCGCGGCCGCAAGCTCCGGCCTGACCGGGTCGGCGTCCGACGCCAACCCAACCGCCCTGGCGTAATATTGCCGGGCCTTGCCGGCGTCGCCGGCTTTCTCGGCGGCCTTGGCCGCGCCAATCGTGGCGCCCAGGCGGTTCGGCTCTTTCTCTAGCGTCGCTTCGAAGGCGGCCATCGCTTCCTTTGCCATCCCCGATTGGAGCAGCATGGCGCCGTAGAGCTCGCGCGCCGGCATCAGCGGTCCGGGCGTCACCACGGACTTTTCGGTCTGGTCCTCGGCATCCGCCGCCGCGCTCATGGTCTTGAGCGCATCATCGCGCTTGCCTTCGGCGAACGCGACCCAGGCGTTCGCAATCTGCAACTGGATGTCCGCCTGCTCCGTCCAATATGTATCGTTGGCGGCCCGCAGCTTGTCCCTCAGCTCGCCGAGCTTTGCCATGTCGAGCTTGGCGGCCGCGAGATCGCCGCTGCGCGCCGCGCCGAGGGCGCGCGCGAAATGGGTGATCGCATCCACATAGGCGAAGCGCGTCGGCCGCACCGGAAGGTCCGCCGCGCCTTTCCAGTCGCCGCGCTCCACCATGTAGCGCGCCGGACTGGCAGCCAGGGCGAACGGGCCGGTGCGGACTTCCGGATTGAAGCCCTGGATCCGGTTCATGTCGTCGATGACGTCCCTCGCCTGCTTGTCCTGCGCGAGCTGCAGATGGGCATAGACCAGGTAGTCCATGCCGTGCAGCTGATCGTGCATCTCCTTGTGAGCTTTCGCCTCGCGTACGGAGGCTGCATTGGAAGCAATCGATTCCTTCCAGTAACCGACGCGGGTGAAGATGTGCGAAGGCATGTGCAGCCCGTGCGGGGCGGCCGCCGCGATTTCGGCATAACGCTTGGCCGCCCCGAGCCCCTTATTCGCGATCGCCGGATAGTCGTAGGTGTGGATCAGATAATGAGCGACGCCGGGGTGATAGGGCTGGCGCTGGAAGATCGCCTCCAGGATCGCGGCGGCCTTGAGCTGGTTCGCGTAGGTCTTGTCCGCCGGCGGCGCCGCCACGTTCAACGCCAGGGCATAGTACATCTGCGCTTCGTCGTCGTTCGGATAGCGTTGCGCCAGTTGTTCCATGGCCTTCACATAGGCCTGTATGCGCGTGCGGTGGTCGGATTTGTCGTAGCCGGTGTAGAACACGGATAGCGCATCGACGTAGTCGCGCTCGCGTTGCGTTTTCGCACCGACGGCCTTTCCCTTCTCGAGCGCGGCAAGCCCCAGCGGCAAGTTGCTCGCGGGCGGCATGCCGATGAAGGGATTGTTGAGCAGGCTGAGCGCGATGCCCCAATAGGCGATGGCGCAATCCGGGTCGGCTTTCAGCACGTCTTCGAATATTTCGCGCGACGCGCTGTACCAGAACGAATGCTGATACCTCATTCCGCGGTCGAACCGCTGCTGAGCCGCCGCGTTGCACGAGGTTTCGAAGTGCACCTTTCCGAGCTGCGCGCCAGCATCGTCCTGCGCCGCAGCCGGCTGCCCGAGCGCAATCGCGGCTGCTGTTGTCAAAAGAGAGATCGCGACTGATCGGAGCTTGGTCATGGCATCCCGCCCTTTCCGCCGCCCGGGGGCGTCGATGTCCGCGCCCCGGCGTCCGGCTTTCCCAAGTGCGGCGACGCTAACACCGCGCCCGAAGGCGCACAACGGCAGTCCAGTATGACGGGACGACGACACGCCGTCGCACGCGCGGCACCTGGTCACGCAAAGGAGCTGCTGCCAGCTCATCGCCCTCATCGCCGCGCGCGCGCCGCTTGCTGGCCCGGATCCGCAGCGATAAAATCGCTTGTCGCAAGAGCGTCGTGCGAAACAATTGCATCGTGCAAAAAACGCGTGCAAGCAGCCGACATGAGATCATGATGGGATCACGATGAAACGATTTGGCGCAGTTTCGATCGCGTGCACCTTCGGCATCGGCTTGCTGGCGCCGGCCCCCGCGCCTCTTTATTCTCCGGCCCAGGCGCAATCGGCCGATCTCGTGCTCTGCGACCGCATCGCCGCCGATCCCACCGATCCGGACAAGCCCAAGGACGTCAAAGGCACCCCCGATATCGCTCCGGCTGATGTGGCCACGGCGATCAAATTCTGCAAAGTCGCGTCGTCGGCATCACGGCGGGCGCTCTACCAGCTCGGCCGCGCCTACGCGGCCAACCAGCAACTGCCGGAAGCGGTCGGTGCCTTCCGCAAGGCGGCCGACAAGGGGAGCACGTCGGCCATGGTCGAGCTCGGCGTGCTGTTTGCGACCGGGTCGGGCGTTCCCAAGGACGAAGCCCAGGCGCGCAAGCTGTTAGAGCGCGCCGCCCAGGGCGGCAACCCGCGCGGTGTCGCCAATCTCGCAGCGCTGCCGAACGCCGGCGCCGCGCCGTCGGATCCCGCCAAGGCGAGAGCCTTGCTCGCGAAAGCGGCGGAGACAAATTCAGCGGAAGCGCAGTATCAGCTCGGTTTGATGATCGCCGATGGCGTCGGCGGCCCGGCGGACGATGTGGCCGCGCGGGCGTTGTTTGAAAAGGCGGCCGCGCAGTCTCATCCCGGGGCATTGGAGCGGATGGGCGCGTTCGCGCAAAGCGGTCGAGGCGGACCGCAGGATGCAAGCGCAGCCAAGGCGTACTACGAGAAAGCCGCGGCGCTCGGCAACGAAGACGCCAAGGCCGCGCTCAAGCGCGCGGAATGTCCGTATGTGCTCAAGGACAAACGCGGAAACCTGGTAACCACCCTTTGCTTCTAGCCTGAGCGAGGGCCTCGACAACGGCAGAGGCGCGCACCAAGCGCCTGACCTGGACGCTGCCGGTCGTCGACAGGCGCCTTCCGGCGCCGAACAGCTGAGCTGAAGTTATTGTTGCGTCGGGTCGGGACAGTCCGACGGCTGTCACCGCGACAGAATCGCTATGTCGTTTCGCGGTCCGCCGACATCGATCGGAAATAATGTTCGGCGTGCTGGTAATAGTTTTCCGCTCCAATCGTATCGCCGGACCGGGCTTGCGCCTGGGCGAGCGCGAGATACCGCTCATAGTTTCTTTGCGCGTTTTGAGAGCGCTGCGGATCGGGACGATTCGATGTAAACCGCCTGGGGCGAGCTTCAAATGGCGCTGCCGGCCTCGATTGGCGGTTGGTAGTGACGGTTCTTGGGCCATTATGCATGGCTACTCCTTGGTAAAGGCAGGTGGAAATACCCTCCGCGCGGCACGCGAAGAGCGAGAGCATGGGCGCAGTGCGCCGCCCTTGCCCGCAGCCTCAACAACGAATTGTCTGTATTCGTAGTGAAGAGCCCCCGAAGAACCGCGCACGATTTCTGGGGCTTATCGGCCAGTCGTCGTGGCGGTACCTGCCTGACTACACGCGACATTTATGGCCGATTAAAGATGAGTTGGGGACGGCAACATGGCTTGTCAAGAGGCGCCCTAAGGGTCCCGGCGCGATCATATCGCGCCACCTTG
>Ga0207688_10001629_pt1 | contig 11850 bp, 9 predicted proteins | sample KBSMiscanthusM4_FD_184296 | JGI IMG/M metagenome (GOLD analysis project Ga0207688, IMG submission 184296) | Miscanthus rhizosphere microbial communities from Kellogg Biological Station, Michigan, USA - M4 (SPAdes) (version 2) | ecosystem: Host-associated > Plants > Roots > Rhizosphere ...
CGTTCACGGAACAGGTCGAGGCACGGGAGCGCCGTGGCTCCGCCAGCGTCCGGAACGGGACGGGGGCATCGGGGCGGCCAGCCAGATTGGCGTTGCCGCATTGGAGTTCCGGCTCGTCATTGCCAGACGCCGGCCGTCGGTCGACCACGTTACGATCCCGTTGGAGATATGAGAGGCGGTTGCGAGAGAAGACACGTAGCGAGTGACGCCGCAGCGTCGAACGATAGAACGCCGTTTAAATCCGAAGGGCTCGGGAGTCAGTTCACGCCAGTTCGTAGTCCAGCGCCTCGCGCAGCGCCTCACGGGCGCGCGAGAGCCTGGACATTACGGTACCAATCGGGATTTCCATGACGTCAGCCAGCTCCCGGTAGGACAGGCCCTCGAACTCACGGAGTACAAGCAGTCGATGCACGCCATCGGGTAACGTGCGCATAGCGCGCTCAACCAATGTGGCGTCATCGACCTGAAGCAGCAGCGCTTCAGGATCGAACGCCGGACGGACGCTGTGGTGCTGCTCTTCGTCAAACGGATCGGTGAGTGCGTCCCTTCTGTGTCCGTGCCAGCCAGAACAGGTGTTGCGAACGATTTTGAGGAACCAGGCACGGCCATTGCCGCCGGTAAAGGTCCGAAAGTAACGAAATGCCCGTAACGACGCGTCCTGCACGACATCTTGCGCATCGTGCTCATTGCGCATCAGCCAGCGCGCCAGTCGATAAGCAGCGTCGAGATGGGGCAGGACGACGTCGTCAAAACTCTCACGGAGCGCCGGTGCTGTCACGGGTCGCTGAAGATCGTTGTTCATAGTGTGTCTTGATGATTGGCGCGCGGGCGGACTGGTGACCACCCACAGTCGTCGTACGCGGACTCGTACAACGCCCGCACAGCCGCAGCGGCAGGAGGAAAGGAGCGAGAAGGCTGAATGAATTCTGCGCTTAGACTGCCCGTGCTTCGCGTGCCTCGGCGGCCAACACGGTAAGCGCAGACCTCAGAGCGCTGGCAAATGCGGCATCCCTGACGACGCTGTCCGCGTCCAGTGTTCTGCCGCCAAGCGGAACCGTAATCGACGCATCGAGCACGACGCACGCCGACATGACCGACAACGTCTCCGCGAGCGATGCCCATGCGTGCGTCGCGCGCGCAGATGTGTTGATGAGGGCAACCGGCTTATCGACGAACTCGCCACTGCCGACGACCCAGTCCAGCGCATTCTTCAGCACGCCTGGTACACCGTGGGCGTACTCCGGGCTCGAGATCAGGACCGCGTCGCACTCCTGCAGCGCGGCCCGAAACCTGGCGACTGGCGCAGGCGCAGGACCGCCCTCGAGATCCGGATTGAAGGGCGGAAGCGTCTCGAGCTCGCGGTAGATAGAGACGTCCGCAGTATCTGGAGAGAGACGGGCGACGGCTTCGATGAGCGCACTGTTCGAAGAGGCTCGTCGAAGGCTCCCCGAAATCGCAAGGACACGGACGCGGTCTCTCGTGTTCATGAACCCCAAACACGCTGGTCCTTAGAAATATTCCTTTGGCCTGGCTCTTCCTCTCATCGGGGAATAATCGACGGCGTCCCCTGATTAGTGATGGTGTAGCGCGGTTTTACTCACTTCATGCTTTGGGGGATCAGATGTTTCCATTTCGTCTTGCTGTCGTTTCGGCAATCGTGATGTTCGCGATCGCCTGCGGAGGCTGCTCCTCGTCTTCTCCGGATTCACCGTCACCGACCTCGTCACCGTCACCGACGCCATCACCCACGCCGGCGCCATCACCCACGCCGACGCCATCACCAACGCCGACGCCCTCACCAACGCCGACGCCGTCACCAACGCCGACGCCGGCGACGCCGTCGTCGTCGATCACGATTCCCGTCGGCGCCCAATCGCTGGGGAATAGAGCTTACATGCCCGCTGAACTGAATGTTGACCTGGGCACCACAGTGACGTGGATGAACACCGACTCTGTTGCTCACACCTCGACGTCGAATGCGACCGGGTGGGATTCGGGAATCCTCGCACCGGGTGGTCAGTTCTCGGTCGCGTTTCAGAACGCGGGAACGTTTTCATATCACTGCGCAATTCACCCGGGAATGGTCGGAACGGTTGTCGTGCACTGAAGGCCTGGCAGTTGCGAGGCTATCCTCAGCCGCTTTGGAGGAGTGCCGTCGTTTGTCGATACCGTGCGTCTGCTTCGAGCGCGAGAAACCCAGCTCGCAGGAGCTCTGTCAGTACTCGCTCACACGTCGCCAGATCGAGGGCCCAGAAGCGAGCGCCCTCGCTCACGGTGATTCGCAAGCCGGGCGCCCGATCGAATTCTTCGCGAATGAGTTGAACGAGTCTGCGGAACGAGAACGGCTGCATATGGTCCTCCGGGCGTCGGCCTGCGTGTATGAAGCGGTATGAATCGCAGGCCGACGCTGTTGCAGTTGAGCAAGACATGTGCGGGGTCTGACCCCACGCCGCATGACGACCCTCAGCGAAGAACGTTGAGGATCACGCCGCCGTAGACGCGATGGCCGTAACGTGTCTCCTGGCCAAAGAATGCCGGCGCCTCATCCTGCGACCGGACCGCGATGAACCGATAATCCCCGCGCAGACCCCAGCGGCCGGCGTACCACTTGATTCCGCCGCCGACGTTGGTTGTCAGAAACGTCGACGTATCCGCCACGCCGAGTTCAGCTTTTTCGAAGAGACTCAAGCCGCCGATGCCGGCCGCCGCATACGGCACGAGAGAACCGCGGCCGGAGGAGACGATGACGTTGCCGCTGTAGTTGAGGAAATGCGGCGTCGTCACGTCGACGGCGCCCGCGGCGAAGTCCAGCGTCTGTGAGACGCCGAGGAGTCCGCTGACTTCGCCTTCGACGCCGACGTAGCGATTGAAGTTGTAAGTCACGCTGCCCCCGAGGTCGTAGTTGCCGAAACTCGGGGCAGGAGAGTCGGTTGCCTCGGTGAAGAAGGTGGCGCCGCCCGGGATGATCGTGACTTCAAGGGTGCCGGGCCCCGGCGCCGCCTCCCGCGTTTGTGCCTGAGCAGTGTTCGTGCCCGTGAATCCAATGATGAGTGCAAGTATTGCGATCTGACGTTTCATGAGTGCCTCCAAAAGACACCCGGTGTGATTTCCACAAGCCTCTCGAGGAAATCACACCCGGTGTCGTTACATAGGTATGCCGCCGAGAGCTTTATAGACGGCGATCACACTGGTGAACACACCAGCCTCGGCCTGTGCCACCGCATCCTCTGCCTGAAGTTGTGTGCGCTCCGCGTCGAGCAAAGCGAGGAAGTCGACGACCCCTTCGCGATACCGCACGCGGGCGATGGTGGCGGCGCGTGTGCTTTCACGAGCCTGGTCGGCGAGCTTCACGAGGCGCTGTTGCTCCTCGCGATAGTTGACGAGTGCGTTCTCGGTCTCTTCGAGCGCGCGCAAGACGACTTGCTCGAACTCGGCAAGCGACTCTCGCGTCACGCCCTCTGCCCCGCGAAGGCGGGCCCGCGCGCTGCCAAGATCGAAGGCGGCCCAGCTCAAAGCGGGTGTGACGGCATATGCGCGACTGTCGGAAACGTTGAAGAGGCTCCCGCGCCCGGCAAGCAGACCAAGAAATCCGGTCACCGTGATGTGCGGGTAAAGATCGGCAGCGGCGGCAGCTTCTCGAGCTGTCGACGACGCCAGGCGGCGTTCGGCGGAACGCACGTCTGGCCGGCGGCGGAGCAGTTCGTCAGGCTCCCCAATGGCGATCGCCTTCGCGAGCGCCGGGTACGGCCGCGGCGACAGATCGACGCGAAGCTCGCCCGGCCTCACCGCGATCAACACGGCGATGCGGTGCTCCCGTTCCGCGATCGCGCTCCTGATTGGCGGAACACTCGCTTCGATGGCGGCGACTCGTGCACCGGCGCTGGCGACATCCTGCTCTTCGCCAAAGCCGGCGTCGCGCCGGACTTCCGTGAGACGCAGCGTCTCCCGCTGGTTCATCAGGCTGCGGTCGGCGACCGCAAGCTGCTGCTGCAGGCCACGCAGCTCGAAGTAGTTGCGCGCCACTTCCGCCGCCACGCTGACACGCACGTCGTCAACGTCAGCTGCGAAGCTGTCGGCGGTCGCCGCCGCCGCGCGCATCTGCGATCGGATGCGCCCGAAGACATCGATTTCCCAGAACGCATCGAAGCCGAGGCTGTATGACGTCACCCGGACGGGTTCGCTCGACAGGCCTGGTACTTGTTGGTCGCGATGGTCAACGTCGGCGCCCACCGTGACGACGGGAAACCGATCGTTTCTGACGTCGGCGAAGATCGCGCGCGCCTGGTCGAGGTGCGCGATCGCGATCCGCACATCGTGATTTGCGGCAAGCGCGCGGTTCACGAGCTCGTCGAGGACCGGGTCCTCGAACTGCTGCCACCAGCGCGGATCGAACGATTGCGCTGACACCGACGCACGGTCGGCGTTGTGCAAGGCGACGGGAGCCACCACCGGCGCCACGTACGGTGGACGCACAGCGCATCCGGTCACCAGCACCGCGAGCGACGCCGCGTAGAGCGCGGGCTGCAGCCGCCGCGGACGAAACAACCTCCGGATCATGATCAATGTCCTTCCGCCGGCACTGGCACCGGGATCGCCGACGTGCGGCGCGACCGGCGCCGGGTCAGGCGGCCAATGACGATGTAGAAAACGGGCGTGAGGAACAGGCCGAAGAACGTCACGCCCAGCATGCCGGCGAACACGGCGATGCCCATGGCTTGACGGATCTCGAAGCCGGCGCCGGAGGAGAACACGAGCGGGACGACGCCCATGATGAAGGCCATCGATGTCATCAGGATCGGCCGCAGTCGAATCCGGCAGGCCGTGAGGATGGCGTCGAGTGCCGACTGACCTTCGTCTTCCCGCTCCTTCGCGAACTCCACGATGAGGATCGCGTTCTTGCACGCGAGCCCGGCGAGCACGAGAAAACTGATCTGCGTGAACACGTTGTTGTCGCCGCCGGTCAGCCACACACCGGCAATGGCCGAGAACAACGTCATCGGGACGATCAGGATCACCGACAGCGGCAGCGACCAGCTCTCGTACAACGCCGCGAGCACGACATAGACCAGCAGCACGCAGAGCGGGAAGATGAGCAGCATCGTGTTACCCGCAAGCAGCTGCTGGTACGCAAGCTCCGTCCACTCGAAGGTCATGCCCGATGGCAACTGCTCGCCGAGCACCTCGGCGATCGCTGCCTGCGCCTGACCCGAGCTGTGGCCTGGCGATGGACCGCCGTTGATCTCGGCGGCGGGATAGCCGTTGTAGTGCATGACTTGATCGGGCCCGTAGCTGCGCTTGACGGTCACCAGCGATCCGAGCGGAACCATGTCGCCATGCGCATTGCGAGTCTCGAGACGACGGATCTGTTCGGGCTGCAGGCGGAAGGCGGATTCGGCCTGCGCGTTCACCTGGTAGGTGCGCCCGAATCGATTGAAGTCGTTCACGTAGAGCGAGCCGAGATAGACCTGCAGCGTCTCGAAGACATCCGTCAGTTCCACTCCATAGCTCTTGACTCGCTCGCGATCGACGTCCGCCTGGATCTGCGGCACGCTGACCTGAAAGCTCGAGAACAAACCGGCCAGCGAGGGCGCCTGCTGCGCCTTTGCCATGCTGGTCTGCAGCTGCCCGTAGAGTTCCTCGAACCCGCTACCGCCGCGGTCCTCCACATACAGCTTGAATCCGCCAACCTGTCCGAGGCCCTGCACGGATGGCGGCGGGAAGATTGCGACGATGGCGTCCTGTATCTGGCCGAAGAACTGTTGGTTGAGATCGGCGACGATGGCGCTCGCCGTGAGCTGCGGGCTCGTTCGTTCCTCCGATGGCTTCAGAACCACGAACGCGATACCGGAATTGGACGCGTTGACGAAGTTGTTGATGGAGAGACCAGGAAATGCCACTGAGCTCAGAACACCAGGGTGCTCGAGCGCGATCGACGACATCTTCCGGATGACGGCGTCGGTGCGATCCAACGTGGCGCCATCAGGGAGCTGGGCGAAGGCGACGAGGTACTCCTTGTCCTGCGTCGGCACGAACCCCGGCGGTACGCGCGCGAACCCTGCCCCGGTGAGGGCGACGAGACCGACGTAGAGCACGATCGCGAGCGACGCCACGCGCAGGACCCGCCCCACACCCAGTGTGTAGGTTCCGGATGCGCGCGTGAAGAAGCGATTGAACCCGCGGAAGAACCACCCGAACAGGCGATCGGCGGCTCGTTGCAGGCCGTCGCGCGCTGCGTCGCGCGGCTTGAGCAGACGCGAGGCGAGCGCCGGGCTCAAGGTCAGCGAGTTGAACGCGGAAATGACCGTCGATATCGCAATCGTCAAAGCGAACTGGCGATAGAACTGCCCGGTGAGGCCGCTGACGAAGGCGGTGGGCACGAACACGGCGCAGAGCACGAGCGCAATCGCGATAATCGGTCCTGAGACTTCCTCCATCGCTCGTCTGGTGGCGTCGAGCGGCGGCAACCCAAGCTCGATGTGCCGCTCCACGTTCTCTACGACCACAATCGCATCGTCGACGACGATGCCGATCGACAATACGAGGCCGAAGAGCGAAAGCGTGTTGAGCGAGAAGCCCATCGCCAACATGACTCCGAACGTGCCGATCAGTGAGACCGGAACGGCGACGAGCGGGATGATCGACGCGCGCCACGTCTGCAGGAACACCATGACGACGATCACCACGAGCAGAATTGCTTCAAACAGCGTTTCGACGACGGCGCGGATCGAGTTTCGAACGAAGGTGGTCGGGTCATACACGATGCGGTAGTCGACGCCGTCGGGAAACGACTGCTTCAGTGTGGTCATGACCTGGCGCACCTGGTCCGACGCCTCGATGGCGTTGGTCCCCGGCCGCTGGAAGATGCCGATGGCAACGGCGGGCTTGTTGTCCAGCAGGCTTCTGAGCGCGTATACGTTGGCGCCGAGCTCAACGCGGCCGACGTCGCGAACCCGCGTGATCTGACCGTCCGGAGTCGCGCGGACGACGATGTCTGAGAACTCGTCTTCGGTCGTCAGGCGCCCGCGCGTGTTGACCGAGAGCTGAAATGTCGTATCAACCGGAGCCGGCTGGGCCCCGAGGACGCCGGCCGCAACCTGGATGTTCTGTTCACGAATGGCGCGGATCACGTCCGAGGTCGTCAGCCTTCGCGACGCCAGGCGATCGGGATCCAGCCACACGCGCATGCTGTATTCGCCTGCCCCGAACACCTGTGCGCTGCCGACTCCAGGAATGCGGGTGAGCTCGTCCTTCACGCGCAGATGCGCGAAGTTGGAGAGGTAGAGCATGTCGTAGCGCTCGTCGGGCGAGACGAGGTGAACGACCATGATGAAATCGGGCGTCGACTTCTCGGTCACGACGCCGATGCGCTGTACTTCGGAGGGCAGCCGCGGCAGCGCCTGCGCGACGCGGTTCTGCACCTGCACCTGCGCGTTGTCGAGGTCGGTCCCGAGCGCGAAGGTGATCGTGAGCGTCATGCGCCCGTCGGAAGTCGCCTGCGAGAACATGTAGAGCATGTCCTCGACACCGTTGATCTGCTGTTCCAGCGGCGATGCAACCGTCTCGGCGATCACGCGCGGATTTGCCCCCGGGTAGGTCGCGCGCACGACCACCGTCGGCGGCACGACCTGCGGGTACTCGCTGATCGGCAACTGAAAGAGGGCGATGGCGCCGGCGGCGACGATCACCAGCGACAGCACGGCGGCAAAGATCGGCCTATCGACGAAGAATCTCGAGAATCTCATGGCGCGCTCAGTTGGATGAGGGTTCGCTGCCAGGCGCGGCCTGGCCCACGCTGGCTGATCCGCCTGATGGGAGCGGCGGGCCTTCAGGCCCGCCGGAAGTCATCTCCACGAGGACGGGTGTCACGGGTGCGCCTGGCCGCACTCGCTGGAGGCCGTTCACCACAATCGGCTCTCCGGCGGCGAGCCCGCTGCGGACGACGCGCAAGCCATCGACGATGGGGCCGAGCGTGACGGTGCGGTATTCGATCTCGTGCTGTGGTCCCACGACGTAGACGAACTTCTTGTTCAGATCAGTTCCGACCGCGCGGTCCTGGATCAGCAGACCGTGATACGAGCCAGTACCCGCGAGGCGCAGGCGCACGAAAAGTCCGGGCGTCAGCCGTCCGTCTGTGTTGCGAAACACCGCGCGTCCGCGAATCGTGCCGGTCGAGCCATCGAGCTGGTTATCGAGGAAGTCCAGGTGCCCCTGACGGCGGAAACCGTCATCGTTTGCCAGCGCCATCCGAATGGGGAGCTCGCTCGAGCGTCGATGGCTGCGCGGATCGGTGCCGCCCCCACTCGTGTACTTGAGGAAGATCTGCTCGTCCGCGTCGAAGTACGCATACACGGGATCGAGCGACACCACCGTCGTCAGCAACGTTGCTTCGCCCGGTCCGCTCGAGACGAGGTTGCCTTCGGTCACGATCGCGCGACCGACGCGACCGTCGATGGGTGACGTGACCTGCGTGAATTCGAGGTTCAACTCTGCCGCGCGCAGCGCGGCTTCGACCGCGGCCACCTGTGCGGCAGACTCCTGCGCAAAGGAGGCGCGCCGATCGTGTTCTTCGCTCGCGATCGCGTTTTCAGCGCTGAGGCGATCTGCCCGTCGCAGTTCTGAGTCCGCGCGCTGCACCGTGGCGCGCGCGCGGGCAAGCTCGGCGTGAAGACGATCGACCTCCGCCTGAAATGGACGCGGATCGATTTGGAACAGGAGGTCGCCACGCTGGACGATGGCGCCTTCGGCGAATCGCACGGCGGCCACGTAACCGGCGACGCGCGGCCGGACGGCGACCGTGTCGACCGCCTGCAGGCGGCCAGTGAATTCATCCCACTCGGTGACCTCGCGCGAGACGACGTGGGCGACCGTCACTTGTGGTGGTGGAGGTGGAGCTTGTTGCGCCTCCGTGTGCGTGCAGCCGACAGAGAGCGCAACGAGCGCGAGTGATGCGACAGCAGTGAGCTTCATACAGTGAGCAGTCTGGCTGTGTGACGTGAGTCAAACAATCGGGCAGTGGCTGCAGACGCGCCTCGCGCCTGAGCCTGAGACGAACATTCGACCTTCCGCAGAGGACGATCTACGACTTTTGGACGAGGGAACCCTCGTCCGTGCAGACCATCTCGTTTATGGGTCAACCTGCTCGATAATTGAGGGGACGTTGTGCCGTAAGGAACATCCATGTCTGAAGAGAAGACGACGGTGGAAGCGGAGTGTGACAACGGCAGTTTGGCAACACTGCCACTCGACAGCCGCGATCCCGATACCCTGCGTGCCGCACTGCTCCGCGAAAACATCGAACGACGCCGCAACGAATGCCTCGCGAAGATTCAGACCGACGTGGTGAAAATCGCGATGGATCTCCTCGTTCGCGAGCCCGACATCGACGGTTTCTTCAAGGCCCTGTTGAAGACGCTTGCGGAAGAGGGCGAGAGCCACAAAGTCGCCGTCTGGCTGATCGACGACGATCGCAAGGGCTGCGACGTGTGGATGGTGCACATGGGCGGCAAGGTGATCACCGCGGACAGCCCGGAATGGCAGACGACCAGCTTTCCGCGCCGGTTGATGGGCGAGCATCTGTTTCAGTACGAGCCGGGATGGAACCAGACAATCGAGTACTCGTGCGATGACCCGCGACTGCCGGAAGCGCTTCGCAGGTTCGTCACTCGTGAGGGGCTGAACACGACCGTGGTCACACCGCTCGTGCTGAGTGACAACGTTCTTGGCTGGATGACGCTCTGCGCCGTCGAGACGCCCGAGTGTTCAGGGCAGTGGTGGCGCATCGCGCTGATCGAAGCGATGGCGCGGCAGGCGGCATTGGCGTTACATCACAGCCGGCTTGTCGAACACAATCGGATCGAGGAACGCAGGAAAGCGATCCTCGATGAACGCAATCGGCTTGCGCGTGACATCCACGACACTCTCGCGCAGGGCTTCGGCGCGATCCTCATGCAGCTGCAAGCGGCGCAGCGTGAGGCCTGTGTGTTCTCACCGGCAGCCGCAGTGAGCATCGAGACGGCCATCGAGCTCGCGCGCACGCACATGGTGCAGGCACGCCGCTCCGTGGGAGCCTTGCGACCGAACGTGTCCGGTGAAGAAGACCTCGTGCGGACGATCAAGCGGATCGCGGAACTGGGACGGCGGACGGCCAACGTGCCGATCGATTTGCACCTCGATGATCTCCCGCGATTTGGCGACGGCATCGAGCGCGAGGTCGCCGGAATCGTGCAGGAGGCGCTGACCAACGCCCTGCGCCACGCGCGTGCCCGCCGGATCACGATTCGTGCCTCGACGGTCAATTCGCTCGGACTGCGACTGTCGGTCGCCGATGATGGACGCGGAATTGCGAGCGAGCGGTCCTCGTCCGGGTTCGGGATGACGAGCATGCAGGAGCGTGCCGATCGCATCGGCGCATCGCTGACGATCGTGACGGCGCCGCGCAGCGGGACGGAAGTCGTGCTCGCCTGGGAACCTTCATCACTCCCGACGCAGGTCTATGCCATCAGCTGAAGTCGCGGCCCCGACGTCGCGCGCACGGGTCCTGCTGGTCGACGATCACGCCCTGCTCAGAACGGGCGTGGCCAACATCATCAACCAGGAAGCCGATCTTCATGTCGTGGCCGAAGCCGGCAACGGCGTCGAGGCGCTCGACGCCTTCGATCGCTACCACCCGGACGTGACGCTGCTCGATCTGCGCATGCCGGTGATGGAAGGTGTCGAGGTCGTCAGGCGGCTGCGGGAAAAGGATCCACGGGCTCGCGTCATCATCCTCACCACGTACGATACCGACGAGGAGATCTCACGCGCGCTGAAAGCGGGCGCGAAGGCATACGTGCTGAAAGACATCTCGGCCGACGGCCTGATCGCGTGCATCCGCGACGTGCTTGCCGGCAAGACCTACCTGGCGCCGGCGGCGGCCGCGAAGTTGGCGGAAGACGTGACGCGCGTCCAGCTCACGCCGCGCGAGCTGGCCACGCTGCGTCTGCTCGCCGACGGCAAGGCGAATAAAGAAATCGCCAACGAGCTGGGCATCAGCGAACGAACCGTCAAGACCCACCTCGGTCATCTCTTCGAGAAGCTCGGGGTGACCAGCCGTACGGAGGCCGTCAAGGTCGCGACGCGCCGGGGTCTCGTCCGCCTCGGGTAAACACGAAGGCCCTGCCTTACGTCGCGCGGTTCCGGATCGCCGTGATTCCACTGGCGATCCACACCGCGGCGATTCCGATGCCGAGCGCAACGAGGCAGTTCGCGCGCAAGCCGTCGACCCGCGCACGGTCTCCGACATGCTCGTTGCCAAGCCTGACGATTTCGACGACCGCAGCCCATGCAAGTCCGATCGCGACGACGACGGCGGGGATGATGAAAGACGCCAACAGCGTGGCGACGACCCAGCCCGCCCGCTCGTCGGTGTCGAACCGATTCCGGATCCACCATATGAATCGCCTGACCGCAAACACCAGGAGCAGAGCGAGAGGTATCGTGACAGGCAGGTCGAACCCGCGGTCCGCCAGCCGCGGCCGCACGCGTTCAATGTCTGACACGGCGAGTTCATGCGTCGAGGCGATGACGCGGAACAGCGTGGCGACGCACTGTTGGCGCGACTGCCGACCGAGTGCACGATTCTTCAGTCCCCCATGTCGCCACACGATGCCGAAGGTTTCGATCATGCGCCAGCCGGCGATCCGGTCGCCGTAACGCATCCCGAGCTCCTCGGCCACTCGGATATCGTCGAGAAGATGCTGGACATGTGATTCATTCCGCAAATCCACTCGCAGCGGAGAATCGAGCACCCACGTGCAATCGAAGTTGAGCCCCGCTCGCCGGCTGCAGCCGAAGAGACAGACGCTGGCGAGT